>Ga0316201_10003742_pt1 | contig 11301 bp, 8 predicted proteins | sample CS6wburrow_MG_FD_204516 | JGI IMG/M metagenome (GOLD analysis project Ga0316201, IMG submission 204516) | Coastal sediment microbial communities from Delaware Bay, Delaware, United States - CS-6 worm burrow | ecosystem: Environmental > Aquatic > Marine > Coastal > Sediment | place: USA: Delaware... | reverse complement strand
GGACGCTACTGGGCTTGAACCAGTGACCCTCGCCTTGTAAGGGCGATGCTCTCCCAACTGAGCTAAGCGTCCATAAATTGATTTTGTTAGTAAAGAAATGGTGGACGCTACTGGGCTTGAACCAGTGACCCTCGCCTTGTAAGGGCGATGCTCTCCCAACTGAGCTAAGCGTCCAAAATCTGATAACTAAACAATTCATCATATTTAAACTTGGCTAAGCGATTGCCTTACCAAGTGGAGCGGTATTATAGAGTCGCCCTTACCAGTGTCAACCCGATTTTGCGAAAAAAGGTGTGATTGCGCAAAAATAATGCATTTTTTTTAAAAACAGGAAGGTTTATTCGCGTTTACGCATAAATATTCGGTGAAAAACTTTAGAACCTAGAGTCAACGCTGTAGAATACGGCAATTTTAAAATTCAGGAATAAATATGTCTGTAGTTACTCGTTTCGCGCCCAGTCCAACCGGTTATTTACATGTAGGCGGCGCTCGTACCGCATTATATTCATGGTTATATGCAAAAAGCCAAGGTGGGGAGTTTGTTCTTCGTATTGAAGATACCGATTTAGAGCGCTCTACAGATCAAGCTAAGCAAGCAATATTAGATGGAATGCAATGGTTAGGCTTAAGCCACGACAAAGGTCCGTATTATCAAACTCAGCGTTTTGATTTATACAATAAATTTATTGATCAATTACTCGAGCAAGGCCATGCCTACAAATGCTACATGAGTATTGAAGAGTTAGACGCTATAAGAACACAGCAAGAAACGAACGGCGAGAAACCGCGTTACCCAGGTACATGGCGAAATAGAACAGACTACCCTGATGGACAGCCTTATGTGATTAGGTTTAAAAATCCCTTAGAAGGCGAAGTGGTATTTGACGATCACGTAAGAGGAAAAATTAGTATTTCAAATACAGAACTTGATGACCTAATTATTCGTCGCTCCGACGGCGCCCCCACTTACAACTTTTGTGTGGTAATAGACGATTGGGAAATGGGCATTACTCATGTAGTAAGAGGTGAAGATCATATTAATAATACACCTCGACAAATTAATATATTAACAGCACTTCAAGCACCTATTCCAGAGTACGCTCATGTGAGTATGATTTTGGGAGACGACGGTAAAAAATTGTCTAAGCGTCACGGCGCCGTGAGCGTTATGCAATACAGAGACGACGGTTATTTACCACAAGCAGTACTTAATTATTTGGTGCGTTTAGGTTGGTCACATGGCGACCAAGAAATATTTAGTGTAGATGAAATGATTAGTTTATTTAGCCTTGACAATATTAGTAAGTCGGCGAGTGCATTTAATACCGAAAAATTAATTTGGCTAAATCAACATTATATTAAATCGTTGCCACCAGCAGAAGTGGCCGAATACGCAAAATGGCATTTTGAAGAGCAGGACATTAGCCTTAGAGATGGTCCAGCGCTAGCAGATGTTATTGCCGTGCAAGCAGACCGTGTCGACACTTTGAAACAACTTGCCAGTATTAGTCGATACTTTTTTGAAGAATTTACTGAATTTGATGCTGCAGCAGCCAAAAAACATTTACGTCCGGTAGCCAAAGAAAATTTAATTGCCATTCAAGCGAAGTTAGAAGGTTTGGCTACATGGAACGCAGAGTCAATTGGGCAAGCGATTGATGAGACGGCGCAAGCATTAGGAGTCGGCATGGGTAAAATTGGAATGCCCCTGCGCGTAGCCGTCACAGGAGCGGGTAATTCACCTTCACTTGATGTGACCTTAGCGTTGTTATCGCAAGCGCAAGTTGTTCAAAGAATAAACAAGGCAATAGAATTCATAATAAATCGGGAGAATTCTTAAAAAAATCGTTGACATAAAGGCGCTCGATGCCTAGAATGCGCCCCGCTGTCACACAAGTGTAGTGCCCAGTTGATTTGGTACTTTGTGCAGACACACGGGGCCATAGCTCAGCTGGGAGAGCGCTTGCATGGCATGCAAGAGGTCGGCGGTTCGATCCCGCCTGGCTCCACCAAGGACATATTGTGTCCCCTTCGTCTAGAGGCCTAGGACACCGCCCTTTCACGGCGGTAACAGGGGTTCGAATCCCCTAGGGGACGCCACTTTTTACGTGATATTGCGTAGCAGTGGCATCTTTATAACTTAACCCTTACTAGGCTCGAGGTTAAGTTAATGCGAGTACTACCACTTTGGTATTACAAGCAAACAATTTGAAATGTTGCGTACCGGCAAGAACATCGTTTTTTGTCCCCTTCGTCTAGAGGCCTAGGACACCGCCCTTTCACGGCGGTAACAGGGGTTCGAATCCCCTAGGGGACGCCATTTTGATAAACGAAAAAACCAACTCATTTGAGTTGGTTTTTTTGTTTTACGTTTACTATTTTCTTTTAGCTTATGTATACACTTGTGTTTAGAGACATAAAATCTTAAGCTACCAGCATAAATTGAGCTCATAATTTAATCGCTCAGTCTTTCATTTTAAATATTTATCAGATAAAGACAATTTTCAAATCCTTAGGGAATATGATAATGGGTGGTTTATCAAGAGGTTCTATCTTGCTTAAAAGAGTATTTATCAGCGCTTTATTAGCTTTGTATTCGCTGTCTTCGGCTAATGCTCAAGAAGCTTCAACTGACTTACAATTTAAAGACAACATGGATATAGCCGACTTTATCGCTAAGGCCTATACACCAACCTTTGATTGTCCCAGCAAAACGCTTAATGCCAATATAGATAAAGCTCTTGCACTAACTACCCTATCGCCGCAACAAAATTTACAGCTTACAAGTATGAAAACACATGGGCTTATATGTGCTGGAAAAAGTACTGAGGCAGAGATTTTTCTTCAAAGATTGTTAGCAAATGAATTTGCCGACCGTAGCGCCCAATATTACTTGTCTGCCATTTTTCAATATGGATTTATTTACGATTTGAAAGAAAACCCTGAGCGCTGCGACTATTACATATTAGCAAGGGACTCAGCCAAAGATAAATTCGCCGATGTGTATTTAAGCGCTAGCCTAGGATTTATTACTGAATGCATTAGAGACGATGTTAATAAGCAATTATTTGGAATATCACAATTGCTTGAAATCACCACTAGAATGAACGACCCAGCAGCATTGGCGCATGCATACAATAGAGTTGCACTCTTTTATGCCGACAGAGGCCAAAATCGTTTGGCAGCATTGCAGTACGTGAAAGCCTATGAAACTGGCAAAGAGATATATACCGATGAAAATTTGTTGGCTATTTTAGGCAGTGCAATGACAGCATATACTGCGTCGGGTGACTTGCTCGAAGCTAAAAAAATCTTAGATAAATTTATTACCATTAATGCTAACGTCGATAATGAAAAAACTAATTTCATAGAGTACTATTCCAAAGCTAGATATTATACTGCTGTTAAAGACTACGAAAATCTAAAGCTTATCTTAGAGAATTTTAAACAGATCGTGATAGATGATCAAAACCCAGTTCATCAAGGTGTGTACCGCCGTTACACAGCAGCCCTCTGTTATCATAATAAAGATACGGAATGTCTGACTGATTTTCTTGATAATGAGAAAAATGCACCTACAAGTTACTTGAATTATGTCTCTCAGAGTAAGTCCTACTTGCAGTTTATAGTTGAAATTAATATTTTTCTTGGCGATAAAGAATCTAGTGCCTTAGCCTTTGCGGACTATGTAAAAATAATGCGCCAGTATCAAAAAATGCTTGAAGATAATAACGCAACTTTTGATGTAATTAGCTTGCACGATAAAATACTTAATCTTGAAACAACACTAAAAGTAGAAGAAGAAAAAAGAAACCTATTAGCTTGGATATTTGTGTCGGCACTTCTTGTGGTATTGTTGTTTATATTGTGGTGTGTAAGGCGTAAATATCTAGAGAGTAAATCGTACGATAGTCTCACTGGTGTATTGAAAGAGTCAGCGGTGATAAAAAAATTAACAGACCTTCCTAAACCAACTGCCAAATGCACTAACGCACTCGCTATTTTTGATGTTGCTAATTTCATGGACGTGAATTCCATTTTGGGTTCAATAAATAGTGATTTGGTATTACAGCAAATAGCGAATACGCTCAAAAACATAACAAGAAGTTCAGACCTTTTGGGACGGTTTGGTGAACAACAATTTATATTATGTTTAGTTAATATAAACGAAGATGCAGCACAGGCATTTTTTGAACGCGCAAAAGAAGCTTTAGCGAACACCTTTGCAGACCAAAATAGTCAACATGCAATTAGTGTCGACTCCAGTATGAGTATTTTATACAGTTCAGAAACGTTTAGTGATATAGATGAAATTATCAAAAACATGCTCTTATCATTGAGTATGAAAGCCGAGCAAGCATAGCGTTTGTTATATAGTAGATGTAAATATGACTTTATTAATAATGCTAGTTTAAGCTGATGAAAATTGTATTGGCGCCAATGGAAGGTGTAGTTGATCACTTAATGCGAGATATGTTAAGCCGAGTAGGTGGCTTTGATTTATGTGTCACTGAGTTTGTGAGAGTGGTGTCCACTAAGCTACCGCATAAAGTGTTTTATCGCCTATGTCCTGAACTTCATAATCAGGGTTACACGCCTAATGGTACAAAAGTTAAAGTGCAACTGTTAGGACAAGATCCCAATTGCTTAGCAGAAAATGCTGTTACCGCTATAGAACTTGGTTCCCATGGCATAGATTTAAACTTTGGTTGCCCAGCAAAAACTGTTAATAAATCGAAAGGCGGTGCGGTTTTATTGCAGTACCCCGAGACACTTTATGCCATTGTAAAAGCGGTGCGTGAAGCTGTACCTAGCGAACACGAAGTAACGGCTAAAGTTAGATTAGGCTATGAAGATACCGCACTTGCAATTGAAAATGCCCAAGCCATCGAGAGTGCTGGGGCAACGTCTTTAGTGGTGCATGCGCGAACTAAAAGAGATGGATATAAACCACCTGCATACTGGGACTGGATAGCTAGAATAAAGTCACAAACCAGTATTCCTATTATAGCCAATGGTGAAATTTGGTCGCAACAAGATGCCCTAAATTGTATTTTGCAAAGTCATACACAAGATATTATGTTAGGCAGAGGGGCCTTAGCGATGCCTAATTTAGCAGCAGTAATAAAATACGGTGAACAGCCTTATACTTGGCAACAAGTCAAAGCTTTACTAGTCGCCTATTCGGGCTGTGAAATATATTCTGAAAAAGGCCTGTATTTCCCTAACCGAATAAAGCAATGGTTCTTGTACTTGAAAAGACAATACCCAGAAGCAGAAGAAATGTTTATGCTTTTAAGACGAATGAAGACTGCAGATGAAATTGTTAGCATTTTAGAGTCGTAATGTAATCGCTATAATTGACTATTACCAAAATTTATTTGCGATAAATGGTTTTGGATATTAGGCTAACCGCACATATTATATTGTGTGAAAATACATCCTGAGGAAAGTTATGTTTAAAAGAAACACAGCAAAGATGGTTGTTGCTTTATTGGTAACAAGTGCATTATTGCCAGCATGTAGCGACGACAAACACTCTAATCAAGCACAAAGAGATGAAAACAATCCTTTCCCTAGCACCTATCAACGAATTGAATCGGCGGCTATTGTTATCAGCAATGTGACTATTCTCGACGGTATAGGTAATAAAATTGAAAACGCTGAAATACTGCTAGAAGACGGTAAAATATCTGAGTTTGGCAGCAGTGTATCGGTGCCACGTAACGCTATTGAAATAGACGGTACCGGAAAATGGGTAACCCCAGGCATTATTGATACCCATAGTCATTTAGGGGTATATGCTTCTCCAAGTACACGTTCACACTCCGACGGAAACGAAATGACCGGGCCTGTCACCGCAGAGGTGTGGGCAGAACATTCTATTTGGCCACAAGATCCAGGCTTTCAAAGAGCCTTAGCCGGCGGTGTCACGTCTATGCAAATATTACCAGGCTCAGCAAATTTATTTGGTGGCCGCAGTGTAACGGTTAAAAACTTGCCTAGTAGAACGATGCAAGATATGAAATTTCCGGAAGCACCTTATGGGATTAAAATGGCTTGTGGTGAAAATCCAAAACGTGTCTATGGTAGTAAAGGCGGTCCAATGACTCGCATGGCTAACGTAGCCGGGTATCGCAAAGCATGGATAGAAGCACAAGAATATCAAAAGAAATGGAACGATTACGACAGCGCAGTTGAAGAAGGTAAGGGTGGTGATAAACCTAGTCGTAATTTACGTCTTGAAACACTTGCTGGAGTATTAGACGGCGAAATATTAGTGCATATGCATTGCTACAGAGCTGATGAAATGGCAGTTATGATGGACGTAATGAAAGAATTCAACTACAAAATAGGGTCATTTCATCACGCCATTGAGGCTTATAAAATTGCTGACAAGTTAGCCGAAAATAAAGTTTGTTCAGCAATGTGGGCAGATTGGTGGGGCTTTAAAATGGAAGCTTATGACGGTATTCGAGAAAATATTCCAATGGTTCATAAAGCGGGCGCATGTGCCATTGTGCATTCTGACAGCAGCCTTGGTATTCAGCGTTTAAATCAAGAAGCCGCCAAAGCATGGTCTGATGGCTTGCGAGCAGGTCTTGAAATAAGTAAAGAAGAAGCTTGGTTATGGTTGTCTGCTAATCCGGCTAAGTCATTGGGAATATTTGACTACACTGGTTCAATCGAAGAAGGTAAAAACGCCGATGTTGTTTTGTGGTCTGCAGATCCATTTTCAACATATTCACAGGCCGAGAAAGTCTTTATAGATGGCGCGATGGTATTTGATAGAACTAACCCTAGTTCATGGCCAGTGAGCGATTTCGAACTTGGACAAATTGCACAAGGAGATGCCAAATGAACGTTTTAAAACCCGCTGTAAAAAAGTTGTCACTTGTGAATAAGTACGTTGCCATTTTATTCCCCATAGTTGCGCTTAGCTTGTCTACTTATGCAAATGCAGAAAAACTCGCCATAACAGGTGCACAGATTCATACAATGTCGAGTAAAGGCGTTATAGAACAGGGCACCTTGTTAATAGATGATGGAAAAATCAAACAAGTACTAGAGGGCGTTTCAGTGCCTGCTGGATATACTGAAATTGATGCTAAAGGAAAGGTAGTTACCCCTGGCTTTATTGGCGCATTGACTAATTTAGGCTTAGTCGAAGTGAGTATGTCGGCGGGTGCAAACGATGCTCGCGTAAATGCTCATGAAATATCAAGCGTAGGGTCGGCCTACGATACTCAATATGCGATAAACACAGATTCAACCCTAATAGAGATAACGCGCTTAGAAGGCTTCACAAGCGCAGCTACAGGATTAGGTCGTACGGGTCAATTGTTTGATGGTCAAGGCGCAATAATTACACTGTCAAAAGCGTTTAATTCAGTTGTTAAGCCACAAGCATTTATGCATGTCGATTTAAGTAGTGGCGGTGCCAACAAAAGTGGTGGGAGTAGAGCCGCTCTTTGGGTGGCTGTGAATCAAAGTTTACGTGAAGCTGAGTTTGCGAAGACCAGCGATTTATCGCCAAACAAAGAATGGCATGGAATGATATCTAGAGCCGATGCCTTAGCCTTGGGCAATGTCATTAACGGCAAAATACCATTATTGGTAAGCGCCAATAGAGCTAACGATATTCTGCAAGTATTGTCACTCAAAACCGATTTTCCGTCGCTTAAGTTAGTCTTAGTAAGTGCTAGTGATGGTTGGCGCGTTGCAAAGCAAATTGCCGCTGCTAATGTACCGGTAATTTTAGACCCCGAAAATAATCTGCCAAGTCAATTTGATCGCTTAGGTGCGACGTTGGAAAATGCTGCTAGGCTGCATGCAGCTAATGTGAAAATATCGATTGGCATAAATACTCATAACGCAAGGTTAGCGCCTCAACATGCTGGCAATGCAGTGGCAAATGGCTTGCCTCATACTGCCGCGATTGAAGCACTAACCATTAATCCTGCAACTATTTACGGTGTGCAAGATACGTTGGGAAGCTTGGAAGTTGGTAAACAAGCCGATGTCGTTATTTGGTCTGGTGACCCGCTTGAAGTAACTCAGTCGGCGCTGCAGGTCTTTATTGCAGGAAAAGCAATGCCAATGGAGTCAAGACAAACGAAGTTGCGTGACAGATATTTACATCGTGACCCTAAGCTACCCGTTACGTATTCAAAATAATTACAAGAAACGCTTAAAAAGGACTTCTTTTGAAGTCCTTTTTTATATACAAATAGGCGAACTGCTAGCTTAAACACGCTTATGATCTATTGCAGCTAACAGTTTAGGCGCAATAAAATCGACAATAAGAGGCTGTGCTTCTTTAGTAGGGTGAATGCCGTCATTTTGCATTAGCGAGGGCTTTAAGGCTATGTCTTGTAAGAAAAATGGTATCAGTACAATGTTGTATTGTTCGGCTAAATCGTGGAATATATCGTTGAACGCTTCAGTGTATCGGGCGCCATAGTTCGTGGGTATTTGCATTTCTTGAATTATGACTTGTACTTGATTTTTTTCAGCTAATTCAATCATGTCCATTAAATTTTGTTTAATTTTACGAGGTTTGTGGCCTTGTAATGCATTATTACCCCCCAACTCTATATATAAATGAGTAGGTTGGTGAAGGGTTAAAAGCCGCGGTAGTCTTGCTAAGCCACCATCGGTGGTATCGCCACTAATAGCAGCGTTTACCACCGTTATTGGCGTGTTATTTTGTTGCCACTGTTGGTCTAATATATGTACCCAGCCTTGCTGAGCAGTTAAGCCATATGCGGCACTTAAGCTATCGCCCAATACTAATAATTTATATTCTGTTACACTTTTATGTGCTGAGTCACTCTGATCTGAATGAACAAAATTTGCGAATAAAAGACTAACAATAAATATCCACAAGCTTGTGGTAAATATGCCACTGAGATTGCGCCACGTTTTGCGCGCCATGAATGTATAGGAATAATTTGTCACTATGAGCAAAGCCTCTTTGATGATCGAAACAAAAAAAGTAATTAAGAAAGTATTTACGAACGAAGGTGAGTTACAGATCCTTCATCCTATTAGCTTTAATGTAAATGCTGGCGATAGTGTAGCAATTGTTGGCGCGTCTGGCTCTGGTAAATCGACACTATTAGGATTACTTGCTGGCTTAGATGAAGTGAGCGGCGGAGAAATCTTCGTAGACTCTGAACCACTTCATAATATGGATGAAGAGCAAAGGGCCCGATTAAGAGGCGATAAAGTAGGCTTTATTTTTCAAAGTTTTATGCTTATACAAAGCTTAACAGCGCTTGAAAATATTATGCTACCCGCAGAAATTGCTGGTTTAGACGATGCTAAAAGTCGCGCTAATGAAATTATTAAGCAAGTTGGGCTAGAGCATCGTGCTAATCATTTCCCTAATCAACTTTCGGGTGGTGAACAACAAAGAGTCGCTATTGCTCGGGCGTTTATAACCAATCCTAAACTCTTGTTTGCCGATGAACCAACTGGCAACTTAGATTCAGTCAACTCACAAAAAGTTGAAGAGTTACTCTTTTCACTTAATAAAAACTCAGACACTACCTTAATATTAGTAACTCACGACAGTCAACTCGCCAGTAAATGCAACAGACAATTAATAATGACAGCTGGTGAATTAGTTGAAAATAAACCGCATCTTAAAGTAGTGTCAGGAGAGTAAGTATGATGGCATTTAGCTTGGCTTGGCGGCTGTTCAAGCACGAAGCGCGTAGAGGTGAGTTGACCATCATTTTGTTGGCAATTGTGTTGTCGGTAGCGTCTGTATTATCTTTGTCGTTATTTTCTGAACGCTTACAACAAGCCTTAACCAACAAAAGCGCCGAGTTTATTGCGGCAGACAGTCAACTGCGCTCAAGAAACCCTGTAGACCCTTTATGGATTGTAGAGGCAGGTAAATATAATCTAAATACTGCATTTCAGTTGTCTACTCGTTCAATGGTTTTTGCCGGTGATGAATTAGCTTTGTCAGACGTACGTGCTGTAGATGGCGCATACCCGCTCAAGGGCAAAGTTAAGCTGACAGATATTCCATTTGGTGAAGGTAAGCCTACAAACAATACGGTACCGCTTGGAGAAGTGTGGGCCGATTCACGTTTATTACAAACACTGGGTGTAAAAGTTGGCGATCAAGTTGAAGTTGGCGACACTAAACTAAAAGTGGCGCAAATTTTAAGTGAGATTCCAGATGCAGGCTTCAGTGTCTTTAACACAGACCCTATCTTATTGTTAAACGTGCAAGACATTGAGAAAACGAATATTACTGGGCCGGGTAGCAGAGTAAATTACAAATATTACTTTACAGGCGAGCCTAACCAAATAGAAGATTACTACGATTGGCTACGACCCCAGTTAAACAGAGAAATACACCGCTGGACAAGTATTAAAGACGACGAGTCTCCCATAGGTAATTCAATTGCACGTGCAGAAGAGTTCTTCCTACTTGCAAGCTTATTGGCAATAGTGTTAGCTGCCGTGTCTATTGCGGTTGCGGCTCAACGATTTAGTCAACGCCATTTTGATCCAGTAGCAATAATGAAAACCTTAGGTGCAGGGAAGTCATTAGTACGAACAATTTACCTAATTCAAATTTGTTTTATTACACTTTTAGGAATAGTACTTGGTAGTGTAGTGGGTTATTTAATACAGCAAGTTGTTGCCATCGCGCTACAAGGGCAAGTAGACGTAGCGCTAAATACTTGGTATTGGCGCCCCTTAGGAATTGCGGTGTTTACAGGCGTTACTTGCGCTTTATTGTTTTCGATTTATCCACTGCTACAGTTGTTTTCTGTGCCTCCACTTAGAGTGTTGCGCAAAGATATTAGCTCAACGCTATCTTCTAAGTTCTTACAATTCGCTTTTTCTGGCGGTGCTGTTTTCATACTTATGTGGGTTTATAGTGGTAACTTAAAAATTAGCAGTATTTTATTTGCAGGCGGTATTGTACTGGTCGTTAGTTTACTCCTTATGACCCACGTACTCATTATTGTGGGGCGAAAACTCGGCAGCGGCAGCATGGGCGCATGGACATTGGCATGGGCCCGAATCAGACGCAGAGCCATGGGCAATTCGGTGCAATTAATAAGTTTCGCTATTACCATTATGTTGTTGCTTGTTGTGTTAGTTATGCGGAATGATTTAGTCAAGCAATGGCGCGACCAATTACCTGAAGGTACCCCCAATTATTTTATTGCTAACGTAACTGAAGCGCAAAAAGATGGCTTAAAAGCGCATTTTGACGACAAGCAAGTTAACTACGAAAAATTCTATCCTGTAGCCCGTGGTCGTTTT
>Ga0316201_10003741_pt1 | contig 11303 bp, 13 predicted proteins | sample CS6wburrow_MG_FD_204516 | JGI IMG/M metagenome (GOLD analysis project Ga0316201, IMG submission 204516) | Coastal sediment microbial communities from Delaware Bay, Delaware, United States - CS-6 worm burrow | ecosystem: Environmental > Aquatic > Marine > Coastal > Sediment | place: USA... | reverse complement strand
AGGGTGTCGATTCCCTCAACCCGGTCGACCATGCGATCATCCCGGATCGTATCGAGGCGGGCACTTTCATGGTCGCGTCGGCGGCCACCGCAGGCGATCTCCTGCTCGAGGGTATCGGTTTCGAACCGCTGGAGGCGGTGATCAGCAAGCTTCGGGAGACAGGCTCCGTGGTCGAACGCGAGGGAGACGGGATCCGTGTCGTGGGGTCGGAGGTCATTCGTCCGACCGACATCATCACGCAACCCCATCCGGGTTTTCCGACCGACATGCAGGCGCAGCTGATGATGCTGATGTGCCTCGCCAATGGCACGAGCCGGATCACCGAGACGGTGTTCGAGAACCGCTTCATGCACGTTTCCGAGCTCAACCGCATGGGCGCCGAGATCCACGTCAACGGTCGCACCGCCACCGTCCATGGGGTTCGAAAGCTCGAAGGCGCAGAGGTGATGGCCACCGATCTGCGCGCGAGCGCGTCGTTGGTGCTGGCCGGCCTGGTCGCGGAGGGCACCACCCACGTTCGGCGGGTGTATCACCTCGATCGAGGCTATGAGCACATCGAAGAGAAGCTGGCGCCGCTTGGCGCCAACATCAAACGAGTAGCTGGCCATGCGTAAACGCAAACGAGACAAGATCGTCATTGCCGTTCCGAAAGGGCGCGTCCTCGAGCAGCTCGGAGCCCGGCTCGAAAGAGCGGGCATTCCCACCGAGGCACTCACCGCCAACAGCCGCAAGCTCGTTCGCGACGACGAGGCGTCCGGTCTCAGCTACTTGCTTCTGAAGCCCGATGACGTGCCAACCTACGTCGAATATGGTGCCGCCGATCTCGGTATCGTCGGGCGCGATGTCCTGATGGAGCGCGAGTACGACGTGTTGGCCCCGGTCGACTTGGACATCGGCAAGTGCCGCATGATGGTTTGCGGGCTGCCGAAGGAGAGTCTCGCGGGGAAGCGTGAACGTCCGCTCCGGGTCGCCACGAAGTTCCCGGGCATCGCCGAGCGCCACTTCCGTTCGAAGGGGACACCGGTCGAGCTGATCTTCTGCCAGGGCTCGGTCGAGCTCGCCCCGCTGACGGGTCTCGCGGACGTGATCGTCGATTTGGTGGAAACCGGCGAGACCTTGAAACAGAACGGTCTGGTGACCCTCGAAAAGATCGCGGACATCAGCTCCGTGGTCATCGCAAATCGCGCGGGACTGAAGCTTCGTCGAACGGCGATCGAACCAATCCTGGACGCGCTCCGCAAGTAGCCCGATGCCGCGCCTTCGCACCAAGACTCCGCGTGAGTGGACCGAGGTAGTCTTGAACGACTTCGATTCGTTCCTCGTCGATCATGCCGCGTGCGAGCGGAAGGCATCTGCGACGGCCCTCAAGCTCGTCTCCCACTATTCGGATCGCACGACGCTGGTTCGCGAGTTGATCCCCTTCGCACAAGAAGAGCTCGAGCACTATGCACAGGTCATGGAGATCATCCTCGATCGGGGCTTGGCGACTCGCGCCGACGAGAAGGACCCTTACGTCGGCGCATTGATGAAGCTGATCAAACGTGGGCCGGAGCAGTATTTCCTCGATCGACTCTTGATCCTCGGGGTGATCGAAGCGCGAGGCTGCGAACGGTTTGGCTTGTTGGCCGATGCACTCGAGCCCGGGCCGCTCAAGGACTTCTACACCGAAATCACGCGGAGCGAGGCGAGGCACCACGGACTCTTCGTGAGATTGGCAAAGGAGTACTTCAATCCCGATGCCGTGCAGACCCGCCTCGACGAGTTGCTGGACGCCGAAGCGAAGATCGTGGAACAGCTCCCGTTTAGGGCGGCGGTACACTAGCGTTCTCAGGGCCAGCGCGAGTGTCAGCGTGCGGCGACATGCGCGTTGCCGAGCACTGGGCTTCGAGGGATCACACCAGCTTTCGGTAGATCACTCGGATCTCCCGAAAACCCATTGCGTCGTGTGCGTGCCTCGCGCCCTCGTTCCCCGACCAGGTTGCGGACTCGACGACCTGGCAACCTGCGTCGACGAAACGTCGCTCGAGCTCTTCGAGCAGCAGCTTGCCCACCCCCGTGCAGCGCTCACCCTCCTCCACGTACCAGTCCTCGATGACGCCGCGTCGCGGCAGCACCCGTCGTGACTCTGTCGTGACCCGCCCGGTGATGTACCCGACTGGCCGGCCGTTCGATTCCGCCAGCAGAACGTGTGCGTTCCGGTCGCACATGAGCGCTCGCAGGTCGTCCACCAGGATCCGGTCGTAGTCGCGATAGGCGATGAGCGGAAGGTCTTCCTGGGCGACGACCTGGTCGCGATGGGCTTCGTAGAGTCCCTTGTGGAAGCGGAACAGCGTGTCGTGGTCCTCGTCGCGCGCGTCCCGCACGTGAATCGCCGGCGGCATGCCCGAGACCCTAGGCGCTTCGGCCGGCGCTGGGTAGCCTTATCGCACCCGGATCGATGGGCGGATGCGGCCGAATGTCTTCCGACCGATGCCCGGCACGCGCATGATGTCTTCGACCCGACGAAACCTACGTTTCTCGCGCTCGGCGATAATGGCCTGAGCCCGTGAGGGCCCGATCCCAGGCAGCTTCACGAGCTCGTCCACGCCCGCCTCGTTGATGTTAATGCGCTCATCCTGCGCTTCGGTCGGCGGGCCCTCCGCCGGCGGAGAGATCCCGCCAACCGCGCTTGCAAGGCCAGGAGCCGCGAACATGAGCGCCGCCAAGATCGCGGCGACAAAGCGTGTGCTCATGCCGCCCGTTCCCGAGCGCTCGCATCGCGAGGTTGGTAGTCGCGGATTTGGAGCTTTCCGTTGACCGGCATTGCATCCAGCCGAACGCTGAGGCTCCCGTCGCGGTTGACGAAAGCCGCGCCCACGCGGACCCAGAATTGGCGGCCGTCCTTGTCGCGCTCCACGATCGTGTACGCGATTTTCACTTTGTTGTCTTCGAGCATCTGTCCTCCTGCTTGGGGTTCATCGGGTGCTCGTTGCACGAGCAGTGCCAGCCGTCGGCGCAGTCGTCCCGGCAAGCTATGCACAGCGATTTGGCGGACGGGGACCCTTGCGACGGCGGCCGCCAGGCTCCACTATCCCGCGCAGCAAGTTGGAAGGAGTCAGATGAGGATTTCACTTTCCGAGGGTACTTGGGACAAGTCCACGGCCGACATCGTCGCGATTGCAGTCGGGTCGGGAAAGATCAGGCTTGGGCGAGCGCTAAGCCGGATTGAAGCCGTCACCGGCAAGGGCAGCATCAAGCCACTGGCGGCGGACGAGCGATTCGAAGGGAAGCGCCCCCAAACGCTCAAGGTCGCGGCCGGCGGCAAGGCAAAGGCCCGTTGGCTCTTGTTGGTCGGCATCGGCGAGGAGAAGGACGCCGAGAAAATCGCCTGGAAGATGGGCCGCGCAGTTGCCGCGGTCGCACGCGCGCAGAAGAGCGCCGCGATCGAGCTTCCAGAAGTCACGCCCGACTCCGTTCGAGCCGTGACGCAGGGACTCGTTAGTGGCAGCTATCGCTACATCCAGTACAAGACGGACAAGACAGAGAAGGCATCTCTCCAGTCTGCTGCGATCCTCGGCGCGCCCAAGGGAAAGCGTGGCCTGGCCGCCGCGATCCGCAGCGGCAAGGCCGTCGCCGAGAGCGTCAATTTCGCGCGCGACCTCGTCAACGCACCGCCCAATGATCTGAATCCGGTGACCCTCGCACGGGCGGCGACACGCGAATCGAAAAAGCTAGGGCTCTCATGTCGCATCTTCAACAAGGCGCGGATCGAAAAGGAAGGAATGAACCTCCTGCTCGCGGTGAATAAGGGAAGCGCGATCGAGCCGCGCGTCATTCACGTCGTCTACAAGCCGGCGCGCCCGAAGAAGAAGATCGTCTTCGTCGGCAAGGGCCTCACCTTCGATTCCGGCGGCCTCTGCATCAAACCTGGGCCCTCGATGGTCGACATGAAGTGCGACATGGCGGGCTCCGCTGCGACGCTCGGCATCGTCTTTGCCGCCGCTCGCCTCAAGCTACCGGTCGAGGTGCACGCGGTGGTCGGCTCCACCGAAAACATGACCGGTTCCAAGGCGTACCGGCCAGGCGACATCTACAAGTCACTCGAAGGCAAGACGGTCGAGGTGATCAACACCGACGCCGAGGGCCGCTTGGTCCTGGCCGACGTGCTCACCTGGGCAGCGCGCAAGCTCAAGCCCGACTACATGATCGACCACGCGACGCTCACCGGCGCCTGCATGGTTGCGCTTGGTCCTTACCGAGCGGCGCTTTACACCGATGACGACGAGCTTGCGTCCGCGTACCTCGAGGCGGCGGGCGCAGAGGGCGAGTCGTTCTGGCGCATGCCACTCGACTCGGAGCTTCGCTCGATGCTCAAGAGCCCCATCGCCGACCTCAAACACGTCGGCGGCCGCTACGGCGGCTCGATCACGGCCGCGCTGTTCCTCAAGGAGTTCACCGAGAAGACCACCTGGATGCATCTCGACATCGCAGGCCCTGCGTTCCTAGAGCGCCCGCACCGACGGATGCCAAAGGGGGGGACGGGATTTGGTGTGGCCACGGGGGTGAGGTTCCTGGAGGGGCTGCAGTAAACCCCTTCGTAGACCTGATGGCATGCCCGGTAGCGCGAGCCCATAGAGCGAAGCCCGGCGCAAAGGCGCCGCCAAGGCAAAACAAACCGATCGCGTGACCGGCTACAGACGGTAAGGGAACGTGACCTTGAAGCTCGACTGCTTGAAGCGGGGCACACGCGCTCGCTTCACGGCGCTTTCGATGCAAGCGCCAACCGGCGTTCCCTTGAACGGACCGGAGGCGACTCTGGCACCCGTCGCGCGGCCGGTCTTGCCGCTGAATGTCACGTCGACCGTGGCCGTGCCGCCAGCGTCTGCGCGGCACGACTTGACCGCTCCGCTCACGCCCTGAAGCGCGACCTTGACGTCGTTGCGCGACGGCGCGTCGGGAAGGCTCGAGCTGCTCGCGGAGCTAGACGAGCTCGATTGCTTGGGTTTCGACGGGGATGACGAGCCGCCTACGACCTCATCCATCAGCGCGTCGAGGTTGTTGCCCCTGGGCTTCGACGGTGCGGCTTCCTTCGAGGCAGACGCAGTTCGCGGCCGCCTCTGGGTCGAGCTCGCGGAGCTTCGCTTCCGCGCCGTGGGCCGCTCTTGGGCGCGCGACGCCTCGGGCTCTTCGAGCGTTGCCGCCGCAACCGGCTCTTCAGGTTCGATATCGACCACTGCGGCTTCTTGCTCGGGTTCCGCGGGCGCCTCTGCCGTCGCGGCAACTGAGCTCGTGCTCGGAGTCGAATCCGAAGGCTGTTGCTGGACGGCCGGCGCGGCGATCTCGAGCGCGTCTTCCTCCGAGCCGCCAAGCGCCATTCCAAAGAACACGGCTCCGCCGAAGATGGCGATCGCCGCGACTGCGGCGCCTGCGATCCAGAGCCAACGCTTGCCGTCATCCGTTTCGAGCGGGGTCGGGCCGAGCAGCGGCGCGCCGAGCGTGCCGCTTGCGCCAGTGCCTATGGCGAGCAAATCATCGACGGCTTGTGAGGGCGCCGACTTTGTACCGGGCGTCGTCGACTTCGCGAGCGCGCGAATGTCGATCAGCCCGGAGCCTTCGCCCGCCGCCCGCGGGCCCGCTGGCCCTCCCGGCGAAATTGCGGAGTGGCTCACCATGGCGGCAGCCGGCTCTGCGGGTGATCCACCACGCGAAGCCAGTTGCTGTAGATTGCTGAGCGAGAACAATACGGAGTTCTCGTTGCGCTGACCGGTCATCTTCTGCGGGGCAGCCGCTCCCATGGCGCCACCGCCCATGGCAGCGTCCATGGTACCGAGCGCGCCACCTGGAGCATCGGGCCCGCTCGCGGCAAGAGGCGAGCTTTCGGTGTCGGTCGGGGTAGGGGCCTCGTCGAAGCCGGCGAACATACTGCTGTTCGTATCGATCTCGCTGGTCGGCTCCCGGCCTCCCTCGCCGAAGAGATCGCCGCCGGTGCCGAACGCCGAGGTGTCGTCGTTACCCGAAGTCGCGCCATTCGAGCCAGCCCCCGCGCCACCGAAGATCTGGGCGAGCTCGGGGACGTCGCTGGCGACCTTCCAGTCATCGAAGCCCTCTTTCCACACGTACGAATCGAGCCCGACCGCGCCCTTGGCGAAGAGCTGGCTCAGCTCGATGGGAGGAAGAGGTCCCTTCTGCTCCCCGTCTACCACGATGTACCAGGTCGCTTCGCCTGCCGGTTCTTGCGGTCCATTGGCGTCTGCGAATGGGTGCGCGCCGGTTTGGTCCCCCCGGACCTCGAGCACCGACGAGCATTTCTTGCAGCGAATCTTGAAAATTTTCCCAGCGACTTTTTCGTCGGCGATCGAGTATTTCGCCCCGCAGCTATCGCAAACGATCTTCATCTGTAGCCCCCGTCTTCCACCGACTCATCAGAGATCAACCTGTGCCGGATCGAAGATTCCCCTGTAGGACCGCGATCATAGCGGTCCTGTACTGTCACGAGCAAGAAGTCCACGAAGGTTGTCCCCGGCAGCTTGGACCCCAATCCCACCCAATCCTTGGGTTCTTTCAGTTGACGACGACCAGCTCGGAGCCGTCGTGCCCGCAGAACAGGTGGGCGGCCTGGTGCCGTACCCCACATTCAGGGCAGATCTTGTTGGCGTCGAGTCGCAGCGGCGGCCGCGTCGCGCTGGCCGCGCCGAAGAGGCCATATGGCATCAATTCATCGGCATCTTCGGGGCAAAAGCTGGCGTCTGAGGCATAGCCGCGGCGGCAGGTAGGACAGATCATCCCTTGCGAAAAGGGCCCTGAGGAGCGGCCGTCGGTCAGCGGTGCGCCGTCCCGAACGCAGAAGCGGTTCTGCGGCGGGTACTCCCCCAGGCACACCGGGCAGCTCCGGACTGGCGAGCTTTCGGCCCCCGCGGCCTTAGCCGAGGCTCCCGCCGGCACGCCGTCGGAAGGCCGGTGGCTCGGCGCCGCGGATGCGGAGTCGGGCCCCGCCCCATTGCGGCGGCGGGCCCATAGGAGCACGACGAGCACGACACCCAGGGTTGCCAGAACAGCGAGTGACCAAGTCATCTCCCGAATTGTGCCGGATCGCGAAAGCTGCGGGCCACAAAAAAGCCCGGGAGGCAGGGCCACCCGGGCTTCTTCGTTCTGATTTCGGCGGGTTGTGAGCTTAGAGGCTCTTCACCGCGTCGGTGAGGGCGGGGACCGCGTCGAACAGATCGGCGACGAGGAAGTAATCGGCGATCTGCGCGATCGGCGCTTCCTTGTCCTTGTTGATCGCGACGATCGTCTTGCTGCCCTTCATGCCGGCCAAGTGCTGGATGGCGCCGGAGATGCCGATCGCGACATAGAGCTTCGGCGCGACGACCTTGCCGGTCTGACCGACCTGAAGCTCGGCAGCGACGTAGCCCGCGTCACATGCCGCGCGCGACGCGCCCATGGCGGCGCCGAGCGCATCGACCAACGGTTCGATGATGTTGGTGAAGTTCTCCGCGCTCTTGAGAGCCCGGCCACCGGAGACGACGATGTCGGCCTCGCTGAGATCCGGACGCTCGCTCTTCACGACCTCGACCCCGAGGAACTCCACCTTGTCGGCCACTGGGTCGCTCTGCACGGCGATGTCTTCGGCTGGGCTCGCGCCACCCGAGGCTGCCGCCGCTTCGAACTCCGATTGACGCACGGTGACGACCTGCTTGGCGCTCGTGATTTCGACCGTGCCCTTGACGTTGCCCGCGTACATCGGACGCGTGTACGAGAGCTTGCCGCCGTCGATGTTGACGGCCGCGATGTCGGACGCCACCCCTGCGTCGAGCTTGGCTGCAACGCGCGGGAGCAAGTCCTTGCCGTACGCGCTCGCGCAAGCGATGAGGACGTCGTAGCCCTTGCCCGCCTCCGCAACGGTCGCCGCATACTTCTCGCAAGTGTAGCCGCCGGCGATCTCCGCCTTGAGCACCTTGCCTGCGCCGTAGCCGGCGAGCTCGTCGGCGGCAGCACCCGCGCCTTCGCCGATCGAGAGGATGTCGAATGAGCCGCCGGTCCCTTCCGCGATTTGTTTCGCGGCCGTGACGGCACAAAGAGTGGTTTTGCGTGCCTTGCCCTCTAGGAGCTCCGCAACAACGAGAACATTAGCCATGTCTGATGCTTCCTTTCCGTGTCCTGAGGGTTAGATGACCTTGGCCGTGTTGTGGAGCTTGTCGACGAGGTCGGCGACGTCCTCGACAAACGTGGTCTCGCCCGAGCGCGCCGGCGGCAGCTCGAACTTGGTGTAGTTCAGGGTCTTGCCCGCATCGACGCCGAGGTCCGCAACGGACGTATTGTCGATCGGCTTCTTCTTGGCCTGCATGATGCCCTTGAGCGAGGCGTAGCGGCCGCCCACCTCGAGCTTCGCGTACTGATGGCTGTCGGGGGTCACTCCGTTCTTCACCGAGTCGGTCTGAAGGATTCGGTCGGAGGTCGTGAATACCGCAGGGCCGCTGACCTTGACCGTCGCCACGCCGGTGTCGAGCTCGCGCTTGACCTCGAGGGTCTTGCCGTCGTCGCCTGTCTTGATGCTCATCGCGCTATTGATAATCGGCCAGCCGAGCTTCTCCGCAAGCACCGTGCCAGCGACGTTCGAATCGCCGTCGGCGGCCTGCTTGCCCATCACGACGAGGTCCGGGCTCTCCTTGTCGACGATCGCCTTGAGGATGGCGGCGACCACGCCCGAGTCGAGCGAGCCATCTTCGGACTCGACGAGGATGCCGCGCTCGGCGCCTTTCGCGAGACCCTCGCGGATGATCCGCTGAGTGTGCTCGTCGTTTGGCCCGATCGACACCAGGACGACCTCACCAACACGGGCGTTTTTCTCCGCGGCGTTCTCGGTCAATCGCAGTGCGGCTTCGAGGCTCCAGTCGTCGAATGGATTCATTTTCCACTCGAGTCCTTCGGATGTGACGGCACTGCCGTCGCCGCTCACTTTGAGCTTGCTTGCGTTGTCCGGATCCGCAACGCGCTTGATGGGTACGAGGATCTTCACGCTTCCTCCTCAGGGGGCCGTTCAGGCCGATAAATGCTGAAAAACGCAGGCGATCTAGGCGCGTTTTGCTGGGCTGTCAAGGAGCCCTGTACAGGACAGCTCGCGTGCATGTGATAGAAGCCCGCGATGGCAGGAGACACGAGCGCTACCCGCTATGCCCTCGTGACCGGCGCCAGCAGTGGCATCGGGCTCGAAACGGCCAGGGGCTTGAAGGCAAAGTTCGACGTGGTGGGCATCGTAGGCCGCAACTCCGGGCGGCTCGCTTCGGCTGCTGAGAACCTGAGCGAGGGCGGCGGGCGGATCGAGACGTTCCAGTCCGACTTTTGCTCGCTCGCCGACGTGCAGCGCCTCGCTGATGAGGTCAAGGAGCGCTTCGATTCCCTGAGCGTCCTGGTGAACAACGCCGGCGTCTGGCACCGCGAGCGCACGGTGTCGAAGGACGGGTACGAAGAGACCTTCGCGGTGAATCACCTCGCCCACTTCCTGCTGACCAACGAGCTCAAGGAGTTGCTCGTGAGCGCTGCGCCGGCCCGCGTGGTCAATGTTTCCTCGTCGATGCACGTGCGTCCGAACTCGCTCAATTGGGACGACCTGATGTTCGAAAAGGACTTCCGCGGATTCTGGGCGTACGGCCATTCGAAGCTGGCAAACGTTCTCTTCTCGAACGAGCTCGCGCGGCGGTGGAACGATCTCGGCATCACGTCGAATGCCCTCAACCCGGGCAACGTTCGGAGCCGCATCACGCGCAACAACGTGTTCCTCAACTTCCTCCATCGCTCGCCGCTCGCGCGCTTGATCATCATGAGTGAAGCCGAGGGCGCTCAAACGTCGATCTACGTGGCCACTGCGCCAGAGCTCGAGGGCGTGACGGGGCGCTATTTCGACAAGGTCCGCGAGTCGCGCCCGAGCAAAGCCTCGCGCGACCCCGCTGAGGCGAAGCGCCTCTGGGAAGAAAGCGAGCGACTGGTGTACGCGGCGCTCGGCTGACGGAGGGTCGCAAGTTAGGTCGACGCAACGTTCGTCTGACGATCATGCGAGATCCGCCAGCGGGGTGCTTGGCCGTCGTAGTTGGCTTGGGCTAGCGTTGCTCACCGTGCGGATGCGCCACGCTTTTCTCTTCTCCGCCGCATCGGCTTGTGCGTTACCCGAGAGACGATGTGCGACGATACTGACGTCGACCTCGCCTGCGGCTGCGACGGGCTCACCTGCACGCCCGAGGGCCCGGTGGTCGGCTGTGACGGCCTGCGCTACGCGGAGGCTTGCGAAGCGGCAGCGAACGGCGTGCGCGTACGCCCCGAAAACTGAATCGCTCAGCGAACTCGCAAGCCTTCGAGGAAGAGACTCGCGCAGTGACTCGCTGCTTTGCGCAGACTCGCGGGGTCCGCTTCTCCGAGCGCCCATGTCAGCAAAATCGCATCGAGCGCGCCGAACAGGCTCCGCGCGACCACGCGGGAGTTTATGTCCTTGCGGAATGCGCCTTCTTTCTGCCCTTCTCGGACGAGCCCTGCGATGACATCGATGTATTCCATGAACAGAGGCGCCGCGTATTGCTTCAACAAGCTCGACGATTGCCGGAGGTTGACGGTGATCACCTCGGCGAGGTCGCGCTGCTCTTCGAGCAGCCCGAGCTGAAGCTCGATGATGCGCGTGATCCGTTCATCAAACGGCTGACCCGAAGAAGCGACCTCACGCAAGATGACCAGTAGCTGCTGAATCCCGTCTTGGAAGATCGTGATCAGGACGTCGTCTTTGTTCTTGAAGTAGAGGTAGATGGTTCCGTCGGCGACGCCAGCTGCTTTGGCGATCTCGCTGACGCGCGTCGCGTAGAAGCCGTTCTTGGCGAAGACCTTGATCGCGGCCTTGAGAATCCGATCGCGCTTGTCGGGGGAGCCCTTCGGCTTCTTCGCTGTTGAATGAACCACCATTCAGTCGGCGGTATCACAGGCCCAGGCTGAGCGTCAAACCTCACTCGACCAAGCGGCTTTGCGCCTGGCATGGCCGGCGGTCAGTTTTTTGCGCCGGCCCGACCCTCCTCTTAGCTTCGATGACGATGGTGTTCAGTGTGCAACGTGAGACTTGGGTTCCCGTTGCACTCTACGCGGAGCTGATCGCGGACGAGGAGGTCTTGCCCGCGTTCGTAACCAGCATCGGCGAGCACGGCTTGGCGCTCGATTCGCTAGCGATCCTGGGCAATCGGAGGAGCGAGCGCTTGCAGCTCCGCATCAGCTTGCCTGGTGAACCCGATCCACTGTGGATCGCGGCCGAAGTGGTCCGCGACGATCAGGGGCTGCTGTTCGACTCTATTGCC
>Ga0316201_10003740_pt1 | contig 11303 bp, 11 predicted proteins | sample CS6wburrow_MG_FD_204516 | JGI IMG/M metagenome (GOLD analysis project Ga0316201, IMG submission 204516) | Coastal sediment microbial communities from Delaware Bay, Delaware, United States - CS-6 worm burrow | ecosystem: Environmental > Aquatic > Marine > Coastal > Sediment | place: USA... | reverse complement strand
GGAGCGCCAAGTGCCTGGTTGCCGGTGCCCTCTGGCGTGTGGCATGCGCTGCACAACGCAAGGAACATGGGCTTGGCGCTCAGCGCAGCCGGGTCATCGGCGGCTACGATACCGCTGAGGCTCTGCACGTATTTGACCATGTTGTCGACGCCCTGGTCGCCACCCAGGGCAGGTGCCAGCACCGGCATGACCGCATTGCGGCCGTTCTTCAGCGTCGACGTTATTGCGGCCTCGGATTTACCGTACAGCCAGTCATCGTCCGTCAGGTTTGGGTAACCGGTTGCGCCACGGGCGTCCGACCCGTGACAGGTCGTGCAGTAGCTCGCATAGAGGCTCTTGCCCAGCTTGTTCGCGTCGGCATTCTTCGAGAGTTCTTCGAAGTCCATAGCCGCGAACTTCTCATAGATCGGTTCGTAGCGAGCTGCCGCCGCCTGCATTTCGGCTTCGTACTGGCCCTGCTGCGACCAGCCAAGTGTTCCCTCCCAGCTGCCCAGGCCGAAGACGACCAGGTAGCCGATCGCCCAGGCGATCGTTATGAAATAGAGGTATAGCCACCACTTCGGAGCCGGGTTATTCCACTCCTGGAGATCGCCGTCCCATTTATGACCAACGACCTCATCGTCCGGAATGTCTTGTGGACCCTGTTTGGCCGACCAGGCGATCAGCCATGTGCACCAAAAGACGAAGAGTATCGTGCCAGCAGCAACGAACCAGTGCCAGAATGCAGGCATCAGATGTTCTCCCGCTCGTTATTAGAAATAGGGTGGTCTTCTTCCAGCGGCAGGGCCGCAGAAGCCTCGAATTCCGACTTGCGTCGGCTGCTCCAGGCCCATACCCAGATACCGATGAAAGCGAAAAATATGACGGCGGTAAGAATGCCGCGAAGGTCGTTAACGTCCATCAGGGCCTACCTCCTGTCGCGGCGATTGGTGCCCAGCCCTTGCAGGTAGGCGATCATCGCTTCCATCTCTGAGCGACCCTGCACTGCGGCCGCTGCCCCGGCTATCTGCTCTTCGGTATAGGGATCACCGAGGAACCGCAGCGCTTTCAGCTTGGTGGTTATCAGGTCCGGGTCTACTGTATTTTCCAGCAGCCACGGGTAGCCCGGCATGTTCGATTCAGGCACCAATGCGCGTGGATCAGTCAGATGCAGGAGGTGCCAGTCGTCGCTGTAGCGACCTCCAACGCGTGCGAGGTCGGGGCCGGTGCGCTTGGAGCCAAACTGGAAGGGCCGATCGTAGACCGTCTCACCCGCCGTCGTGAACGGACCGTAGCGTTCCGTTTCGCTGCGAAACGGGCGAATCATCTGCGAGTGGCAGTTGTAGCAACCCTCGCGGACATAGATATCGCGGCCCGCCAGCCTCAGGGGGCTGTAAGGTTCGATGCCTTCCGCCGGTTCGTTCGCATCGGCGCTGAACATCAGTGGCACAATCTCAACCAGACCACCTATGCTGATCGCGACAACAATCAGCACCATCATCAGGTTCAGGCTTTTTTCAATCGTCTCGTGACGCATTTCTTAGGCTCCCTGTTACGCCGGATCGAGTACCGCAACGGGCACCGGTTTCTTGTCGCTTACGGTCTTCCAGACGTTGTAAGCCATGATTAGCATTCCGCCAAAGAACAGCAGGCCGCCAAGGAGTCTGAAGTAGTGGTAGGGGTGCACAGCCTTGAGCGACTCGACGAACGAGTAGGTCAGGGTGCCGTCGTCATTGACCGCACGCCACATCAGGCCTTCCGTCACGCCGGCGATCCACATCGACACCGCGTACAGCACAACACCAATAGTCGATGTCCAGAAATGCACATCGATCAGTTTCGTGCTGTACATGCCGTCGCGGTTATAGAGCCGGGGAATGAGCGAATACAACGAGCCGATCGTCATCATGGCGACCCAGCCCAGCGCACCGGAGTGAACGTGACCGATCGTCCAGTTCGTATAGTGCGACAGGGCGTTGACCGTCTTGATTGACATCATCGGACCTTCGAAGGTCGACATACCGTAGAACGACAACGCAACGATCATGAACTTCAGGATCGGATCGGAACGCAACTTATGCCAGGCACCCGACAGTGTCATGACGCCGTTTATCATGCCGCCCCAGGATGGCGCCAGCAGAATGATGGAAAACACCATGCCCAGTGTCTGCGCCCAGTCCGGTAGCGATGTGTAGTGCAGGTGGTGAGGGCCAGCCCACATGTAGATTGCAATCAGTGACCAGAAGTGAATGACCGACAGTCGATACGAATACACCGGCCGGCCTGCCTGTTTGGGCACGAAGTAATACATCATGCCGAGGAAGCCGGCTGTCAGGAAGAATCCGACTGCATTATGGCCGTACCACCATTGCATCATGCCATCGACGACACCGGTGTATATTGAGTAGGACTTGAACAGAGATACCGGTACCGCCAGGTTATTGAAGATGTGCAGGACGGCGATCGTGATTATGAATGCACCGTAAAACCAGTTGGCGACGTAGATATGTTTGACGCGGCGTTTCGCGATGGTGGCGAAGAAAACGATGGCGAAGGCTACCCAGACAACCGCGATCAGCAGGTCGATAGGCCATTCCAGTTCCGCGTATTCCTTGGACTGGGTAATACCGAGCGGCAGCGTGACAGCGGCGAGCACGATAATCAGCTGCCAGCCCCAGAACGTGAACGCGGCCAGTTTGTCGAATGCCAGCCGCACGTGACAGGTTCGCTGTACCACGTAGTAGGCTGTTGCGAACAGCGCTGACCCGCCAAATGCGAAAATGACCGCGTTGGTGTGCAGTGGCCGCAGCCGGCTGTAGGTCAGGAAAGGCACATCGAAGTTAAGTTGCGGCCAGATCAGCTGCGCGGCAAGTAGTACGCCGACCAGCATGCCGACGATACCCCAGACCACGACCATGATTGAAAACTGGCGCACTACCGTGTCGTTGTAAGAAGCTGCTTTGTCCAAAGTCAGGACCCCTGTTTGCGGTTGGAATTCAAGATAATGGCAAGGCGCTGCAGAGACGTCCGACGGCTGCAAGTATGATGTCCGCGGAATGGCTCGGCATATCTGCCCGGTGTTGACCCCGCAATCTATCAAGCTGCTTGCGTGCATCGTATAGGGGACGATACGTATGGCACTGATACACAAACAAATGTCCAGTTTGGCCGGCTGAAAGCCCTATAATCGGGAGCCGTTTCCTTGATCAAAAAGAATATGAAAAAAATCCCGCTGCCAGCCGGTATCGTCAGTGAAATACTGAACGCCTCGTCGGATGCGACAATCATTTCCGACGCGCATGGCGGTATTCTCATTGCCAATCATGCTGCCGAGATGCTGTTCGGCTATGGCGACGGTGAGCTGATTGGTGAGTCCATTGAGGTTCTCGTGCCGGAGCAGCAGCGCTCCCGACATCAAGATCTACGTGAAAACTATCACAAGGCACCCAGAGGTCGACCGATGGTTTCCGGCCTGGAAATCTATGGCCGCCACAAGGATGGCCATTCTTTCAGGGCTGAAGTAGGCCTTAGCCCCATCGAAACGGACGATGGTCTGCTCGTAACGAGCACGATTCGGCCGACGGAAGCTACGCATGATTCTGAGGCCTACTTCCGCAACCTGCTGGAATCGGCGCCCGATGCCATGATCATTATCGACGAGAACGGCAAAATCGCGATCGTCAATGCGCAGGCCGAAAGCATGTTTGGCTATCGGCGTATTGAGATTCTGGGTCAGCCAATCGAGATCCTGCTGCCGGAAAGAATTCGCGATCGACATCGCTCACATCGGCAGGAATTCTTTGCCGATCCCAAACTGCGGCCCATGGGTGAGGGCTTCGATTTGGTTGCGAGGCGCCGGGACAACAGTGAGTTTCCGGTGGAGATCAGCTTGAGTCCCGTCAACACGGATGGCCATCGCTTTGTTTCCAGCGTTATCCGCGATGTGACTGAGCGCAAACGCATGGAGGACGAAATCGTCGCGGTCAACCAGGAGGCCGAACGCGCCAATAAGGCGAACAGCGCCTTCCTGGCAGCGGCGAGCCACGATCTACGCCAGCCTGTGCAGGCCTTGAGCCTTCTGAACGGGGCGTTGCGGCGCACCGTGAAAGATGAACGGGCGTTACAGATGATCGAGAGTCAACAGAATTCACTGACGGCAATGACCAATCTGCTCAATTCTCTGCTTGATATCAGCCGACTCGACGCGGGTGCGGTGGCGCCAGATCTCGAGAAATTTCCGATTCGGCGCCTAATCGATCGTTTGTCAGATGAGTTCCACCGCCAGGCACAGCACAAGGGCCTCGAGTTTTCGTCATCGGCAACAGACGGATTCGTCAATAGCGACCCGAACCTGCTCGCCGAAATTATTCAGAATCTGGTTTCCAACGCGATTCGTTATACGGACAGGGGCGAGGTAAGCCTTCGTTGCGTCGAAAAAGATGGACTCTGCAGAGTCGAAGTCATGGATACCGGCATTGGCATTGAGGCGGATCAGCTGGAGGCAATCTTCGGTGAGTTTCATCAGTGCAAGACGCCAGGTTCGAACAAGGAGGGCTTCGGACTCGGACTGGCAATCGTAAAGCGACTCGGCGATCTCCTGGCGTTGCGCATCGATGTTACGTCCGATGTTGGCAGGGGCTCCTGTTTCAGCGTGACAATGCCAACGGTAGCTAGCGTAGCGGCCGCAACAAAAGATGATGAGTTCGGCTCAATGGAAGCAGTCGACGCAGACGGTGGTCTGATTATACTGATCGAAGACGATGTTAACGTCGCGAATGCGTGGGGCCTGCTGCTCGAGGCGGAGGGCTATCGAGTCGCGACTGCCGCTTCAGCGACTGAGGCGCAGGCTTTGATCACTCATCTTGATCAGGAGCCGAGATTGCTTATATCGGACTTTCACTTGCTGGATGGATCTACCGGTGTCGAAGCCATAAGTGGCATACGAGAATACTTCGAGGACCTTATTCCGGCATTCATCGTTAGTGGTGACACTTCCAAGGTAGTCAAAGACTCGCGTTTGCTCGTCAACTGCACGTTGATGAGCAAGCCCATCGATACCAACAGATTGTTGTCGGCTGCGCGGGAAGCCATCCGCAGCGGCGAGGTCCCGCAGGACTAGCGAAGATAGACAAGCCAGCTGGCCGGCGATTTGCTAATCGCGACGCCTACGACGTAACCGTAGGTCAACAATGCTGTGACAAAGGCAAGCACCCGAACCTGCATTGTGGGCCCTCGTCGAAGCGCAACAGTGCCAAGCAGGATATACAAAATAAGCGCCGCAAATTTCGCGAGCAGCCAGCTCTGCGACAACGGATTCAGCGACAGCACCAACAGCATTCCGACTCCGCCGGACAGCAAGATCGTATCTACGATATGAGGCGCAATACGACTGATACGATGATTTAGCCAGCAGGAGTCGACCAGCATCCAGTAGCCACGCAGGACGAATCCGGCGATGCTGATGACAGCGGCCAGGGTGTGTATTTGTCGTAGTAACAAGTAGGACATTGTGACGCGATCATGCCACAAACAGACCGTGCTCCCTGGCGAACGGTGCCGCGCCGGAGCTGATCAGGCTCCGGCATGATAGATCCTGGTAGGAATCAGGCGGCTTCGTGATTGTGCAGATTGACCGGTGTCTGGAACCAGTCAGGCTTGATGATCAATAGATCACAGGGCAGATGTTCGAGGGTGCGCTCTGCGGTCGCGCCGATGAACAGGCGCTTCCAGCGATTCCTGGCGACGGCACCCATTACTACGACATCGGCCTTGAGTTTTTCTGCGATCAGCGGCAGCTCTTCGTGCGTCAGGCCGGCTACAAGATGGGCCTTGCCATCGTCGATCTTGTGGAAATCGGTAATTTCCCTGAAGCGCTTCTGATGATCTTCATGCATCTGTTGTTCGATTTCGTCAAACGGCAGCGACACCGGGATGTAGGCGTTTGCCGTGGCGGTCGCGACGGCAATACGTGGATCATAAGAGTGGAAGGCATGCAGGTCGGCGCCCGTCTTGTCACACAAGGACTTGCTGACATGCAGAATCTCGTCGTCAAGCGCGGCGGGTTTGTCATGCTGGTGCATGGGATCAATTGCTGCGACAAAAACGGGTGTTGCTGCGAATTCCTGTGGCTTAACCAGCCACAGCGGCAGCGGGCAGGTTCGAATCAGGTTCCAGTCGGTATTCGTTAGTAGCACCCTGGCGACCGCTGAGTGGTGGTGCGTATCCTTTACGACCAGGTCCGCCTTGCTGTCCAGTGCCGACCGCACAATCGCCTCGTACAGCGGGTGGCCCCAGCGCGCCGAGGTCTTCACGACGATGCCGTCTTTCCTGAGTGGTTCGGCCAATTTCTCCAGGTGTTTTTCGTGACCCTGAATCACTTCGTCGCGAGCTTTCTCCAATGACGGCGAATCGAACAGACGATCGCCACTCAGGTATTCGTTGTAATAGCAGACGAGCAACTCAAGTTCGGCGCCACAGCGTTTTGCTAGCCAGGCGGCGCGGTTCATCGCGGGTTGCTCAGTTGCCGTTGGATCGATGACCGCGAGGATCTTTGATATTTCTTTCATTGTCGTACCTGACGGGTCATTTGAAAGGTTGTCGGGGTTTCCCTCTGAGCATACTCGTGGCCGATTGGCATTCCATAAGTCGACATGCCTAGCGCATATCGGTTACTACTTATTTATTCATAGGTGGATTTACTAATTTCTAAGCACGACGCTTTGGTATTACATGAAGACAGCGTTGAGCAAAGGAGTCACCATGACGGCCGCATCACATGAAGCGTTGCGTGCAGAGCTGAATCAGAAGAAGGAAGAACTGACTGCGAGACTGTCACGAATTTCGGCGAATTTGCGGCGCGGCTACGAAGCGGATTCCAAAGAGCGCGCCAAGCAACTTGAAGACAACGAAGTTGTCGATGCACTCGGCAATGAGGCGCGATCAGAAATCGCCAAGATCTCGGCGGCGTTGAATCGTTTGGACCGGGGGGAATTTGGAATCTGTACCGAGTGCGGCTCGACGATAAAGGAGGGCCGGCTCAAGGCTTATCCCTATGCGGATGAATGTATCGAGTGCGCGGAGTTCGACGAGCGTCGCCGCGCGCGTGAATAGGCCAGGGGCGACCGTCGCCTGTTGCGCCAGGCAGTCTCTGTAACCGCTCGACTTAAGCCGTCATGTGCATCTTGACGAGATCAGCCAGTGATCTTGCCTGCATCTTTTCCATGACCCGGGCACGGTGGATTTCAACGGTGCGCTGACTGACGCCCAATTCATAGGCAATTACCTTGTTGGGCTTACCGGTGACAACCAGATCAAAGACCTCGCGTTCCCGATTCGTAAGTCTGTCCAGGCGCCCGGCAACTTCGGCGTGATGTTGCTGCGCAACCCGGCGCTCCTCGTCAGTGGCGAGGGCTTCGCGAATCCGGTCTAACAGCTCCTGGTCGCGGAACGGCTTCTGTATAAAGTCGACGGCACCTTTCTGCATCGCTTCGACAGCCATTGGAACATCGCCGTGGCCAGTGATGAAGATGATGGGCAAGGTGTTGCCGCGCTTTATCAGTTCTTCCTGCAGTTCCAGGCCGCCGAGGCCGGGCATACGAATATCGAGCACCAGGCATCCCGGTCGCTGATCGGTCATTTTCTCGAGGAATTCATCGCCGGAGCCGAAAATTTCGTGGTCCAGGTTGACGGAATCCATCAGGGCCTGCATCGCGAAGCGAATCGCCGCGTCGTCATCGACAATGAAAACTGTCGGAGTTGGTTCGTTTTGTGTCGTCATGTGCGGTGATTGGACCAGAAAGAGCGTCGCTTTGCGAGTGTTTGCGGCGAATCGAGGCCGGGGGACACCCGGCACTCGGGCATTTCGGCTAGTCAAGGCGCTTGGTGAATCGTGTTGCTGCGATGCCCATTGCGACCAGCGTGAAGCCGATAAGGAAGACCAGGTCCGGCAGCATTTCGGCGAGTTTGGCCTCTCGCAGCATGATTCCGCGGGTCAGTCGGATAAAGTGGGTGTTCGGCAACGCCTCGCCGATATACCGGGCGAAGCTCGGCATGCCGTCGAACGGAAACATGAAGCCCGACAACAGGATAGAGGGCAGCAGGATGAATACCATCATCTGCATAGCCTGGAACTGCGTCTTGGCCGCAGTTGAAATCAGTAGCCCGAGAGCCAGATTGGCCGCCACGAACGTCGTCGCTGCCAGATACAATTCGATGATACTGCCGCGCACGGGCACATCGAAGAGCAGCCGTCCAACCGCCAGGATCAACGCAAGCTGCAGCATGCCAATGACGATATAAGGCATGACCTTTCCAAGCATCAATTCGGTTGAACTCAGGGGCGTGTTTATCAGTAGTTCCAGATTACCGCGCTCACGCTCGCGGACGAGTGCCACCGCCGTAAACAGGATCATTGTCATTGTAAGGATTACGCCCATCAGGCCCGGAATGATATTGACCGGACTGCGGCGCTCCGGATTGTAAAACGGGCGAACCTCGAGAAATTGCCATTGACTGCTGGTCGGCGGATAGACGTCAAAGGAAAATGGCATGCTTCTAAGCTGATTCGCTACGCCGAGAATAGTCGGGTCGCTACCGTCCACGAGTAACTGCACCGCCGCGCGCGAGCGTTGCCCGACACGTCGGTCGAAGTCGGGCGGTACAAGAACACCAATGGAAATTCGGCCGCTGCGCAGGAGGTCGTCCAACTGACCAACGGTATCGACGGACTCAATAATTTCGACGACCTGCGTCTGCTTCAACGCCGCGATGAACTGCCTTGACAGGTGGGTTTGCGCCTGGTCGGCAACGGCAGTTCGCAGGTTTCTGACGTCGGTGTTGATCGCATAGCCGAACAGCAGCATCTGGATTACGGGAAGCCCAACCACCATTCCGAAGCTGAGGCGGTCGCGGCGTAGCTGCCGCACTTCTTTCTTTGCGATAGCCATAATGCGGGAGACGGAAATCAATTCAGGTCACCTTTGGGTTTGAGGGTGACGGCAACGAATACATCTTCGAGCGTCGCGGCGCCGCGTTGCACATCCGCTTCAATGTTCTGGGCGGCGAGCGCAGCGGCGACGCGTTCCGTCGCTTGGCTATAGCGCTCCGGAATAAGGACGCGCAGTCGAATGCCGAGTTGCGTCACGCTGGCGACTTCGTCGAGCTCGTGGATAACTGTCTGTGCTTTATAGGGATCAGCGGCGCTTACTTCGATGATGTGCATGCCGGTGGCTGCCTGAAGCTCCTGCGGTGTGCCGTCGGCGACCTTGACGCCGTGATCCAGTATTGCGAGTCGGTGGCAGCGTTCTGCTTCGTCCATATAGTGCGTAGACACCAGTATCGTCGTACCGCCGCTGGCCAGTCGGAACAGGTTTTCCCAGAAATCGCGTCGACTTTGCGGGTCAACGGCGCTGGTGGGTTCGTCGAGTAGCAGAAGCTCCGGGTGATGCAGGACAGCGCAGGCGAGGGCGAGCCGCTGCCTCTGGCCGCCACTCATGGTCGCCGCAAGTTGTTTTTGCTGCTCGACGAGGTCATAACGATGCAGCAATTCGTCGATGCGTTTCTCGCGTTGCGCCGAAGGATAGGAATAGATCTCGGAAATGAATTGCAGGTTTTCGAGAACGGTCAGATCGCCGAATAGCGAGAAGCGTTGCGTCATGTATCCAATCAGCGGTTTAAGGTCTTTGCTGTTGCCGGGGATCGGCGTATCGAGAACGATTGCATTGCCCTCTGTTGGTGTCAGGAGGCCGCAGAGCATCCGTATGGTCGTCGACTTTCCGGAGCCGTTCGGACCCAGAAAGCCGTAGATCTGCCCGCGCGGAACGTTGAGGTCGAGCGAATTGACAGCACGCAGGGTGCCAAAATCCTTGGACAAACCTCGAGCTTCGATCGCAAATGCCGACGACATCAATGAATTCCGATACCGGGGAACTCTACTTCTACGGGAACGCCGTCGGGCAGGCGGTCGCGTTCTGTGGTGATGTCTATCTTGGCGACGTAGGTAAGACGGCCCCTGTCGCGCTCGGTCAGCGCATAGTAGGGCGAAAATGCGGGTTCGCTTGCGACCCAGCGCACGCGACCTTCGAGCGCGACATCTAATCCGTCAACGTGAATAAGCGCTTCACTGCCTGGACTTATGTGCACACGCAACGCCTCCGGCACGTAAACCCGCGCGTGGACCTGCTTGCCGCCGAGAACAATGACGACGGGTTGGCCGGCGCCGGGGCGTTCACCAATCTCCAGAACGCGGCTGTCCAGGATACCGTCGACGGGCGATTTCAAGGTGTGTCGATCGACATCAACTCTGACGCTGTCGCGCCTTGCTGTCGCCTGGTTGACCGCCTGTTCTGCCTGTTCGAGTTCCTCGATCGTGGTGCCCGCAAGACGTTCCTCGAGCACCGCCAGCGCTACCTGGTGATTTGCGTTTGCGGCATCAAGTGCGGCTTTGGCGGTGTCAAGCAGTTCAGCGGATGCGAGGCCTCTGTCGTGTACCTCGCGAATTCTCTTTAATTCACTTTTCCGAAACGCAAGTTCCTGCGCTGCGCCGTCGACGCTGGCCCTGGCTACCGCGATCTGTTCACTTCGCGGACCGCGCACGAGCTCATCTAGACGTGCCTGCTGTTGCAGTAAGGCTGCCTCGGCCTCCGCGAGGCGTGCTGACGTGCGCGTAACGTCCTGACGCACGATTACCTGCCCTGCGGCAACGACGCTTCCTTCTGCGGTCGTGATTTCGATAATCGGTTCGCCGAACTCGGCAGTCAGTTCGAGCCTGTCGGAAGTGAGTTCGCCAACCACACGATTAGAGTCTTCGGACGAATCGCAGGCGGTGAGCAAGGCGGCGAGCAGGCCAAGTGCTGTTATTGTCATTGTGATCTTCATGGCGAAACTCCGTTCAGGCCTTGAGGTAGGCGAGAATTACTTGCAGTTGTGTTTCGATCAGTTTGTCGGTATCCAGCGCGCGTTTTGTGAACACGATCTTCCAGATCATCGATAGCATCACCGGTGCAATGAACAACTGCGGCAGATCGGTGACGTCGCTACGACGAAACTCGCCGCGTTCGACGCCGCGCTCGACAACTTGCGAGAGCGCAGCAAGTCCTTTCGAAACGACGTTATCCCAGTAGAAATCCACGAGGTCCGGATGCCTGTGGCCCTCGGCGATCAACAAGCGAATGACCACCGCGACCGGTGACCCTGGGATACGCTTCATAAAGGCAGCCAGGGGGCCGCGTATAAATTCCTCTGACGAGAGTTCGGTTTTCTGCACAGCAAACAGCAGCGAATCGACCCGCGGGATGACCACGCTTTTAACAACGGCTTTGAACAGC
>Ga0316201_10003739_pt1 | contig 11307 bp, 7 predicted proteins | sample CS6wburrow_MG_FD_204516 | JGI IMG/M metagenome (GOLD analysis project Ga0316201, IMG submission 204516) | Coastal sediment microbial communities from Delaware Bay, Delaware, United States - CS-6 worm burrow | ecosystem: Environmental > Aquatic > Marine > Coastal > Sediment | place: USA: Delaware... | reverse complement strand
AAGAAGGAGTGCATTGGAGAGATGGATCACATCCGGAGCACAGTTCTCCACGATCCAGTCCACCATCTTCTGCAGCTCTTCTTTCTGCTGGCCCTCTTCGCCCAGCAACATGGAGACGGTCATCTCCTCCAGGCCCTTGGCATTGGTGGAACCGGCAAATTTGGAGGCCAGTTTCAGCATGGGCTTGGAGTTTAATGCCCGGTCGACCCAGCCCGGCGCTTTTCTGAAGACAGGTAGCTGCTGTTTCAGGTAGATGCTGATGGCCCCGTAGAAGACCGGGATCTCCCGGCTCAGATCATGTTCATCTGCAAACAGGGGCAGGTACATGGGCAGCTTGACCACCTTGTGATCCGATTTCCGGAGTGCCTCCACGTATTTGGAGTCCCGCAGGCAATTTCCGCAATAAAAACTTCCCCCGGAACCCGGGATAATGTGCATGATATTCATCTCAAATCCTTTCTATTTATTTCCAAAACAATATACCCGTCCATCATCGCCGGCTACATAGAAACGGTTGTCGACCACAGCCGGATTGGCATAAACGCCGGTTCCCAGTTCGTAGGTCCATTCCAGTTTACCGCTCCTGCGGTCCAGCAAAAACAGGTCCCCCCGCATGCTGGCAACCAGCACCTGATTCCCCACCACTACCGGGGAGGCATCAACCGGACCGCCGGTGTTATAGTTCCAGACCAGTTTTCCACTCTTTTTGTTCAGGCAATAGACAAATTTATCCCGGTTTCCTATAAATATATGCTCTCCATAAATGGCAGGTGATCCGATAAAAGGTAAATTGGCCTTTTCGTTTTCAAAGGTCCAGTCGATCTTTTTTCCCAGCAGGTCCACTGCCACAAAAAACCCGTCATAATCGCCCACATAGGCATGGTCGCCGTCTATTCCTGCCGAACTGGCCACATAGGTGGAGATGGACATGCTGCTGCGCACCTTCCCCGAAAGGGCATCCACCATATGGATGAAGCCATCACATCCGCCGAAAACAGCCATCCCGCTGTACAGCGCACAGGAGCCGTTGATGAAGTTGTTGGTCTCATATTTCCACAATCCTTTGCCCGTCGCGGGATCGACCCCGTGCAGGTAGTAATCATAACTCCCCACCAGGATGACCTGCTTGTTGCCTTTACTGTAGAAGGAGGGCGAACCCATAATCATATTATCGGTCTGGTAGGTCCATTTGATGGCCCCTGTCTGAAGGTCGACGGCATAGAGCTTCCCGTCCAGGTTACCTACATAAACCAGGCCGTCCACGATCAGCGCCGGCGCTTCTATGCTGTATTCCGTATTGATCTTCCACTTCAGGGTCCCGTCCTCATTAATGCCAAAGAGGGATCCGTCCAGGGTTCCAACCACCACCACCCCGTCGCACACCACCGGCGCGGCCTTGATCCCATCCTGCGCATTGAAGTTCCAGAGCAGTGCCGGGTTCCCGGGCAGGGAGGCAGTGCTCACCCCCTGCAGTTGAGAATCGCCCCTGAAGTTTCCCCAGCAGGAACTGGTCTGTCCCCCGAGGCTGGCCCAGGAGCCGGATAAAATCAAAAGTGCCAGGAGTAGCTGGATATATGTCTTTTTGTTTCTCATTGCCATTTACCTTAAGTACGTTCTTTTTTACGACTGATGGCTCCTGTGGGACAGGCATCGGCCACCTCCAGGGCCACCTTTTTTAATCCTGCGGACAGATCCTCATGAAAGGGTATTCCCACCACCACCTCAAATCCCCGGCCAATAAAGGTAAAACCAAAATCTTCCTGGTACTTCTCGGTGAGCCTTACACAAATCCCGCATTTGATACATTTGGAAGCTTCATAGATGACCTCTTTGTGCTGCACCTGCTTGGTACAAAGCAGCCGTTCTTCCGATTTAAAGCGTTTCTGGTCGGCCCCATAGGCATCGGAGTAAAGCCGGAGCCTGCAGGTGTTCAGGTCCCGGCAATCGCAGTGCAGGCACCTTGCGGCCTCCAGCATCACCTGTTCTTTGCTCAGACCCTCCCCCTTCTGTTCCGGTTCCAGGCGATGGCCTTCCACCGATTCCTTGAGATATTCAGCATACTCGGCCGGGTCCAGTTTTCCAAAACGGGAATTGAAGAGCCTGAGCTCCCCTCTTACCGGCTGATCCCTCAGGTACTGGTCCACGCTGAAGGCAGCTTCCTTCCCCTGTCCCAGCGCGCGTATGGCCAGTTTGGAAGGCTTCAGGGCGCTACCCACCACAAAAATACTGGTCTCACCGACCCGGTAGCTGGCTCCGTCGGCATCTACACCCTTGGGATGCATGGGCAGCCCCCATTCCGCAACTCCGCTCTCACCCCTGCCGGTGGCTATCACGATGGCATCGCTGTTCTTCTGCAGTTCCCTGAACGCCCCTGCATCCACAGCCGATCCAAGTTCAAATTCCACTCCCAGCGCAGCAATCTGCTCAATTTCCTGCTTCAGTACCGCCGCAGGAAGTTCTTCCGGGCCCGGCTCTTTGCAAAGGCTGCCCCCTGCCACCGGATTCCGGTCAATAAGCTTGCAACGATGGCCCTTCAGGGCCAGGTGGTAGGCAGCGGCCAGCCCGGCAGGACCTGCACCGATAATGACAATGTTTTTACCCGTATCCTCTGCCTTTTCAGGCTTCCAGGCAGTTTCAGCCTCCAGTTCGTGGTCGCCTGCATAACGTTTGAGCAGGCAGATGGAGACCGGTTCATCGATGGATTTTCTGCGGCAGGCTCCCTCACAGGGAGCGGGACAGATCCGGCCAAGTACCGAGGGCAGGGCGATATCCTTTTTTACCACCACCATTGCCTGATGGAATTTTCCGGCAGCCAGCAGGCGGTTCATCAGGGGGATATCCATATGGGCCGGGCAGGTCACCTGGCAGGGAGCCTCGCAATCGCCCACATGTTCGCTGAGCAGAAGTTCCAGGGCGCTTTTTCGGGCCTCCATGATCTCCTCATCCTCGTTGATAATATCCATACCCTCCACAACAGCCTGTGAGCAGGATGGAAATATCTTTCCGTTCTTCCGGTCCTTTACCACACATACCATGCAGGAACTAAACTGTTCCACCTCCTTCAGGTAGCACATGGAGGGCACCTCCTTGCCCATTCCCCGTATCGCCTCAATCAGTGTGGTGCCTCCGGGAACCTCTACTTCCTGCTTATCTATCTGGATCTTAACCACCATTCCTATTTTATTATAACTGCGTTTTCGGGGCACACCTGCCTGCACCCATCGCACTGAATGCACAGCTCATTGTCCACCTCATGTTTTTCATGGGGCCTGAAAGCAATGGCATCTACCGGGCAGTCCTGTGCACAGAGGGTACAGCCAATACAGTCGTCCGTGATCTCATATTTTATCAGTTCCTTGCACTTCCCGGCCGGACATTCCCCCCGGATATGGGCCTCATACTCCTCCCTGAAGTATCTCAGGGTGGAGAGAATGGGATTGGGGGCCGTTCCGCAGAGCGCGCAAAGGCTTCCCTTCTTGGTCCAGTTGGCCAGGTCCTCCAGGTTCACCAGGTCCTGCTCGGTGCCCTTACCGGAGGTGATCTTTTCCAGGATCTCCAGCATCCGTTTGGTACCGATTCGTCCGAAGCTGCATTTCCCGCAGGACTCGTTCTGAGTGAAGGTGAGGAAATAACGGGCAATATCCACCATGCAATCGGTATCGTCCAAAACCACCAGTCCCCCGCTCCCCATCATGGCACCGACCTCTTTCAGGGATTCAAAGTCTATGGGGGTATCTGCTTTCCAGGAGGGTACGCAGCCACCCGACGGGCCCCCGATCTGCACCGCCTTAAACTCCCGGCCATTGGCCACACCGCCCCCGATCTCTTCCACCACTTCGCGGATGCTCATACCCATGGGAACCTCAATGAGCCCGCCTCTGGCCACTTTTCCAGCCAGGGCAAAGACCTTGGTTCCCCTGGAAGACTCGGTCCCCACCCGGTTAAAAGCCGCCGCTCCGTTCTTCATGATATAGGAGATCTGGGCAAAGGTCTCGGTATTATTGATCAGGGTGGGTGCTCCCCACAGCCCTTTTACAGCCGGGTAGGGTGGCCGGATCCTGGGGAATCCGCGTTTCCCCTCAATGGACTCCATCAATGCCGTTTCCTCCCCGCACACAAATGCTCCTGCTCCCTGGTAAACGGAAAGCTCGAAATCAAATCCGCTGTCCAGGATATTTTTCCCCAGGTAGCCCTGCTCCCTGCAGATTTCCAGGGCACTGAGAATGCGCGTGACCGCCAGGGGATATTCGGCCCTGATGTAAAGAATGCCTTCGGGAGCCCCGATGGCGTATCCTGCTGCCACCATCCCCTCGATGATCCGGTAAGGGTAGGATTCCAGGAGCATCCGGTCCATAAAGGCCCCCGGGTCCCCTTCATCGCCATTACAGATAATATATTTGATTTCGCCAGGCTGCTCGGCCACCAGTTTCCACTTGCTTCCCGAAGGATAGCCGCCTCCGCCCCTTCCACGGATACCGCTTTCCACGATCTCCTCAACCACCTGGGCGGGTTTCATCTCTTTCAATACGCGGGCCAGCCCTTTAAATCCGTCCCGGCTCTTGTACTCCTCCACATCCAGGGGATTGATAATCCCCCTGAACTCCGTGGCCATGGGGATCTGTTTATCCAGGAAGAGCGAAACATGTTTCTCCCTCACATCCAGGGAATAGCGGTCCACTCCCACCCAGCGGCTGTCGTCCCGGAGGGTATCGGCCGCATTCAGCAGTTTGTTGGTAATTCTTCTCAGGAATCCTTCCGGCTGAAAATGCGCCTGCACGATCTGGTCCACATCGGCCGCTTTCACCTTCGAATAGAGGGTGGATTCGCCCTGGACAGGCACGATCTCCACCAGGGGTACCTGGTGGCACATGCCCACACAACCCACATGTTTCAGCTTGACGTTCAGTCCGGTCCGGTCGATGGTGTCCTTCACCGCATCCCTGATCTCATCACTTCCGCTGGCCACGCAGCAGGAACCCAGTCCGATCCGGATCTCTCCTTTAACCTCGCTGCCATCCGCCAGCTTATACTTCTTCTTGTCCGATCCTCCTTTTTGACTTTCAAAATCGCTCAGAACCGATCCAACCTTGGAGGTGCTCACGTGTCCGTAGGTCACCTGGTCGATCTGCACTACAGGAGCCAGGGTACAGCATCCCAGGCAGTTGACTTTTTCGATGGTGTATTGTCCCGAACCGGTGGTGTCTTCACCCTCACCCAGTCCCAGCTCCCGCTTCATGGCATCGTACACCAGGCCGGCCCCTTTCACATGACAGGCCGTTCCCACGCATACTTTGATCAGGTGCTGCCCGGCAGGCTTAAACCTGAACTGCGAATAAAAACTGGCCACCCCCACGATCTGAGCCGGGGTGATCTCGGAAATCTCACATACCCGGCGCAGGGCCTCCTCAGGCAGGTAGTTGTACTTTTCCTGTATGGCCTGCAGGATGGGAATCACAGAATGCCGGGCTCCTCCCAGTTCCTGCACCATCCTTTCAATATCTCTTATCTCAATCTCCAAAATAGCTGTCTTATCTAGTGCACAAAGGCTTGCCCTGGTGCTATTTGCCAATACAATACAAATTCGATTCCCCCCGCAGGTAGATCAGTCCGTCGGCAAAGGCCGGCACGGCATATCCCCCTTCACCCAACTCCGGCTGACCCAGAACGGTTCCGGATGCATCGGCCTTCAGGATATGGGTTACCCCCCGCATATCAAGGATATAGAGCTTCCCATCCGCGATCATAGGGGAGGAATAAAATCCGTTGTTAAATTCCTTTTCAAATTTTTTCTCTCCGGTTTTGGCATCGTAACAGGCCAGTACCCCGTAACTGGTGGCCGTGTAAAGCAGGCCGTTATATACTACCGGGCTGGATGCCTCGGCCAGGTACTCATCGTCCTCCCAGACAAACTCAGCACCCGCTTTGGGTTCCAGTGCAACCAGCCGGGCATACTCGTTGGTGGCAAAAACCAGTCCGTTCCCGTAAGCAACCGAGGCTCCCACCTCACCCATCATGGCCTCCACCTTCCAGAGTTCGGCGCCTGTTTCCAGATCATGCCCCGATACATAGGGATCGGAGGTGGTAACCACCTGGATCTTTCCTCCCACTTCGATCAGGACCGGAGAGGCCCAGGAAATGTTCACCGGCCGCTCCACATCCCAGACAGTCTCACCGCTTGCAGTATTAAGGGCCAGCATCCTGCCGCTTGAATTGGTGTCATACTGGATCACCAGCTTATTGCCCCATACCATCAGGGAGGAGGCATGCCCGTAATGGTTGTTGGGAACCCCCAGGTTCCGTCCCCACACCTGCTTTCCCGTGAGATCAAAGGCGACCACATCGCCGGTGGCGAAAATGGCATACACCCTGTTTCCATCCACGGCCATGGTGGGGGCTGCCAGACCGGTATCCTCAGTCACCCTGGGGGGTGTAGAAGGAGATCCGGGGATCCCGCTTACCGCCTTCTCCCACAGGACCTGCCCGGTCAGGCGGTTGTAGCAGGTAAGCACCCTGGCCTGTGCATCGCCACCGGTGACAAAAATCTTATCCCCCCAGATAACCGGCGAGCTGAATCCATGCTTGGAGGTGGCCACTTTCCATTTAATGTTCTCCCCGGTGGATCCGTTCCAGGATACCGGGATACGCTTGTGATAGGAGATTCCCTGTCCCATATAACCGCGAAAGTTGGCCTGGTTCTTTTTAAAATCTTCCCGGTTGAAGCTGACACGGGTGGCAACAGGGCTCTCCTGAACCTCTGCGGCTTCCTGCGGGGCAGTTTCCCCGGCGGATTCTTCCGAGGGCAGAGCGCCGTCTTCCACCAGCTCTGTGCTATCCCCAGTCTCTCCAGCCGGATCCCGGGGTCCGGGAAAGACCTCGATCACCTCCACCCCGCTCCCCGGCACAGGACTCTCCGCGACCACGCCCATCTCCTGGTACTCCGTCAGAAAGTCATTGGTCAGGAAAGCGGCCACCAGGGACAATCCCAGGATCAATCCTCCGGCCATCATTAGCCAGTACTGGGAATTGGCCCGTGCCCGCAACAGTTCTTCCGTAAGCTTATCGGGCTCTTCGATCCGGGACCTCAGATCGGTATAGATCTTCAATGAAACTGCCAGGACGATCCCTCCGATCAGCAAGAGCCAGGTTCCCGTCTTCACCTGCCAGTGACTGGTAAAATAAGCTTTTCTTGCCAGCAGGTCAAAACTGCGGATCTCCTCCTTCAGCTCTTCATTGCCGGGCTCATTGGCCAGTCGCTCCACCAGTGCCTCGAGGGTTTTGCTCTCCAGCGGTTCATTCTGTTTCATGTGCCAGAAATTAAGAATCAGCAGCAGGGCCACAAGCCCGCAGAAAATCCCTGAAATCAGCAGCGCCCTGTGGGCCAGCCTTATTTTTTGTTCCTGATCCATATTCATTTTTTTTCGCTCATCTATTTGCTCAAACCAGTTTTTGTAAGTTATTTTTCCACCGGACAATAGTCCATACACCTTCCACAGGAGAAACAGTCTCCTTTATGGGGTTCGTAATCCTCCCTGCGCCGGAACACCACCTGGTTCATCAGGGTGATCCCCAGTGCCAGGCCAATAAATCCACCCATCACCAGGCCACCTTTCCGGAACTTTTCCCGGATCACTGCAGCCTCCTCCACCAGTTGCTCAAAGGTATCACCCGATTCCAGGAAAGCCTGGATGTCCAGATTCTCCTCGTCTTCTTTCAGTTCGGGATGGCTGATCATCAATTCGGCCAGGTACACATCGGCGTGAGCCCGGCTGAGGAAAACGTGCGACTTATTCCCGATCCATCCCCCCGCAAAGGTCAGCACGGGGATCAGTGCGATGTAAAGAATAAATCTTCTCAGATTTTTGCGGGCCACTTCTGGCTCCCGGTAGCTCTGCTCCACGGGGACTTCGATGGCATCGAAGGGACAGGAATTCTCGCACAGTTTGCACTTGATGCACTCCGATGGGGTGATACTCAAATGCCATTTGGAGAATTTAGACATCCAGCCCAGCAAAACGCCATAGGGACAGAAAATCCTGCAGTAGGGCCTGGCATAAAACATTCCCAGGAAAAGAAAGGTGATGCCCAGGAAAATCATCAGGAAGGGGCCGTCCATGCGGAAGATCCCCACAAAGGGATCGTAGCGGCAGATAATAAAGTCACTTCCCGTAGCGGAAAGGAGCACCGAAAGTGCCAGGTAGACCACCGGGATAAAGCCCAGGGTCTTCCTGATCCAGCTGGGGATGGATACCGGGTTAATCACCACCAGATCCTGAATGACGCCCAGCGGACAGGCCGAAGCGCAGAAGACTCGTCCGAAAAAAAGCGCGAACAGCAGAGGCAGCACAAAAAACAACAGCGCTGTAATGGAGATGGCATACCCGGAATCGAAGATGGAAAGTGCCACATTCTGAATGGCACCGATGGAGCAGATACACCCATCGCGGTAAAACCCAAAATAGATCAGGGAAAACACGGAGAGCCACAGCAGCCCGCGCCTGGAACGTTTTTTAATGGCCAGCCAGGAGGCCAGGGAGAGGACCGCCAGCAGGACCAGGACATCAAAATATTCCAGGGCCATGGCCCTGGGCTCAGGGGTCGTCGGACTGGGTTGCACATACCCCGTATCAAATTCCGGTTTTGGAAAACGTTGCTGGGCCTGCAGGAAAGTTCCGGTGAACAGGATGAGGGTGAATAAAAACAGAGCCAATCGGGGTGCTTTTTTGATCATGTCAGCCTTCCTCCTCTTGAATAAAATCACCTTTGATCATATAAGGTTCACTGGCCGGGACCCGGCTTATGGCATCGGAGGGACAGTCTGAAGCAATGGCACACTGGTTACAATCGAGACAGAGGTCATGCCTGATCTGCAGATGCAGGGAACCGTTCCCAAAGGCGGAACACCCTTTCACACATTTGGCGCAGCCAATACAGAGCTCCTCATCGATCACATATTCAAAATAAGGCTCCTCGATAAACCTGCGCTGTATGGCGGAGGTGGGACAGAGCTGATTTTCGGCACCGGTTTCAAGCTTGGCCCCGGGTTTCAGATAGCCTCCGCAAAGATCGCAATAGCCACACAGGTCATATGCATGCACACATTTTACGGCCGATTCTGCCCGGACACACTCGGTGGCACAACGTCCGCACTGGGTACATTTAAAGGGATCGATCTGCCACACATATTCCTTTCCGCTGACAGAACGCTGCAGGGTAAAAGCAGCCGTCCCTACCACGGTGACCCCCAGAGCGAGTCTGACTCCACTGTTGATGAACTCCCTCCTGTTATACCCTTTGTCCCTGCCTTTATTTTTCTTATCCATCTTTTCGTTCATTTTCAGCTTCAGGAAGCTGACAGTTAGACAGTTTATTACAACTTTTACACTGGAATCCGGTCGCACACTGCGTATCCCTGCTTACCTGCTGCCGCGCTACCAGCATCCCGGTGATTACTGCCAATCCACCCAGTAGCACTCCCCTGCCTGTTCGCTCTATAAACTTTCGCCTGTTCATGATTTTTTATTAATTGGTTCAAACACCCGAACCATATCCTTGTCGAAGTCCAGGGCATAGATCACATCATTCTCATCCGCACATACCTCCGGAGCTTCCCCATCCTCTCCTTCAAACAGGTCCGGAGGGGCTACCACACTTTTAAGCCTTCCCGACTGGTCGTAGATTTTGATCCGCACCAGCCCTTTCTCGCTGGTAACAAAGGAACCATCCATCAGGGTGGTGATCCGGGCGGGATTACAACACCCCAGAAAGCCATCAATTTCAAAGGACATACTCTCCCAGAAACCGCGCATGCGTCCATCGTCGGCATAATCCTCCAGGGCATGTTTGCCCGGATTGACCACCCATAACTCGCCAAAACTGTTGACTGCCAGGTCAAAGTTTGCACTGGGAACAATAAACCCATGTCCCGCCTCCGATTCCGCCTTTCCCTCAAACATTCCGATCTGTTCCCCCTCCCGGTTGAAAATGACGATCCTGCGGTTCCCCGCGTCAGCCACATAGATCTTATCCTCCTTTATGGCGAGGTTGGTAATCACGCTTCGCTCACCCAGGTCCTCCCACTCCTGCAAAAGCTCACCCTGGTGACTGAATTTGGCCACATAGCTGCCAAAGCCGATAAAAATATGTTCACTGTCCACCTCCAGGCAGCTTGCTCCGGGGGGGATCTCGAACAGGGTGGAAGGGGAGCCATCCAGTGCAATAACCACCAGTGAGGAGTTCCCCGAGATGTAGAGCGCCTGCTTATGGTAGCTCATATCCGTGGCGATAAGCAGCCCCAGGGAAAAATTGCGGACCTCCTTATAGGAAATCAGTTCCTCGTCCACCTCCCGGTATTGATCCACTTCCAGAGCATAGGGATTCGCGCCCCTGCGGTCCGGCCGGTTATTCAGAACATCTACTACAATGACAGTCAGTATAATACCCACGATTACAAGCACCACAATTGTCAGACTTCTCTTTTTCATAGCATTGCATTTTTACACTACTAATTACTGTCGCGCCACGGCCATATCCAGGCAGACCATGGTTTTGGAATCGCGCATCACCAGGTAGCCGTCGGCAATCGCCAGTGGTCCCCAGGCATCATGACCCTCCAGCACCCTGTAGGCGTCCAGCTCCAGGTACTCCCTGGTGCTGGGGCGCACGATGGTCAGGGTCGCATCGTCGCTCACTATAAAGAGTTTGTTATCAGCAATCATATAGGGGCCCAGTCCAAAACGTTTGTCCTGCCCGCTGGTCCAGATCACCTGATTAAAGTTGTCCGGGTGTACACAAACCAGCTGGTTTCGAAGGGGGCCCGCATCTTTGGGGAGAATTCCCAGTATATGTCCGTTAAACTCAACAGGGGTCTGTTGCTCACTGGCCAGGCCATCTTTGGGTAAATACTCATTTAACACTTCAACCCGGTAGTTCCCCCCGCTGGCTGACAGCTGGAGGACCATGGCTCCGGCCCCATAGCCTGCAGTCAGGTATATTTTTCCATCAGGCATACAGACGGGAGAAGGCGCCACTACCTGGTGGTTCCAGGCAGCTGTTTCCCAGAGGATGGTCCCGGCATCCGGACCATCTGCGGCCACCGCAAATACCCCTCCGAAAGCGCTGTAAACATACATCATTCGTCCCCCGAACTCATAAGGAATTACCGAGGAGTGGGACATCTGCCAGCCATTCTCATTGGGGGTTTCCCAGAGCACCTCCCCGGTCTCCATATCCACGGCCACCATCAGGGCAGTTCCTCCCGTGGCAATAATGGCTTTGTTCTCATGGATCAGGGGACACTGCCCCGTATAC
>Ga0316201_10003738_pt1 | contig 11308 bp, 7 predicted proteins | sample CS6wburrow_MG_FD_204516 | JGI IMG/M metagenome (GOLD analysis project Ga0316201, IMG submission 204516) | Coastal sediment microbial communities from Delaware Bay, Delaware, United States - CS-6 worm burrow | ecosystem: Environmental > Aquatic > Marine > Coastal > Sediment | place: USA: Delaware... | reverse complement strand
CAAAATAAATCTGAAACATACTGATTTGGAAACAATTAGAGTAAATACGGTCAGAGTCAAGAACCCCACTGGCATTGCTGCTAATGACCTGGAGCATGAGGCCATTTATATCATGAGAGAGGTGGCCGCCCAATTTGAAAATCCCGTACTGCTGTTCTCCGGAGGTAAAGACTCCATAACCCTTGTGCGCCTGGCGCAAAAAGCCTTTTATCCTGCGAAAATCCCATTTCCGTTGCTGCATATTGATACAGGTCACAACTTTGAGGAAACCATAGCCTTCAGAGATAAACTGGTTGCAGATCTGGGAATTAACCTCATCGTAAGATATGTTCAGGATACCATTGACCAGGGAAAGGTGTTGGAGGAGCAGGGAAAATACGCCAGCAGAAATTCACTACAAACAACAACCCTACTGGATGCCATAGAAGAATTTAAGTTTGATGCCTGTATCGGGGGAGCCAGGCGTGATGAAGAAAAGGCCCGTGCAAAGGAACGCATTTTTTCTGTTCGTGACGATTTTGGACAGTGGGATGAAAAAAATCAACGACCAGAGATATTTGATATGCTCAACGGGCATATTGACCTGGGTCAGAATGTCCGGGTATTTCCCATTAGTAACTGGACCGAGTTGGATGTCTGGAGCTATATTGAAAAAGAAAAAATTGAAATCCCATCCTTATATTTTGCACATAAAAGGCCAACCTTTATCCGGGACGGCCTGATTTGGACCGCCGAAGATAAGGTGGTATTCCGATCCGAAGATGAACAAATAGTGGAGCGGTGGGTAAGGTTCAGAACCGTAGGGGATATGTCCTGTACGGCAGCTGTTGAATCCCGGGCCGATTCTATCTCCAAAGTAGTCGCTGAGATCCGTGATTCGAGCATATCTGAAAGGGGAGCAAGAATAGATGACAAACGTTCTGAAGCAGCCATGGAGAAACGAAAGCAGCAAGGTTATTTTTAGTCCGTTTGAACTTCTGAATATGAATCAGAACAAAGTATCCCATTAAGCAAATCCAGAAAAGATGAATGTTGTAAAAATAGCCACAGCGGGCAGCGTTGATGACGGCAAAAGCACACTGATAGGCAGGTTGCTTTACGATACAAAATCGTTAACAGAAGATAAGCTGGAGGCTATTGCCCTCAGCAGCAGAAAAAAAGGATACGATTACCTGGATTTTTCCCTGGCTACAGACGGACTCGTTGCCGAAAGGGAGCAGGGGATTACTATTGATGTAGCTCATATTTATTTTTCAACCCGGTTGAGGAGTTATATTATCGCAGATACACCTGGCCATGTGGAATATACCCGGAATATGGTAACGGGAGCCTCGACCTCGCAGGTAGCTATTATCCTCATTGATGCCCGGAAGGGGGTGGTGGAACAAACCTATCGCCACTTCTTTATCAATAACCTGCTTCGAATAAAGGATGTTGTGGTAGCTATAAATAAAATGGATCTGGTAGACTACTCTGAACAAGTTTTCCTGGATATTAAAAAGCAATTCGAGGAATTGAATTCCAGGAGTACTTATGAGGAACAACAATTGCATTTTATACCAGTAAGTGCCTTACAAGGTGATAATATTGCCAGTAAATCCGATCTGATGCCCTGGTATGAAGGAGAAACGCTATTGGATCATTTAGAGGAACTTGAGCTTTCTGATCTAAACGACCATGGTCAAACCAGATTTCCAGTACAGCAGGTCATACGTCCTAAAACGGCAGATTTCCATGACTTCAGGGGGTATGCCGGTAAACTATACGGCGGTTCTTTAAAGGTAGGCGATGAGGTTGTGGTGCTGCCAACAGGTACCCGTTCCAGAGTAAAGGGTATTCACTTTTTTGACCAGACCTATAACAGTGCAGTGGCAGGTAATTCCGTTACCCTTACCTTGGAGGATGACATAAATATCGCCAGAGGTGATATGCTCGTTAAGGAAGGAGAATTACCCCAGGCAGAGCGCAACCTTGAAGCAACGGTATGTTGGATGGATACCACACCGCTTATTCAGGGAAGTAAATATATACTCCAGCACAACACCAACCAGGTTTTGTCCAAAATAGACAAGATCCAAAACGTCATTGCTACAGACTACTCCGGGAGTCAGCCGGCCAGCTCACTAGAACTGAACCAAATAGGGCAGGCTGCTCTAAAACTGAGCAAACCCATTTATTTTGACTCGTACTCCAAAAACAAAACGAATGGTGCGTTTATCCTTATCGATCCAAATACCAATACTACAGCCGGGGTAGGGTTCATCCAGTAGGATTCTAAAAATCGGTTGAAATCCTTGTATATCCAGCACAGGTACATTTTCTTTGCAGGAGTTCCTAATTAAATTGGCTAGTTATCAAGAAAGGTGGAGGGAATAGACCCGGTGAAACCTTAGCAACCCTTTCCCTGTAAAGAAGGTGCTACATTCTATCCTTAAATGGAATAGATAACGAAAAAGATATCCCCCGGGGCTCCCTTTTTCTTGATTCCGATGCATTGAAAGGAGATATATGCCTATGCAATCCATTTATGATTTACTTGAGAAACGAATCCTGGTACTGGATGGTGCCATGGGTACGATGTTGCAGCGCTTTAAATTTACAGAGAAAGATTTTCGGGGTGATCGTTTCAAGGACTGGCCCTGTCCCTTACAGGGAAATAACGACCTGCTAAGTCTTACCCAGCCGGAAGCTATTGAAGAGGTGCATCGGCTGTATCTCGAAGCCGGAGCCGACATAATTGAGACCAATACCTTCTCTGCCACATCTATCGCTATGGCCGATTATCAGATGGAATCTGTAGTTCCGGAATTAAACTATGAATCGGCTCGTATTGCGAGTAAAGTGACAGCAGAATTTACGGCAAGATATCCGGAAAAGCCGCGATTTGTGGCCGGTAGTATGGGACCTACCAATAAGACGGCAAGTATGTCTCCAGACGTTAACGACCCCGGATATAGGGCCACAAGCTTTGCAGCATTGAAAGAAGCCTACCGGGAACAGGCGGAATCATTGATCAAAGGAGGAGCAGACCTATTGCTTGTAGAAACAGTATTTGATACCTTAAATGCGAAAGCGGCGCTCTTTGCCATAGAAGAATTGAAAGAAGAATTACAGCAGGATTTTCCGGTTATGGTCAGTGGCACTATTACAGATGCTTCAGGACGCACTTTATCCGGTCAGACTGCTGAGGCATTTTTGATCTCAGTGTCACACATCCCGCTCTTATCTGTAGGATTCAATTGCGCCCTCGGGGCAAGTCAGCTTACACCACACCTGCAGGTGCTGTCAGATAAATCGGCTTTTGCCATATCTGCCCATCCCAATGCCGGACTGCCAAATGCCTTTGGGGCTTACGATCAGACACCCGAACAAATGGCGGAGCAGATTCGGGAATATTTGGAAAAAGGCCTTGTGAATATTGTAGGCGGATGTTGCGGGACTACCCCGGACCATATTCACGCAATTGCCGAACTGGTGAAGGAATATAAACCCAGGCCATTGTTAGTTCACCCCTGAACGGCTTTATTAAGTATATTAAGAAAGGATAATGACCCCTGACCAGAAACCAGATACGATCAACGAAAAACGATACCTGCAGCTAAGCGGACTGGAACCCCTGGTGGTAACCCCGGAAAGCAATTTCATCAATGTGGGGGAGCGTACCAACGTTTCCGGGTCACGTAAATTCCTCAGGCTCATTAAAGAGGGAAATTATGCTGAGGCCCTGGAAGTAGCGCGGCATCAGGTAGAGGGTGGGGCGCAGGTTATAGATGTGAACATGGACGATGGTCTGATCGATGGTAAGGAAGCCATGGTCAGGTTTCTGAATTTGGTCATGGCCGAACCTGACATAGCACGGGTGCCTGTTATGATAGACAGTTCCAAATGGGAGATCATTGAGGCAGCCTTGCAGCTTGTTCAGGGCAAGTGTGTTGTAAATTCTATTAGCCTGAAGGAAGGAGAGGAAGAATTTGTCCGGCAGGCCAAATTGATTAAAAGATATGGTGCTGCCGTAGTAATAATGGCCTTTGATGAGAAAGGACAAGCCGACAATTACCAGCGTCGTATCGAGATAGCCAAACGCTCGTACGACATCCTGGTTAATAAGGTAAAATTCCTGCCGGAAGACATTATTTTCGACCTTAATATCTTTCCTGTGGCTACGGGGATGGAAGAACACAGACGCAATGCGCTTGATTTTATTGAGGCTACGGCTTGGGTCAGGCAAAACTTACCCCATTGTAGTGTTAGTGGGGGGGTAAGTAATGTGTCTTTTAGTTTTCGCGGGAATACCCGTGTACGCGAAGCCATGCATTCTGTATTCCTCTATCATGCCATCAAGGCTGGGATGAATATAGGGATTGTAAATCCGGCACTTTTAGAGGTCTATGACGATATTCCAAAAGACCTTCTGGAACATGTGGAAGATGTAATTCTGGATCGCAAGCCAGATGCTACGGAACGATTGCTGAGTTTTTCCGAAACAGTCACAGGCAAATCAAAGGAACGAAAAGCAGATCTAAGCTGGCGCGAAGCACCCTTGCAGAGCAGAATAACCCGGGCTCTGGTAAAAGGGATAGACCAGTTTATAGAAGCAGATGTTGAAGAAGCCCGCCTGGAAGTTACCCGGCCCATACAGGTAATTGAAGGACATTTAATGGAAGGTATGAATGTTGTGGGAGACCTGTTCGGCAGTGGAAAGATGTTCCTGCCTCAGGTGGTTAAATCTGCCCGCGTCATGAAAAAGGCGGTAGCTTACTTACTGCCCTTTATTGAGGAGGATAAAGAAGCAGATAACAAGTCGGCAGGAAAGATCCTTATGGCAACAGTTAAGGGAGATGTGCACGATATCGGCAAGAACATAGTTAGCGTTGTCCTGGGCTGCAACAATTATGAAATCGTAGACCTCGGGGTAATGGTGCCTCCTGAAAAGATCTTACAAAAGGCAAGAGAGGAACAGGTAGATATGATAGGGTTGAGTGGCCTGATTACCCCTTCATTAGATGAAATGGTTTTCCTGGCCAAAGAAATGGAAAGGCAGGAGTTTTCAGTCCCACTGCTTATAGGCGGGGCCACCACCAGTAAGGCTCATACCGCTGTAAAGATTGCACCACATTACAAGGGTTCTGTAGTACATGTCAATGATGCTTCACGCGCAGTTACCGTAGTGGGTGATCTGCTCCAGGAGGATACATCAGAAGCTTATAAATCGCAAATCAGGACTGATTACGAAATCTTCAGGAAAAAATTCCTGGATCGGGCAAAAGTGAAGACCTATCTCAGCCTGGAATCTGCAAGAGCAAATAAGATGCACATCGAATGGCGAGCTGACATGATCCATAAACCTAAAAAACTGGGGGTTCAGGTCTGGAATGACTTTGATTTGAGCCAACTGGAAGCCTATATTGACTGGACACCCTTTTTCAGGAGTTGGGATCTGCACGGGAAATTTCCCGCAATACTAGAAGACGCTGTTGTAGGTGAGCAGGCTTCTGAACTATATGCTGATGCAAGAGAAATGCTGAACAAGATATTCGAAGAGAAGTGGCTGAAAGGGAAAGCAGTCTTCGGTTTGTTTCCTGCAAATACAGTAGACGAGGACGATATTGAAGTGAGGCCAACAGCTGCCTCCGGGAAATCGGAATCGTTCATATTCCGCAGCCTGCGTCAGCAAACAGCAAAAAAAGAAGGAGTCCCCAACATAGCCCTGGCAGATTTTATAGCACCCAGGGAAAGTGGGATTCAGGACTATATAGGATGTTTTTGTGTAACTGCAGGATTTGGAACAGAAGAAAAAGCCAGAGCGTTTGAACAGGAGCACGATGACTATAGCGCTATTATGCTTAAAGCACTGGCCGACAGGCTAGCCGAGGCTTTTGCAGAATACCTGCACGAAAAAGTTCGTAGTGAATACTGGGGTTATGCGGCTAAGGAGAAACTCACCAACCAACAACTGATCAACGAAACCTATACGGGAATCCGACCAGCACCAGGTTATCCGGCATGCCCGGACCATTTGGAGAAAAAAACGATCTGGGAGTTGCTTGGTGTAGAAGAGAAAATAGGGGTTACCCTTACCGAAAATCTGGCCATGTGGCCAGCGGCTAGTGTAAGTGGTTATTATTTTGCACATGAGCAGGCCAGGTATTTCGGATTGGGTAAAATTCAGGAAGATCAGCTATTGGACTATGCCCATCGCAAGGGTTTGGATAAGGATGAAGCCAAAAAATGGCTGGCCCCGAATCTGGCAGAAAATGATTAATATTTAAAAGTAAAAACCATCTATATGAAGGTTACCGATCATATTAAGGCAGCTAAGAATGAAACCTTGTTTTCTTTTGAGATCATTCCCCCGGTAAAAGGGAGGAATATCAAAGAACTGTATGACAATATTGATCCCCTGATGGAATTCAATCCGCCTTTTATTGATGTCACTACTTCCAGAGAGGAATATGTATATATTGACCGGAACGGGCTGCTGGATAAAAAGCTTACCCGTATGCGACCCGGCACGGTTGGGATCTGTGCATCCATCAAGCATAAATACGATGTAGATACCATACCGCATGTGCTTTGTGGTGGGTTTACCAAGGAAGAAACAGAATACCTGCTGATAGACTGTCATTACCTGGGTATTGATAATATCATGGCCTTGAGGGGAGATGCCATGAAAGAAGAAAAATACTTCGAACCTTCTCGGGGAGGGCATGAGTACGCTTCTGACCTGGTCAAACAGATTCACGACCTTAATCATGGCAAGTATCTCCATGAGGTTATTGAGACCGATGATTGTGCTGATTTCTGTATTGGAGTGGCGGGATATCCCGAAAAACATATGGAAGCCCCTTCACTTAAATCAGATTTAAAGTGGTTAAAATACAAGGTTGATCTGGGAGCAGATTATGTGGTAACCCAGATGTTTTTTGATAATAAGAAGTATTTTGAATTTGTGGATGCAGCCAGGGAAATGGACATTAATGTCCCCATTATTCCCGGTATAAAACCCATCGCTATAAAGAAGCACCTCCATCTGCTTCCCCAGGTGTTTCGCATAGACCTGCCCCAGGAATTGATAGACGCTGTGGAATCCTGTAAAGACAATAAACAGGTGCGCCAGGTAGGAATAGAATGGGCAATTGAGCAGTCCAGGGAACTCAGGGATGCAGGAGTCCCGGTCTTACATTACTATTCCATGGGCAAATCCACCAACATTAAGGCCATCGCTGAAGCTATATTTTAAGAGTGTTATTGGTGGTGTCCACTACCTTCGTCACAAGCCTTTTTGCTACTTTTGAACCAGATGTACAAATTAATTTGTTACGGGCTTATTCTTTGTTCCGTCTTCGGATGGTCACAGCAACAAAAAGCCACTCCGGTTTATACAGTGGATGTGAATCCATTTTATGGCTCAATCGTGCTCCACAACACGGATATTTCCCACCTTATTCGTGAACACCCAACAGGACTAATCCTGGGTTTTAGCAAAAAGACATTTGGCAACCGGGAATGGGAACAGGAATATGGTTTTCCGGATACAGGCTTCTCCTTTATTTATCAGGACATGAAAACCACCACCCTTGGTGAAAACTTTGGATTGTACGCCCATTACAATTTATATTTTCTGAAACGCAAATTGCAATTCCGTATTGGGCAGGGGATAGCCTATAATACCAATCCCTACGATAAGAATCAGAACTTCAGAGGGAATGCTTATGGGTCTCACCTGATGAGTTCCACCTATTTAATGCTCAATTATTATCGCGAAGACATCTACCGTAACCTCGGTTTTAGGGCAGGAATATCTTTGGTGCATTACTCCAATGCTAATGTTAAGGCGCCCAATACCTCAACCAACACCTTTGCCTTTAATGCGGGGTTGGTCTACAGGATAGGGGAACCGCAATCCTTTATTCTCAGGGATAAAGCCGATAAAGAAGAATTCCGGGAAACCCTTCGATATAACCTGGTTTTTCGTTCAGGGCTCAACGAAAGTGATATCATCAATTCCGGGCAGTTTCCATTCTATATCTTCTCAGCCTATGCAGATAAGCGCTTAAATCGTAAAAGTGCGCTGCAATTTGGGGCAGATGTCTTTTTCTCAAACTTCTTAAAGGAGCTGATCCGTTACCAGGCCATCTCCTTCCCCGAGTTGAATGTACAGGAAGATGCAGATTTTAAAAGGGTAGGTTTGTTCTTAGGGCACGAACTGTTTATAAATAAAATGAGTGTTGTAACACAACTGGGATATTATATTTATTACCCGTTTGACTTTGAAGGCAGGGTGTATAATCGGATTGGGATAAAACGATATTTCGGATCAAAGTGGTTCGGAGCGATTTCTTTGAAGTCTCATGCCGCCAAGGCAGAAGCAATTGAATTTGGGATTGGAATCAGGATGTGATATTGGTTTATAAGCGATGAGATTAAGTTTAACAAGTCTGAGAAATGCAGTAGTGCTGATTGCGGTAGCGGCAGGAATTAATGGCTGTAATGGAGAAAACGTACTGGACTGCTTTCAGAATGCTGGGGACCTGATCCAGGAGGAAGTGGCTGTTGATCCTTTTACCAGAATCACAGTCTTTGAGAACGTTACCCTCGTATTAAGTCAGGGACCGGAACAGCGGGTGGTGATTGAAACCGGCGAATTTTTACGACCCGAGGTCAGGGCAAGGGTAGAAGATGGAACACTAATACTTACAGACAACAACGACTGTAATTTGTTCCGGGCTTATGGCCTGACTACCATTTATGTAACCGCGCCCAATATTGATACTTTGAGAAGTAGTACAGGGTTTCCCATTAGAAGTGAAGGGACTTTGGCCTATAACTCACTTTCACTTATTTCGGAAAGTTTTAATAATCCTGAAACAGAAACCACGGACGGTTCATTCGATCTGGATCTGGCAACACAAAACCTGAGCATTGTGGCAAATGGGATTGCCTATTTTCAGCTCAGAGGAACAACGAATAACCTGAACGTTACTATCTCGGCAGGCGACAGTCGTGTTGAGGCAGAGAATCTGCTTGCTCAGGAGGTGAATCTTAACCACAGGGGCAGCAACAATATACGCATCAATCCACAGGATGCACTTCGTGGTGTTATTCGTGGAACAGGAGATGTAGTTAGTTTTAATCGACCTCCAACAGTTGAGGTGGAGGAAATATACCGGGGGCGATTGATTTTCAGGGATTAATAAACACTTTATAAAAGAAACCGAATGGAGCATTCGGCAAAACAGTTAGCAATTACAAGATCTGTAGCAACCTTAAAAACGCTCGTCAGAGATAAAAAAGTCCCCGGCCTGGCTATTGCGGTTTATAAAAAAGATTCCTGGGATTGGAAAGCTGGTTTTGGCTATGCCGACATGGGAAGGGAAACCCCAGTTAATCCATCGGAAACAAGGTTTCGGGCTGCCAGCGTGTCCAAGCCTATTGCAGCTTGTGCCCTGGCATCAATGGTTGCAGAAGGGCTAATCGATCTCGATGCATCCTTTTATAAGTATGTCCCCTATTTTCCAAAGAAAAAATACGACTTCAGTATTCGTCAGCTGGCGGCACATACAGCTGGGATTCGGGGGTACAAAGGGAAGGAATATGCCCTGAACAAGCCCTTTACCATCAGGGAGAGTCTGCAGGTCTTTCAGGACGATCCCCTGCTGTTTGAACCGGGTACAGAATTTCACTATAACAGCTTTGGTTACGTGCTTTTATCCCTGGCTATGGAAGAGGCTTCAGGAATACCCTTTAATGTCTATACCCGAGAAAGCATATTGACCCCGCTGGAGATGAATGATACCCTGCCCGAAATCCCGAAAATCGCAAACAAACAACAAGCAACATGCTATACCCGATGGTCTTCCGGATTTCGAAGAGCAACACCTGTTGATAACCGCTACAAATTAGCCGGAGGGGGCTACCTGACTACTGTACAGGACATGATCCAATTAGGGCGGTTCGTTCTCGAGGAACGCTTTTATCCTGAAGTGATCTCAACCTTCCTGGAAACCCAAAGTGCAGCGGGAAACAATACCTATTATGGACTTGGTTGGGAGGTTAGTGAAGATATAAAGGGCCGGCCCTTTTATGGCCATATCGGGAACCAGGTTGGGGGTTATAGTTACTTCAGGATCTTTCCAGATACCGGCCTGATAGCTGCCGCACTGGTCAATTGTGGGGACCCCGGGATACAGGCTTATTTGGATACGCTGGTTGAAGACTATCACGATTTAGCCTTTTGAGATCAAAAACAGGTTTTCTATATTTATAATAAACTTGGATTATTTAACTGCGTATCCCTTGAAGGTCACAATTTCCTACACTAAAAAACGCCTGAGAAAGACCCTGATAATAACCCTTATTTATTGGGTAGTTTTTGGAATACGATTATTTCCCGTATATGAATTCCGATATTTAGATGTTTTACTTTTTCTTATTGCGGGGATATCCACATATCAGTATTTCCGGGAGAGGCGGCATCAATATTTAACCATTACTGAAGGAGAACTAAAAAGAAATGATCTCTGGGGCAGAAAAATACAGTTTGATGAGGTTGTTCATATTGAGAAATACGCCGGGGATTATATCCTGCAAACACCAACCAAAAAGCTCCGAATTGACACGCATATCATTCCTCCGGAAGCACTCAAAGAACTGGAGCGAATACTTGGACAATTACAACTTACCGGACCGAAACCCTGATACTCCAGGGTTTCCTATCTTTATCGGAAAACCCTCAGCTATGAAGCGTTATATTACCCTGTTCCTTATTACGCTATGTTCCAGCTCAATTTCCTTAACTGCCCAGACCGCTGACAAACTAGATGAATGGTCAGATCAAGCTGCCAGAGCGTCCTTCCCTATACTCAAAGAGTTGTTGAGTATCCCTAATGATGCCTTCTATCCGGACCATATTGAAAAGAATGTCAGATGGTGTGAAAATGCGTTCTCAAAAAGGGGGTTTAGTACACAAAGGATCGCTACCCCGGAGGCACCGTTACTCTTGGCAAGAAGGAAGTATCCTGGTGCAAAACAAACAGTATTGATATACCTGCAGCTGGATGGGCAACCGGTAGACAGCACCCGATGGTTCCAGGAGAGCCCATATCTCCCGGTACTTAAACAACAAGTGGAGCAAGAATGGCAGGAAGTCCCCTGGGAAAGTCTGAGGGATTATAAAGACGATTGGAGGGTATTTGCCCGCTCTGCCAGTGATGCCAAAGGCCCTGTAGCCATGTTCCTGGCAGCCCTGGATGGGGCAAAAGAACACAAAATTCGTCCTAATTACAACATCAAGGTTATTATGGATTTT
>Ga0316201_10003737_pt1 | contig 11308 bp, 7 predicted proteins | sample CS6wburrow_MG_FD_204516 | JGI IMG/M metagenome (GOLD analysis project Ga0316201, IMG submission 204516) | Coastal sediment microbial communities from Delaware Bay, Delaware, United States - CS-6 worm burrow | ecosystem: Environmental > Aquatic > Marine > Coastal > Sediment | place: USA: Delaware... | reverse complement strand
TCTGTTTGTAGGTGTCACATTTTTATGCGGATCTAACTTATCGGTTGCTTCAACACACAACAGTGTTTCTAAACTTGCTACCAAGGCTAAAGTAAATGCTACAACCCAAATCTCAGGGTTAGAAATTGCTGAAAAATTAGGAAAACTAAATTGTCCTAAAAAAGAAGGTAGATCTTCAGGAATTGGCACACTTACTAAATGAGTGTTTGAAATAGAAAGAAGTTCACTTGAATTAAAAAGGTTGTATAAAATTATCCCTAAAGCCACTACAACCAGTGGACCTTGTATAATTTGAAATATTTTGCCTTTTTTTGATAATACTTTATCCCATAATAATAAAATTGCTAATCCTAAAATTCCAACAATTGCTGACCCTAGCTGGATATGGTTAATCGTTTTAAACAATGAAACAAATGTATTTTTACTATCAGTTCTAAAAAAGGCTATAACGCCTTCAGAATTTGTATCATATCCAAAAAAATGAGGAATTTGCTTTAAAATGATGATGATTCCTATGCCCGTTAACATGCCTTTAATTACAGACGATGGAAAATAATAACCAATAACTCCAGCTTTTAAGATTCCAAAAAGTATTTGAATGATGCCCGCAAGTACTACGGAAACTAAAAAATATTCGTAGCCTCCTAAGGTTCCTATGGCCGTTAAAACAATAGCTGCTAATCCCGCGGCAGGACCTGATACTCCAATTTTAGAACCACTTAAAGCGCCAACAACAACACCTCCAATAATTCCTGCTATAAGACCGGAAAAAAGTGGGGCGCCACTAGCTAATGCAATACCTAAACATAACGGTAATGCAACAAAAAACACAACAATACTCGATGGGATGTCGTTTTTAATATATTTGAACATTTTATAAAAATAAAGTTTTACTCAACCTAAAAAGGAAGAGTTAATTATACATTCTCTCTGGGTTAGTGAAACCCGAATACCGAATTATAAAATGTTTACTTCAGGAGGGGAAAAAATAAGATTTAGGTGTGGCTTTGGATAGGTTTTAAAGCAATAGCCTAAATAATTTTTAGATTTTAAAATAGCAATATCAAATTGAGCATTCTCAATTTCAAAAAACAACACTTCAACTTCTTTGTTTTTTTCAATTCCTTTTTCTTCTTCTTCAGCAGATGTGTAGAATATAGAAATATCAGTAGAATCATCTATCATAGCAATAATGGTTGGGGCTATTAGGAACACCAAAAACACTATTGAAAATGATATTGAAACTATGTTTCTTGACATGAAAATTAAAAATTTATAAATGCAAATATAAAATTTATTTTGTTAAATAATAATTTAAAAACTATAGACAGTTTTTATGAGGCTAATAAAAAATCCTTTTACAATCTAGGTAAAAGGATTTGATGAATTATTAAATATTTTATGTTTTAAAGGGCTACCAAATCTCCAGCTTCATTTTTAGTAGGCAAATCTGATTTGCCCATTAAATAAATATCAACCTGACGTGCTGCTTCACGGCCTTCAGAAATGGCCCAAACAATTAACGATTGCCCTCTGCGCATATCTCCAGCTGCAAATATATTGGGGATATTAGTCTGGTAATTACCGTATTCTGCCTTGTAATTAGAACGGGCGTCCATATTTATACCCAATTGATCTGCTATTGTTCTTTCGGCACCTGTAAATCCAAGTGCTAATAATGCTAAATCGCATGGCCATGTTTTTTCGGTACCTTCAACTTCAATTAATTGAGGGCGCTCACCCGGAACCATTTTCCAATCTACATTTACTGTTTTTAAGGCGATTAATTTCCCACTAGCATCTTTAACAAATTCTTTGGTATTAATTAACCAGTTTCTTTCTACACCTTCTTCATGTGAAGATGATGTTTTTAACTGCAATGGCCAAAAAGGCCACGGGGTAGTTGGAGAACGATGTCCAGGAGGTTTTGGCATAATTTCGAAATTCACCACAGATTTTGCGCCATGACGGTTGGATGTTCCAACACAATCAGATCCAGTATCTCCACCACCAATTACTATAACATGTTTATCGGTTGCTAAAACTTGGTCCTTAACTTCTTTTCCAAATAATACTTTAGTTTGTTGGGTTAAGAAATCCATTGCTTGTACCACACCATCGGCATCGGCACCCGAAGTAGGCAAGTCTCTTCTTACTGTTGCTCCTCCACATAAAACTATAGCATCAAATGCTTTTAGTTTTTCAACGCTATAATTTACACCAACATTCACATTTACTTCAAAAGTGATACCTTCGGCTTTTAAAATTGCAACTCTGCGATCTATGATGCCTTTTTCCATTTTGAAATTAGGAATTCCATAACGAAGTAATCCACCAACTTCATCATCTCTTTCAAAAACAGTAACCGTATGACCTGCCCTGTTTAGTTGTTGCGCTGTCGCCAAACCTGCAGGTCCAGAACCTACAATGGCAACTGTTTTGCCCGTTCTTGTTTTAGGGGGCTGAGGTTTAATCCAGCCTTCTTTAAAGGCGCGTTCTACAATATTTTTTTCAATAATTTCAATAGCAACAGGGTCTGCAATAATACCTAAAACACATGATTTTTCGCATGGTGCCGGACATAAACGACCTGTAAACTCAGGGAAATTGTTTGTTGAGTGTAAAATCCAACTTGCTTTTTGCCATTCGCCTTGATGTACCATATGGTTGAAATCTGGAATTAGATTTCCTAGTGGGCATCCGCTATGGCAAAATGGAATACCACAATCCATACAGCGAGATCCTTGATGCGTTAACTCAGTTTCGTTTAATGAAACCGTAAATTCTTTATAATTTTTTACGCGCTCTTTTACAGGAACGTTACTTTCATCTTGTCTCTCAAATTCTTTAAATCCTGTTACTTTTCCCATGACATTATGCTGTTGTTAATTCTTCTACCATTGGTTCTTCAGTCTCTAAGCGTTTTAATGCTTTTTTGTATTCGGTAGGCATTACTTTTACGAAATTTTTCAAGCTGGCTTCCCAGTTTGCTAATAATTCTTTACCTCGGTTACTGTCTGTATATTGAACATGCTTTTCAATTAATGCTTTTAATTCTTGCGCATCATCATTTAAAATTTGTTCGAATTCTATAGATTGAGTGTTACACAATCCGTTTGTAAATTTATTTTCCGGATCGTAAACATAGGCGATACCACCACTCATACCAGCCGCAAAGTTTCTACCTGTTTTACCAAGAACCACTACTTTACCTCCAGTCATATACTCACAACCATGATCTCCAACACCCTCAACAACAGTGATGGCCCCAGAGTTACGAACTGCAAAACGTTCACCTGCAATACCATTTATATAAGCTTCACCTTGTATAGCACCAAATAAACATACGTTTCCTACGATAACATTGTTTTCGGCAATAAAATCAGCCTTAACAGGTTTTTTCACGATTAATTTAGCTCCAGATAAACCTTTACCTAAATAATCGTTGGTGTTTCCTTCAAGCGTAAACGTTAGACCATTAGCTCCAAATGCTCCAAAACTTTGTCCTGCGGAACCAGTAAAGTTTATATTTAATGTGTTTTCTGGCAATCCTAAATGGCCATATACTTTAGAAATTTCATTACTTACAATAGCTCCAACAGTACGGTCTGTATTGTGTATTGGATATGCCAATGTCATTTTTTCTTTTCTATATAAGGCTCTGTGAGAATCTTTCAATATTTGAAAATCAAGTACATCATCTAAATTATGATCTTGTTTTTCAGTATTTCTAACGGTCATGCCTTTATAAGCTTCTGGTCTGTGTAAAATGGCAGATAAGTCCAAGCCTTTTGCTTTATAATGCGTGATGGCCTTGTTGGCGTTAATTTTATGTGTTTGACCAACCATTTCCGCTAAGGTTCTAAAGCCTAATTGCGCCATAATAGCTCTTAATTCTTCAGCAATGTAGAAGAAGAAGTTAATAACGTGTTCTGGAGTTCCCTTAAAGTTTTTACGTAATTCTTTGTCTTGAGTTGCAATACCTACTGGACAGGTATTTAAATGACACTTACGCATCATGATACAACCTGAAGCCACAAGAGGGGCAGTTGCAAATCCAAATTCTTCTGCTCCTAATAAAGCGGCAATTGCAACGTCTCTACCCGTTTTTAATTGGCCATCACATTCTACAACAATTCTACTTCTTAAGTTGTTTAAAACTAAGGTTTGTTGTGCCTCGGCTAAACCAAGTTCCCATGGTAAGCCTGCGTGTTTTAATGATGTTAATGGAGAAGCTCCTGTACCACCATCATAACCCGCGATAAGAACTACGTCTGCTTTTGCTTTTGCTACACCAGCTGCAATAGTACCTACGCCAACTTCTGAAACTAATTTCACATTAATTCTAGCTTCGCGATTGGCATTTTTTAAATCGAATATTAATTGTGCTAAATCTTCAATAGAGTATATATCGTGATGTGGTGGCGGTGAAATTAATCCAACAAAAGGAGTCGAATTACGAACCGCTGCGATCCATGGATACACTTTTTCTCCAGGTAATTGTCCGCCTTCACCAGGTTTTGCTCCCTGAGCCATTTTAATTTGAATCTCTTTGGCATTGGTTAAATAGTGTGATGTAACACCAAATCTACCAGATGCAACTTGTTTAATGGCAGAGTTACGACTATCGCCATTTGAATCTGGATGAAAACGATTTCTGTCTTCACCACCTTCACCAGAGTTAGATTTACCGCCAATTCGGTTCATGGCAATGGCTAGGTTTTCGTGTGCTTCTCTAGAAATAGACCCGTAAGACATGGCGCCTGTTTTGAAACGTTTTACAATTTCGGTCCAGGGCTCTACCTGATCTAATGGTATCGGGTTTAATTTATCAAATTCAAATAATCCACGAATGGTCATTAAATTTTCAGACTGTTCGTTTATGGCTTTTGCATACACGTCATAACTGCCTTGGTCGCTTAACCTAACAGCTTGTTGTAATTTTGATACTGTAGTAGGGTTAAACATATGGCGTTCACCATTACGTCTCCATCTGTAATCGCCTCCAATATTTAATCCTAATCGTTTGTCTATTAAATTATCTGGGTAGGCGTATTTATAGCGCTCGTTAATTTCTTTTTCAACTTCATATAAACCAATACCTTCAATCCTTGATGCCGTATATGGGAAGTATTTTTCAACAAAAGGGGAATTGAATCCAACTATTTCAAATATTTGAGAACCTCTGTATGAGTGTAACGTTGAAATTCCAATTTTGTTCATAATTTTTAAAATACCAGAACCAATCGCTTTATTGAAATTATTAACCGCTTGTTGCTCATCCATACCAGAAATAAAGCCTTCTTTTACTTGCGATCTGATAATTTCGTTTACCATATATGGGTTAATAGCACTTGCGCCATAACCAAATAAGGTAGCAAAATGATGTGGTTCACGAGGTTCTGCTGATTCGATTATAATATCGAAATAAGAGCGCTTACGCAAACGGTTCATTTGATGATTTACATAAGAACATGCTAAAAGTGCAGGAATTGGTGCGAATTCTTTATTTACACCTCTATCTGATAAAATAATGATATTTACACCTCTATCGATAGCTTTAGAAACCTGGATTATAATATCTTCTAAAGCATCTTCTAAGCCATTAACGCCTTGTGCTTTAGGGTATAAAATATTAATGGTTTCTGCTTTAAATGCTTCTATTGAAATGCTTCTGATTTTTTCTAAATCTGCATTAGAAATAACAGGGTTTTGAATTCTTAACTTTCTACACTGTCTTTCTGTAATGCTAAAAATGTTTCTATCTTTTCCAAGATTTAAACTAATATCGGTTACAATTTCTTCGCGAATACCATCTAAAGGCGGGTTTGTAACTTGCGCGAATAATTGTTTGAAATAATTTGAAATTAATTGTGGTCTATCAGATAATACAGCCAATGGCGTATCCGTTCCCATAGAACCTAAAGCTTCTTTACCAGCAACCGCCATAGGCGTTATAACATCCTGAATATCTTCGAACGTATAGTTAAACAAACGTTGTCTTGTTTTAATATCGATGGTTTCTATCGGGCATGTGTCGTTGGTATAAGGCACATCTTTTAAATGCAATCTTGTTTTATCTAACCATTGTTTATAAGGTCTTTCGGAAACAATTTTACTTTTAATTTCTTCATCTTCAATAATACGACCTTTGTTCATGTCTACCAGGAACATTTTTCCCGGTTCTAAACGGCCATGTCTTTCTACATCTTCTGGTGCAATATCTACCACACCAATTTCTGATGCCATGATTAATTTACCACTTTTAGTGATGGTATATCTGGAAGGCCTTAAACCATTTCTATCTAATAAGGCACCAATATAATCACCATCTGTAAAAGGCACCGAAGCAGGACCATCCCAAGCTTCCATGATGCAGGCATTGTATTCGTAGAATGCTTTACGTTCTGGAGACATGGTTGCATGTTTTTCCCATGCTTCCGGAATCATCATCATCATAATTTCCGGCAATGATCTGTCTGTATGTGTTAACAATTCAACAACCATATCCATAGAAGCAGAATCTGATTTTCCAGGTAATATAATTGGGAATAATTTTTCTATTTGAGGTCCGAATACCTCGCTTTTCATGATTTCTTCACGAACACGCATTCTACTTACGTTTCCACGTAGTGTGTTAATCTCACCGTTTTGACACATAAAACGGAACGGTTGTGCCAGTTCCCAAGTAGGCATCGTGTTGGTTGAGAAACGTTGATGCACCAACGCTAAACGCGTTACTAAATCTATTTGCTGTAAATCGGTATAATAGGGCCCAATATCTTCAGGCATAATAATACCTTTATATATAAGAGTTGTAGTAGATAAACTAGGTATGTAAAAATAGCCGCTTTCAGAAATTTTCGAATTTATAATAGCATGTTCAGCTATTTTACGGGCGGCAAATAATTTAGCTTTAAAAACAGTTTCAGTGATGTCTTCAGATTTTCCAACAAATATTTGCTCGATTGTAGGTTCTGAAGCTAAAGCAATTTCTCCTAAGTTAGTCGAATCAACCGGTACTTTTCTCCACCCTAAAATTGTAAGTCCTTGTTCTTTTATCTCTTTCTCAAAAGTATCTTTACAATATTTATATTGGTTAGGCAATTTTGGTAAAAACACCATACCTACTGCGTACTCTCTTGGCGCAGGGATAGTAAAATTACAAACGCGTTTAAAATAATCGTGAGGGATATCAATTAATAAACCAGCACCATCACCAGTTTTTCCATCGGCACTTACTCCTCCACGGTGTTCCAGTTTTACAAGAATTTCTAACGCATCATGGATTATTTGGTTTGTTTTTTCTCCTTTTAGATTACAAATAAAACCCGCGCCACAATTTTCGTGTTCGAATTCAGGTAAATACATTCCTTGTTTCTTCAGCATAATCAACAAATATTGGTTTAAAAACTTGAGTTGGAATGCTAAGGTATGACCTAGTTTTTGAATTACAATAAGGGTAATTCATTATTTCGATTTTAGAAGCGAAGTCGAGTTAAAAATAATTATATATCAATAATAGAGTGATTTATTAATAAATATTCAATCATTATTAAATAGGCATATATAAGGATTTGTGAAATAATCATACTATTTGAGTCTGTAAATAGAAATAATAGCACTAAAAATAGAAAAATACTGACAATTATTCAATTATGTAATTTGTTGAAAACTCATAAAATCAAATAAATATACGAATACCATTAAAAAAATGGGGTTAAAATTATAAAATTGACAAAAATGGATGAGATACCCCTATTTTTTATGGGGGTTAAAACTTTTTGATATAGATTTGGCCCGGTATTAAGAACAAAACCAAAAAAATTAATAACTTAAAATTAAAACATTATGAAAAAATTAATAACACTTTCAATGCTTCTAATGGTATCTGTATTATTTGCACAAGAAGCAACGGAAGCTCCAAAATTTACTTTTAGCGGTAGTGTAGACGCATATTATAGAGCAAATTTTACAGCTCCTAATGATGAAAACGCTATAGCCCCTGGATCGTCTTTTGCGAATTTACCAGGATTTGCTTTAGGTATGGCTAATGTAGTAGCCTCATACGAAGGAGAAAAAGTTGGTTTCGTTGCCGATTTAGTTTTTGGACCAAGAGGTACTGATGCTATTTTTGCTTCTCCAATGTATTCTGCAACTGGTAATATTGTAAATCAGTTATATGCTTACTGGAATGTTAGCGAAAATGTAAAACTTACTATGGGTAACTTTAATACCTTTTTAGGGTATGAAGTAATTTCGCCGGTTGCTAATTTTAACTACAGTACTTCTTATTTATTCTCTTATGGCCCATTTAGCCATACTGGTTTAAAGGCAGATTTCACTTTGAGTGAAGACTTTAGTTTAATGTTAGGTGTAATGAACGACACAGATTTAACTGAGTTTAACCCTACTGGAGATTATGCATTTGGTGCGCAGTTAGGATATTCTGGTCAATTCTTAAATTTATTGGTAGATCCTTCTTTTACTGAGATTGATTTCACAGGTGGATTTGACTTATCTGATTCTATATTTTTAGGAATCAATGCAGCTTATTTAAGTATTGAAGATAACGGAGGTGGTTTCACTGGAGTAGCGTTATATCCTCAGTTTGCCGCTTCAGAGAACTTTAAAATTGGTTTAAGAGGTGAGTATTTTGTTGAAGACGGAAACTTTGGAGCAATTGGTTCTGGTGTTGCCGATACAAGCGTATTCGCAGCAACTTTAACGGGTAGCTATTCAATTGATAACTTAACAATCAAGCCTGAGATAAGATTAGATAGCGCTTCAGATGATTCTTTTATTGATAATGATTTATTGCCAACAAAGAGCTTAGGATCATTTGTTTTAGCAGCCATTTATTCATTCTAAATTTATAAAAACAATATAATTATGAAAAAAATAGAAGCGATTATTAGAAAGTCAAAATATCGTATTGTTAGAGATGCACTTCATGAAGTTGGAGTTAACTTTTTCTCTTATTGGGATGTAACGGGTATTGGCAACGAAAAAGAAGGCCATGTGTACAGAGGGGTATCTTATAGTACAAGTGATATTCAACGTAGATATTTATCAATTGTTGTGAATGATAACTTTGAAGAAGTAACTATTCAAGCAATTCTTAAATCGGCAGGTACAGGAGAAGTAGGAGATGGTAAAATCTTTGTTTCTGATATAAAAGAGTGCTACAGAATAAGAACAGGAGCTAAAGGTGGCGACACTTTAAATTAATAACCATCTAAAAAAATAATATATTATGGAATTACTTACAACAAATAATGTATGGATGATGATCTGTACAGCCTTAGTGTTTTTTATGCACCTTGGATTTTCACTATTAGAAATAGGGTTAACAAGACAAAAAAATACCATCAACATTTTATTTAAGAATATTTTTATAATCACCGTTGGATTACTTCTTTACTGTGTAGTAGGATTTAATTTAATGTATCCTGGAGATTTTAACGGCTTTTTAGGATTTGCAGGTTTTGGTTTAGATGCGCCATTAACAGCTGAGGGGACTTTAGATTTAGCTTACAATACAGGCTATACATATTGGACAGACTTCTTGTTTCAAGGAATGTTTGCCGCTACGGCAGCGACCATCGTTTCTGGAGCTGTTGCAGAGCGTGTTAAAATTGTGCCATTCATGATTTTTACAGTAATCTATGTAGGTTTAGTTTACCCAATAGCTGGTTCTTGGAAATGGGGAGGTGGATTTTTACAAACATTATCAACTCCTTTTTACGATTTTGCTGGTTCTACATTAGTTCACTCCGTTGGTGGATGGGCTGCAGTTGTTGCAGTATTTTTATTAGGACCTCGTATTGGTAAGTTTAAAGAAGGTAAACCGCAAGCGATTCCTGGTCATAATTTACCTTTAGCGACGGCAGGTGTGTTAATCTTATGGTTAGGTTGGTTTGGTTTTAACGGAGGTTCAGTGCTTTCTGCAGATCCAGAATTAACGTCATTAACCTTAGTAACAACATGTTTAGCAGCAGCAGCAGGTGGTGTAGTAGCCATGATTGTATCTGCAATTAAATATAAAAACTTAGATTTAACCATGTTCTTAAATGGTATTTTAGGTGGTCTAGTAGGTATTACTGCTGGTGCAGACCAAATGAGTCCTACAGATGCTATTTTAATTGGCTCGATTGCTGGTGCCCTAATAGTATTTGCCGTGAGTTTTGTAGATAGAATAAAATTAGATGACCCAGTTGGTGCCATCGCAGTTCACTTAATATGTGGTATTTGGGGAACCTTAGCCGTAGGTATATTTGGAAATTTAGCCGGATTTGATCAATTTATTAGTCAATTAATAGGCGTTGGTTCTTATGCCGTGTTCTGTGTTGTTTCTGCATTCATCATCATTTATGCATTGAAGAAAACAATGGGAATAAGAGTTTCTGAAAAAGAAGAATTAGAAGGTTTAGACGGGTTTGAACATGGTATGGATGCGTATCCAGACTTTAGATTGAACGAACATTAAAATTTAGTTAGTTAGTTGTTAAAGGGTGTTTTATCAATTGATAAAGCACCCTTTTCTTTTGCTCAAAATTAAAATTAGCCTGCACTATTATTAATAATTCTTTACTTTTGAATAAAGTGTAAAAATTAAAGAATTATATAATGAAGAAAATAGAAGCAATTATTAGAAAATCTAAGTTTTTTGCAGTAAAAGAAGCACTACATCTAGTTGGGGTGAACTTTTTTTCTTACTGGGATGTTACAGGGGTTGGCAATGAAAAAGAAGGGCATGTTTACAGGGGAATTTCATATAGCACAAGTGACATTCAACGAAGGCATCTTTCCATAGTAGTTAATGATGATTTTGAAGAAGTAACAATAAAGGCAATCCTTAAGTCGGGGGCAACGGGTGAAGTAGGAGACGGGAAAATATTTGTGTCTAATATTGAAGAATCTTATAGAATTAGAACGGGTGACAAAGGTGGTGACACTTTAAATTAATATTTGGTTTTATTAACCAGGTTTATATAATAAAAAGAGGCTGTGTACAATTTTGTAGACAGCCTCTTTTTATAATTATGGTTTTTAATTACGCCGAGTTTCTACTGGCGTTAATATTACCAAATAAAGAACGTGTTACTATTTTTTCAAATATTTTTATTTGTTCTTCGTCTTTAACATCTTCTTTTTCTAATTCCTGAATTTTTTTAAGCGCATATTGTTGGATAGTAAGTAACGGTAATACAATAGACTCTCTTACAGCAATAGAGGCTTTTCCAGATGGTTCGTTTTCCATTAATTCTTTATAGCCTGTAAGCTTAAGTAATAAGGTTTTAGTTAT
>Ga0316201_10003735_pt1 | contig 11310 bp, 12 predicted proteins | sample CS6wburrow_MG_FD_204516 | JGI IMG/M metagenome (GOLD analysis project Ga0316201, IMG submission 204516) | Coastal sediment microbial communities from Delaware Bay, Delaware, United States - CS-6 worm burrow | ecosystem: Environmental > Aquatic > Marine > Coastal > Sediment | place: USA... | reverse complement strand
TGCCAGGATGGCCTGCCAGCAAGTGCCGCAATGTCTGCCTCGACCGGGGCTCGCGCAGTCCCAGACTGCCGTGGTACAGGAGGCCGCAGTCGCTCGATTTCGCTTCATGCTCGATTGCATCGTAGGCGCAGGGCCGCACGATGTCGTACACCGGCTCGTCATCAAGAAAGCGGATGTCCACGCGGCCGGTTGGGTGGACAGGGTCAGTCTGCAGTCCGCTGGTGTCCATGCCCCAGCCGGTCATCGCGACGCGGATGTCTTCACCATCGGGGTCGTTTCCCACCCGGCTGATGAAATGGGGTGCCTGGCCGAAGGCCTGCAGATGCCAGGCGACATTGAACGGCGCTCCCCCAAGGACGCGCGTACCGTCGGCAAAGTGATCGAAAAGTACCTCGCCGAAAACACATAGGCGCCGATCATTCATCATCGTCTTTCCGTTTCCGCGAAACCCATCCAGTCCAGCGTGTGAGGATGGTAGTGGGCTACCCCCTCGAGGATACCGGCGCTGTAGTTGCCATTCATTCCCATAAAATTGCCCTGCGCAATATACAGCTGCGCGGCGTGTCCGCTTTCAGCCGCCAGCTTGCTGGTCAACTCGCGTACCGGTGGCTGGCTGTTTGCCACCAGCACAGCCGGTATCGCACTGACCAGCACCTCGATATCGTTGCCGCTGTCACCGCAGAAAACGGTGTTGGCATAGTCGAATCCATGCAACTGCATCAGCGCCACCAGGGCGTGGTACTTCGATGCCCGTGCCGGCAGGATGTCCAGCAGGCCGAGACCTGTCGGTTCGTCCAGGCTCCAGATCAGGCGCGCCGTGACCCCGCTGGCCTGCAGTCGTGCATTGATCATCGCCGACAGTGCATTGCGATCGCTGTGCAGAGGTACGTAGTAGCTTAGTTTGTAATCATTCTGCTTGGCACGTTCCTGGGGCCGCAGGTCGGGAATGTCGAGTGCCAGCGATTTTATGTCGGCGTGCGTCTTGCCGCCCCAGTCTTTGGCGATCTCGTCCTCCCAGGCGGTCTGCCTTTGCCATTCCTGTTGCGGCCCCACATGATAAATGGTGGTACCGACGTCCCCGACCACGAAGTCGGGCAGCGGTAGGTTGTAGTTGACGACAGCGCGTTCGACCAGCGCACGATGTCGCCCGGTCACATAGGCGAGCGTTATCTCCGGGCGAGCGGTCAGCGTGGCAAAATGTTCCCGGGCGTCGTGCGATTCGGATTGCGGCCCGTTGGGGATCAGCGTTCGGTCCAGGTCGGTACAGATAAGAAGTCGGTCGGTCATCAGCCCTGCGGGACCTCGCAGGCATTGAAAAAGTCGTAGTGATCGATGGCCTCGAGGAGACCCAGCGCATGCGGCTGGGCGGCAAAGTAGATCCGTTCTTGGTCGACCAGCTGCGATAGTTCTTCGTGGTGCCGATTGGCGACAACCATCGCCAGGGTGTTGCCACGCATCATATCCTCGTCCGCACCGGACCCACCGGCCGCGAGAATGTGCTCGAGCGGGATTTCCAGGCGTTGTGAGACATAACGCAAGGCCTGCCCTTTGGAGGCGCGTGATGGCACGATGTCGAGGAACTGGCCGAACGACGACATGACATTGGCGGTCAGCTCTTTCTGGCGGATCAGGGCGATAATCTCGTCCACCGACGGGGCCTTTTTCGGGTCGATGAAGTAGGAGAGTTTGAATGGCGTCTGATCGTGCTTGGGTTGGCGCTGCAGCCCGGGCAGTTCGGACAGAACGCGACGGATCCGTTGTGGGTTCCAGTTGTTGTCGATATGGTCGGCCCAGAAATCATCTTCGGTGAGCGCCTGACCATAGTGGATCCGGGTGCCGAGGCTGCTGATCAGGACGTCGGGGGTCGGTATGTGATGCTTCTTCATCACGGCCAGTGCAGAGTCGATGCGTCGGCCCGTGGCGATTCCGAAGGTCACGCATTTGCGATTCTGACGCATCACGTCGACGAAGCGTCGCAGCGCGGCAGGGTCGCCGATCAGATTCTGGTCCAGGTCGGTGAAGATGGCGCGATCGCGGTAGCGAATGGTTCGCGGCGCAGGCCGCTCGCTCGGGACCGGGTGGTCTCTGCCAGGCAGTTCAGACACCTTAGCCAGGTAGTCCTCCGCATGCGCCTGCCACGAATAATGACGTCGTACGCCCATGATGCCATTGCGCGAGGCAAGCTCCCAGGCGTCTTGGTTGCGCAGCAGGTGCAGCAGGGCCTCGGTGATAGAGTCCTTGTCAAGCGGATCCACCAGTTCCCCGTTTTTGCAGTTGGCGATGATATCTACCGGTCCGCCGTTCTCGGTCGCGACCAACGGCAGGCCGCTGGCAGCGGCCTCGAGCAGGGTCAGGCCAAAGGGTTCAGTGAGCGCCGGGTTGATGAATATGCCGCGTTTTGATGCGGCCAGGCGGTAGATCTGCTGCACCTCTTTCGCACGATGGCTCTTGGGGATGGCGACCCGGCCGTACAGATCGTAGCTGTCGATCAGCAGCAGTATATTGGTCAGCACCGACTGTGCGCCCTTGTCCAGGTCACGGATGTCGTCGCGATTGCCTGCGATGATCAGCAGGTTAGCCGCCTGCTTCAGGGCCTGCGATTCGCCATAGGCTTCGATCAGGGTAAGGATGTTCTTGCGTTCGTCGGGTCGTGACAGGGCAAGGATCAAGGGCTTTTCCGGGTCGCTCAAGAAGCGTTCCACCTGCGCCGCGAAGGAGATTTTTTCGCCGTCGACCGGCGGGTGGAACTCTTTCAGGTCGGTGCCTGGCGGGATAACCGCCATGCGTTCAGCATCGTAGTAGTTGTAAAGCCCGTACTGTTCCTCTATCTCATTATGCGTGCTGGTGATGACGAGCTCTGCGTTGGCCAGGATCTCTTCCTCGGCATCGATACGCCTTTCGATGTTGTACGTGTGTTCGATGGCCTGGCGCGACAGGCCTCTGGCCAATAGCCGCTTGCGTTTGTCACGGCCGAGCGAGTGGCCGGTATGAATGAGTGAGATGCCCAGGAGGTTCGCCAGTCGTACACCCACATAACCGGCATCGGCGTAGTGGCTGTGCACCAGGTCAGGCGTCTGCGGTTGTTCGTTGAGCCAGTTGACCAGGTTGTCCATGAAACTGTCGAGATGGTCCCAGAGCTGCTCCTTGGCCAGGTATTCTTCCGGCCCGGCATCGATGCGGACGATACGGACCTTGTCGGACAGGACTTCGAGCGGCACCGCGTAGTCATCGCTGATTGCCGGATCGGGTATGCGGCGCGTTACCAGATCGACTCTTTCCACGTCGTCCCGCTCTCCCAGCGCCCTGGCAAGGTCGACGACATACTTGGTCTGTCCCCCGGTGTCGGCGTCGCGGCCGAGTTCGAGTTCGTGACCCCGGATCAGGCCGTGGATGCTTAGCAGAAGGAGGTACTTCCCTTTCGAATCGGTATTCATGGGGTTTGCGTGCCGGTCAGATACGAATAATTCCCGCTATTTCGTGGCTGGGCGTAGCGTGCTGCGGTGTGGCGTGTACGGCCCCGGTGCTCGGTGTTGCTGTTGCAGGACTGCGCTGCTCATACGCGTCAGACTACACGCTTAGGCCGCCAGGGTTAAGATGCCTGATGTTGACAAGCTGATAGGTGGATCGCGCAAACCGGATGGCGATCGATCCACTGGTCCTCCGCTTTGGCACATCATCGGCCGATTCAAACCCAGAATTGAGGCAGGCAATGAGTGCTGAAACGGCGCTGCAGCGGCGCAGCGGATCGAAATGTGAATTGTGCGGGGCGGCGCGCGGCCTCGCCGCGCATGAGGTTCCGCCGCGATTGACAGGCGAAACCGACAGCTGCGTGTTGATTTGCGCGACCTGCCGCGAACAGATTCAGGGCCCGGAAGAACCGATGCCAATCGCTGGCGTTGTCTCAACGACAGCATGTGGAGCCAGGTGCCAGCGGTTCAGGTCATGGCATGGCATGGCGGATGCTGCGACGCCTGAGCACTGAGGGCTGGCCGCAGGACCTGCTTGATATGCTGTATCTGGATGAGGCTATCCTGATCTGGGCCGAGGCAGTGGGTGAGGAGACGAGCAGCCTGGGCGAGATTCGGCACGTCGACGCAAACGGTGTCGTGCTCGAGGTCGGCGATACCGTGACGCTGACCGAGGACCTCAACGTGAAAGGGGCCAACTTCATGGCCAAACGGGGTACCGCGGTGCGCGGCATCTCACTGGTGTTCGACAGCCCCGAGCGGGTCGAGGGGCGGGTGAACGGCCAGCAGATCGTCATACGTACCTGATTTGTGAAAAAGTCCAACTGAATCGGTCTCGTCCCGGTTGGGATCTGTCATTTTCTGTCCGAAGACGATATGTTGACACTTCTTCGTCTGTCAGGGCCTCGGCTGGGCCGCCAAATGGTGTTTCCGGATTGCACTCGCCGGCAGGACTGCTACAAATAAGGGTTCAGGCGCGACAAAGAACGCAATAAAAGCGCCCGCCATCGACAGAGGAGATTCCCATGCAGCGAGCTCTGCATATAGACCCCGCCAAGTGTACCGGCTGCCTGCAATGCGAGATGGCCTGCTCGTACGAGAACGAAGGGGTCTTCAATCCCGCCAAGTCCCGTATCAAGGTGTTCACCTTTCATCACGAGGGCCGCTTCGCGCCTTACACCTGCACCCAATGTGCAGAAGCATGGTGCCAGAAGGCCTGTCCGGTGGATGCGATCCAGGTGGATCAGAGCACCGGCGCCAAGGTGATCGTCGAATCACGCTGCGTCGGCTGCAAAGTCTGCACCATCGCCTGTCCGTTCGGGACGGTCAATTACAACTCGGCCAGTGGCAAGGTGATCAAGTGCGATTTGTGCGGCGGCGACCCGGCCTGCGCCTCGGCCTGTCCGACGGCGGCGATTACGTACATCGATGCCGACTGGACCGGCCTGGACAAGATGCGCGAATACGCCGGACAGAGTCTGTCCGGTACGGCTTAAGGATCGGGGAGAAACAGACTATGGCCTGGACCAGAAGAATTTTGCGTGTCGACCTTGCGGCCGGCACCTGTATAGCCGAAGCGCTCAACATGGCGTGGGCGAACGAATACCTTGGCCAGCGTGGCCTTGCGACCAAATACCTGGCAGAGGAGGTCGATCCGAAATGTGACCCGCTCGGACCGCACAACAAGCTGATCATGGCCACCGGCCCGCTGACTGGCACAATGGCCTCGACCGGCGGCCGCTACTCGGTGATCACCAAGAGCCCGCTGACCGGCGTGGTGGCCTGTTCGAATTCGGGTGGGTTCATCGGTGCCGAGATGAAGAATGCCGGCTGGGATATGATCATCTTTGAGGGGCAGTCGCCTGAGCCGGTATACCTGTATGTCGAGAACGACAGGGCCGAACTGCGTTCCGCGGCCGATCTGTGGGGTAAATCGGTGTGGGAGGCCGACGAGATGTTGCACAAGGCCCATCAGGACCCGCAGTTGCGTATTGCCTGTATCGGTCGTTCGGCCGAAGCGGGTTGCCTGTACGCCGCCGTGGTCAACGATCTTCACCGCGCGGCCGGGCGTTCGGGTGTCGGCACCGTGATGGCGTCCAAGAATCTCAAGGCAGTCGCAATTCGCGGCACTCTGGGGGTCGGCAATATTGCCAATCCCAAGGGGTTCATGGAGGCGGTCAATGCCGGCAAGCAGGTGCTGGCGGAAAACGCCGTTACCGGTCAGGGCCTGCCGACCTATGGCACCCAGGTGCTGATGAACGTGATCAACGGCATGGGCGCAATGCCGACCCGCAACATGCGTGAGGTGCAGTTCGCCGGGGCGGAGAAGATTTCCGGCGAGGCGATGCACGAGCCGCGTGCCAGCGACGGCAAGCCCAACCTGACCACCAATGCGGGCTGCTTCGGTTGCACCATCGCCTGCGGGCGAATCTCCACGGTCGACCGCGGCCATTTCAGTGTCCAGAACAAGCCCGAATATTGGGGTAACTCCGGTGGTCTGGAGTACGAGGCGGCCTGGGCGTTGGGATCGGATACCGGGGTGGATGATCTAGACGCCATCACCTACGTCAACTTCCTGTGCAACGAGGACGGCATGGATCCGATCTCGTTCGGGGCGACGGTCGCAGCGGCCATGGAGCTCTTCGAGGCGGGCGCCATTACCACCGAGCACACTGGCGGGATCGACCTGAAATTCGATGGCGCAGAGGCCCTGGTCAAGATGGCCGAGCTGACAGCGAGAGGCGAGGGCTTCGGCAAGGACCTTGGTCTGGGCTCGAAGCGCTTGTGCGAGAAATACGGCATGCCAGAACTGTCGATGACGGTTAAGGGCCAGGAGTTCCCGGCCTATGATCCGCGTGGCATCCAGGGTATGGGCCTGGCCTATGCCACCTCGAACCGTGGCGCCTGCCACCTGCGCGGTTATACGGTTGCGTCCGAGGTACTCGGTATCCCGGTCAAGACAGATCCCCTCGCGACCGAGGGCAAGGCGGAACTGGTCAAGGCCTTCCAGGACGCTACCGCCGCGGTCGATTCGGCGGGCCTGTGTGTGTTCACCACCTTCGCCTGGAGCATGGAGAACATTGCGCCACAGGTCGATGCGGCCTGCGAAGGCGACTGGAGCGTCGATCGGATGCTCGAAGTGGGCGAGCGCATCTGGAACCTGGAACGCGATTTCAACCTGCGTGCCGGGATGACCGCAGACCAGGACACACTGCCCAAACGCCTGCTCAAGGACGCTGCCAATGTCGGCCCGGCAAAGGGGCGGGTCAATGATCTCGGCAAGATGCTGCCGGAGTATTACGAACTGCGCGGCTGGACCGTTGACGGTCAGATCAAGGACGAGACACGCAATCGCCTGGCGCTTTGATCACGACCGAGATCGCCGCCGTGCCCCCTGAGGGCATGGCGGTTTTTCTGTCTTTTCTGCGGAGACCCTGCCCATGCAGTATCTGATCATCGGCGCGGGCCCGGCGGGCGTGAATGCCGCCGAGACGTTGCGCAAACTGGATGCTGATGCCGACATCCGGATCATCGGCGACGAGCCTGAACCACCGTACTCTCGGATGGCGATCCCCTATCTGCTGATGGGGCAGATTGAGGAGCAGGGTACCCATCTGCGTGCGCACGAAGATCACTTCGCCCGCATGGATATCGGCGTAACTCAGGCACGGGTGGCGCGCGTGGATGCGGCGACCCACCGGGTGACATTGGACAATGGTGATAGCGTGGGTTTCGACAGGCTGTTGATCGCGACCGGATCGAGCCCGTCACTTCCGCCGCTGCCTGGTGTGAACGGCAGCAATGTGTCGACCTGCTGGACGCTGGCTGATGCACGGGCCATTCAGGCGCGGGTACCTGCCGGGAGCCGGGTGGCTTTGATTGGTGCCGGTTTCATCGGCAGTATCATTCTCGAGGCCCTCGGGATGCGCGGGGTAGATCTCACCGTGATCGAGCAGGGCGAGCGCATGGTGCCGCGCATGATGGGGCCTCAGGCAGGTGCGCTGCTCAAGCGCTGGTGTGAATCGAAGGGCGTGGTGGTGCGTACCGGCGTCGGAGTCGATGAGATCAGTGAGACCGGCGTGCATATGGCCGATGGCACGGTCGCCGACGCGGACCTGGTGATCACTGCGACCGGTGTGAAACCGAATGTGCGCTGGCTCGAGGGAAGCGGGGTCACGGTGGATCAGGGGGTGCTGATCGATCGTCATTTTCGCAGCAATGTCGACGATGTGTATGCGGCCGGTGACGTCGCGCAGGGCCTGGATTTCTGCACGGGTGAGTATGCCGTGCACGCCATCCAGCCCACCGCCGCTGATCATGGACACCTGGCCGCGCTAAACATGAGCGGGCGCGATACGGAGTACGAGGGATCGATGAACATGAACGTGCTCGACACGCTGGGCCTGCTGTCGTGTTCGTTTGGCAGCTGGCAGGGGGTGGACGGCGGCGACCATGCGGAACTGTATGCCCCTGACGACTATCGTTATCTGTCGTTACAGTTCGAGGGCGACCGCCTGATTGGTGCGAACGCGGTCGGTCTGTCGCAGCACGTGGGTGTATTGCGCGGATTGATACAGCGCCGCACCCGGCTGGGTGAATGGAAGGACCGCCTGCAACGTGATCCGACACGCCTGATGGAAGCCTATATGGCCACCACCCAGGTCATCTGAATCCCCATGCAGGTTCAGCTGGAACTCTATGCCTCGTTGATGAAGTACCTGCCAGCGCAGGCGGTGCGTCATCGCGTGACCGTCGAGCTCGATTCCGGTACGACCGCGTGCGAACTGCTGGAACGTTATCGCGTGCCGATCGAGCAGGCGCACCTGGTGTTGCGCAACGGCGTCTTTCTGCATCAACAGGAACGTGAGCAGACACCGCTCACAGAAGGTGATGTGGTTGCTGTCTGGCCGCCGGTCGCGGGCGGGTGAGTGACGACCGCAGCGCGTTTATTGTCCGTGAGATGGGCTATTCGGTACGCGAATTCGCCGGGGTGCTGCCATCTGCCATGCGCGACTGGCGGGTAGACGGTGGATCGGACGGTTGGCAGGTGTCGGATCCCGATGGCGCCGTCATTGCCAGCATTCGAATCAGCCCCCAGCATGAGCGCAGGATGGGCTCCCTGAGCCTGCCGGTGCTGGCGGTGACAATCGATCTGGGGGGCACAACGTTGGAGCAGGCGGCCGAGTTCATGCGCCGCTTTGAACGCGGGTTTCACCGCGGTGGCGGATAGGCCAACCATTTCGCGCGAGAATCCGATTAGAATGATCGACATGGCCCCGAATCAGCAAGGACAGTTCATGAAACCAGCTAACGCGCTCTTCGGTCTGTTGATGATCGTCTCGGTCGGTGCGGTTGCCGACGAGGTGGAAGACCAGATCAAGCTCGGCCTAGAGGCATACCAGGCCAAGGACTACAAAGTGGCCATCGACGAGCTCAACTATGCCGTGGCCCAGATGCAGGAGAAGTTGAATTCGGAGAATCAAACCCTGCTTCCGGAGCCGCTGGAAGGCTGGACCGCTTCAGAGGTGGAAAATACGTCTGCCGCAATGGCGATGATGGGCGGCGGAACCAATATGTCCCGCAGCTACCAACGAGGTGAAGCGTCGGTGGAGATATCCCTGATTGCAGGCTCGCCGATGATCGCGGGTGCCTTGGCCATGATCGGCAACCCGATGGTGATGAGCGGTAGTCCGGATACCAAGCCCTATCGCTACAAGCGGATCAAGGGTATGCGGCAGGCTTCCGATGGCCGAGTCGAGATCACACTGTCAGTGGCGGGTCAGATCATGTACCAGATCAAGGCCTATGGCACAGATGATGCCGCCATCGAGCAGTACCTCAATGCCACGGATTTCAACAAGATTCAGAGCGCACTTCTGCAATGATCTGCCAGCGCGCGATCCGCCCGGTGGCCAATTTTTCGCGGCTGTCATCTGATTGTGACGATGCATTGGAAGCCGGAGTGCGGGCTGGCGGCGCTGCGCATTTCGCGTGCCGTCCAACAGTCAGCGTGGAGTTGGGCATATGCTCTCGGTAGAAATCGACGAAGCAAGGGGCGTTGCCATACTCGTTCCGGCCGGGCCGCTTGCCTCAGATGACTTCGAGTCGGCCGCCGGTCTCATCGATCCGTACATTGAGCGTGCCGGTCATTTGAATGGCCTGGTCATTCATATGCAGGCGTTTCCGGGGTGGGACTCGTTCGCGGCGCTTATCTCCCACCTGCGTTTCGTGAAAGAACATCACAGAAAGATATCCCGTGTTGCATTTTCGACGGAGTCCAGGCTCGGTAGTCTTGCCGAGGCGTTGGGCGGCCATTTCGTGAGCGCGGAGATCAGAGTGTTCCCTTATCAGGATCTGCAACAGGCCAAGAACTGGGTTGCGGATGATACCGCCGACCGTGCCGGATGACCCTGTGGTTTCCCTGATCGAATATCGGCTTGAACGCGTTGAAAAATTGATGCTCAATCAATTCGGTTCTTTGCAGGAGTGTTCATGTTTCAGATAGTGGTGAGCGGTGCCAATCGTATCGACATCACCTTCGGCGGGAAGCTCGACAGTGATGAGATGAGAACGGCGCTCGATGAATTGGTGGAGACCACCAGGGGTATCGAGCGTGGGCAGATACTGTATCGAATAGAAGATTTCGATTTTCCGACGCTTGGCGCTATTGGCGTTGAACTGTCGCGTCTCCCGGAGTTGTTCCGAATGATCGGAAAGTTCAGGCAAGTGGCAGTACTGTGTGACAAGAGGTGGGTTCAGAAAGCGAGTGAGATCGAAGGGGCCCTGTTTCCGGGGCTCGAGATCAAGGCTTTCGATCTGGATGACGAAGTCGAGGCCGAGGCCTGGCTGGCCAGTCAGGTCTGAGGATAAGATCTCGCCACCTGACCGCTGACACCGCGTCGCGGTGTTGCTTCGGTGCTAAAGAATCAAGGCGCACAGACGCTTTTTGTTCTAGCTATTCAAACCCCGGTTGTGCCGATGCGGTCCGCCTTGTTGATTTTTGTTGTTTCTTTTTTGACCGGCAGTGTTGCTCACGCCGGCGGGGCCGCCTGCATGATGGCCAAGTACCAGGGACAGACGCTGGATTACGCCCTCTCCTACGGTAAATCACACCCGGCCGAGGCGCAGGAAGTGGCGAAGGATGAGCTACAAACAAAGGGTTATGCAGACTATCTGAAGCATCTGGACGTGATGCGCGCGCAGAATCTGAGCGATCTCGACCACGCTTATGTGATGGTGATTCGCAGTGAGTTCGAAGACGGTCGCGGCAAAGAGCGTTCGGCGATGGGCTGCGGTTTCAGCGCGCAGTCGTACCGAGCGGCGGAACTTGATGCGGTGCGTGATCTGCAGGCCTATTTCTGGGGCTGGAAGCCCGATCTGCACGGATATGAAGCCGTGCGTCAGTTTCAGTACTGAGCGTCGACCGACCCGCGACGAGACCTTCCTGGCAGGCTAGCGCCCGCTGTCTGTTCATCTCAATCCCGGCAGATTGTGAAGCCACCATGCGTGGTTTCCGGCGTTTGTCCGGGTCATGTCGTTTGATATTAGGCCTACCGAATATTAGAATGTTAGACGTTGTTCATAAAACAAGCTGAATAGTTCATAAAACAAGGGTTTAGGGCATGTCAGATCCCGTTTTGCGCGTGGAAACCGAGGCCGGCAGGAAAGAGGTGAAAAACACCACCTGCTACATGTGCGCCTGCCGTTGCGGCATACTGGTCACCCTGCGCGATGGCGAGGTACGCCATATCGAGGGCAACCCCGACCACCCGCTAAACAAGGGTGTGATCTGTGCCAAGGGTGCCTCGGGCATCATGAAACAGTACTCGCCCGCGCGCATCAC
>Ga0316201_10003733_pt1 | contig 11311 bp, 10 predicted proteins | sample CS6wburrow_MG_FD_204516 | JGI IMG/M metagenome (GOLD analysis project Ga0316201, IMG submission 204516) | Coastal sediment microbial communities from Delaware Bay, Delaware, United States - CS-6 worm burrow | ecosystem: Environmental > Aquatic > Marine > Coastal > Sediment | place: USA... | reverse complement strand
TATCACGATGAAACGATCCGTTGCAAATATGATAGAGTGATCCTCGCGCTTGGGGGGGGCTCTTGGCCGCAAACCGGATCGGACGGTGGGTGGGTCTCTATTCTTGAAGAGAAGGGCATCGCTATCGAACCACTCCAAGCGGCGAATTGCGGATGGGAGTGTATGTGGTCGCCGAAAACCCGTTCTGTGGCTGAGGGGAAGCCCTTGCACCATTTAGAGATACGAGCAGGTGATGCAGTCGCTACAGGCGAGTTAATGGTTACACGCTATGGCTTCGAAGGTACGCCGATTTATCAGCTGGGACGAACGCTCCGCGGGATGGAGGTTCCGGCACTGGAAATTGATTTTAAGCCGATGTTCACACTGGAGCATATGGTAAAGAAAATGGAATCCGCTCGACGAGATTTCTACAAAGAAGCTCAACTACGCTGGAAGCTCAGCCCGGCGATGTGCGCAATTATCGAGCAATACTATGGGCAGTTCGATTCAGCCGAAGCTCTAGCTCGGGCGACCAAGTCGTGCCGTATTCCTTTAACTGGCGCGCGGCCGATCGCCGAGGCGATTTCCACTAGCGGCGGGATTGCTTGGAGCGCTCTCGATACTTCACTGATGTTGAAGCAGTTGCCCGGGGTCTATTGCGCGGGCGAAATGATCGATTGGGAGGCGCCGACCGGAGGCTATCTTATACAGGGTTGCTTCGCTACCGGTACAGTGGCGGGCAGGGCGGCTGTGGAAGAGGGCTAGCCCTTTGCCCACTGTAGGTATTTGGCGCTGGCGTGGTCGATCTTGATGACGACCCATTCCGGTAGATCATAGGGGTGATTCGCATGGATATAAGATTCGACCGCATGGAGATTTTTTTCGGTGAATTTTAGACTGAGTCGTAACTCGGACTCGTTCTTCAATTCGTCCTCAAAACGATAAATTGATTGGATTGATTCAATTTGAACACAGGCAACCAGCTTGCGTTCGACTAGGTCGCTGGCGAGTCGCTCAGCCACGTCGTGACCATGACACGTTGTCCAGCCTAGATATAGTGTATCGCTCATGTGCCGATGGTGATACTTGAGGCATGGCAAGTCAATCGACTTGCTACAGCGGGTATGCCTTCATTTCAGAGGGGCATACGGTTTATTAATCACTCTTATGGAGAAGTTCAGCCTTATTTGCTTTGAGCATCTCTAGTTTCGTAAATGCCGGTAGCCGACTAGTTTTTGACTCTTCTCGTCCCAGAGGCGGAGATTGAGGGACTTCAGGCTTGTCGCAAGCGTCAGCACAGGGACTTTCTGGAAGTAGGGCTCAGCCTCGTGACAGGCGGCTAGGTTATAGTTTGGAATGCGTGAGCTGAGATGATGGATGTGGTGATAGCCGATGTTCCCGGAGAACCAGTTGAGAATCGCAGGTAGTTTGTAGAAAGAGCTCCCTTGCATGGCCGAGGCTGTATAGTCCCAATCATCGCCGGATTGCCAATAAGTATCTTCAAACTGGTGTTGTACATAAAACATCCAGACCCCTAAGGTCCCGATTACAGCTGTAATCGTAAGTTGTATCCATAAGAAGTTCCAGAAGCCGAAGAGCAGGCTCATCCCACATGCATACACAGCGATACTGAAATTCATCCAATAGACGTCACGGCGATCGCGCTTACTGGCCTTTTTATAGGAAAAGCGCTGGTAAACGATGAAGAGTCCCAGCGGGACGAGGCCAAAGAGGACGAACGGGTTGCGGGTAAAGCGATACTGGAGACGCACCCATATAGAGGCATTTTTGTATTCGTTGACCGTCATGGTCCAGACGTCGCCGATCCCCCGTTCATCCAGGTTTCCCGAAGTCCCGTGGTGGACTGCATGTTGCCATTTCCAATGGCGGTAGGGCGTTAAAGTGAGTAAGCCGGAAATAAACCCGACGAGGTCATTGGCTTTCTTTGAACGGAAATATGAACCATGCCCACAGTCGTGAAATATAATAAAAACGCGGACTAGAAAAAGCGCCGCTAGGCAGGCTAAGGCAAGGGTGAGTGGCCAGGAGAACGTCACGGTGTAATGCATTAACACCCAGAGGCCTGCGTAAGGGACGAGTGTATTTGTGATCTGCCAGAGGCTCTTTTTTAGTGAGGGGGTCTGGTATTTGCTCACGATCTTGCGCCAGTTTTGGGGTTGCGCGCTTTCGGATCTAGTCGGTGCAGTCGTTGGTCGATTAAGGGTTTGGGTATTTTCCACGGCTGTAGTGATACTAGATTGGAAGAAGGGGCGATTTAATTCGATGCGTATTTACGGCTCGATTTAGTCTAGGCATTGAAGTCCTTTTTGTTAGGCGGCTTTCTAAGCTGAATTACCTATTAGATGAGATATTTTACTCGATATTGAGGGCTTAACCTTATCTAGAGTAAACGGATTGTAAGCCGTAGATGAATAGCTTGTTAAAGTCTACTCCAGTACGGGAATCACCTTTACGCATAACTACGTTATTCTAGATCTGTTTCTATAAATATGCAGATTCTATCAACTTAGTTAACCCCACGAATATTATGTTATCGGCGGACAAAAATCTATACGAAGCAACCAGTGCGTTAAAGGAGGGCTCATCTTCCTTGGAGCCGGCACTTACTCAGCTTGCGATTTGGGTTCGTGAGCACACTGAGGCGGTGGTTTTGAATGTGGTTTATGAGTTAGTCGATTCGCCGGGTTTTGGCAAGCGACCCTGCCTTAAGTTGATTGTCGAATCGGGCGCGGATTGGAAGCAAATTGCCGATAAGCGCTCGGTCCTAAAAAGAGATTTTGTTAAATTTGTGATCCATACTTTTATTGGTATCATCGACCATATGAAGCTGAGGGATCAGTATGAGACGAAAGATATCTATGTCGCAGCCGAACAGTTTTCTGATTTAGCGTTGTCACTAGCAATCGAGCGGGTTCTAAGAAACGAAAAGGTTCATCTCTTGCAGAGCTTATCTCGCTATAACGTCTATGACGTTATCCGGAATGGCAACCAAACTGTCTTTGTGTACTACACCGAATCGAATCAGTATGAATCCGAGTTTTCTGGAGAGGTTTCGAAGATACGAGAGATTTATACGGATTATTTGAAAGCATACGACCGCTTTGATTACTTCAGCGAGGAAAGCCTGAATTTTGGCTTTGATAGTTTGGATAATCGACAAAATGACCGATTAGATTCGTTTAAACCGAATCATCAGAATGTGAGTTTTGATAGCATGGAGAACCTGAATAAGAAAATCCGAAAAGTATCGTTCGGTTATTTCCTTAGCAGGGCCAACCATATGATAGGGCAGGCGCAAAAAAAAGTAATGGCTCTGTAGTGCATCATTATTCATGCGGCTTTCGCTTACCAATTGGTCGGTGATGCAAAGATGAAAAAAGGGAGTTCTGCTATCGGGAGATTGGTTTTATTATTATACGCATCGGGGTTAGCACTCAGACTGCGTGGAGCTTCGCCTGTGGAGTCGTAATCGATAAGCGTTTCGTCATGGATGAAGCGCTCGACAGAGGTCCAACTAAGTTGCTCGTCTATCCAAAAACTTTCCCAACCGCGTTCGATTTTTTTGGCCGCGGGAGATCCGCTTACCTCGCTATCGTAAACGGTGCCTAGCAGATCGAATTTTATTTTGCCTGTCCAGTCGTCCGTAAAAGCGGCGGAGGGGAGTGTTTCGTAGAGGTGGTAACTTAGCATAAATTCAGTCTCGAAGGGGGTCGCTTCCAAGCTGACATGAGAATATTCATTGATCGGCATTTTGATCGATCCGACGCAACCCGTCAGTGCGACCCCTATTGTAACACCCAATAGCACCAGAACGAATCGTTTGCCTGCTCTTTTCATTATTTAACATACAGCCGAAATGCTGTTGTGTCAAATTTGTAAGATATTAACGGTCAGTATCTTAGGGTTTCTTTTTAGGCGCGCTTTTAGGGCGCGAATCTGCAACGTTCTTGGGTTTTTACGATCCCTTGAGGTAAGTCCTTCAGTGTCCTGTGAACTTGTTCCAAACTGCTTGCATCGTGCCCTTAAATAATCTTAACTATCGATCGTTAAAATATGTAATATAATAAATTAAGTTGGGTCTATGCTGCTGATTAGCGGTAGCAGGAATAAATCGTCCCATATTAAAGAAAAGTTAGTCAAATGTCAGAAATTGGCAGATCTCGTGCATGCCGTTAATTGTGAAACGCTTATTTAAAACGTATACCCGTCTCTTGCTTGCCACGGCTTTTTTCGGCGGGTCGCTACGCACGTTCGCAGATCCGATTTCGTCCGCTAGTTGTGAAGAAGCTCTGGCGATGGCTGAGCGGATTGCCTCGAAGAATACTTCCTGGACAATTTACCGTACGGTTGGGAGCTCCATGGGTGATTTTTTTGGCAGCAATTCTTTTATATTAGTGAAAAAGGTTTCGATGAGAGAGGTGAAGGGAGGGATGCTAATTCTTTATCGCTCTTCAAAAGGTATGCCGACCGCGCATAGAGTCATTGAGAATAGAGGCCCATGGCTTAAGACGGCTGGTATGGATAACACGAAGATGGATCCGATCTACGTTAAAGCTGATGCCGTCGAAGGGATCGTTTTCGGCGTTTTGCATGCCGCCGAGATACCGAATGGGCCAGTTTACACTTCGGATGGCCGCGAGGTGGCAGTAGCTTATTGTAAAAGTTATTAGCTGGTTCTTCCGATCTTGGTAATTTAGGTCCATTTCCGTTGAGGTGAGATGAGGCATTACGCAAAAGAGCCGCTGCACTTGCAGCGGCTCTTGTTACCGGGAAGGGAATCTAAAGCCTTTCGGTTGGCCTATTCTTCCGCGGCGTTGCTCTCGGTGCCTTCTTCAGCTTCGCCGGATTCGTCTTCTTCGCTGGCGATGACTTTAGAGATGCCGATGAGACTATCTTTCGCCGCGAGGTTAACGAGTTTTACGCCAGATGCGGCACGACCGGTGATGCGAACATCCTTGATCGGGCTGCGGACGGCTTGTCCTTTTTGAGTGAACATCATGATCTCGTCGTCGTCGGTTACGCTGAGCGCGCCAGCGACTTTGTCGGACTTGATCGCGATGATACCGGAGCCGCCACGTGACTGGGTGCGGTAGTCGTTGAAATCAGTGCGCTTGCCGAGGCCGTTGGCGCCAGCGATGAGAAGCTTGGCTTCGTCGTCGACGATTTCGATTGCGACTACCTTGTCTTTATCGCTCTTGAGTTTGATTCCGCGTACGCCACGGGTGGCGCGGCCTTGATCGCGTAGATCTGTTTCCTGAAAGCGGATGGACTGTGCGTTACTCGTAACGAGGAGGATGTCGTCGCTGCCGTTGGTGAGGCGAGCGCCGATGAGGTTATCGCCTTCGTCGATGTTGATCCCAATAAGGCCGCCTTTACGGTGGTTTTTATAATCGGAGAGAAGGGTCTTTTTCGTGACGCCTTTTTCGGTCGCGAGGACAATACGTTGCTCGGACTCGTCGAAGTCTTTCACGCAGATCATGGCGGCGATTTTTTCGCCTTTTTGTAGCTCGATGATATTTGCGATGGCACGGCCCTTGGCAGTACGGCTGCCTTCAGGGATATGGTAGACCTTTTCGACGTAGACGCGGCCATTGTTCATGAAGAACATGATGTAGTCGTGTGTGGACGCGGTGAAGAGGTGTTCGACGAAATCGTCTTCATACTGGCCAGAGCCGATGACGCCCTTGCCGCCGCGTTTTTGCGAGCGGTATTCGTCGAGGGAGGTGCGCTTCATGAAGCCCTTGTGAGTGATGGTGATCATGCAGCCTTCGTTTGGAATGATGTCTTCCATGCTGAGATCGCCATCGACTTCGAGGATTTTCGAGCGGCGCGGGTTGCCATATTTCGCACGCATTTCTCCGAGCTCTTCCTTGATCACTTCGAGCAGCTTTTTCTCGTTGTTGAGGATGAAGCGGAGTCCTTCGATCAGTTCTATGAGCGCAGCATATTCATCTTCGATCTTACCGCGCTCGAGACCGGTGAGTTGGTAGAGGCGGAGTTCGAGGATGGCGTTGGTTTGTATCTCCGAGAGGGGATACTTTGCCATGAGGTTGATCTTCGCTTCTTCGCGGTTCTTGGACGCACGAATGATTTTGACGAAGTCGTCTAGGTTATCGAGGGCGATCTTGAAGCCTTCGAGGATGTGAACGCGTGCCTCCGCTTTGCGGAGCTGGAACTGAGTGCGGCGGTAGATGACTTCACGGCGGTGATCGATGTAGCAGTTGATCATCTCCTTGATGTTCATCTGCTTGGGGCGACGGTTGTCGAGAGCCAGAAGGATGACGCCGAAGGAGCTTTCGAGCGGTGTGCTCTTGTAAAGTTGGTTGATAATAACCCGCGGGATGGCACCGCGCTTGAGTTCGATCACGATACGGGTGACTTCGGTGGACTCATCGCGAAGATCGGAGATGCCATCGATTGCCTTGGTCTGAATGAGTTCGGCGATCCGCATAACGAGGGAGGCGCGGTTCACATTGTAAGGGATGGCGGAGATAATAATCTCTTCTTTGCCCTTTGACTCGACGACTTCGGCGATGCCTCGGGTGCGGACGATGCCGCGACCAGTGCGGAGGTAGCTTTGGATACCTGCGGTGCCATGAACGAATCCGCCTCCAGGAAAGTCGGGGCCAGGGATGATCTTGATGAGATCATCCATTTCGATGTTCGGGTTATCAATGATGGCGCAGGCACCGTCGATGATTTCGCTAAGATTGTGCGGTGGGATGTTCGTCGTCATTCCGACGGCGATACCAGTCGAACCATTCATCAAAAGATTCGGAAGCGCGGCAGGGAGGACGGAAGGCTCGGTCGTGCTTTCTTTGTAGTTGGGCACGAAGTCGACGGTGTCTTCGTCGATGTTTTTGAGCATGTCCTCTGCGATGGATTCGAGCTTACACTCGGTATAACGATAGGCGGCGGGAGGGTCGCCGTCGATCGAACCGAAGTTACCCTGAGGCATGATCAGCGGGTAGCGCATGACCCAGTGTTGGGCAAGGCGAACGAGCGTGTCGTAAACAGAGCTGTCACCGTGGGGGTGATAGTTTTTGAGGACTTCCCCGACGACACCGGCGCACTTATCGAAGTTACGGTTGTGTAGCAGACCTTCACGGAGCATCGCGTAGAGGATGCGTCGCTGCACGGGCTTGAAGCCGTCACGGGCGTCGGGCAGCGCGCGGGAGATGATGACGGACATCGAATAGTCGATGTAGGCCGTCTGCATGATATCGATAATCGATGTGACTTCCGCTCTATTTGAGTCGCTGGGGATTTCTGGTGGGAGTTCTTCGGACATGTTCTTTTTCTAAAGGAGTGAGAGGCTGCTAGGAGTGAGAAGGTCGATCCTTCGCTCCATTTATCGTTTTTTAGCTATCAGCAATCAGTTGTTTAAACGTCGAGATATGAGACGTTGAGCGCGTTGTCTTCGATGAAGGCACGGCGACTCGGAACGTCTTCGCCCATCAACATGGAGAAGATGCCGTCAGCCACTGCGGCGTCGGCGATATTGACTTTAAGGAGGTTGCGAGTCTCCGGATCCATCGTCGTTTCGTAGAGCTGCTTCGGGTTCATTTCACCGAGACCTTTGTAGCGCTGGATGCTGAGGCCCCGTCGGCCGATCGTGCGAATGTTGTCCACCAGCTCGATGATCGAGTGAAGGGGTGTGATGTTTTCCTTCTTTGGGTCTCCCTTGTTCTCAATGAGATGATAACGAGGCTCTTCAGATCTGGAGAATTGATTGACATCCATTCCGCAGGCGCCGAGCTCACGAAGGAGTTTGGTCATTTCGGTGGATTCGTAGATCTCGTGGAGAGAGATGCGTTGCTGGACTCGGTGCCCGTCTTCTGTTTCTACCTCACGAAGGAGGGTGTCACTGAAATCAACGTCAGTAAGGTCGAACTCGCTATGGAAGGCCGCACGTTCGTCATCACCAATAAGGAAGCGAAAGGTCTCATCGTTTCCGGTGCGGATGCGGACGATATAGCGTGGGAGCGCCTGTGTTGCCTTGTCGTGCTGATCGAGGTATTCCGCGAAGTCGCAGCCGTAGCGAGTGACTCCACGCCCGATCATATCGAGGCGAGAGAGGATTTCAACGATCCGGTCGATAGTCGCGCTTTCGAGATCCATTTCGTCGCGGAGGCGGATGAGGTCGACGTCTTCCGTGCCGAGCTCTAGGAGGATTCGGTTGAGCTCGGCATCGTTGTCGATGTATTGCTCGCGCCGTTTACGTTTGATTTTGTAGAGTGGCGGTTGCGCGATGTAGATGTAGCCAGCTTCGATCAGGCCTCGCATTTGACGGAAGATAAAGGTCAGGAGGAGGGTGCGGATGTGGGCACCGTCGACATCCGCATCGGTCATCAAGATGATCTTATGATAACGTGCCTTGGAGGCATCGAATGAGCCGTCGCCTTCGTGGTCGCCAATGCCAGTGCCGAGTGCGGTGATGAGGCTGCGGATTTCGTTATTGTTCAGCACCTTGTCGAGGCGGGCTTTTTCAACGTTGAGCAGCTTACCACGAATGGGGAGAATGGCTTGAGTAGCACGGTCCCGGCCTTGCTTGGCGGAGCCACCGGCAGAGTCACCTTCCACGATATAAATCTCGGAAGCAGCTGGATCTTTGGAGGAGCAGTCAGCCAGCTTGCCCGGGAGGCCGCCTCCGGAGAGGGCGCCTTTACGAACGGTTTCGCGTGCTTTGCGGGCGGCTTCGCGGGCGCGGGCCGCGTGGAGGCATTTTTCGATCAGTCGCTTGGTGATTTGCGGGTTGGTCTCGAAGTAATACTTGAGTTGCTCGCCGGTGATCTTTTGGACGATGCCATCGACTTCGCCATTGGAGAGTTTTGTCTTGGTCTGACCTTCGAAGCGAGGTTCGGGAACTTTGACCGAGATAACAGCGGTTAAGCCTTCGCGGGTATCGTCGCCACTGAGGCTTGGATCCTTCTCTTTGATCATGTTGTTCTGCTTCGCGTAGGTGTTGATGACGCGAGTCAGTGCGGTACGGAAACCGGAAAGGTGTGTGCCGCCTTCGATATTGTGAATCGAGTTGGCGTAGGCGTAGATTTGGTCGCTGTAGCTGTCGTTATATTGCAGCGCAATATCGACGACAATGTCCGCATCGAGGTCGGGGTTCGGGGTGGGCGCTTCACCATGAAAGCTGATCGGGTCTTCGTGAACTACGTTTTTGTTCTCGTTGAGGAACTTTACATATTCGGAGATGCCGTCTTTGAAGATGAAGGTTTCGGTTTTGTTGATCCGTTCGTCGACAAAATTAATCTTAATGCCGGGATTCAAGAAGGCGAGTTCGCGCAGTCGCTTGCCGAGGAGTTCGAATTTAAAGTCGCGAGTGGTGAGGAAAATTTCCGGGTCGGGCGAGAAGGCGATACGGGTTCCGTTGCGCTTGGTTTCTCCGATAATCTTCATCTTCGAAGTGGTCTTCCCACGGGAGAACTCCATCTTGTGAACTTTACCCTCGCGGCGGACTTCGACCTCAAACCATTCAGAGACCGCGTTCACGCATTTCGCACCAACACCGTGGAGACCGCCGGATACTTGGTAGGCGCCTTTACCGAACTTACCGCCGGCATGGAGATTCGTCATCACCAACTCGAGAGCGGGAATGTTATACTTTGGGTGGATGTCGACCGGGATGCCACGGCCATCGTCTTCAACAGAGCAGGAACCGTCGTTATGAATGCTGACAGTGATTTGTGAGCAATAGCCGGCGAGGGCTTCGTCGATCGAGTTATCGACGATTTCAAAGACACAGTGGTGCAGGCCGCGCTCGTTGGTGTCACCGATGTACATATCCGGACGTTTGCGGACACCTTCGAGACCCTCCAGTTTCTGGATTTTGGACGAGTCGTAGATGTCTTCAGGGGCATCATCTGCGATGTCTTTTCGGGCTTTGGTCGGATTCAAATCTTCAGGGTTTTCTTGTTCTGACATAAGCCGAAATTTTTATCTAAATCTTGAGCCAGTGGCTACTAAAAACTCCGCAAAAAGCGATTTTTTTTAAATATTCTTAAATCATTATTAAATAGGACGTTAAGTTTATTTTATAGGGCATTTAAGCAGGCTTTAAGTTTCAAGTTTACTTCTTGAGTCAAGAGCCTAAGTTAAGGGCTGTGAAACTCTCCCATAAGCTCGAATTTGCCTGCCGCGTTTTGGCCCAATTAGCCCGTACTCAAGGACAGGGTAAATTGGCTCACATTGAAGCGCTGGCAGAGGCGGAGAAAATCCCCGCAAATTATCTGGTGCAGATCCTCAACGAACTCCGCAATGCGGGGTTGATTATGAGCAAGCGGGGAAAGCAGGGGGGGTACGCCTTAGCTCGGGCGCCAGAGAAGATTTCTTTGGAGGAGATCGTGGAGGCGGTCGATAGTGAGCTCTTCGAGCGCAATTTCGAGGAACAAGGCCATTCAGGTGCGCGCGTTGCACAGATCTGGGACGAGATCGGCAACGACTTTGAAACGAAGATTCGTAGCTATACTTTGGACGCTTTCATCGTCGGGGATCCGGGTGAAATGTATTACATCTAGTTCAGCTAGATATTTAAAATTTCCAGAACATCGGCACAACCGTCACCGTGACGATGAAGCAGACGATGTTGAGCGGTAGGCCGACCTTGGCGAAGTCGAAAAATTTGTAACCACCGACGCCGTAAACATAGGTGTTCGTCTGATAGCCGATGGGAGTGGCGAAACTGGCAGAAGCCGCGATACAGGATGCGACGACGAAGGGGCGCGGATCGACCCCGAGGGTGGCGGCGATTCCGAGGGCAATCGGCACCATCAGTGCAACGGCGGCGTTGTTTGAAAGAAACTCCGTAAAGGTCGATGTGATGATGTAAATAAAGGCGAGCATCAGGACATTCTGAAGGTGCTCAGGGGCAAAGCTCTTGACTGCGCCAATCATGTTTTCAGCAATCAAAATACTGGCCCCGGTCGAGTCCATCGCTTGCCCGAGCGCAAGCATCCCGAAAATAATCATTAAAATACTCCATTCAACGGAGGCGTAGGCGTCTTTCGGCTTCATGCAACCGGTCAGCAACAAAACCGCGACACCCATTGAGACCGCTGCGACGATGGGTACGAGATCGATCGTGGCGAGCGTTACGATTCCGATGGTTGTGCAGATGGCGATCGGCATCTTTGCGCGCACGCTTTTGGCGGGCACACGTGGGCGGTCGAGGAGAATGATCTCATCGCTGTTGGCAATCGCATCGATCGCTTTGGTTGAGCCCATCATGAGTAGAGTGTCGCCTGCCTGAAGGCGTAGGCTATTGAGGCGATCCCGTTGATTGTGACCTTTACGGTGGACG
>Ga0316201_10003732_pt1 | contig 11311 bp, 12 predicted proteins | sample CS6wburrow_MG_FD_204516 | JGI IMG/M metagenome (GOLD analysis project Ga0316201, IMG submission 204516) | Coastal sediment microbial communities from Delaware Bay, Delaware, United States - CS-6 worm burrow | ecosystem: Environmental > Aquatic > Marine > Coastal > Sediment | place: USA... | reverse complement strand
CCGGGCTCATCGTCACCCTCGATCAGCAGCACCTCCGCGTGCAGTGGTGACTCGAGCCGGGCAGCCAGCCATTGCGCTTCTTCACCGCCAATGATGAGCACGCGCCCGCGTGAATTGTAATGCACCACGCCAGTTGGTTGGACGCTAAGCGTTTCTGCTGCCGCCAATGCGGCTGTCCTTGCGCGGGCGCTGCGCGAATCGTCGAGGGAGTGATCAGGTCCTTGCATCGGGTCTTTCTATCTCCGCATGTAATGGTTCAGCCGGGGCGCCGGCTGTTGTCCGCTGCGCGTTCTGGCTTAATTCTTCGGTTTCCACTGCAGCTGTCTGATTCGAGGCCACTTCGTTGCCGGGTTCGGTGGTTGTTTCGTTTGACGCCAAAAGTGCCTGTTTGGCCGCCTCGGCCCTTTTCTTCGCCTCCAGTTCAATCCGGTGACGCATATCCGCCGTGATGATGTCTCCAAGGGCCTCGAAAGTCGTGAAATCCTCGGCGTAATCGTCGAGCTCGTCGATCACGTTGAAACCTTCGCCGTGAAACAGCTTGCGCAATGCCGCACGGCGCAGCGATTCACTAACCTTGGGCGACAGGAATCCGGTGAAATCCGAATCCGCGTTCAGAGATTCAAGCGGCGGCATGTCGGCATCGGTCCGTTCGTCGATCTTGGCGGCTTCTGCCATGCCCGAGGAAACCACTGGCAGGGCGGCCTCGTCCGGAGCGGCCTCTGGGACGACCTCGGTCGGGACGTGTTCAGCAAGGCGTGCCTCTGTCTTTCGTCTGTGAAAACGGCTGAAAAACGATTCGCCCGGTCGAGGCGATTCGCCATCAGGGTTCGGCGGATGCTTTGTTTCGCTCATGACTGACTGGCCCCGGACTCGTCGGCGGTCCAGTCCTTCAACTTGCGCTTCTTCTTTTTTTCCGGGAAGTAATTAGCTATCACATAGGCCTCGGTCCATCGGTAAAGCTCGGCCGGGACATCCACCGCATAGACTTGCGCCTCGCCTTCGAGGTACGCATGGGCCTCGTCGAAGCTCATGCTGACCAAAAACGGTTGTGGCTGCCGCTCGTCATCTGCACTGTGGGCAACGACGTAGGCGCGCGGCGAATCGCTGACGAGGTTGTAGTAGTAGCTTTCGCACTCATCCACATGCAGCGTCACCTCGAAACCGCCAACCACGTAATGTGCGACGCCCTGGTCTTCGCGAATTAGCCGGGCTTCGCGTTCCTCGCCATGGCGACCCACGGTAATGCCAGCGGCGCTCCACACATGGTCAGCCCAACGGCTGACGGCGGGCCGGCGTTCGAGGATCAGCGATACCGGAAAATGACTCACGGCCGCGTTTTGTGCTTCGGGTGTCTGTGTCATTCCCACCGCTCTTCCAAAGTACTCATTAACAGAAGAGTTGAGCAAGTTGCGTACCAGTGTGCTGCCGAGTTCGGAACGCGCGCCCCAGTTGAAAAATGGGCCTATAAATCCAATGGTGTTGCGGCAGATTGTCCCAACCTGGGGTACAGGCAGGGACAAAAGTACGCAATGCTGATGAGATCCGAGACACCGAAACCTGTCTGCACCGCGTGGTGAGACCGGTTCGGCGTGGCTTCGCGTCGATTCCGGAAGACCGGGAACGCTTTTTGCAGCCAACATGCCAGTTGAAGAGGGTGGGCGATGCCGACAGAACACACAAACAATGACGAAAACGGCCAGGTGCTGATCGACCGGTTCCAGCGCCGTGTCAGCTATCTGAGAATCTCGGTCACAGACCGATGCGATCTGCGCTGCATCTATTGCATGTCCGAAAACATGAAGTTCCTCCCTCGCGCGAGCCTGTTGTCATTGGAGGAGATCGTGCGGATCGGGCGCAGTTTCGTCGGCCTGGGGGTCAGCAAGATCCGCATCACCGGCGGTGAACCCCTGCATCGGCGCAACATCCTCAAGGTTTTTCGCGAACTCGGCGAACTCGAGGGTCTGCGTGACCTCACGGTGACCACCAACGGCACCCAGCTGGAGCGCTTTGCCACGGATCTGCGCGCCGCCGGCGTCACGCGCATCAACGTCAGCCTGGACACGCTGCGCGCCGATCGCTTCCGCGCGCTGACCCGAACCGGCAAGATCGACCAGGTGCTGCGTGGACTGGATGCGGCACAGTCCGCCGGGTTTGGCCGGATCAAACTCAATGCCGTCATCCTGAAGAACCGCAATCACGACGAGGTGCACGACCTGGTAGCGTTCGCGATCGGCCGGGGCATCGATATCAGTTTTATCGAGGAGATGCCGCTGGGCGTGGTCGGGGAGCATGATCGCGCCGAGTGCTACTACTCCAGCGATGAGATCCGTGAGGATCTCTCCCGTCACTACCAGCTGCTTCCGACCACCGAGACCACCGGTGGGCCTTCGCGCTATTTTCGTATCCCCGACGTCGAGACACGTGTCGGCTTTATCTCGCCGCACAGTCACAACTTCTGCGAACAGTGCAACCGCGTCCGTCTGACCTCCGAGGGGCGTCTGCTTTTATGTCTCGGTCAGGAACACAGCGTGGATCTGCGACGCGTCGTGCGTGCGAATCCTGGGGATGACGAGGCGCTACGCAAAGCCATTGTTGCGTCCATGGAGATCAAGCCGCGCGGTCACGATTTCAATATCGAGGCCAAGCCGGTGATTTTTCGGCACATGAACCACACTGGGGGGTGACGGACCATGACCGGTGTCCAGTCGGCGGGGGATGAACGGCACGGGCAGCGGTATCGGCCGGAAATGACGGACTTCGGTCTGCGGCCTTCGCACGAGGTCGTGGCAGTCGATGAATATGGCCAGCCTCGGTCTGGTTTCGTGGCCGGTGAGCGGGCACTGACCTTGTTTCTCGACGACCGTGAGATCGTCACGCTGATGACTCTCGGTACCCATCCGGAAATGTTGACCCTCGGATATCTGCTCAACCAGCGGCTGGTCCCCTGCCTGGAATCGGTCGATTCGATCCGGGTCGATTGGGAGAAAAGTGAAGTTCGCGTAGCCAGCTTCGAGCGCATGGCCGATCTCGAGGAGAAACTGAAACACCGAACCGTGACCACCGGGTGCGGTCAGGGTACGGTCTTCGGTCGCATCGGTGACAAGATCGAGAAGTTAAGGCTGCCGCGTCCACAGATCGCGCAATCGCTGATATACAGCCTGCTGTCGCGGATAAACGAACACAACGAGGTATACAAACGGGCTGGCGGTGTCCATGGATGCGCGCTCTGTCGCTGCGGCTTGGACAGCGACCCGAAGATCGATCTTTTCGTCGAGGATGTGGGACGACACAACGCCGCTGATGCGATCAGCGGATTCATGTGGCTGAATGCGATCGAGGGCAGGGACAAGTGGTTTTACACCACCGGACGTCTTACCTCCGAAATGGTGATCAAGGTCGCTCAGATGCAGATACCTATCCTGCTGTCACGATCTGGCGTGACCTTCCGGGGCCTGGAACTCGCCCGCAAGATTGGTGTGGTGTTGATCGCGCGGGCCAAGGGCAAGCATTTTCTGGTCTACCACGGTGCGGATCAGATCAGTTTTGATGCAATCCCTTCTGCGATGCCGGCGGATGGTCCGCAACGCGGCCCCAGACGCACGGGCTGAACACGGGAGATGACATCATGTCTGCTGTGATGCTGTCGCAAAACGACGTGTTCATGAGTGTCAAACAGGTTGCGGCATACCTTCAGCTGAATGAGAAGAAAATCTACGCACTGGTCAACGAAGGAAAGATGCCGGCCACCAAGGTAACCGGCAAATGGATGTTTCCGCGCGAGCTGATCGACCGCTGGATGATGGATTCTGCGCACGGCGGCCTGTTGACCGATCGCCTGGTGATCGCTGGCAGCGACGACCCGTTGCTGTACCGAGCGGTTACCGCCTTTGCGCGTGATGTCAACGCACTCGCGCAGGTCAGCTATACGCCAACCGGCACCCGGCTTGGGCTCGAGCTTCTGCAGGCGAGCAGGGTGGATGTCAGCGCCTTGCATTGGGGTCCCTGTGCGGAAAGCCGCACGCGCCACCCCGCACTTCTGCGGCAACAGCCGCAACACCGCAACTGGGTGTTAATACGTGCCTTCAGTCGTGAACAGGGTTTGATCGTCAGGCCGGAGCTTGCAAGACAGGCGACGAAGCCGGAGCAACTTATCGGCCCGGGCTATCGCTGGGTGCAGCGTCAGCCCGGCGCAGGCGCGCAGCGGTTCTTCATGGAGATGCGCAGGACTGCGGCAGATGCCGAGGCCCTGAATGTAACCGCGACGGCCCTTTCCGAGCGCGAAGCGGCGGCGGCAATCGTGTTGGGCCAGGCGGATGTGGCGCCGGGTGCGCGGGCGGCCGCGACCGAGGCCGGGCTGGGTTTCATCCCCTTTGGGGTCGAGGCCTTCGACTTTGCGCTGCCCAGAAACATCTGGTTCCGGCGGCTTTTTCAGGACTTGCTTAGCCGTCTGCAGTCGGGCGAATGCCGGCAGATGGCGGATCTGCTGGGCGGCTATGATTTCAGCGAAAGCGGTGAACTCATCTGGGGCGAAGACTGAGGCCACGGGTCTCCACACAGCCGGTGTCGTGTTGAGCAGCCCGGGGCAGGGGATCAGGATGCTGAACACGCCGGGCAGCCCGGTCTGCCTGGTACCCGAATACGCTGCCATTCCATACTGGCCGCGTCGAAAAGCAACAGGACGCCGCGAAGTTCCTCCTGGTGACCGGTGAGCACGCGCACGGCCTGCAGGGCCTGGAGGCTGCCGATCACACCGACGAGAGGGGCCAACACGCCCTCCATGGCGCAGCTTTCCTGGTTTTCCAGCTGTTGCGGGTAGACGCATTGGTAGCACGGGCCGCCATCGGCCAGTGAAGTCATGATCTGGCCTTCGAGGCGGATGGCCGCCGCGGTCACCACTGGGGTATTTTCCCGCATGGCGATCCGGTTCAGCCGGAAACGGGATGCGAAGTTGTCAGTGCAATCGAGCACCAGGTCGGCCGCTCTGATCTCACTGGTCAACTCCACCTCATCGAGTTCCCAGTCTAATGCGATAGCCTGGCATGAAGGGTCGAGGTCGTTCAGGGTCTGTTTTGCAGATGCTGCCTTGAGTTCACCAATATCGGATTCCCGATGAATGATCTGGCGCTGCAGATTCGACGGTTCGACGCGGTCGTAGTCACTCAGTACCAGCGTACCGACCCCACTTGCGGCCAGGTACATCGCAGCCGGGGACCCCAGCCCACCGAGACCGACGACCAGCACCCTGGCCGCTAGGAGTTTTTCCTGGCCGGACTCTTTTACCTGCTCGAGTCGAATCTGCCGTGCATAACGCTCGTATTGCTCTGGGGTCATGCCGGTCCCCCGAGGATTCAGAACACTAATTGCCAACACCCCAAGTCTGGCACTTGCGTTCGAGGGTCTTGCGCGAAACGCCGAGGCGGCGCGCGGCAGCGGACTTGTTGCCACCCTCCATATCCAGGACACGAAGGATGTGCCGGCGCTCCACGCTTTCCAGAGTCAGGTCGTCCGGATCGACGGTTCCGGCACCTGCGTTGGTCACGCTTGAACAGCCGGTCAGACCCTGACTGGGCTGGTGGCTCAGTAACAGGCAGCGTTCGATCACATTTTTTAGCTCACGTATGTTGCCTGGCCAATCGTATTGAGCCAGCTGCTGCAACTCGGACTCGGGAATCTGCGGGATTCCCAAGCCAAGATCTGCAGCGATTGAGCCTGCAAAGTGGTCGACCAGCTCCGGCAGGTCCCTAATTCGCTCGCGCAGGGCAGGCATATGTATGCTGAGCACGTTAAGCCGGTAGAACAGGTCCTCGCGGAAGTTACCTTTGTCGACTTCGGCCTTCAGATCGCGGTTGGTCGCGGCAATGATCCTGACGTCCACCGGCGTCTCGCGGTTGCCCCCCACTGGGCGCACGGCACGATCTTCCATGACCCGCAGTAGCCTTGTCTGCATGGCAAGCGGCATCTCACCGATCTCATCGAGAAACAGCGTGCCACCATCGGCATAGGAAAACAGTCCTTCGCGTGCCTTCATGGCCCCGGTGAATGCGCCCTTGACGTGCCCAAAGAGTTCGCTCTCGAGTAACTCGGCATGCACGGCGCCGCAGTTGATGGGTACGAAAGACCCGCTCCGTCCGCTGAATTTGTGAATGGCCAGCGCAGCGAGTTCCTTACCGGTACCGGTCTCACCCTGCACCAGGACCGTCGAGGGCATCGGGGCCACGCGTTTTATCACGTCGCAAACGCCCTTGATGAGGTCGCAGGACCCGATGATGCCACTTCCCTCATGCCTTTGAGACACCTGCCGCCGCAACAGGTAGTTCTCTCGTTTCAGACGCTGACGCTCGATACATCGCCCCACGGCGGTCTGTATCTGCTCCATTCGAAACGGCTTGAGAATGAAATCCGACGCACCCGCGCGCAATGCCATGATTGCCGTCTGCAGATCGGCGTGTTCGGTTACGAAGATAACCGGCACGCTGTAGTCCAGGTCTCGCAGCTCGCTGATCCACTCGACACCCGATCGTCCCGGAAGCCGGATGTCCGAGATGATCAGGTCGAAATGGCAGCGGCTCAGCAGCGCATCTGCGGCCACGCTGTCGGAGGCCGTTTCGATCAGACTGAACTGTGCAGCCAGTCCCTTCTGCAGCGAGTTCAGAATAGTCGGTTGGTTATCTACGATGAGGGCCGAGCTCAGCCGTTTCGATACCCCACCGGTTTCACCACCCGGCAGGATGGCTTCGGAAAATGCGGTACGTAGATTCTCGGTCGGACAAGCCATGATTGTCGTACACCCTTATAGTCGTTATTGGGAGACGATCGACCTGCAGACTCCTGCATCTCGGGAAACAGACGGAAACCACCGACCGATTCCCCGAGGCCGGCAGCAGAAATGCGCTGTTGTGGGCCAATGTGTCTGAGTAGTCTAGCCAACTCTGCGACAATTTGTCGCGCCCGTTACATGCTAGTCTTGGTCAAAACATGCCTACCCGAGGGGGTAAAGTACACCCTGGTCACGAGCGGGCCCACGATTGCTGTGCGTTTTCGAAACAAAACTTCGGTGGCACTTGAATTGCATGTGCCCATGGGTGACGCGGGCACAATAAAGAACATCTCAATAACATCGGAGCATTTTAATGGTCGAAAAGGGACGCGCCGCAATTAAGTATTTGCTTATAAATTTCATCCTGTTCGCAATCAGCTTCAGCGCCGTCGCCGACTTTGATCGTTCCAGTACCGTCCGTTTGGCGACAACCACCAGCACGGAGAATTCCGGCCTGCTGAATGAGCTGCTGCCGCGCTTCAAGGCGGTCACCGGCTACGACGTACACGTAATTGCGGTCGGCACCGGAAAGGCGCTGCGCATGGGCAGGGATGGCGATGTCGATGTCGTGCTGGTGCATGCCCCGGCGGCGGAGCAAAAGTTTGTCGATGACGGTTACGGCGAACAGCGTCTGCCGGTCATGTTCAATGATTTCGTTTTGGTCGGACCTCACAAAGACCCCGCGGGGCTGGCGGAAGCAGGTGGCATTGCCGATGCCCTCGGCCGCATTGCCTCCGGTGAAAACACCTTTGTTTCGCGCGGCGACGACTCCGGGACTCACAAAAAAGAGCGCGCGCTATGGAAACAAGCCGACATTGCCCCTGGCGGTGCCTGGTACCGCGAGGCGGGTCAGGGGATGGGCAGGGTCCTGCAGATGGCTGATGAGCTTAACGCCTATACCCTTACCGACAGAGGCACCTGGCTTGCTATTCGTGACAAGAGCCGACTGAAAGTGGCCTATCAGGGCGACAAGAGCCTGTTCAACCCCTATGCGATCATCGAGGTCAGCGCGATCCGTTACCCGGATCTCAACCACAAAGGTGCAAAGGCATTGATTGCCTGGATCAGAGGTGCCGAAGGGCAGGAGGCGATCGCCGCATTCCGCAAATCGGGTGAACAGCTTTTCACGCCATCTGCCGGGATCTTAGCCAACCGCTGAACTTGGCAGACCAGGCATCATGGGATCAATTGCAGATAGCACCATACAGGCGGTCATCCTGCTATTTGGCGGAGACCCGGACCTTTGGGAGATCATCGGGATTTCCTTCAAGGTTTCAATCACAGCGATCGCGCTTGCAACCCCGATGGCCGTTGGTATCGCATTTCTACTCGCCTTCGGGCGTTTTCCCGGTCGACGATTGCTGATAACGGCTTTTAACACCCTGCTCTCTTTCCCGGCGGTGGTGGTAGGTCTGACTTTCTATATCCTTTTATCTCGCCAGGGGCCATTGGGTGAATGGCAACTGCTGTTCACCCAGCCGGCCATGGTCATCGGGCAGATGGCCCTGGCACTTCCAATCCTGGTGGCAATGGGTCACTCGTCATTGCAGGCGACCGACCGAAGGGCCTGGGAGACAGCGCGCACACTGGGTGCGGGACGTTTGCGATCGACGCTGACATTGATGCGCGAGGCGCGCTTTGGTCTGTTTGCGGCGCTGCTGGCGGGTTTCGGTAGGATCATCGCCGAAGTCGGTGCCTCGATGATGCTCGGCGGTAACATCTTGCACTACACGCGCAACATACCGACGGCCATTGCACTCGAAACGAGCAAAGGTGAGTTCGCTCAGGGAATTGCATTGGGTCTGGTGTTGCTGGTCATGGCGTTCCTTTTGAACGGTTTGCTGCAGCTCTTACAGGGAAAGGGGAGGCCGGTGGCTTGAGTCAGCTGTTATTCCATGGGGTGAAGAAGAAATTCGGCAGACGCCCGATACTCGGGGGCGTGGACATCTCTATTACGGCTGGCCAGTGTCAGCTGTTGTGTGGCAGGAACGGTGCCGGCAAATCGACATTGCTGCGCATACTGGCGGGGATGGAGCGACCCGATCGCGCCGACGTGACGGTAGACGGAACGGTCAGGCGATGGCGCCATGCGAAGAAGCGGCTGCTTGCCGAGTGCATTTATCTGCACCAACAGCCCTATCTTTTCGAAGGCAGTGTCCATTACAACCTCAACTACCCGCTCCACGGGCGCCGCGCTGCGCGCGAATCGCGTATCCGAGAGGGACTTGAATGGTCTGGTCTGACGGCCCTGTCCGAGCAGCCTGTTCATCAGCTCTCCAGTGGTGAGCGTCAGCGTGTGGCTTTGGTCCGGGCGTGGTTGCGGGAACCGCGGGTGATGTTACTGGACGAACCCACTGCGAATATGGATGCGGGCTGTCGACAGCGTACCGTGGAATTGCTCAAAGTACTCAAACAGCAGGGCATGGCGTTGCTGGTTGCGACCCACGATTCACACGCTTTTGCCGAGGTCGCCGAATGCACATGGGACCTGAGCGACGGTCGATTGAGAGATGCGGATCTGGCATGGGCAGAGCTGCCTGAAAAGGTGACGCCGATTGCGCGTCGTATGCGGGGGACGGCATGAACCCGGGGCAGCGGCTTTGATCAAACCCCAGGATATCACCGCGCTCGTGCTTGCCGGTGGCAAGAGCAGGCGCATGGGTGGAAGAGATAAGGGCTTGCTGCCTTTTGGTGACGGATTGCTGGTAGAGCGTGTGCTGGCTGGCATATTGCCGCAGGTGGCTACTGCGCTCATCAGTGCAAACCGAAACCAGGATGCGTATCGGCGTCTGGGGTTTCCGGTGATTGCGGACCCCCTGGACGATTTTCAGGGGCCTCTGGCCGGTTTTCTGGCTGGCCTCGAGAACATGCGAACTGACTATCTGCTCACACTGCCCTGTGACGGCCCGGTTATTGCCGGCGATCTGGCACAACGTCTGGCAACAGGACTGATTGATGCCGGTGCAGATATAGCGGTGGCGCACGACGGGCACCGTCTGCAACCCGTATATGCAATGTTGCATCGCCGCGTCTTGCCGGATCTAAGGCTGGCGCTGGAACAGGGGGAGCGCAAGATCGACCGTTGGTATCCGCGCAATCACTGGATCACGGTCGATTTCAGCGATGTTCCGGAGCAGTTCAATAATATCAACACGCCGGAGGATTACGCCGGTGTCAGCCAGGCCCCAGGACTATGAATTCGGAGCAGATCGAATTCCCGGTACCTCTTGTCGGGTTCGCGGCCTTCAGCGGCACCGGAAAGACGACGTTGCTGCTCAAGCTTCTGCCGTTGCTCAAGGCTGCCGGACTGCGTATCGCGGTGGTCAAGCACGCGCACCACTCTTTCGAAATGGACCAGCCGGGAAAAGACAGTTATCGCCTGCGTACGGCGGGCGCCGACGAGACGCTGGTGGCGGCCAAATGCCGGATCGGCTGGATCCGGGAATGCCCCGAAAACCTGGAGGAACCCCTACTGAGCGAGGTATTGTCCGTACTTGAACCAGACCGGCTGGATCTGGTTCTGGTCGAAGGATTCAAGGCAGAGCGGTTCCCCAAGATTGAGTTGCATCGCCCCGGAATGGGTCGGCCGCTGCTTTTCCCCAAGGATACGAGTATCGTTGCAATAGCAACAGATGAGGGCGGATTGGCCTGCGATCCTGGCGTCTTGCCTCGATTGTCGCTCAACGATCCCGCTGCAGTTGCCGAATTCATTCTGCAATTCATTGCACGGGATGAACGACTCAAGCCAGATGTGGCCTGCTAGGGTTTGTAGTGTGAACAGGCCCTGAGGGAAGCCCCGCCGATGTCGAACGAGCCAAAAAAACAAGCATCCTGCGCTGATGCCTCAGACCCGTTTGCCCTGACCGTCCAGCAGGCAAGGGATATCATCCGCCGGACCCTGGTTCCGATCCGTGATCAGGAACAGGTGCCTATCCGCTCGGCATTGGGCCGGGCCCTCGCCAATGACTGCATCTCGCCGATCGATGTGCCGAGTCATACCAACTCCGCGATGGACGGTTACGCGCTGGCCGGCGCGGATCTTCCGCAGGAGGGTTTTCGCAATTACCGGGTGATCGCCAAGGCCTTTGCGGGGCGGCGGGTGGCCGAGGTCTGCGAGGCCGGCCAGTGTGTGCGCATAATGACCGGCGCGCCCATGCCTCAGGGCACCGATACGGTGATCATGCAGGAACAGGTCGAGAAGTTGGGTGATGCCCGGGTGCGTGTCGATTCACGGCATCGCGTCGGACAGAACGTGCGTCAGGCCGGTGAGGACATCGCGCAGGGCTCCGTCGTTTTAACAGCGGGAAGGGTGCTTACCGCGGCGGATCTGGGCGTGCTGGCCTCTCTCGGATTTTCCGAGCTCAGGGTGCGCAGAAAGCCCCGGGTCGCGTTTTTTTCGACCGGGGATGAATTGCGCTCCATCGGTGAGACGCTGGCCGAGGGCGAGATCTACGACAGTAACCGATACAGCCTTTTCGCCATGCTCGAGGAACA
>Ga0316201_10003731_pt1 | contig 11312 bp, 10 predicted proteins | sample CS6wburrow_MG_FD_204516 | JGI IMG/M metagenome (GOLD analysis project Ga0316201, IMG submission 204516) | Coastal sediment microbial communities from Delaware Bay, Delaware, United States - CS-6 worm burrow | ecosystem: Environmental > Aquatic > Marine > Coastal > Sediment | place: USA... | reverse complement strand
TAAGCTGTAAAATAAAAAATCCACTCTGAATAAAAGTGGATTTTTCTGTTACTATTTCTTTTCTGACTTGTCAATTTCTGCATCATCTGCATCAATTTCTTTTTTGTCTTTACCTTTTAAATACTCAGGTAAATCCATACCAGCCATGTTAAACATTTCTTGTAAAGGTGGTACCGATTTGTACATACCAGATAAGAAATTAGCGGTTGACGATTTTCCGTCTTCACCATTTGCTCCATTATCCCAAACGGTAACCTTATCAATCTTAATATTCTTTATAGCATCTGCTTGAATTTTTACCAGCTCAGGTAATTTATCTGCAATCAATAACAATACAGCATCTCTACTATTGTTACCAGCAGCTCTTACAATTTCTTGTAAACCAGCAGCTTGTTTTGTTAAAACTTCAAATTGTCCTTGCGCTTCAGCTTTTGCTTTAAAGAGTATGGCATCTGCCTCACCTTTTGCACGTCTTCTAATACGTTCTGCTTCTGCTTCTGCATCAATTTCAACTTTACGTTTATCAATTTCAGCAGGTATAATAACATCAGCCATTTGAGATGAACGCTCACGTTCTGCTCTTGCAACTTCTGCAATCTGTTCGGCAGCATAAGATTCTTCTAGTCCTTTTGCAGTTTGTACTTTTTCAGAGGCAATTGCCACACGTTCTGCTTCAGCTTCACGCTGACGACGTAACGAATCTGAATTAGCAACCGCAATCTTAGCTGTGTTTTCTCCTTCTACGGCTTTTGCATTTGCAGCAGCAACTTGAGTTCTTTCATCTTGTACAGCATTTGCTTCACCAATAGATCCATCTCTAGTTTTCTCAGCAACCGACTTACGAGCTGCGTTAATTGCGTGTGCTGCAGCTTCTTTACCAAGAGCCTCGATATAGCCAGACTCATCAACGATATCTGTAATGTTTACGTTGATTAATTTAAGACCTACTTTCTTTAATTCAGTTTCGACACTCTGTGAGATATTAGTTAAGAATTTATCACGATCATTATTAATTTCTTCAATATCCATTGAAGCCACAACTAAACGTAGTTGACCAAAAATAATCTCTTGTGCTAGTTCTTGGATCTCATTTTGTCCTAGACCTAATAAACGCTCTGCTGCGTTTTGCATAATGCCAGGCTCAGTAGATATACCAATTGTAAAACGAGAGGGTACATTAACACGAATGTTTTGTTTAGATAAGGCGTTAACCAGGTTAACTTCTATAGATATTGGTGTTAAATCTAAGAATTCGTAATCTTGTATTACCGGAATAATAAAGGCTGCTCCACCATGAATACACTTGGCAGATTGACCTCCTCCAACTTTTCCGTACACCACTAAAATGCGATCCGAAGGACAACGTTTATAGCGTTTAATTAATATAATTAATGTCAATACTATAAATAGTGCGACAAAAATTAATAACATAGGTCCGCCTATGCCTTCCATACTAATGGTTTCTTGTATGCTCAGTAATTTCATATATTTTGGATTTAAGGGTTGATTATTATTTATAAAGTTTCTTTTGAGCGTCATTACTTAGCAATGGCGCGTTATTAGCTTTTGAGGGTTCAATTGGTTTACGTGTGTGGTCAACGATGAGTATTCCGTTTGAGGTAACATCGACGACTTTTATAATGGTTCCGGATTTTAGTTCAGTTAATGAGTCTGTAAGTGCATCTAATTCTCGAAGGGTGCCTTGCACGCTAACACTCACTTTTCCCATTTTAGAGCGATCGGCTCCTATAGTTAAATAGACTTCGCCAACAGCATCAATAGCATTTTTGTAAATTAAAGTGCCACTATCGGTTAATCTGCTAATAAAATAGAATAGTGTTGCCATTATTACCATCATTAACAAACCAGAAATTACAGAGATTAGTATAGTTAAAGGTGTTGAAAAACCAGCATCAATACATGCAATGCCACTCCAGCCAAATATGGTAAAAAAGCCTACTAGATTTTTAAAGGAAATGAACTGAAATCCTGCTCCAGCATCTATATCTGAGTCTACATCACCAATATCATCGGCATCTCCACCAGAAAAAGCTATAACCATTACCACACTGAATACTAGTGAACCAATAATAGCAACTAGCCAATATACTTTTGGTAAAAATTCTAAATTTGAAAACCATTCAGCCATAACTTTAAGATTTAAATTTGAGTTAATAAATATACGACCATTGTAAGATTATTCCATCTTATTTTGAAAGTAAATTAGTCACAGAATTACCACCAAGGAAGACTATTGAGGTCATGGTTTTTGAAATCTTTTATTGGATATGAATGATCCAAATTAAGGAATGTCAAGTGTATTATGATGGTTTGTGTAAGTACGGTCGTTTCTATACTTTAATAGCCTCAAAAAAAGTTTTGAGATTTAGACCACTTTCAATATATAAGTAGCCTAATAAAGCGTTTTGTTACAAAAAATCCGTAAAATATTTTTGTTTAATTGGTTTGTCATTCCTGTGGAAGAAGATTTCTGCCTTCGCAGGAATAACAAAAATTATTTAAAACTATAACGTAATCCGAAAAGCACATTACTTGGTGGCATTGGAGTAAAGCCTGTTTCAATATAATCGGCATCAAAAATATTACTCGCTGTAATGGTGAATTCCATTTGTTTTAATTTGTAAACAAGAGAAGCATCCCAAACATTATAAGTTTGTCCTGTGGTACGCTCAGCATATTTGTAAACTATATTTTGACGCATATTTTTAAACAATTGCGTACTTAATCTGGTTGTGTATTGATGTTTTAGTGTGTTTAATGAGTAACGCGATAATTCTTCGTTTTGTTCTAAAATATTGTCATCTAAAAAGGCATAACCAAAAGCTAAAGTCTGTGTAAACCCTTTCATTTTAAAATTATAAGCCGCATCAAATTCTAGACCTTGGGTGTTAACTTCTGTAATGTTAGTTGCGTTATAAACGGTTTCAGTAGTATTTGGTCTAATGTAATCAATCAAGTTTTTTGCATCTCTATTAAATACAACTAAAGTGGCTTTAAATTTAGGCGTGATGTATTTAATCCCAAGTTCTTGTGCAAAAGCTTCTTCTGGTTCTAAATCGGGATTTCCGCTTGTGCGTGGATCACTATAATATAAATCTGTATATGTCGGAATTCTATACGTATAACCAATATTTCCGTATGCTTTTAAATCATTGGTAATATCAAAACCTATATCTAAACCAGGAAATGCATGAAACTTAAAATCTGAAAAGTAAGTTATTGCAACCCCAGGAGTAACATCTAATTTACCATCTAACAATTGAAAGCGATGCTCTAAAAACAGATTAGTCATAAAACGATTACGATTTCCTAAATTATTACTTCTTAAATAGATTTTAGAGATATCGACACCAAAACCAGTGATACCAAGTTTTGAAGTGTAAGAGGCGTTTGCTTCGGCTCCTATTTTATCTGTAATATGGAAGTTTCTGAAGAATTCTGGTTCAAAACGTCTAAGTAAAAACATATCTTGATTACGTTTCCAATATACACGAGGTTGAATTTTAAGTTTTTCAGATTTAAATGTCGTTGTAAAAGCGATTAAGCTATTTTGAGTTTCTTCATATTCGTTGAATGTTGAATTTGTTGTGTAGAAATTCTCAGCGCCAAACTTACGTTCAAAAAAGGTAGCTATCATTTCAATGGGTTGCTCCTTTTTATTAAAAACACTTTTTAAGAAGTAGTTAGAATTGTCGTAATCCGAATTGTTTCTATAACCCTCAGAGGTCACTTTACCAACATGTACAATATGAGATGAATTCTCTAATTCTGATCCTACAGTAACATTACCATTGAGTTGTCCAAAAGATCCTGTTTCAAAATTAGCAGAAACACTATTGTTTAAACTCTTTTTAGTGACAATATTTATAGCTCCAGTAAAGGCATTCTGTCCAAATACTCTTGCAGCTGGCCCTTTAATAATTTCTATGCGTTCAATAACTTCGAGAGGCAAGGCAGCATTCATGGTATGATGACCTGTTTGTGCATCATCCATTTTAATTCCATCAATAAGCAATAAGGTTTGATCAAATCCACCACCTCTTATATATAAATCTGTCTGACTTCCACCAGTGCCACGACGTCTAATATCTACGCCAGCGACTTGCTGTAATAAATCGGCAACGGTTACCGCTGCACTATTTTTTATGTCTGTAGCCGTAATAATATTTACGGTTCTTGAGTTCTCTCTAAATGGAAGATCAATCCTTGTAGACGTTAAGGTGACGGAGTCTAACTTTTGTTGAGGGATATCTTGTGCAGCAATATTATAGATTCCTAATATTGAGAATACTACTAAAAATAACTTGGTTTTTGAGCCCATACCTAGTGGAATTTGGGCGCAAGATAGAATTATTTTACGGGGAATTCAACATTACAATCCTCACATTTGTATTGATAACGTGTGCTAAATGGTAATGTTCCTGATACAAAACCAATTATAAAAGACACTAAAGATTTAAAATCTGTAATTGTAGAATAGAGTTCAACATGTTCTTGATTACAATTTGGACATTTTATGGCTTCTCCACTATCATCTAACGAATACGATTTTATAGATTTTAAGATTTCTCTGGCTTCCTTTTCGTCTTTGGCAAGCACTTTTAATTTTACTCCACCAATGGCCTGACTCACTAAAGGATCTGTGTCTATGGTTATATTGTCTCTTAAAAAAACTTCAATTCCATCTGCCTCTAATCGTCCTTTTACGATTTGTGCTTCAGAAGAATATGGAAATCTGGCTATAGTAACGAAAGTGTCTTGCATGTATCAAAGATAATCATGCTAATCTAGGTCTCAAAATCTAATAGCCATGAATCCATAATTTATCTTTTTTCAACAATTAATTATTGTTTTACAATAATTTTTATATATTTGTTATTGTTAAACGATAATTTATTTTGAAATGAGAAAGTTGATTATTTTAAAAAACTTGGTTGATTTTATTTGGATTGTGACCTGTATTCCTATGATTGCATTCCTTTTCTTTTTCTGCGTTTACATGTTTATTAGTCCAGAATCATTAGATATCATTTTCGATGTCGATGAATCTATAATTAATGCTTCTACCTTAACAGTTCAATTTTTTGGATTAATGCTAGCAGTCCTAATTTTAGTTGGGATTTATTGCATTTATATATTCAGAAAGACTTTGCGTTACTTTCAACAAGTAAAACCTTTTCACATTGATGTTATTAATAATTTCAATAAGATTGGGCGATTATTTTCTGTAATTGGAATCGCTGGATCACTTTTATTTTTTGTGGCTCGCCTTATTTTAAAAAATGAATTTAAGATTCATTTTGGGCTTAGCCCTTATTTATTGTTGATCTGTCTTGGTCTGTTTTTTATGATATTAAGTGAAGTTTTTAAAGTTGCCAAACACGCTAAAGAAGAAAACGAATTAACCATATAATTATGACTAAAAACACACTTTTAAATACCGCTATTTTGGTCTCGAGGCTATTAAAAATCATATTAATAATTGCTACAATAGGTCTGACAGGCTTATTTGTGTATACTCAAATCGATAAAGAAACTTATGCAGATAAAGAGATTGTATTAAGTGCTAACCCAAGTTATATGGGTTATTCAACAATAGTATCAACTGTTTGGAAGGGTGATACTGAGGATGCTAAATATGATTTGAAACCTTATACTTTTGGAAAACTAAAAACAGTATCGTTTTATATAAATTATTTTAAAGGACTTATTATTGCGGTTTTAATGTTTCTTATAATTAGGGATTTCGAAAGAATTATGTCATCTGTAAAAACATTAAATACCTTTAGTAGAAGTAATGTGAAACTATTCAGGCATATTGGGATATATGTCGTTTTTGTTACAATTCTGACAAGTTATACTATACTTCGATTCGAAAATGGAGATCAAACTATTTCGCATATATCATTAACTCCAGTAATTTATATGCTTTTGGCATTTATAATGGCAGAGATTTTTAAAGAAGGTGAGAGTTTGAGAGAAGAAAACGACCTAACCATATAATTATGCCAATAGTTGTAAACTTAGATATAATGCTGGTTAAGCGAGGTATGAAAAGTAAAGACCTCGCAGAAATTATAGGGATAACTGCGGCTAACATGTCTATTCTAAAATCTGGAAAAGCCAAGGCGATGCGCTTTTCTACTTTAGAAGTGATTTGTAAAGCATTAGATTGCCAACCAAGTGATATTTTAGAATATGTTGAAGACTAAATTCACATACCAACGTGTAACTTCTGATGAGGAACTCTATGAGATCTTGGAGCTTCAAAAACAGAATTTAAAAGTGGCCTTGTCTGACATAGATAAACAAATTGAAGGATTTGTTACTGTAGACCATACGTTTGAAGTTTTAAAACGAATGAATGACAAATGCTCTCATTGTATTGCAAAATATGATGGTAAGGTTATAGGTTATGCTTTGTGTATGCTCAATGAATTTAGAGGCGATGTGCCTGAGTTAATCTCGATGTTTAATTATATGGATGAGATTATAGAATCTAAGGGATTAGCAACACTTAATTACTTTATTATGGGACAGGTTTGTATCGATAAAGTATATAGAGGACAAGGTGTGTTTAGAGAGCTTTATAGTTTTCTTAAATTAGAATTAAGTAAAGATTATGATGCCGTAGTTACTGAGGTTAGTGCAAAGAATGTACGCTCGTCTGAAGCGCATAAAGCGATAGGATTTGAGTTGCTAGATAAACATACTGAAGCTGGTGAAGATTGGGAATTGATTATGATGAAGTTTTAATTACTGATGCCTATTTGCTAACAAAGGAGGAGGCTCGCCATTAAATGGGTTCCAACGACTAATTGTTCTGGCTTCCATCCCAGCCGCACTCATTACGGCTCTATCTCCATAACGTTCGCGCATTTTGTCCATAGCATTGCAGAGGTTGAGGTGCATTTCGTTATCCTCAAATAAATTGACTTGATGACCACCTTCTACCAAATGACTAAAACGCACGCCTACTAGTCGCACTAAAAGTCTTCGATGGTATAGTTTTTTAAATAAATTTAATACCACCGGAATAATACTATGGTCCATAGCACTATACGGAATCCGTTGTTGTTGTGTATATGTTTGAAAGTCTGAGTAGCGAATCTTAAACGTTACACAAGCCGTTAACTTATGACCACGACGTAATTGATAGGCTAAATTTTCTGCCATGGCAATCACCAAACCTTTAAGTTTAGCAACATCTGTAGTGTCTTGTCCAAAGGTGCGCTCTGTAGAAATGGATTTGCGCTCATGGTATTGTATTACAGGTGAGTTGTCAATGCCATTTGCTTTTTTCCAGATGACTAAACCATTTTTACCAAGCACTTTGTGCATAAGCTCCATGGGCATTTCTTGTACCGTTTTAATGCGCTTAACACCCAAATCACAGAGCGATTTATAAGTAACATTACCAACCATAGGTATTTTTTTAACCGACAGTGGAGCTAAAAAGGGCTTTTCGTTGCCAGAAAGAATCCGTATTTCGTTGTTGGGTTTGGCTTCACCAGTTGCAATTTTTGAAACCGTTTTGTTAAGTGATAACCCAAAAGAAATAGGTAATCCTGTTTCTTTAATAATACGTTGGCGTAATTCTGAGGCCAATTTATTACAACCAAAAAATTTATCCATTCCTGTAAGATCGATGTAAAATTCATCAATGGATGTTTTCTCGTATAGAGGAACATGCTCTTTTATAACATCGGTTACATTTTCTGAAAACTTGGTGTAGATACCAGAATTACCTCTAAGCACAATCGCCTCAGGGCACAGTTGTTTTGCCATACGCATTGGCATTGCAGAATGTACTCCAAAGGTTCTCGCCTCATAGCTACAAGAAGCCACAACACCTCTATCGCTTGTGCCACCAATGAGCACAGGTTTACCATTGAGACGACTATCTAGTAAACGTTCGCAAGACACAAAAAAGGTGTCTAAATCCATATGTACTATTGATCTATTTTTATTCATTTTATATATGTCGTCAGTTTGAATCGCGATTTCACTAAAGCTTCTCGATACAATTTACTCGTTCCTCATAAATCACTCGAAGTGACGAAAAAGGGTACTTATTTTGAATTGTTCCGTCAGTTCGAGTGGCGATTTTTGTAGCTAAAGCGGAAAAAACGTTGTATCGAGAACCTTATTATTTTTAAAACTTTCTCGATAGTTCTGCTGAGCTTCTCGATCTAATTTACATGAAGTGACGATAGGTTTTAATTTTTTATCCTTGTGATATTTTGTGGTCTTTAAAGCTTTTTTTATTCTGAAATGTTGGATTTAGTGATTTTACTGAATAACGTGGGTCTTCAATAATAGCCAAACGTTCTAAGTGAGAAACTTCAATAGTTACACAATCAAACTCGACCATCACTTTACCTGTGATTTTATAAATACCTTTCCCTCTAAAGGGATATTTAGCAGCAATAGGAGGGAAGTGTACGGTGTCCAGAAAATCACCATCGCGATCTAAAAAAGTCCCAAAGTGCATCAGCTTACCATTGCCCGTTTTTGTGTGCTTTATGGTGATTAAATACCCTTCAATAATTATAAGTTTACCTTCCAGCTGCTCGAGGTATTTTGCACGTAAGTTGCCTGTAGATTTTGTTGTTAAGAGCAAAAATGGATTGCATAAGGCAAAGCCTAAAAGTTCAATTTCATCGAATGCATTTTCTAAAGTAGTACTTGGTAATTCGGGTGTGCTGTAATTAATACGTTCGGTTTTAAACAGATTAATAGCGTTTTCTTGAATTATGGTTTTACTGATTTTTAAATGCGCTTCCCAAAGCAATTTGCGCTTATTAACTCCACTAAATCTAAAGGCCTCAATTTTTATAAGAATGCTAATCTGTTATATAGAAATTGGCACACGTTCTATAAAATCATCAAGCGAACTAAACTGACCGTGAAACTGACGGTCTTTTATAATACGTTCTATCGTTTTAGATTCTAAAGACTGCAAAAACATAAAGCCGAGATAAATCGTTTTCTCTTTAATAATGGTTTGGGTAAATGAGGTATTAATACAAGGAGCTTCAATAGTACCATTGTGCATTCTGGCTTCGTGTACATAAAGTTCTGTGCTGTAAAAACCACCAAAATTATTAATGGTCGCTACCATATATTCCAAAGGATAATAGGCTTTTAAAAACAGACTTTGGTAGCTCTCTACAGCGTAAGAAGCGGAATGGCCTTTGGCAAAAGCGTAGCCTGCAAAACTTTCAATCTGCCTCCATATATCTGCAACTAAATCGTAAGGTTTTCCATCTTTTTTACAATTATCAAAAAACTGCTGTTTTACTTTTAAGAATTCTTCACGCGAGCGAAATTTACCAGACATACCACGGCGTAGCATATCAGATTCTCCTAATGATAATCCCCCAAAATGATGGGCCACTTTAATCACATCCTCTTGATAGACCATAACACCATAAGTCTCTGGCATAATCTGCGCTAGTACAGGATGTGCTTCTTTTCGCTTTTCAGGGTAGCGATAACGCAGAATATATTGTCGCATCATGCCGCTTTTGGCAACACCAGGTCTAATTACAGAGCTTGCTGCAACTAAGCCCAAATAATTATCTACTTGCAGTTTCTTTAATAGCATGCGCATGGCTGGAGATTCCACATAAAAGCAGCCAATGGCTTTAGCGTTTCTCAATAAATTCTTTATGCGCTCATCTTTTTTAAATCGCTTAATATCATGAATATCAATAGGTGGTTGCTCGGTATAATTATGATCTATGATTTCTACGGCTTCCTTTATTTTACCCAAACCACGTTGACTTAAAATATCGAACTTGTAAAGTCCAATATCTTCTGCGACAACCATATCAAATTGTGTGGTGGCAAAACCTTTTGGAGGCATAAACGTGGCTCCATAAGAATGAATGGGTTCTTCTGAAATTAAAATGCCTCCAGCATGGATGCCTAAATAATTTGGAAATCCTTGAATGTATGTACTGTATTTAATGACGAGTTGTGATAATTTATCGAGCTGATTGATAGTGTACTTGCCTCTAGTAAGCCTATCCATTTCAGATTTAGGCAATCCAAATACTTTGCCTAATTCGCGTACCGAAGCTCTAAATTTAAACGTGTTATACACAGCGATAAGCGCCGTATGTTTAAACGTTTTAAAGATGTATTGCGTAATATCGTCTCTGTCTCTCCAAGAAAAATCAATATCAAAATCTGGTGGATTTTGTCGAAATAGATTGATAAAACGTTCAAAATACAAATCGAGTTCTATAGGATCTACATCTGTAATTCGTAATAAATAAGCAATAATACTATTGGCTCCACTACCACGACCAACATAGTAATAATCTTTACTACGTGCGTATTGTAAAATTTTCCAATTGATTAAAAAATAAGATACGAAAATTTTTTGTTTAATAATGTCTAGTTCTTTTTTAATACGGTCGTAAATTTTTTGCTCAACGTCTGTTCCATAGCGATAATTAATACCGTCGTAGGTTAATTTCTCTAATAACTGATAATCTGAAGTTTCATTTTCGGTTAAACATTTTTGGTTTTTAGGTGCCTTATCTGTAAAATCAAAGTCTATAGAACAATGGTCTAAGAGCGCTTCAGTGTTACTTATCAGTTTTGGGAATTCGGCATACGTTTCGCATAGTTGGTTATAAGGCAGCATGATGTCATTTTCATTACCTTCTTCAGACTTCGGAAGTTTACTTAATAAGGTGTTATTATCTATAGCTCTAAGTAAACGATGCGTATTGAATCCTTTTTTATTCTGAAACGATACGGTTTTTAAAACCACTAGTTTTTCTCGAAATAGATTCCATTTCGAAAATTTTAAGTGGTTGAGGTCTTCTGGAGCGATGCCTAAAAATTCATGAGGTTTTAATTTGAAATTTTTATCCTTCTGATACGGATAAATCACAAAGCAATCGTCTAAGATTTCATCTGGTGATTCAGGAATTTTTAAATCGTGATTATGGAGAAATTTAGAGAGGTAATCATTGATATTTTTAAAGCCCTTATTGTTTCTTGCAATCAAAATAAATTGTTGCTGAGACTTATTTCTAAAATCGACACCAAGTACAGGTTTTACTTTATATTTTTTAGACAATCGTACGACATCTAAACAAGCAGAGGTATTATTAATGTCTGTCAACGCTAAAGTCTGCACACCGTTTTCTGAAGCAATAGCGAGTAATTGCTCAGGTTTTATGGTGCCATAGCGCAGACTGTAATAAGTGTGACAATTTAAATACATAATTAATAATTGGTTTGTAAAATTAGCTACTATATGTAGTTTT
>Ga0316201_10003730_pt1 | contig 11312 bp, 9 predicted proteins | sample CS6wburrow_MG_FD_204516 | JGI IMG/M metagenome (GOLD analysis project Ga0316201, IMG submission 204516) | Coastal sediment microbial communities from Delaware Bay, Delaware, United States - CS-6 worm burrow | ecosystem: Environmental > Aquatic > Marine > Coastal > Sediment | place: USA: Delaware... | reverse complement strand
CTCGCGCACAAAGCGTGTCATTGGCGAATATCTGCCATCGGGTAACCTTACCGACAAGGTGGTGGCCGACGCGCTGCAGATGAGTCCCCGCACCCTTCAGCGCAAGTTGGCCGCCGAGGACACCACGTTTCGCAAACTCGTCGAGACTGTGCGCCAAGAACTGGCCGTATCATACCTCGCCGATGCCCGCTTTACACTGGTAGAAATCAGCTACCTGATCGGTTTCTCCGAGCAATCCTCATTTTCCCGAGCGTTCAAGCGCTGGACGGGGTCTACGCCCCAGGAGTTCCGCGGCAGTGCCTGATTTTCGTCGACAGTAATTCCACCTGTCTCCAGAATCATTCCAGCCCATGTGATCGCCAGTTGTTATGGCGCCTTTACTACCCGAAGTCGCTTACGGTCAAGAGGTTGGCGTATAGCGGCAAGAGCCCAGTAGGAAGCTGTTCATATAATTTTCAGCACTGGCGTATATGACTATGCGTCAGCGGTGGCTTTAAGGTCACCGAGCGGCGGCCTTCAGATTTCTGTTGGCCGTCGTTGTTCTACAGAAATGAAAAGCATTGTTAACAGCGAGTGAGTTCGACTTCCTGAGTTCACAATGGATTGTCACGCGGCAAAGTACGACGCTCGTTTTCGGACATTCAGCGGATATGAATAAAAAACCCAAAGAACAAAACCCCGATCTTGCCACGTGACGTCAGATATAGCCGGGCTCCACGTCCTTGAACAATAGCGAAACAAGCGGCCTCGATTCCCTCTGGAACGTGCGATCGGAATTGCAGAGAGCGGAGCGCGCGCGAACCGAGCACCTCAAGGTTTTGTTACGCCACTCGATTTTTATATTCTTGGGGAATATTGCCGGAAGTGTGACCCTGGCGGTCGGGTTGTGGACTACCGCCCGCCAAAGTCTGCTGATCACCTGGTTGTTGGTCATGGTCACATTCAATCTCACCAGATGGTTGGCAGCACGGCGATTACCGACCGGGTTTATTGACGAAGCACAAACGCGCTTTTGGGAGAAACTGTTCGTGGCGTCGGTGGCGATTTCCGGCGTGCTCTGGGGGGCAGCTGGTGGCCTGTTTTACGTTCCTGACCAGCCGGAACATGGTTTGTTTCTCGCACTGTTGATTGTTGGTATGTGCTCGGCCGCTACTTCGTCGCTGTCATATCATCGTATCGCATACCCGGTATTCCTCTTGCCTGCAATTACCCCCATTATGCTGCATCTCATAGCGGACGAAAAACTGGCTGCAAACGCCATTGGCTTCGTTATCCCATTTTACTTCACGCTGCTGTATCTTTTGTCGCGGGAAATTTACAGGACGGCGCATGAGTCGATTATCGAACGAATCAACAGCCAATATCAGGCTAATTTCGATCACCTCACCGGTGTGCCCAATCGACGTGGGTTCGAAGAAGCAATGGAACGAGAGTGGTACCGGGCAATGCGCGACAATCACGTGCTGTCACTGATCATAGCGGACATAGACAACTTCAAACTCTGCAACGACACCCATGGATATGAAGCCGGTGACCTGGTTCTCAAGTCAGTCGCCGTGTTGTTAGAGCAACACATCCGGCGAGGTGCTGACCTGGTGGCCCGTATCGGTGGTGGAGAATTTGCCATCATACTGCCCGCCACCGATCTGCATGGTGCGGTAGCGCTGGCGAAAAGTATCAGACTCGACATGCGGAAACTGGCGAACAACGATGACAAAGGAATATTCAGGGTAACAATGAATTTCGGCGTGTCGAGTCTGGTACCTGACAGCTCGATCGACGAGAGGCTGTTATTCAGACAAGCAGATGCAGCTGTGTACAAGGCCAAGAAAAAAGGCAAAGACAGGATTGCATATCTCGGTATCGGATAGATGCCATAATCTGGGGTAAAAATATTGCAGGTACATTATGCGTAGAGATTCCAACCGGGTGTACGTGAGCATGGCTGAAGAACCACGAGATTACAGCAGAATTTCATATCATCTAGCCAAGTCAATTTCGTGTTACTTAACTGCTGTTGTAGTCGTCGAGTCGGGAAAGATGCAAGGGCAAAGGCTCGAGCTGAGTGGCAATGAAATATATGCCGCCAATATTATGTTGGTTATTGCTGCCAATAAGATTTCATTGGATTACCAGCTAAACTCTTCTGTGGTCTATTCGTTGGCATTCGAAGAGTTCTGGAACGGTATCTATTGTGATGAGCACATAAAGTACTGCCAAAATGAGATGAACGATAGATATAACGGGTTATTAGTAAATAGCAGAGACACTGTTGAAACTGTCGGTAATATTTTTTCGGAATTGGGTCAGCATGATGACCTTAAATCAGTCAAAGAATTAGCAGATATCTACCACTCGTGGGTAAAATACTTGACGTCGCTAACCATGGAATTGAACTGATGACATCAATGCTGGCGCCCCCCTTTGCCAATCACACACAGTCCTGAAGCGCTGAATGTCAGATCTGGTCTGAACCAATACAAATAAGACAACTGATTGTTTACAGTTGTTTATTATTGCATTTGGCGGTGGATGCAGTCCACTGCAACCAGTCTCAATTGAAATTCCCTGACAGGAGGCTGTAAATTAAATTGTGTAACTGCTCATTGACCACTACCCTTGATGATAAAGGAGATGGGGAATGAGCAAGACAGCAATACCAGAAGATATTGCAGCACTGGCCCGCAAGGTTGGCAAGCAGTTCGAGTATGAGTGGGATCTGGCTGATTTCAGCCGACTCTTGAAGAAGATGGATGAGAGATTTAGTGTCAGGTATTCGATCGTGAACATTATCGCCGTTGCTTCGCGCAAGGACGTTTCGAAACGGTCCGCTTATCGAGCCGAACTGACCAGACGGACGATTTCCCGTCTGGCGATCGATGGGAGCCTGTCGTGAGCCCCCCCGTTCTGAACTGTCTCCGTCGAGCACCCTGTGATAGAGCCCCTCCAGCATTTTCCAGAACGGGTCAATGATACAGAACACGCTGTACTGGCACGATTACGAGACCTTCGGGTTGGATCCGGCGCGCGACCGGCCGGTGCAATTCGCCGGCATCCGTACCGATGAGGATCTCAACATCATCGGCGAGCCGCTGAATATCATTGCGCGGCCGACACCGGATACCCTGCCGCACCCGATGTCGTCGCTCATTACCGGTATTACCCCGCAGCAGGCGCTGGAACAAGGCCTTCCGGAGGCCGAGTTTATTGCCCGTATTCTGATGCAGTTGTCACAGCCCGGCACCTGCGGGGTGGGTTACAACTCACTGCGCTTCGATGATGAGGTGACGCGCAACACCCTCTATCGCAACTTGCACGATCCCTACGGTCGCGAGTGGCAGCACGGCAATTCGCGCTGGGATATCATCGATATGGTGCGCGCCTGCCATGATCTGCGCCCCGAGGACATTGTCTGGCCTCGCCGCACGGATACCGATCGGCCCAGCTTCAGGCTGGAGGAACTCACCGTTGCGAATGGCATTGCCCATGAACAGGCACATGACGCCCTGTCCGACGTCTATGCCACCCTTGCGATCGCGAAGCTGATCAAGGATAAGCAGCCCAAGCTCTATAATTTTCTCTACCGCCTGCGGAGTAAGAAGGCAGTCCTCAAATACATCGACCTGAAGGAGATGACGCCGTTCCTGCATACGTCGGGGATGTACGGCAGCGATCACGGCAATACCCGTCTGGTGGTACCCATTGCCGCCCACCCGACCAACAGAAACAGCATCATTGTCTTCGACCTCGCGCAGGACCCGGCGTTGCTGCTCGATCTCGGGGCGAAAACGCTGCTGGATCGACTTTACACCGCAAACGATGATCTTCCCGAGGGCATCGAGCGCCCGGCGCTCAAGCAGATTCTGATCAACAAGTGTCCGGTTATCGCCCCGACTTCTACCCTGACTGGCGATGCAGCGAAGCGGCTCCGAATCGATCTCATCACCGGCATGCGCAACCGTCAGACCCTGCTCCACGCACGCAAAGCGCTCCAGCAGAAGATAGCCAAACTATTCCAGCAGCGCGAGTTCGAGCCGGTTACCGATCCGGACCTGATGATCTATGCCGGCGGGTTCTTCAATGACAGTGACAAGGCGCTGATGAACATGATTCACGATACCGATCCACAGAAACTTGGCACTCAAAGCTGGAGCTTTGTTGATAAGCGTCTTCCGGAGATGCTGTTTCGTTATCGTGCGCGTAATTACCCTGACACGCTTAGCGCCGACGAGCAGGCGCAATGGCTGGAACATTGCCACGCCCGTCTGGTCGACGGGGAATCGGGACATTTTACGTTCTCGGATTTTCATACCGAGATCGAGCAACTGCGCGCACAGATGACGGTGGATGACTCGAGAATCAAGCTACTGGACGAAGTGGCAGCCTTCGGTGCTGAGCTGGAATCCTTTGTTCGGGGTGCGACTGAATAAACGCCAAGGAGACACTGAAAAATCAAGTCATCTTCAAAAAAGGAACCATTTGCATGAACGGTCGCATTATCAGCTCGTTCTGGAAGCACACTGGGATCCAAACCTATGCCCTTCAACAGAACTTTTTCCGTTATTCGGCGGTGAACTATTGTCATCTCTCGGGAAGGGGCCTCGAGTACGTCACCCCGTAAAATCGGGCAACGGGCCGGTGCAGGCTGAATATTGGCGAAATTAATGAATGATCCAAAGAAATCGGACTCGAGAAAAGGGAGATGCAAAAGCCGTTTACCCTCAGGCCGAATAGAGCGGGAGAAGCGCGCCGTCGAAGCGATGATCCGTATCTATTGTTCCGACCAGCATGCTACCCGTGACGAGATATGCGAAAACTGTAATCGTCTCCTGACTTACGCAAGAAGTCGACTTGATACTTGTCCATTCCAAGCCAACAAACCGACCTGTAATCACTGCAAAGTGCACTGTTACTCCAAGACCAGGCAGTATGAAATACGAAAGGTCATGCGTTATTCTGGCCCAAGGATGCTGTTTCGCTATCCTTTGCTGAGTCTGTGGCACTTGATCGATAGCTTTCGCAAGGCGCCCTCTCTGGAAAAAGGATCCGACAGAAGGAACTAGGTCGAATTTATTCGGCCAGTAGCTGTTGGCGGCTACCCACATTGTGGCTATATCCGGGATCATAGATGGAATGGCAACGTGGTGGGTCGAATGAATTCGACCCTACAATGGGCTTAATAGGCTTAACTTAGCGCCATTCCCATATAATTAATATAGCAAGACCGTTCTGTGATGGGACTCATGGCACCAACAGCTTCATGGACGAAAAACTCGATAAACGGGACAAGTGTGTCGGACAGAGTATTACGATCCACGACAACCGCGGCATTTGTTCACATGCGGGCTACTGCACCGATAACCTCAATTCTGTGTTCAGGCCAGATGAAGAACCTTGTATCGATCCCCATGGAGCCACTGCTGAGGAGATTATCGATACGATCAAGCAAAGAAAAACGTCGAACAGGGCTTTACCGCAAAACTACACCGCAGCGGAAGACTGAATATCCGCCAGCAGTTTTTCCCAGCCGGCATGTTCCTCTTGCGGTGTGAACAGTTGGCGGCGCGCGGCGCAGGCGGTCACGAGCTCTGCGTAGTACCCGCCATCGGACTCGGCGCGTAGCAGCCGTTCGCGCAGGGCTCCTGCGTTCTGCACCGGGTAGTAGCCGGGATAGCCTGCACCCAACAGCCCCACGGAGCCCTCGATGTCTGACGCGATCACCGGCAGGCCGGCCATCACCGCCTCCGAAATCACGTTCGCCCCGCCTTCCATCACGGAAGGCAAGACCAGCAGATGCGAGCGTGAGTACACCCGCCGCAATTCGGCGTGTGAAATCTCACCATGCCAGCGGTAACGCGGATTGATGCGCATCTCCTGTTGTGCGGCCGCTGCCCAGTCTTCGCTATGGGCCCTGCCGTAGGCATCCACCCGGATTCGGCTGTCTGACGGCAGTCCCCGCACCGCCAGAGCCGGGCACAAGGGGTCCTTTTCCTCGCGCAGGTGCCCGGCGAAGCAGACGCGGAAATTGCGCCGGGCGGGTTGTCGGTGCTGCAGGGGTCGGGCAGACTGGACGACGACGCGCAGCTTTGCCTGCAGCCGTTCGGGCAGGACATTGCCCACCAGCGGATGCAGTCCGACGATATGGTCGGCGACATCGAGTGAAGCGAGTGTGGTCTCGCGGTGGCTGTGGATGAAGCGATAGGCATCGGTTCCGGTTAGCACCACCACCAGGGGCCGATCGGGGTACACAGCGGCAAACCGCGCGATGGCATCCGCGCTGCGCCAGGCATGCAGCCCCACCATTAGATCGACCGCTTCGCCGTGGTAGTCTGTGGCTACCTTCACCCGGTGCCCGAGCTGACGCAGAATAGCCGCCCAACGGTTGGCCGAGGCCCGGTTACCGGCGCGTGAGCCGCGCGGTGCGGGGGTGACAAGCCAGATGTTCATGTGACATTCCGCGCCATCTTTGCGATCATAGCACGCTAATTTACCTCACCGTCATCGTCTTTATCTCATCGTAATATTCGTATGTCGCGGTTACTGATCGACAGCATGGAAGACGCCCGCCGGCGCACGCTCAAGCTCATCGACGGGCTGGATGCGGTGCAGCTGATGGGGCCCAGGCTGCCTACTGTGAACCCCCTGCGCTGGGAGATCGGGCACGCTGCCTACTTCTACGAGTACTGGATCTTGCGTCAGCACCTTGGCCTGGAACCCGTCCTCGCCTCAGTCGACAGCCTCTACAATTCCATCACCATCGCCCACGATGAGCGCTGGGACCTGCCTCTGCCCAGCCTGGATGACACCCTGGCCTACATGCGCGCAGTGCACGACCGGGTGCGCCGCCACGTCGAGCAGGATGACCCTGACCCGAGGCGGGATTACCTGCTCGAGTACGCCATCTACCACGAGGACATGCACACCGAGGCATTCACCTATACGCGCCAGACACTGGCATACCCGACACCAGACATAGGCAGCGCGGTGCCGGATCAGCTGATGCAGGGCCGGCTGGCCGGGGATACGCAGATCCCCGGTGGAACCTTCATGCTCGGTGCCACCCCGCAAGACGGCTTTGTATTCGATAACGAAAAATGGGCGCACGCGGTCGAGGTACAGCCCTTTGCTATCGCCCGGGCAGCCGTCAGCAATGCCGAGTACGCGGCCTTCGTGGATGCCGGCGGTTACCAGTATGCGCATTACTGGGACGAGGCGGGTCAGGCCTGGTTGCAGCAATCCGGCCTGACGCGCCCGCACTACTGGCGGCGCAGCGGTGACGCCTGGGAGATGCGATGTTTCGACCGCTGGGAAACACTGCCGCCGGATGCGGCCATGATCCATGTCTGCTGGCACGAAGCCCGGGCCTACTGCCGCTGGGCCGGGCGGCGCCTGCCCACCGAGCTGGAATGGGAGGTGGCGGCAGCGGGCCAGCTGGACGCCGACGGCGGCCTGTCAGACAAGAAGCGCCACTACCCGTGGGGCGACACTGAGCCAGCGCCACACCTGGCAAACCTCGAAGGCCACGCACTCGGCACGATTGCGGTGGGCGCGTTGCCGGCGAGCGACAGTGCATTCGGTTGTCGACAGATGATAGGCAATACCTGGGAGTGGACCGAGGACACCTTCGGGCCGTACCCGGGCTTCACGCCCGACATGTACCAGGACTATTCCCAGCCACTTTTCGGAAATACCAAGGTGTTGCGCGGGGGGGCCTGGACCACCCGCGGGCGCATGATCCGAAACACCTGGCGCACCTATTACGGCGCGGAACGCAACGACGTATTCGTCGGTTTCCGTACCTGCGCGCTTTAGGGCAGAAGCCGCGTGAGCAGAGCACCGATACGTTTCCACGACCTGCGCCCCACCGCCGACGACCTGGCGGAGGATGTGCTGGCCGGATTCTCGCGGGCGCAGAAATCAATCCCGCCGAAGTACTTCTACGATACCGAAGGTTCGCGGCTGTTCGATGCCATCACCGAGCTGCCGGAGTACTATCCCACCCGCACCGAGACGGCGATGCTGCACGAGTATGCCGACGAGATCGCGAACAAGGCCGGCACCGGACACCTGCTGGTCGAGCCCGGCAGTGGCAGTTGTAGCAAGGCGCGCATCCTGTTCGAGGGACTGCAGCCCTGCGCCTATGTGCCCATGGATATCTCGCGCGACCACCTTCGCGTAGCCGCACAGGAGGTCGCTATCGACTTCCCCTGGCTGGAGGTGCACGCGGCCTGCACCGATTTCACCCGGCTGATGACACTGCCGCCGAACAGCCCTGAAGGCCGGCGCCTGGCCTTCTTCCCGGGGTCGAGTATCGGAAATTTCGATCCGGATGCCGCGGTCGCATTCCTGGGCATGATCGCTGACATGGTCGGTCCGGACGGCCAGTTACTGATCGGTGTCGATCTAAAAAAGCACAAGGCGGTACTGGAGGCGGCCTACGACGATGCCCAGGGTGTCACCGCGGCCTTCAACCTGAACCTGCTCGCACGCATCAACCGCGAACTGGGCGCCGATTTCGATCTTGCGCAGTGGCGACACAAGGCCCTGTACAACGAGGCACGAGGCCGTATCGAGATGCACCTGGTCTCTCGCCTGGCCCAGCAGGTGAGCCTGCAGGGGCAGACCTTCCGCTTTGCCAGGGGCGAAACGATCCACACCGAGAATTCCTACAAGTACAGCGTGGCGGAGTTCCGCGACCTCGCGTCACAGGCCGGCTTCAGCACCGACACCGTCTGGGTGGATGCCGATCGCCTGTTCAGTCTCCACCTGCTGCAAACCGGAGAAGCCGATGCAGACTGATACGCCGGTGCTCAAAGACATCGTTCTGGTCGGCGGCGGTCATGCGCATGTCTCGGTGCTGCGCATGTTCGGCATGAAACCCATGCCCGGTGTGCGTCTGACCCTGATCACCCGCGACATCCATACGCCCTACTCTGGCATGTTGCCAGGTTACGTCGCCGGTCACTACGACCACGATGAAATACATATCGACCTGGGTCCCCTGGCCCGTTTCGCCGGTGCACGCCTCTACCATGGAGAGGCCGAAGGCATTGACCCGGGTGAGCGGCTGGTCCAGGTGCCGGGCCGTCCCTCCGTGCACTATGACCTGCTCTCGATCAATACCGGTTCGCGGCCACGTACCATCGACGTGCCGGGTGCGCTGGAACACGCCTTGCCGGTCAAGCCGATCGACCAGTGGCTGCGTGACTGGCAGACACTGCAGGCGCGAGTGCTTAACAGTCAGGGCGACTTCCGCATACTTGTCGTGGGTGGTGGTGCCGGTGGTGTGGAGCTGGCCCTCTCCACCCAGCATCGCCTGAAAGGCCTGTTGCGCGAACAGGGTGATGAGGCATCGCGCCTGTACTATGAGCTGCTTACGGACGGGCCAGAGATTCTCCCCACCCATAATGCCGGGGTACGCCGCCGTTTCATGCGTGTGCTGGGTGAGCGCGGCATCGCCGTGCACCTGAACCGTAAAGTGGTCGGCGTGGAGCCAAACGGGGTGCAAGTCAAAAGTGGCGACTTCCACCCCGCCGATGCCGTGCTCTGGGTGACCTATGCCGCCGCGCCGGAATGGCCGGGTAAGTCAGGACTCGCGGTGGACAAGGAGGGGTTTATCGCTGTCGACAGTGAACTGCGCTCGATTTCCCACCCGGAGGTTTTCGCCGCCGGTGACATTGCCTCTATGCCCGATCGGCGACCAAAGTCGGGCGTGTTCGCCGTACGCCAGGGCCCCGTCCTGACCGAAAACCTGCGCCGCGCGGTGGCGGGTCGCCCGCTGAAGCCCTACCGTCCGCAGAAGCGCTTCCTCGGCCTGATCAGCACGGGCGATACCTATGTCGTGGCCTCGCGCGGCAACTGGTCCTGGGAGGGCAAACGGCTGTGGAGCTGGAAGGACTGGATCGATCGTCGCTTCATGCAACGTTTCAACGAGTTGCCGGAGATGGGCCAGGAGGCCGCGCCGGACCTGGGTGGTATCGCCGATGCGGAAGCCATGCGCGAGCTTTCCACCCTGGCCATGCGCTGTGGGGGCTGTGGCGCCAAGGTGGGCAGCACGGTGCTCAGCCGGGTCATCAACCAACTGCCGGTGCAGCGCCGTGATGATGTGCTCATCGGCCTGGATTCACCCGATGATGCGGCAGCCTTCGAGGTTCCGCCCGGCAAGGTGATGGTGCAGAGCGTGGATTACTTCCGCGCCTTCATCGATGATCCATACACCTTTGGCCGCATTGCGGCCAACCATGCCCTCGGTGACATTTTTGCCATGGGTGCCGAAGCACAGTCCGCCCTCGCGATAGCCACCGTGCCCTATGGCCGGGAGCAGATCGTCGAACAGACCCTTTCCGAGGTGATGAGTGGCGCCCTCGACACCCTGGCGCCCACCGGGGCCGTGCTGGCGGGCGGTCATTCGAGTGAAGGGGCGGAGTTGGCTTTCGGGCTGACGGTCAACGGGCTGATCGCAAAGGATGCCCTGCTGCGCAAAGGTGGCATGCAGCCGGGAGATACCTTGATCCTGACCAAACCCATCGGCACCGGTACGCTGTTCGCCGCCGACATGCGCGGCAAAGCGAAAGGGCGCTGGGTGGATGGGGCTATCCAATCGATGCTGGTTTCCAACCAGGCCGCCGCCGCCTGCCTTCACCGGCGGCACGCGACGGCCTGCACCGATGTCACCGGATTCGGCCTGTTGGGGCACCTGGTCGAAATGACCCGCGCCTCGGATGCTGATGTGCAACTCGAACTCGAGGCCGTGCCCCTGATCGACGGGGCCGAGCAGACCGTGGCCGCGGGCATACTCTCTTCGCTGCAACCACAAAACGTGCGTCTGCGGCGGGCGGTGCGCAACCCGGACAGCCTGAGTACCCACGCACGCTATCCGCTGTTATTCGACCCGCAGACCGCGGGCGGCTTGTTGGCGTCTGTGCCTGCTGACACGGCATCGGCCTGTCTGCACGAGTTGCATGAACTGGGTTATTCACATGCCGCCATTATCGGTCGGGTTGAGCCCCGAACGACCGAAGCAGCCCCCATTCAGGTCATCGGCTGAATGGCTTCGGCAGTGAGCCGCCGGGCGGCCCGTAGCGGGCAGTGAATTGATTGCTTCATGGGAGTCAGCCTCTCCACTGACCGATTAATTATCGAGGGTTCGAATCCACCATCAACAATCCATTGAAAAAGGGGCCGAGGCCCCTCTTCATATGGATGGCGGAGAGGGCTAGTGGGCCATGCGGAAAATTCGGAAACAGATTTTATTCATTCGGCGTGCCTGCCGCGGCGCAAGACCGCCGCTGTAGCACTCCTACAGCAAGCGT
>Ga0316201_10003729_pt1 | contig 11314 bp, 11 predicted proteins | sample CS6wburrow_MG_FD_204516 | JGI IMG/M metagenome (GOLD analysis project Ga0316201, IMG submission 204516) | Coastal sediment microbial communities from Delaware Bay, Delaware, United States - CS-6 worm burrow | ecosystem: Environmental > Aquatic > Marine > Coastal > Sediment | place: USA... | reverse complement strand
GCTATTGGCAGAAAACGCCGAATTCGCGCGGAAAGTAGCCGAAGCCGGCCTAAAATTCATCGGCCCCAGCCCCGAAGCCATCACCACCATGGGCGACAAAATTACCGCCCGACAAACCTTGATCGCCGCGGGCGTTCCCGTTGTGCCAGGGACAGAGAGTTCTACCCGTCTCACGGACGAAGACCTGCTCGCCGCGGCCAACGATGTCGGCTTTCCGCTGTTGGTCAAAGCGTCAGCAGGAGGGGGCGGAAAAGGGATGCGCGTGGTACACAGCGCAGAAGATATGCCACTCGCTATCCAATCTGCCCGCCGGGAGGCCAGTTCGGCCTTCGGCGATGACAACGTGTATCTCGAAAAATATATTGAAAGCGCGCGCCACATCGAAATTCAGGTGCTCGCCGACGAAGACGGAAATACCATCCACTTAGTCGAGCGGGAATGCTCCCTCCAGCGCCGTCACCAAAAACTGCTTGAAGAAGCCCCATCCATTTTTGTGGATGAAGAACTGCGCGCGAAAATGGGAGGAGTCGCCGTCCGTGCGGCCCAAGCGGTCAATTATGTAAACGCCGGAACCTGCGAGTTTCTCGTGGACAAAGACAAAAACTTCTATTTCTTGGAGATGAACACTCGAATCCAAGTTGAACACCCGGTCACCGAATTGATCACTGGCGTGGACTTAGTGAAAGAGCAAATCCGAATTGCACGGGGGCGGAAACTCAGCTATACCCAAGACGATGTCAAAATCAATGGGTGGGCGATAGAATGCCGCGTGAACGCAGAAGACCCGTACAACGGATTTCTGCCGTCTACCGGGATGATTACGCATGCAATTTTGCCCACCGGGCCTGGAGTCCGTGTGGATACTGGCGTGTATCCCGGCTTTGAAATATCCCCATACTACGACTCGATGATTTCCAAACTGGTGGTGTGGGGCGAAACCCGCGCCCAAGCTATTTTGCGAATGCGGCGCGCACTGGATGAGTACAAAATCGTGGGGGTCAAGACCAACATCCCCTTCCATCAGTCGATGCTCAATCAGCATCGGTTTATGGCGGGACAGTTCGACACAAGTTTCGTAGAAGAACGGTTCGACATCCGTGAAGCCAGCGAAACACGGGTCAGACGCCCCGATATTGCCGCGATTATGGCAACGTTGGTCGCACATCAGCAAACCCAACGTTCTGCCCAGATCATCCGCCGTAATAAGCGCGATACCAGCAACTGGAAATGGGTCAGCCGCTACGAGCGCATCCACCGTTAAGGAATACCAGCGATGAAATATATTACAACCGTCGGCGACGAACAGTATACGATTGAAATCACCGATGACGATCAACTCATCGTCAATGGCCAAGCAATGTCTGTTGATTTTGAAACGATTCGCGGTCAGCCTGTTTACTCCCTGCTCAGTGATGGCGATTCCCATGAAGCCTATGTTTACCAAGCGGATGGACACTGGGAAGTGCTGCTCAACGGCGATTTGTTCGAGATTACCGTAGTAGATGAACGTGAACAACGCCTCCGCTCACAATCGGGGGGAGGTGCACAGCAAACAGGAAAATTCAACCTGAAAGCGCCCATGCCTGGCTTGGTCGTCGCCATCCCTGTGGAAAAAGACCAAGAAGTGAAAAAAGGCGACGTGCTCGTGATTCTCGAATCGATGAAGATGCAAAACGAACTGCGCGCCCCACGCGACGGAAAGATAGAAGCCATCCGCGTCAAACCCGGAGAGAGTGTAGAACAGCGCCAAACCATGCTCATCGTTGGATAAAAGCATGGAAACGGAAGCCAAGTTTTATCTATCCGACCTCGTTGCGCTGGAAAACAAACTCGTTGCGCGGGATGCTAAACTCGAAATCTCGCGCACACACGAATACAATCTCCGTTTTGACACATCCGACGGTGCGTACACGCGCACCTACCGCGTGATCCGCTTGCGCCGCGACGGTAAAATTCGACTGACATACAAAGGACCGGGCGAGATTGTGGAAGGGGTGCGCACGCGAGAAGAGATCGAGTTTGAAGTGAGCGATTTTGATGCAGCCCAAACATTCATCGAATCACTCGGCTTCAATATCAGTTTCGTTTACGAAAAGTATCGCACCACCTACCACTACGGTAACTGTGAAATCGTACTCGATGAAACCCCCTACGGCAACTTTATCGAAATCGAAGGGGAGAGCGGGCGCGACATTCAAGCGCTCGCAGAATCATTGGGGCTGCGTTGGGAGGCCCGCATCAATGATAGTTATTTCGGAATATTCCAGATGGTTCGCGCCGCCCTGGGGGTACGCTTCCGTGATATGACCTTTGCCAATTTTGCGCCACATTCGGTCGCGCCCTTGCACTTGGGCGTAACCCCAGCAGACACCCCCTAGGAGTTTCCCATGCTCACCGTCGGGCTGGACTTCGGCACCAGCAACTCATCCATCGCGCTGTATCGGGACGAAAAGATTCACCTGTTTGATCTCGATCCAGCCAATATCAATCCCAAAATGCTTCGGTCGATCATCTTCATTGACCGGCAGCATCAATCATTTGTCGGCGCAGAAGCAATTAACCGCTACGTCGAGCTAGAAACCGGGCGCGCCGTGTATTGGGAACGAAGGCAAATCGGACAACTGAAAATGGTCGTCGGTGGAGCGGGTAGTGGGCCAATCATCTACTGGGATGATTTGATGGTGGATATCGACTTGAACGCGCAGGGACGTTTGCTCCAATCTATCAAAACCGGTCTGCGCAACCCGGCCTACGAAGGCACAGAAATCTTTGAGCAGCAGTACAACATCGAAAACATGATCGCCATCTTGCTACAAACCCTGCGGGAACGGTGCGAAAGCGCTACAGGAGAACGTGTGTCTCGCGCCATGATTGGGCGTCCTGTGCGTTTTTCCGACGATCGTGAAACAGATGCCCGTGCCCAAGCTAAGATTGAACAGGCTGCACATCTTGCGGGCTTTGAAGAAGTTGACTTCGAACTCGAACCAGTGGCGGCGGCTTACGTGCATCACAAATCCGTTGGTGGAAGAGAAAACGCGTTGGTTTTCGATTTTGGTGGGGGGACGTTGGATTTCACGGTGATAGAAGTGGGGGGCGACACCCCACCGCGTCCGTTGGCCACTTACGGCATTCTGCTTGGGGGCGACGATTTTGACCGCGCCTTAATGCAACCACTGAAGAAATACCTCGGCGAGGGGGCAAGCATGCGCGATCGCACCCCTTTCCCTGCGCACATGCTCTACAAACTGGATAGCTGGCAAACGATGGTGATGCTCAGCCGCCCCGAATACAAACCGATCTTTCGCAGTGCACTGCGCGGCAGCGATCCTACCGCGATCAAACGGTTAGAAACACTGGTCAACCATAACTTGGGTTTCGAACTCTTTCAGCAGTTAGAACAAGCCAAAATCGAACTTTCCACAGATGCAACGGGGACGGTCAAAATGGAAGCACACGGTTTCCGCTTACGCGAGATGTTCACTCGTCCACAGTTCGAGCGCCTAATCGCAGCCGATGTGGCACGCGTCGAAGACGCCATTGACGAGGTACTGCGCCTGAGTGGGCTCCGTCCCGACCAAATTCACAGCATCCTGCGCACAGGTGGCTCTTCCGAAATACCCATCTTTAACCGGATGTTGACGCGCAAATTTAGCTACGAAAAGATTCAAGCGCTGAGCCCGTTCGCCACCATCGTGGGGGGCTTGGCAATCAAAGCATCTGAGTGGAAAAACTAGGCGCATCATAAAAAAATCGTTGATTTTCCGCGAAAAAAGCTGGACGCGTTCTCAAAATTTGTGATATACTCTCGTCCGCTCCCCGCTCGCACAATTTTGCGACGGGGAATCATCATGTAGGTCATCCGATCTACGTCACAATCCTACTCACACGCTTTCCGACTTACAGACGCGTGCCACCTATCACGGGGTTCTCTGTAAGGCAGACGAAAGCGAAAGACAAACGCAAAGGAGCGAATATGTCTGCAACCTCTATGAAGGCCCTACTCGAAAGTGGGGTCCACTTCGGTCATCGTACGCACAAGTGGAACCCATTCATGAAGCCGTATATCTTTACCGAGCGAAACGGCATCCACATCATTAACCTGCAAGTTACCGCTAAAGCAATGGACGAAGCCTATGGCCTCGTTCGTGATGTCGCGTCGCAGGGTGGCAACATCCTATTCGTCGGCACAAAACGCCAAGCACAGGAAACCATCCAAGTTGAAGCCACACGCTGTGGTATGCCCTATGTCACCGCTCGCTGGTTGGGTGGGTTTCTGACCAACTGGCGTACCATCCGCGAACGTATCAACGAACTTGACCGTCTGGAACGCATGCGCGACCGCGGCGACTTCGAACGCATCACCAAAAAAGAAGGGTTGATGATCACCCGCAAGATCGATAAGTTGGAAACCCGCCTTGGTGGTATCCGCAAAATGGTCCAACTCCCGGACTTGCTCTTTGTCGTGGATGTTCGCCGCGAAGAAACCGCCATTCACGAAGCCAATCTGCTGAATATTCCTGTGGTTGCAATGGTGGACACCAACTGCGACCCGCGCAAAGTGGATTATGTGATTCCCTCCAACGACGATGCAATCCGTGCCATCAAGCTGATTGTCAGCAAAGTAGCCGATGCTGTCGTCGAAGGACGTGCCCGCCACGCAGAAGATCAAGGCGACGAAATGAGCGATACCAGCTTTGCTGCCCCCTCCACAGAAACAGCACAAACCACCATGCAAGCGGAAGAACCTGAACTTGCTGATGAAGATCTGCTCGGCGCCGCCACCTTGGCTAAACTGCAATCTGCAAAAGAAGAAGCGGCTGAAAGCGACGAAAAAGTAGAAGCCGAAGTTGAAGAAGTTGAAGAAGTCGTCGAAACGGAAGCAACCGTAGAAGCTGAAACTGTTGAGGTTGTTGAAGAAACAGACGACACGGAAGAAGCCGAAGAAAGTAGCGAAGAAGCCGAAACTGACGAGAAATAAACTCGTTTTAGAATAAAGAATTGTTTGAACACAGAGGAATATCAAGATGAGTGTATCAGTTGAACAAATTAAAGAACTCCGCAAGGCAACCGGTGTTGGCATTTTGGATTGCCGCAAAGCACTGGAAGCCAGCGATGGAGATTACGACAAAGCAGTCGCGTTTCTACGTGAAAAAGGTTTAGCCAAAGCCGCCAAACGTGCGGGCCGCGAAGCCGCAGAAGGCAAGGTTGAACTGTACGACCACGGTAACGGACGCGTGGGCGTGATGGTTGAAATCAACTGCGAAACCGATTTTGTCGCCCGTTCCGACGCATTTCAGGAACTAACCCACGAAATCGCCCTGCAAATTGCCGCTGCTTCGCCCAAGTACGTGTCTGAGAACGACATTCCCGAAGACGTACTCGCAGCAGAACGCGAAATTGCACGCAATCGTTCCCTCGAAGAAGGCAAGCCGGAAAAAATCATCGACCGCATCGTAGAAGGTCGCATCTCCAAATTCATGGAAGAGACCGTTCTCCTGCGTCAAGGGTATATCCGCGACGAAAGCCTGACCATCGAAGCACTGCTTCACGACAAAATTGCCAGTATTGGCGAAAACATCGTCATTCGCCGCTTCGCCCGTTGGGAAATGGGTGAGCACACCGAAGGTGATGAAACCGACGAAGAGTAAAAAAAGAAAGCCAACCGCTTATGGTTGGCTTTTTTTCTGTTCCCATCCTTTTCCTACCCAATGGAGAGATTCATGGCATCTGAACCCTTGAAATATAAACGTGTCCTGCTAAAGCTAAGCGGAGAAGCGCTGGCCCCACCCGAAGGCGTTGGGATCGACCCCCACCGCGCCGAAGATATTGCCCGACGTCTCGCTATCTTCCACGATGTGGGCGTAGAGGTTGCGGTCGTGATCGGCGCAGGTAACTTGTGGCGCGGCCGCATCGGCCTAAGCCGAGGTATGGACCGAGCCACGGCAGATTACATGGGCATGCTGGCTACCGTAATGAATGCAATGGCACTCATGGACGCAATCGAGCGTTCGGGCGTGATGGTTCGCGTGATGGCGGCGCTGGAAATGAAAGCGGTCGCTGAACCCTACATTCGCCGCCGAGCCATTCGCCACATGGAAAAAGGTCGGGTGGTGATTTTCGGAGGGGGAACGGGCAACCCGTATTTCTCTACGGACACCGCCGCCGCCCTGCGTGCTATGGAAGTGGACGCGGATGTGCTGATCAAAGCGACCAAAGTAGACGGCGTGTACGATTCCGACCCGGTCAAGAACAAAGACGCAGTTCGCTTCGACAACCTGACCTACATCGAAACGCTGAATCGCCGCTTGCAAGTGATGGACAGCACTGCAATTTCGCTTTGCATGGATAACGAACTCCCTATTCTCGTGCTCAATCTGTGGGACGAAGATGCACTCCGCAAAGCACTGATGGGGGAACCTGTTGGTACGCTTGTCCACGCGTAACGCACCCAAAGCTCTACCCTCCCAACCCCGCGCTTCTGCGGGGTTTTTCTTTGGTCAGAGCAACTGCATTGACGTTGGCGTCTCCCACATAAAGGTCAAAAAAGCCATATACGATTGCCCTGTTTCTTTGGTACAAGAACCAATGCATCCATTCCGGTTGGTGGTAGAATAGATCACATACTAATACGGTCAATTTGATATTCTGATCGTATTTCTTACCCAACAAAACCATTTATCCAGAGGTAAACCATGGTAGATGAGTCATTAACTGATGCCAAAGAACGAATGAAAGGGGCAATTTCTGCGCTGGAAGACGATTTGGCCACCCTGCGAACTGGGCGCGCCAGCCCTGCGCTCGTCGAAAAACTCCCGGTGGAATACTACGGAATGGACACTCCCCTCCTACAGCTTGCCAGCATTAGCGTGCCCGAACCGCGCCAACTGCTCATCAAGCCTTTTGATCGGTCCACCACGAAAGATATTGAACGCGCAATTCTGAAATCGGATCTGGGATTGAACCCCAACAATGATGGAAAAAACATCTGGCTCAATCTTCCCCAACTCACCGAAGAACGCCGCATCCAACTTGCACGCGTGATGCGCGATCGCTTGGAAGAAGCGCGCGTGGCCGTGCGCAACGTCCGCCGCGATATCATTCGCGATTTGCGTGACTTCGAAAATGAAAAGATGATCACAGAAGACGATTTGAAATGGGGTGAGGACGAAGTGCAAAAACTCACCGATCAATTTGTCGAGAAAATCAAGGAAGTCGGAGACCGCAAAGAAGCCGAAATCATGGAGATTTAACGCTGCCGCCTCTTTCTCGTATGGAAACGTAAATGACCAACGAACAGCCTGTTTTACTGTCTGATATCCCCAAAGACGCTGTCCCAGAGCATATTGCCATCATCATGGATGGCAATGGACGTTGGGCGAAAAGCCGCGGATTACCGCGTTTGGCTGGACACCGTGCTGGGACGGAGAATCTCCGTAACATCCTAGAAGGCTGTGGAGAGTTAGGTATTAAGTATTTGACGCTCTACGCCTTTTCCACGGAAAACTGGGGACGCCCACAAAAAGAAGTGATGGGGATCATTGCGCTGCTAGAAAGTGTGATCGACACCGAACTGGACGAACTGCATGAACGCGGCGTACAACTCAATCATTTGGGGCATATCGAACGTCTCAAACCCAAGTTGCAAAAAAAGGTACGCGAGGCGATTGAGCTAACGAAAAACAACGACAAGCTCATTCTGAACATTGCCTTCAATTATGGGGGGCGAGACGAGATCGTACATGCCATCCAGCAGATGATCGAAGATGGCATTGCTCCCGATACGATCTCGGAACAGATGGTCAGCCAGTATTTGTTTACCAAACGCATCCCCGATCCTGATCTCGTCATCCGTACCTCGGGTGAAGTGCGGATTAGCAATTTTCTGATTTGGCAAGCGGCTTATGCGGAATGGTACTTTACTCCCGTGTATTGGCCAGATTTTGGTAAGCAGGAATTATATCGGGCTGTGCTTGACTTTTCTCACCGCGAGCGTCGCTACGGGCTCACGACCGAACAAAACGTAACTCATGCGTAAGCGCGTCATCGTTGGGTTGGGCTTACTCCCGATTGGGTTGGGTGTCATCTATTTCGGGGATATTCTTTACGCTGTTGTTGTGGCAATCGTGCTCGGGATCGGTTGCTACGAATTCATTAATGTCTTCAAAACGCAAAACAATCGACCAGCAGTGATGCTTGCTGTTGTGGGTGCCGTGCTCATTCCTTTTGCGCGCTACTTCGCTTTTCAACAAGAGCTTTCTTTCTTTGCCTACGATTCGCTGCTGTTCGGCATCTTCATCCTGCTTGCCATGACATACCACCTGTTCGCGTACGAACGTGGATGGGATAAGGCTGGATCAGATTTCACGATTACGGTAGCCGGGATCGCCTATTTTGGAATGTTGGGTGGATATCTGCTTGTGCTGCGTTATTTACCCGGTGGATTAGGCTGGGTGCTGACGGTGCTTCCCGCTGTGTGGCTCGCTGATTCTGGCGCATACTTTTTCGGTAGTTGGCTTGGGCGCACGCCGTTCAGCCCGCGCTTGAGTCCCAAAAAGACACGGGAGGGGTTTATCGCTGGGATTATATCTGGCGCGCTGTTAACCGTGCTTTGGGTATGGGCGACATCTCCCCTATTGGGTGATCTAACCCTCGTCACCCTCCTCCAAGCCGGAATTCTGGGTTTGATTCTCGCCATTCTCACGCCACTGGGCGATCTCGGAGCGAGTATGTTCAAACGTCAGTTTTCCATCAAGGACTTTGGAAGCATCATCCCCGGCCATGGTGGCATTTTCGACCGGATTGACACGTGGTTGTGGGCGGCTTTCATTGGTTATTATGTGATTAGCATTTTCTTTCTTTCGGCCTAAGTGCTTTGACACTCCGCTCTGGTCGTGATAATATTCCCATCGCAAATTTAACAGCCCCATATCGCTTTGCACCTCAGCAAAGCTCGCACTCTTATCCAGAGAGGTGGAGGGATCCGGCCCTGTGAAACCTCGGCAACCGGCAGACCGGCGCAATGCGCCTGATGCAATGGTGCCAATTCCGTCAGATGGTAATTCTGGAAGATGAGAGGGCAGTGATTTCGATTGCTATAATGCCCTTTCTCGCGTGCAGAAAGGGCATTTTTCTTTTACAGGAGTTTTTACAATGAGTACCTTTTCCAATTCAAAAAGTCTGATGTTTACATCTGAATCCGTGACAGAAGGCCATCCCGACAAAATGTGTGATCAGATCAGCGATGCAATTTTGGATGCCTGTCTGGCACAAGACCCGTTTTCCCGCGTAGCCTGCGAAACCGCGACCAAAACTGGCTATGTGATGCTGCTCGGCGAAATCACCACCAACGCACAATTCAACTACGACCAACTTGTTCGTGAAGTGATCAACGATATTGGCTATGATGACAGCGACAAAGGGTTCGATGCGGAATCCTGCGGCGTGCTGGTCGCGATAGCCAAACAATCAGGCGATATCGCAATGGGTGTGGACAAAGCACTGGAAGCCAAATCCGGCGAAATGTCCGAAGAAGAGATCGATGCAGTCGGCGCTGGCGACCAGGGAATGATGTTTGGATACGCGTGTAACGAAACCGATACCTACATGCCCCTGCCGATCTACCTTGCCCACAAAATGACGCTCCGTCTAACAGAAGTCCGCAAAAATGGCACACTTCCGTGGCTGCGCCCAGATGGGAAAACGCAAGTTACCGTAGAATACAGCAACGGCAAACCCAAACGAGTCGATACCGTGCTTGTCAGCACCCAACATGCGCCCGAAATTAGTCAGGAAGATATCCGCACAGCTCTGATCGAAAACGTGATCATGCCCGTGCTGCCCGCTGATCTCGTGGATGACAAACTCATCATCCACACGAACCCGACCGGGCGCTTTGTCACGGGTGGCCCGCAGGGAGATGCTGGCCTGACCGGACGCAAAATCATCGTCGATACCTACGGCGGGATGGGGCGTCACGGAGGGGGCGCGTTCAGCGGGAAAGACGCCACCAAAGTGGACCGCTCTGCGGCGTATGCGGCACGTTGGGCGGCGAAAAACGTGGTCGCTGCGGGTCTGGCCGAGCGCTGTGAAATTCAGGTGGCGTACGCAATTGGCATCGCATACCCGTTGAGTCTCCATGTGGAAACGTTTGGTACCGGTAAAATCGCGGATGACGACATCGCGAAAATTGTCAACAAAGTGTTTGACCTGCGTCCAGGGGCGATTATCCGCGATCTCGACCTGCGCCGCCCGATCTATCGCCAAACTGCCGCGTACGGACATTTCGGACGCGATGACATTGATCTACCGTGGGAGCAAACAAACAAAGTGGATGCATTGACCAACGCCGCCAAAGCCTTAATCGCTGCGAATGCGTAAACGTTCCCCAACGAACACAAAAGGCCTCACGGAAGCAACCGTGAGGCCTTTTGTGTTTCAACGCTCTTCTTATTTGATATGTCCGGCAAATTTCTGTTCCACTCGCTTTTTCGGTTGGTAGCCCGACATCCGCTCGACGGGTTCACCATTGACGAACATCATCAGGGTGGGAACCCCCATCACCGAGTAGCGCACAGCGACATCAGGGTTGTGATCGATGTCCAGTTTGACCACTTTGACCGCGTCCCCCCACTCTCCGGCTAGTTCCTGCACAACGGGATCGAGCATTTTACACGGCCCACACCACACCGCGCTGAAATCCACGAGCACCGGACCATCAGCGCCAAGCACTTCACTTTCAAACGCGGCTTCATCCTTGATTTTTGGGAGTTCCGCAAGTTCTTTTTTCTCTTTCTTTTTTCCAAACAGCATGAGATTCTCCGTTTTAGGTTTTTGTTTCACAGTCATCAGACGTTTTTTATGTTGAAATCTTACTTGGTCGCAATTTCGCATGTCAAGCATTTTGGAGGTTTCATCACAAAGCCCTAATCCCAACAATTAATATTTTTCATCTGTTGACTCGCTTAACCGAGCGTGATAGAATTTTCTTCGCAATCGAAGATTGTGGAGGGCGCGTAGCTCAATGGCAGAGCAGTGGCCTTTTAAGCCATTGGTTGAAGGTTCGAGTCCTTCCGCGCTCACAAAATGCACCCAAATCGGGTGCATTTTCTTTTAAGAGAATGGGAACTATTATCCGCATTCGGGCGTTCTACACACGGATTGTTCACAGATTCACAAATACGACGGCTTCGAAACGGAGCATAACATAAAAGGATGTCCCAAATGAAAACCCTTCTCACTATTTTTACCCCACTTCTTCTCGCCCTCACCCTGTTAACCGCCTGCACCACCACGCCAGGCGCGGAGCTACCCGACG
>Ga0316201_10003728_pt1 | contig 11315 bp, 12 predicted proteins | sample CS6wburrow_MG_FD_204516 | JGI IMG/M metagenome (GOLD analysis project Ga0316201, IMG submission 204516) | Coastal sediment microbial communities from Delaware Bay, Delaware, United States - CS-6 worm burrow | ecosystem: Environmental > Aquatic > Marine > Coastal > Sediment | place: USA... | reverse complement strand
GGCCGAGGTCATCTGGAAGGCTGCAACCACCGCGACGCCCAAGGCCCGATACTTCGCGCCCCGATCTGCCGGGACCTCGGCACGCATGTTCGCGATGATGCCGAGCAAGTTTGCCGAGCGCATCCTTCAGGCGATGTACAAGTGGGGTCCGCAGAGGAAACCTGATGCCTGACGAAATCACGCCAAGCCAAGCTGCCTGGAACCGCTTCGCCGACCGCCTGAAAGAGGTCGGCGAGAAGATTGTCGGCCCCATCGGCGCGAAGAGTGCCCGCGAGCGTGCCGATGGTTTTCGCTATCTCGCCTCTCTCGTCGGTGCTGGCTACGAGCTCGAGATGGAAGCCGATCGGGCACATCCCGTTCTCGCCCGCATGTTCACACCGACGCGCAGCTTCGTCGGCGATGGTCCCGACACCCTCTATCACGACGCCAAGCTCGACGAGTCGCGCTCTTATGAATTCTCCATCCGCCGAGGAGACGACATCTTCTTCTCGATCGTCGTCTACGCGAGCGACGAAGACGGCATGCGCTTCATGGCGAGCTATCTGATCGACAAAGACATCGAGTTCGAGGACGAAGACGGCGTTCAGCTCGCGACGATCCACATCAGCGAGACGCGCCCGAAAGGAGTGAAGAACTGGCTCGAGCTCAAGGGCGCGAATCCCTTCATCATGACCCGGCAGTACTTCCCGGAGCGTGTCATCGAGGTCGACAAGGGCAAGTACCGCGCGGCCATCATGGACGTCCGATGCACCGAGGAGCTGCCAGCGCCGGCAGAATACGGCGAAAGAGACCTTCGCATGGGCCTCGATCGGATCATCGCGTTCCTCGAGGATACGGTCGATGCTGGCCTGGGCGTGTCGGCAATCACCGGGATGAGCACGATCGCATATGACGAGGACGACAACTCCACGCCAACGCGAATCGGCGAGGACGGGAAGCTCGTCGTCGATGAGGAGCGGCATGACGAGTACACGCCCGACGAAGTCTTCGAGATGATCGACCCAAAGGTCGTCGCAAACAACTTGCCGGGACCCGGCATCGGCTACGCAGGCGTTTCCTACAAGCTCGCGGACGACGAAGCGATTGTCGTATCTGGCAAAGACGTTCCGTGCCGCTACTGGTCTTGCCAGGTCTTCGATCACTACCTCTGCGCCGGCGACTACCGCCACCATCCCGTCGCCCTCAACAATCGGCAGACCGTCTTCGACGAGGACGGCTCGTTTCGGATCTACGCCAGCAAAGACAACCCCGGTGTGAAGAACTGGATCTGCACCGAGGGGCGCCGACGGGGCCAGGTCGTGCTTCGCACCTTGTTGGCCGACACCGACCTCGACCCCGAGATGTCCGTCATCAAGCTTGCGGACATCCCCGAAAAGGACCGGCTCTAAGAATCAGAATTGACATTCTGGTTTTCCACACTATCATTCTGAGCCAGTCATGCCTACGGCAATTGCCACGGAAAAGCGGCAGAAAAGCCTCAAAGCCAAGAAGCGCGAGCTTTATCGCGAGGCGGTACTCGATGCCGCCGAGCGGGTGTTCGGAGACGAGGGCTACGAGGCCACGAAGGTGCAGCGCATCGCGGCTGAGTCCGGTCTGTCCCTGACGACCCTCTACAGCGTCTTCGAGTCGAAGTGGGAGATCTATCGCGCGGTGCACCGCCGGAGGCTCAACGAAGTGATGCAGCTGGCACAGGGAGTCGTCGAGCAAGAAGCCACCCCGCTAGAGACCCTGATCGCCGGTACGCGCATGCAACTCCAGTTCTTCATGCAGCGTCGCGACTACACCAAGATGCAGCTCAAGGAAGTCACCGCTTGGTCGACGATCGAGCTCTTGCGAAGCCCTGAGCAAGTCGAGGGGCTCGGCATAGGCCTCGAACAGTTCGCGTCGCTCTTCCGCCAGGGTATCGAGGCTGGCGACTTCGTCGACGACGATCCCGAGCTGATGGCGCGCATGGTGATCGCCTGTCAGCAAGTGCGCCTCGCGATGTGGATGGACGGCGCTTGCAAAGAAGACCCCGAACGAGTCGCGGATGCAGCGCTTCGTCACTTGCTCCGAAGCTACTGCAAGCCAGAGCGGCTCGGGTCGGCGCTCCGGGCCGCAGGGCTGGAGGCAGACGCATGAGCGTCGATTTTCATGAGCTCGAGGTGTCGGCCGTCATCGTGGAGACGCAACAGTGCTCCTCGTTCGAGCTGAGGGTTCCGCCACACCTCGCGCAAGCATACCGCTACAGAGCCGGCCAACATCTCACGTTCAAGCTTCCGTGGGACGATTTCCAGGTCACCCGATGCTACTCATTGTCGAGCTGTCCCGAGCTCGGAGAACCAATGAAAATCGGAGTGAAACGCGTCAATGGGGGCCGCATCTCCAACTGGCTGAACGACAGCATCGAGCCCGGCGACACTCTGCTCGCGAGCGTTCCGGAGGGTCGCTTCGTCTTGGATCCGGAGACACGTTCGAGCACGCCATTGTTCTTGTTCGCCGGCGGCAGCGGCATCACACCGATCATCTCGCTCTTGAAGAGCGCCCTCGTGACGACCAAGCGATCGGTCACCCTCCTCTACGCAAACCAGACACGCGAGTCGGTGATCTACGGAGAAGAGGTCGAGCGGATTGCCCAGCAACACGCTGATCGGGTCGAGCTTCACCATCACATCGACGCAGACGAAGGCTATCTTGCGGCCGATACCATTCGCGCGCTTCTCCCGAACACCGAGATTGCCGAGTTCTACATCTGCGGCCCTGAGCCGTTCATGGAGCTCATCGAACGGACCTTGAGTGATGCGGGTGTTCACGAAGAGCTCATATACATCGAGCGCTTCGTCTCTCCGGCAGATCCGGATCGTGTCGAACGCGTCGCCGTCGACGTAGAGTCGCTCGGCGCGCCTGAAGCATTCAGCCTCTGGCTCAACGGGCGCTCACGCACGGTTCCTTACGTCAAAGGCAAGACACTGCTGGAGTGCGCGCAAGCCGCCGGCTTGAACCCGGCGCACTCTTGCGAGTCGGGCTTCTGTGGTTCGTGTATGTCGGCCGTCAAGACGGGTAAGGTCTACATGCGTACCCATGATGCGCTCTCACAACGGGATGTGGAGCGGGGCGTCGCTCTCTTGTGCCAGAGTGTCCCGGCTAGCATCGAGCCGCTCGAGCTCGACGCCGATTCCACTTCGTTTCGGGCTGCTTCCGCAGTGAAATCTTCCTACGGCAGGGCTTGGTCTAGGCTTGCTGCCGCGGCCGTGTTCGCCTTCATGGTCGCGGGAACACTCGTTCTGAGATTGGTGCACTAGTCATGAAGGTATTACTCGTCATCCTAATCAGCTATGCGTCCGCTGGTTTGGCTCAGCTTGCTCTGGTCTTTGCGTACCGCTCGCCGTCCGCTCAGCAGTACCTAATCAGCGACGATCCCCATCGCTCGGTGAGCGATCGGGAGCTCAACTACAGAGTCGCTCTCAACATCACAGTGTCGGTGACGCTGATCTTTTCGGTAATGTTCGGGCTTGGTGAGTATCTCTACTATGACCACGCGATTCCGGCCTGGCGCTACTTGCTCGAGGCGGTGACGGTCATCTTGATCTACGACTTCGGCTACTACTTCATGCACCGCTATCCGTTCCACGAGTGGAAGATCCTTCGCGGAGTGCACTCCGTTCATCACGCGGCCCGCAACCCGCGCTTCATCGACAGCCTTCTGCTGCATCCGGTCGAAACAGTCCTCGGCTTGGGTCTCTTCTTCGGCACGGTCGCGCTCGTTGGAGGTGTGCACATCTACACGCTGGCGGCGATATTCACCACCTACACCGCGCTCATGATCCTCAACCACGCTGGCGTCGACTACCCTCGGTTCCCCTTCAAGACCTTGGGCATCCTCGCTGCCAAGCACGATAGGCATCACCACAGCATGCTTTCTGGGAACTACGCAGCGGTCACGCCGTTGCCGGACATCATTTTTGGAACCGTGGAGTAGGCGATGACGGTTAGCTTGGTAACGGGAGGCTGCGGCTTCTTGGGCGCGGCGATCGCGCGGGGTCTCCAGGCGCGGGGCGACGATGTCGTCGTCCTCGACGTAGCCGCGGAGTGCCCCGTCGAAGGCGCAGAGTATCGACGGGCAGACATAACCGACAAAGACGCCGTCATCGAATGCTGTCGCGGCGTCGACACGATTGTCCACAATGCTTCCATCGTTCACACGAAGTGGAACAAGGAAGACATCGTGTGGGGCGTCAATCTCGGCGGCACCGAGAACATGCTGGAAGCAGCCCGCGCGAACGGCGTGTCGCGGTTCGTCTACATCAGCTCCGGCAGCGTCGTCTACGAAGGCAAGGACATCGAGAATGGCGACGAGAGCCTGCCGTACGCCTCGATTTCTCAGGCCCCGTACGCCGACAGCAAGATCCAAGCCGAGAAGCTCGTCCTCGAGGCGAACGGCAAGGGCGGTGTTGCTACCTGTGCGCTCCGTCCTCACGTCGTCTTCGGCCCGGGAGATCAAAGGTTTCTTCCGGCCCTCCTTGCCAACGCGCGCGCCGGGCGGCTTCGCGCGCAGATCGGGCGAGGGGTTTGGCTGTCGGACTACACCTACGTTACCAACCTAGTCGACGCGGTACTGCTGGCCGACCAGGCCCTCGCGAAGGACGGTATCGACAGCATTGCAGCCGGCTCCGCGTACTTCATCACGAATGGCGAACCGATGCCTTTTTGGGATTTCGTACGGAAAGTCGTCGCGCGCCTCGGCTTCCCACCGATCAAGTACACGATCCCCAAGTCGCTGATGTATGGGATTGCCGCGATCAAAGAAGGCATCGACACCTTGAAGGGTGGCACACTCAACGCGGAAGACGGCCTGACGCGCTTCGCAATCCGCTACATGTGCACCCATCACTACTTCAGTATCGAAAAAGCGCGGCGCGAGCTCGGCTACGATCCGGCCGTCAGCGTCGACGAGGGCATCGAGCGAACCTGCCAACATCTCGAAGCGATCGGCGCCGTCTAAAAGCTTCGCAGGTCGCGCTCGAGCTCCTCTAGACCCTCGTCGTCCGAGCCGTAGTAGCCGCGGATGCGGGCTTGGTCGTCGACCAGTGCAAAAGAGCTCGAGTGCGTCAGCTCGGTGGACCATTGCGTTCTGCCGTAACCGACCTTGAAGCCGCCCACGACGAAGTTCGAGACCGCTGGCTCGTCCCCCGTCACGAAGCGCCAATTCGTTTCGTCGATTCCATTCTCGACCATGTATGCCTTGATCACTTCCGGCGTGTCGTTCCGTGGGTCCACGCTGACCGAGAGGAAGTGCACGTTCCGCGCGTCCCGGAGGCGGCTCTGGAGCTTCTTCATCTGCTCGGTGAGACGCGGGCAGGTCGTGCGGCAGTGCGTGAAGATGAACGATACGACCCATGGGTGATCTTCAAGCGCCTGCCGGTCGAACGTATGTGCGTCTTGATCGAGCAAGGCAAATTCTGGAAGCTCAGCGATGACGGGGAGCTCGTCGCTGGCTGTCTTGGAGCAACCGAGGGCCAAGACGGCCAAACCGACGCGCAACGCGGTTGACGTAGAACCCCACATACCATAGCGCTCGAAGCTCGTTGCGGCCAAACAGGAGAGCTTTCATGGAGTCGCTAAAACTTGCCCTATTCACAGTTGGCACCCTCGTCTTGCTGATGCTGCCTGCGTGTGCGTCGGAGAGCGAGACGCCGAGCGACTTCACCGAGTCCGGATCGATCGAGGCCTTTGCAGAGCTTCCCTTCGTCAGCAACGAGCAGCTCGGGATGTTCAACTACGTCCACTCGATCTCGGTCACCCCGCCCGATGCGATCAACGCAGCCGATTGGGGACCGGACATCCCGTTCGGCGCGGCGGCAGGTGCAGGCGCGCCGGGCGGCGCGGTGAACATGCATCGGTACACCATTGCGTTCACCGGATACGGCGTCTCGATGTTGTCCGAGCTGACGCCGGCGTACCGGGAGCGCCATATCGAAACCCTCGACGGGATGGTCCAGAAGCTCTTGAACCCACTCGTCTGGGACTACTGGATGCGTGGGGACGAGCTCGGGTTCGATTGGGGCGGCGAGAACCCCATCCACCCGTACAACATCATGTACACGGGCCACCTGCAGTTGTTGATGGCCTTCTACGAGCGGCAGGCCGGCGATAGGAAGTACATCGACAACGACGTCGAGCTGACCACCGGGGACGGCTCGAAGACCTGGACGACCAACCTCGAAGCGCTGTCGCGCGACATTCACCAGCAAAGCCTCGCAAACAAAGACACCAACGGCGAGAACTTCTATTCGGTCTCCTGTGAGACGCCTTGGGTGTTCACCTGTTGCAACACGATCGCGCAGCTCGCGTTCGCGATTCTTCCCGAATCGATCGACCTCGATGCAAAGGCCGCGAATTCGAGTTTCGTCGAGTGGCATGGCGAGCACATGCTCGAGCCAGAGACCAAGTACTACTACAACCGGTTCAAGCCCTACGAGGCGGTGCCAGAGTTCGACACGAAGCTTCCGGGCGCGTATTCCGCTTGGGCGCACCACTTCATGCACGGATTCGCACCCGAGTTCGTCGAACAGCACTACCCGACGTTCATCGAGAACGCAGTCGAGTTGGTCGAACCCGGCGTCGGGATCGTGAGCTTTGGGCCCAATCGAGGCGGCGCGTTCGAGGACCTGACGCTCGTCACGGCTTCCTCGATCGATCGCTATGGCCCGTGTTCATGGTCTTCCCGAACGGGTTCACGCTATGGGCCGAGGCTACGACTGCTGAGAACAACTTTCGGTCCATCGTGGAGAATCCGCGTGGCCCCGAGTTCTACGCGCAGCCGTTCGTGCGACAGGTCTCAAACCGCGACGCGTTCGTGAACCAAGCGGCGTGGAAGGCCCCCGTCCTATACATCACAGTCAATGGTGGAGAGGTCACGACCGACACCACGGAGATCGTCATCGGCAACCTGGAGACACATGGCGCCTACCGCGTGTTCATCGGCGAAGACATCTACGAAGGATGGATGTTCTCCGGGACGGAGCTCACCATAGAGACGCCCGCGCTCTCGAGCGAACCGCTCGAGATACGCGTCGTCGAGGCCCAGTAGGAGCCGGTTGGCGGACGGGCCGCCGTCCCCCCGACGCGGCCCGCCCCCGGCTCACTGGTATGACCCTTGAGATCCTGTATGCCCCCCGAAGGGTGTAGGTGTCTAGGAACGCCGACAGTTCATTACAATTGGCGTCGCCTCTTTAGCCTAGTTTCGATCTCGGCAGATACCGGGAGCAACCGCCCTCGACTTCGGTAGAATCGTGCGATTCGCGGGCTTGCTGGCGGGTCGGTACCTGGTACAAGCCCCCGCGGCTCGGGGCTTTGAATCCCGTCCGGGACGAAGCGAATGTCTAACGAGATTGTCATCCTTCTCACGGCGTGCGGTGTGCTCATCGTCCTCGGTGTGCTCGAGTTCATCCTGCATCGGCGGCGCCTCTCGCGAATCCCAATTCGGATTCACGTCAACGGTACGCGCGGAAAGACCAGCGTAACGCGCCTCATCGCCGCGGGCTTGCGGGAAGCGGGCATTCGCTGCGTCGCGAAGACGACCGGCACCGTTCCCCGGTTCATTTTGCCGAATGGTCGCGAGGTGCCGGTCTACCGACCAGGCGGTGCGAACGTCATCGAGCAGAAGCAGGCGGTCACGATGGCGGCGGCGCAGCGCGCCGAAGCCCTCGTCGTCGAGTGCATGGCGCTTCAGCCCCAACTCCAGTGGCTCTCTGAAGCGAAGCTCGTTCGCGCGACACATGGAGTCATCACGAACGCGCGGCCCGACCACCTCGACGTGATGGGACCAACAGAGAACGATGTGGCGCGGGCGCTCGCAGCGACCGTGCCCACCGGCGGCGTATTCCTGACCGCCGAGCACACTCATCGGCCGTTCTTTCAACAGGTTTGCGCAGATCGCGGCACCACTTTTCGCGGGGCCGAGAACATCAGCCGTCCGCCGTCGACCGAGGACATCGAGGCGTTCTCCTACCTAGAGCATCAAGACAACATCGAGCTCGCGCTCTCCGTGTGTGAGGAGCTTGGCATAGACAACGAGACGGCGCTTCGAGGGATGTGGCGCGCCAAGCCCGACCCGGGCGCCATGACGGAGGCCGAAGTCGAGTTCTTCGGACGGAAGATTGTGTTCGTGAACGGGTTCGCGGCCAACGATCCGATTTCGACCCGCTACATCTGGGAGCAATCACTGCGGCGACATCGTGAGGTAAAGCGGCGCATCGCAGTGTTCAACTGCCGTTCGGATCGTGCCGACCGTTCCGAACAGCTCGCGCATTCGTACGCAGGCTGGACCCAGGCAGACGAGGTCGTGCTCCTCGGAACCGGGCAGTACATCTTCGCGCGGGAGGCCGTGAAGAGTGGCCTCGATCCGACCCGCTTGGTCTTCGTCGACCGGACTCACCCGGCCGATATCTTCGAGATTCTACTTGGCCTCGCCGAGACCTCCGCTCTCGTCATGGGGCTTGGGAACATCGCCGGGCCGGGATTGGCGCTGGCCGAATATTTCGCCAATCGAGGGATAGAACATGCCAGAAATTGAGTTGTTGACCGTGTCGATCGGGCTCGGGCTCGCTGCCAGCCTCTTGTATGGCGAGCTGTTCGGCTTGGCGGCGGGGGGGATGGTCGTCCCGGGCTACATGGCTCTCTACGCGGACAAGCCCATCGACGTGGGCATGACGCTCCTCGCGGCGTTGCTCACCTTCGGGGTTCTCAAAGGCCTGTCTCAGATCGCCATCGTTTACGGTCGCCGGCGGACCGCGCTCACCATTCTCATTGGCTATCTGGTCGGCCTGGCGTTTCGTATGTGGCTCGATAGCCAAGTTACGCCCTTCACCGAGGGCGCGATCATCGGGTTCATCATTCCCGGCCTCATCGCGATCTGGTACCAGCGGCAGGGCGTGCTCGAGACGACCCTCAGCCTCTTCACCGCCGCGATTATCGTTCGGATGGTTTTGGTCGTCATGTTGGGAGACGTTGCGATATGAGGGGGATGTACTGGAAGCCGGAAGGCGCTTCGCAGGTGCAGCGTGCGATCGTTGCGGCGCTCGCCATCGTCGGCCTCATCGCAGTGGAGGTGTTTCCCTCCGAGGAGCAGCAGCCGCACTACGGTGAGAAGATGGCTGCCGCGCGCAAGGCGCAGGAGGCGCTGGAGGTCATTCACGAGACGTCCGAGCGCAAGGGTCTCGGGCTGCGCCTCAAGACGGACCCCGCTGGGTCCCGGCTGATTGGCGAAGTGTTGTCGCCAATCACTAGCGGAAGTGGCAGTCTCGTGTCCAAGCAGACCTCGGTGAACCCAAACTTCGCTGCTGTCGTAGTCGAGTGGCTCAAAGAGCTTGGCGTCAAGTCGGGTGATGTAGTGGCGGTTGGCGCATCCGGGTCTTTCCCGGCCATGAACATCGCGGTGTACGCGGCCCTCCACGAGCTCGGTATCGAGCCGATCATCATCTCGAGCACGGCCGCTTCGCAATGGGGCGCCAACGAGCCCTCTTTTACGTGGCTCGACATGGAAGCCGTCCTCCGCAAGAACGACGTTTTTCCATACAAGTCGGTGGCCGCGTCGCTCGGCGGTGTGGGTGACGACGCGATTGGGCTGACCAAGCAGGGTCGCCGCATGCTCGAGCGCGCTATCGAGCGCAACGAGATCCCATCGCTTGCGGAGCTCGACAAGAAGAAGCCGTCCCGGGCCGGCGAGGCCGAGTCGGAAGAGGACAGTGCGCCTAGCCTGGCGCTCGTCGACGAGGACCGCGTTCGCGAGCGCATGCGTGTTTACTACGAGCAGGCTGGCGACCGAGCGATCAGGGCCTACGTCAACGTGGGCGGCGGCACCGTCTCGGTTGGCACCAAGGTCGGCAAGCGCAAGTTCAATCCGGGAGTCAACACTCGCCCGCCCAAGGGTATCGAAGACATGCCTCCCTCGGTGCTCGGCGCGTTCCTCGAGAGCGGCGTCCCGGGCATTCACGTGACGCGCATCATCGACCTCGCGGAGCGGTATGGTCTCGAGATCGCCCCGCGGGCGACCCCCGAGGTTGGCACCGGCGATGTATTCCAAAAGCGGCAGCCCAACCGGTGGCTTGCCGGGATCGTGCTCGCGCTGATCCTCATCTCGCTGTTCGTCATCGCGCGCGCTCCGTGGGGTACGCGCATGCTACGCACGACGATCCCGCCCGAGAGCATCATGCCGCCCGCCCCACGATCGCCGAGCGGCTTCTCGCAGCGCGTCGATCCGAGCGATGGAAACGGCCCGACGACGGGCCCGCCGCAGCATTGATATGATGAACCGGTGTGCTATCTCCCAGTAATTCGGAGGTGTCCATGCTGCGCAGTCTTGCTTTATCCGTCATCCTTGCGATCTCATTCTTGACGCTGAGTTGTGCGAACGACCCTGTCGTTCAGACCAGTTCGATTGACGTCCAATGGGATGAGGACCAAATCGACGTCTTCACTGCGGCGCAAACCTTTAGTGTCGTCACCGCCGATATCGTACCTCCGGACAGCCTCCCCGATCTGGACGAGGAGCAGATGGCCTTCAACGAGATGGTCAACGAGATCATCGTCGACGCTATGCAAGCCGAGCCCGTTTGCCTGACTTTCATCGATCCACAGACCGTGACTGAAGAGAACCAGCCTCATCTCTGGGCCGCGAACGGAATCGCACAATCGACCGACGGGGGCTGGTACTACGAGTGCGTTGGCGGTTGGTGGTGGGGTTACTGGGGCTGGTACTGGGACTCGTGTGCGTACTGGCGCCCGACCTATGTCGAATGGGACGTTGGCAGCTTGCTCGTTCCCGTGGGTCCACCGCCGACCGATGCCGGCGAGCCAGAGCTGATCTTCGCAGGTCTTGCGCAATCGGTGCTCGGAACGGGTGCAGACACCGAAACCAAAATCCGGGAGGCCGTGCGGCTGATTTTCCAGCAGTGGCCGGACAAGCGGCCCTGCTCTCCGTAACTAGGACGGCGCCGCGTGGTCCGCGAAGCTTTGCGCGGCCGACTAGCGCTGGTGCCGACGGCGGCTTCGATGACGATGTTGTTTGGCCAAGTCGGCGTGGCCACGCTTCGTGAGGTCGGGTGGGAACACGTACGCCGCGAGGTGATCGAGCGGATCGAGCACCTCGCCATCGTGAAACAAGCCGAAGTGTAGGTGGGGCGCCGAATCGTGAATGCCGGTCCGCCCGACTTCGCCGAGCCGTTGGCCGGCCTCGACCTGGTCGCCGACCTGGACCTCATAGCTGGCAAGATGCGAGTAGAGGGACACGACGCCGTTGCCGTGGTCGATAGTCACGAAGATACCTCGCGGGCCCA
>Ga0316201_10003727_pt1 | contig 11317 bp, 4 predicted proteins | sample CS6wburrow_MG_FD_204516 | JGI IMG/M metagenome (GOLD analysis project Ga0316201, IMG submission 204516) | Coastal sediment microbial communities from Delaware Bay, Delaware, United States - CS-6 worm burrow | ecosystem: Environmental > Aquatic > Marine > Coastal > Sediment | place: USA: Delaware... | reverse complement strand
TGAAAGGAGCATACAGTCAAATGACGGTTTCCGGCTATTATGGCAGAGATCTCATTGCTACAAACGAAGTGAGAACAGACAACTGTTTTTCAAATGGTAATTCAGGACGTTTTACAACTCAGGCTTCGTTTTCCTATACCGAGAATACCGGATATTTTTGGGACGAAGCTTATAGCACTATTGCTGATGTAAATATTATCATAAATACTGATGTAACTACCCTAACGGGTGATCAAGAATATGGGAAACATTTACAAGGTCAGGCCTATGCTATTAGAGCATTGGTACATTTTGATCTTTTAAAGCAATATGGCCAGATCAATACCGGTGGAACCCTAGGTGTACCTTATGTAACGGAATTTAAAGGTGAGGATCTGTTCCCAGCGAGAAATACGATTGCAGAAGTGAAAACCGCCATTATGGAGGACCTTACTAATGCTTTTAACCTTATGAGCGATAGTTTTTTCGATTCCAGTAAAGAGTTTATGTCAAAATATACTGCCAAAGCTTTAGAATCCAGAGTAGCTATCTATTTCGGTGATTGGCCAACGGCAAGAACTGCTGCAGAAGCTGTTATAAATTCAGGGCTATATTCTATTATTAGTGCCGATAATTTTGTTGGCAGTTGGGCAGGAAAAGGAAATTCGAATTCAATTTTCGAACTCGCCTATAGTGCTACCGATAACCAGGGAATTAATGGTCTTGCATATATATATAGACAAGGTGCTACAGGAAGTTATGGTGATGTGCAAGTTCTAGCAAATGTAGAAGACCTTTACGAAGATGGTGATGTTAGAGCAGGAATTTTAGGATATGAAGGTGATAAATTGAGAAATTTAGGCAAATATCCTGATCTTCAAGGTTATGACAATGTACCTATTATTAGATATGAGGAGGTTATTTTAAACTATGCTGAAGCTTTGTTTGAAACAAGTGGGGACGCATTAACGCAATTAAACTTAATCACATCAAATAGAGGAGCTACTGCCTATACATCTGTAACAAAAGAAGATATTCTTAACGAAAGACGAAAAGAACTGATGTTTGAAGGTTTTCGTTTTGATGATCTTATGAGAACGGGTAGCGATATCGAAAAGATCGATTTTAACCAAAACTTTGCCAGCACCATTCCTCATGGAGATTTTAGATTGGCCTGGGCAATTCCTAGGGCCGAAATTGATGCCAATTCGAATATGGTTCAAAACGATGGCTATTAGTCGCAAATTCATATAAACAAACTAAAAAACCACCTCAAATGAGGTGGTTTTTTTTATTTACTATATTAGCTTTTAACATTTTTTATAACCCATTCAAAGTACACTTTTTAAATAATGGATCTAATAGTTATATTGTATTATTATTGTCTAAATAATTAGTTTTCAGCACTAATTAAATTTAATTAACATTTATATTAATATATATTCAATATAATTGTTAATTTTTTATTTTTTATTAATCAAATTAATATAATTGTCGAATATTTTAGGTTATTTAACAATTAATTAAGACTTTTGATTAAATTAATTCAAAAATTATACAATGAAAACAAAGTTTAGTGGAATTTTAACGCTATTACTGGCGTTTATGGTGCAAATAACATTTGCGCAGGAAAAAACTATCACTGGTACTGTGACCGATGAATCAGGGCCATTGCCAGGTGTTAGTATAATAATAAAAGGAACTACAACTGGTACAGAAACCGATTTTGACGGGAAATACACCCTTCAAGCAAGTGTTGGTGATGTTCTGGTATTTAGTTTTGTAGGAATGTCTACACAAGAAGTTGTTGTTGGCGCTTCTAATACTATTAATATGGTTTTAAAGGCCGATAACATATTAGAAGAAGTTGTTGTAACTGCCATGGGGGTTTCAAGAGAAAAGAAATCCTTGGGTTATTCTTCTCAAGAAGTGGGAGGAGAAGAAGTTTCAACAGTTAAAGTTGATAACGTAGTTAACTCTTTATCAGGAAAAGTGAGTGGAGTCCAAATTAAAGCCAATAATAACTTTGGTGGTTCTGCAAACTTTTTAATTAGAGGTAACAGTTCATTAACTGGTAACAACCAACCTTTATTTGTGGTTGATGGAATTAATGTATCGAACAATATCAATAATACTGCTTCTCAAAGAGGTGGTAGTACTGGTTACGATTACGGTAATGCAGCATCGGATATAAATCCTGATGATGTAGAATCTATCAACATCTTAAAGGGTGCTGCTGCATCTGCGATCTACGGTTCACAAGCAGCAAACGGTGTAGTTATTATTACAACTAAAAAAGGAAAGTCGGGACAGAAAGCTAAAGTTGCTGTTACTTCTTCAATAACAATTGGAGAGATTGATAAAAGTACTTTCTTAACATACCAAGATAAATATGGTGCAGGTTATGGTCCTTATTATGGTTCAACAGGCTATTTTGAAGATTTAGACGTTAACGGAGATGGTATTGATGACCTTGTGGTGCCAACATATGATGATGCATCTTATGGTGCCCCATTAGATGGTACGTTAGTTTATCAATGGGACGCATTTGTTCCTGAAAGTTCTAACTACTTGACCGCAAGACCTTATCTTCCTGGTAAGCATACACCAGTGGACTTTTTTGAATCTACTTACCAATATAATAATTCAATCTCAGTTGCGGGTGGTACAGATAATTCTACTTATAGATTAGGATTTACCAACTTTGAAACATCCGGTATGTTGCCAAATTCTAAATTAAATAAGAATATTGCAAACATGACCGGTACATTAAAATTGAGTGACAAATTTAGAGTAGGTTCTTCAGCCAATATTGTTATTCAAAGAACAACAGGTCGTAACTCTACTGGATATAGTGACAACTTAATGAGTCAAATGAGACAATGGTGGCAAGTAAATAATGACATTTATGACCAGCGAGATATTTTTGAGCAAACTGGTCTTAACTATTCTTGGAACCATTTAGCCAGTGTTGGTGGTAGTGCATTGCAACCATTATATTGGGATAACCCATATTGGACAAGATATAAAAACTACCAAACAGATAATAGAAATCGTTTTTATGGAAACTTTTATGGTACCTATTCTTTAACTGATTGGTTAGATTTTACAGCTAAAGCTGCTGTTGATACCTATACTGAACTTAGAGAAGAAAGAAGAGCAGTTGGATCCGTTGGGGCACCATTTGGTGTGTTAAGAGATACTGAAGCTTCAGGATATGACAGAACTGACGTAGTTAATTCTGATTATAACTATGATTTCATGTTCAATATTAATGCAAATTTAAGCGATGATATAAGTTTATCTGGTGTTTTAGGTGCAACTATTCGTAGAGAGAAATATTCGTATTATCATGCCTCAACTGCAGGTGGTCTTAAAATACCTGGATTATTCTCTTTGAGCAATTCAGTGAATCCAAATCCGTTCCCACAGGAAGTACTTCGTCTAAAGCAAGTAAATGGCTATTATGCGCAAGCTTCGTTTGGTTATAAGAATATGTTATTTCTTGATCTAACTGATAGGTATGATGTTTCATCAGCCTTACCAAAGGATAATAATTCTTACAATTATTATGCAGTAAGTTCAAGTTTGGTATTTTCTAGTATGATAGATGCACCCTGGTTAAATTTTGGAAAATTAAGAGCGGGTTATGCCGAAGTAGGTAACGATTTACCTGCTAATAATGTGTATGACACCTATACAGTGCTAGATAACTTTGGTGGCGCAGCATTATTCTCTTTCCCAGGTACCAAACAAAATTCTGAATTGGTTCCAGAACGAACAAAGGAAATTGAAGTTGGTCTCGAAGCCAGTATTCTTAAGAATAGAATCAAAACGGACTTTACCTGGTATAAAAGAAATACTGAGAATCAATTAATGGCAGTTGCAACGACTACTGCAACCGGTTTCTCTAATAGATGGGTTAACGCAGGTGAGATTGAAAATAAAGGTATTGAAATTGGTTTAAATTTAGTTCCTGTTGTAAATGATAACTTGAGATGGGATATTGATGTAAACTGGGCTAAGAATGAGAACTTGGTAGTTGACCTTTATGAAGATACTGAGAATATTGTATTGAATTCATTCCAAGGTGGTATTTCTATTAATGCAACCAAAGGACAGCCTTATGGAACAATTAGAGGTACTGGATTTGTATATTTTGACACAAACGGTAATGGTACTACAGATGCTTCTGAAAGAACAGATGCGAATAGGGTAATCACTTCTAGTGGTTATTATGCAGCACAAGCTGACCAGATCTTAGGGGATGCCAATCCTGATTGGAATGGAGGTATCACCAATAGATTTGCTTATAAGAATTTAACATTGAGTTTCTTAGTTGACATACAAAAAGGTGGTGATGTTTATTCATTAGATTTACATTATGGTCAAGGTACTGGTCTTCCAGATTATACTGCTGGATTAAATGAACTTGGCAACCAAGTGAGAAATCCAGTAACTTCAGGATCAGATAGTGGTGGAGTTTTGAATCAAGGTGTTACAGAAACTGGTGAAGTTAATACTACCAGAGCAAGGGCTGATTTTTATGGCGGTGTGTATTATTGGGGTAACGCCAGTAGAAACCCTGCTGCACTTACTGTATATGATGCTTCGTACATCAAACTTCGTGAGTTGGCACTTTCCTATAATTTCCCATCTAAATGGTTTAATGACAAAATATCTGGAGTTTCTGTATCACTTGTTGGTAGAAACTTATGGATTATTGACAAAAATGTACCATTTGCCGATCCAGAATCTGGTTTAGGTGCAGGTAATACTCAAGGTTATTTATCTGGGTCTTATCCTACATTAAGAACAGTTGGTTTAACTTTAAACATGGAATTTTAAAAATATATAAAAATGAAAAAATTAATTATAACTATTATTAGCGTTTTCACCGTACTCGTTTCGTGTGAGGTGAATGACAGCCTAAATATAGATCAGAAAAGTCCGACAACTGTGCCTGCTGGTGGTTTATTCGCCAATGCAACAAGGAACTATTTTGATCTCATAAACGATGTTAATGTAAATCGTAATGTTAGGTTTTTGTATGCTCAATATTGGGCACAGACCACTTATCCAGATGAAAGTCAATATAATCAAGTAACTAGAAATATTGGTGGTAATATCTGGAATGCAATGTACAGAGATGTATTGCAAGATCTTAAAGGTGCAAAAGAAACAATCATTTCCGAAGGCGGTGATGCGAATCAGCAAGCTATAATTGCTGTGATGGAGGTTTTTGCATACAGTACGCTGGTCGAAACTTTCGGAGATGTACCTTATTCAGAATCCTTAGACCCATTAAATCCTAGCCCATCATATGATGATGATGAAACTATTTACCTGGATCTTCTTACTAAATTAGATGCAGCAATCACAGCTATGGATGATAGTGGTAGTGGATTTGATGCAGCGCAAGACCCTGTATATGGTGGTGATGTTAGTCTATGGAAAAAGGCAGCAAATACTTTGAAATTAAGAATGGCGATGCGTATTGCTGATTCTAACTCAGATGTTTCGAAACAAATGGCAGAATCTGCTGCAAGTTCTTCAGCTGGATTAATTACTGACAATGCCGATAATTTTGGTATCAAGTATTTAGCCGCAGCTCCTAATACAAATCCTTTATGGGTAAATTTAGTTCAAAGTGGTCGTGATGACTTCGTTGGGGCTAATACCCTCATAGATTATATGAATCCTGTTAATGATCCTCGTTTACAATTTTACTTCACTACTATTGATGGAATTTATGATGGAGGTATTTACGGTTCTGCCAATGCCGCTTCAGGATTTTCGGGTATTGGAGATCTTTTGAAAGAACCTGCTTTACAAGGAAATATTATGACAGCAGCAGAAGTTCACTTTTTGTTGGCTGAAGCAGCAGCAAGAACCTATTCTGTAGGTGGAACAGCCGAAGATTATTATGAAGGCGGTGTTGTAACTTCTATTTTAGAATATGGCGGATCACAAGCTGATGCTGATGCTTATGTAGCACAAAGTGCTGTTGCATATGCATCTGCCGCAGGTGATTGGAAACAAAAAATTGCCACACAAAAGTGGATAGCCATGTATAATACAGGTATGGAAGGATGGACAACGTATAGAATATTCGATCAACCTGCACTAAATGCAGTTCCAGACATGAATATAAGTGACATCCCAACAAGATTTACTTATCCCGTTTCTGAACAAACTTTAAATGGTGCAAGCTGGACAGCTGCATCTTCTGCAATTGGTGGGGATGAACAAACAACAAAATTGTTTTTTGATAAATTCTAACAATAGTTTAATCTAATAAAAAAGGAGATCACAGTATTACGATCTCCTTTTTTTATATCTTTATTGTTTTAAAATAAAATTATGAAATATATACTATTATTACTTTTTCCATTTACAGTACTATTTGCTCAAGACAGGTATGGAAATGCGCAAAACGGTGTTTTTGATAATAACATGGACTTTTTTGCCATGGCAAAAGTTCAGAATAAATCTAATACTAATTATATCGAAGGGATAAAGGGATCTATCTATTTATTCGATACTTGGGATAAATGTATTATCATACCTTCAAATGACACCTCTAACTTTGCGGTTCCCTGCAATTACAATGTTTATTCAGATCAATTCGAACTTAAAGTAGATGACGACAAGTACATTCTGAATGAAAATTCTATAGAATCCATAAGGATTGGTCAAAAAATATTTAAACCAAGCAATAATATAGTTGATGCTAAATACATACAATTCTTAGCACAAGGAAATGCGATAAAGGTTGTAAGGGTATTTAAAGCAAAAATTATAGAAGGTCAAACTAGTACGCTTGGTTTGTGGGAATCGAAATTAAAAGTAAATGAAATTGATTATTTTGTAATGAATGATGGCTCATTTATGAAGGTTCCATCATCAAAAAAAAAAATATTCAATATCTTGAATTTATCACAGGATCAACGGAAGGCATATAAGAAATATAATCTTAAGAAGACCGAAGAAATGGTGCATATGATACAATCATTGCAATAAGGCTAATTAATTATTCTAAAACAAAAAAACCACATGACTGTGGTTTTTTGTTTTTACAGTTTCATTGAAGCAGAAATGTAAGATGATAAGATTTGATCGTCTATTAATCAAACTACTCATTATAATGAAATCAATTCTCTACTTATTATTATTATCAATCATTTTGTCCTGTAATACTGAAACAAATGATTCATCATTAAACTCAGGTACTGATCCCAATGCATGGACAATTCCTAGCGGTAATATTGTGACAGGAGCATTCAATCTGTTTCCAATGGTCGAAAATCCATCATATTCTAAAGTTGGTGAAGTTGATATTGCCGATGACGCTTTGGTAGCTCTTATTAGTTTTAACGATGAAATCAGGGTTTATCCTTATCAATTTATCAGATTATATGAATCGGTAAATGACATTTTAGACAATAATCACTTTGCGATTACGTATTGCCCCATAACACACAGTGCAATTTGCTATAATACTTCATTTGAAGATCAAAAACTCTTGCTGAGAGGATCGGGCTACCTTTTCAATAATAACTTAATAGCCTATGATGAGAAAAGCGATACATATTGGTCTCAAATGTTGACAACCTGTATTAGAGGAAAATATAGTGAGCAAATATTATCCACATTTAATGTGGTTGAAACTAACTGGGCTACAGTAAAAAGTTATTTTAGTGATGCTCAAGTTTTTACCGATTTAAGCACAAGTAACACAAAGTCTTCCTTAAAAATAAATGAAAAAGATAATTTTAAAGATGGCGAAAGCATCTTTGGGATAATTAATGACAGGTATGCTAAAGAAAAGCAAATTCATGTATTTAATTATGAAGAATTTGCAAATGACATCATTTTATTTGAAAGAAAAATAGGCACAGATAACATGATCATCATTGGAAGCAAAGAACATCATTTTATTACATCCTATATAGCAGAGAATAATACGAACTATAATGTTCTTCAGGGTAACTTTCCAGCGATCATGGAAGACAATTATGGAAACATTTGGGATGTTTTTGGAAAAGCAATATCCGGTCCCAAAATGGGCCAACAGTTAAAATCGCCTACCAGTTTTGTAGCCTTGGGATGGGCATGGAAATCTTTTTATAATGTCTTTATATTTAGTGAAATTTAATTCAGTATAATCCCAAGATCACTAGCTTTTTTAAATAAATGTATGATATATACGCAACTTTTAATAATAGTTGGCATCTTACCTTAGATACTCAATAATTTTCTTAACAATTAATTAACTGTTTTATAAATTTTTTATGTTAAAAAATAGGATTTTTAACTAATTATTAAGACTTTTGGCTCAAATTAATTCAAATAATTATACAATGAAAACAAAGTTTAGTGGAATTTTAACGCTATTACTGGCGTTTATGGTGCAAATAACATTTGCACAGGAAAAAACTATCACTGGTACTGTGACTGATGAATCAGGGCCATTGCCAGGCGTTAGTATAATAATTAAAGGAACTACATCTGGTACAGAAACCGACTTTGATGGGAAATATACCCTTCAAGCTAGTGTTGGTGATGTACTTGTATACAGTTTTGTAGGTATGTCTAGTCAAGAAGCTACGGTTGGCGTTTCAAATACTATCAATATAGTGTTGAAAGCCGATAACGTTCTTGAAGAGGTTGTAGTTACTGCTGTAGGTATTTCCAGAAGAGAAAAAGAACTTGGATACAATGTTCAAAGTGTGAGTGCTGAAGAAATAAGCGCAAAACCAAATGCCGATATCGTTAACTCATTGGCAGGAGCAACATCTGGTGTACAAGTTGTTAGTTCATCTGGTGAAGCCGGGGCTTCTACATTTATTACCATTAGGGGTTCATCTTCTATTACTGGTAATAACCAACCTTTATTTGTGGTGAACGGTATGCCTATCATTACAGGTGGTGGATCTAGTGGCGTTGGTGGAACAAACACATCTAACAGGTCTATTGACATCAACCCAGATGATATCGAATCTCTTTCTGTATTAAAAGGTGGTGCTGCAACAGCATTATATGGTGTAAGAGCGGCAAACGGTGCGGTTATTATTACAACTAAAAGTGGTAAGAACCTAACAGCAAGAAAAATTGAATTCCATAGTTCTTATGCTATTGATATGGTATCTCAATTACCAGCAAGACAAAAGAAATATGCACAAGGAAGTAATGGTGTCTGGTCAAGTGGAAATGCTTCTTCTTGGGGGCCTGAGATCTCTAGCTTAGAATATGACGGAGATACTTCTTATAAATGGGATCCATTTGGACGTTTAGTTCCAGCCGGAACAGGTAATGGGAATCCTGCGAGATATTATGATCCTTACGAATTCTTCCAACATGGAGCACAGAGCAATAATCGCTTTAGTATAGCGAATGGAAGTGATCAAGGAAATTACTTTTTCTCACTTTCTAATCTAGAACAAGATGGTATCATACCAAATAACCAATATGGTAGAACGACGGTTCGTTTAAATGCAACAACAAAATTATCAGAGAATGCTACTTTTGGGGCAGATATGGCTTATACCAATTCAAGAGCGATTCAAATTCAAAAAGGATCGAATGTTTCTGGTATCATGCTAGGTCTATTAAGAACAGCAACTACTTTTGATAACAGCGCAGGTTATGAATTTGCCGATGGTACTCAAAGAAACTACCGAAATGGTGGTGGTTATGATAACCCTTATTGGACTGCTAATAATATCAAATTTGATGAAGACGTAAACCGTTTTGTAGGTGGTGTGAATTTGAATATGAAGTTTACAGATTGGTTTAGTTTAGGTTATAATGCCGGTATCGACTGGTATAACAGAAGATATATTGACCAGTTTAAAATTGGATCCAGAGGTAATCCTACAGGTTATTTAGGTGAGTATTCTCAATATTCCAGTGTGGTGAATTCCGATTTATTATTGAATTTCCAAACAGACATAACTGATGACTTTAATGCAAAATTAACATTGGGTAACAACTTCTATTCTCAATATAACAAATGGTTATTTGGTGATGCTACCGGTTTATCAATTCCAGATTTCTATCAATTGAATAATACGAGTAATAATACTACAAGTACTAACGTCTATGGTCGTTATAAAACTATGGCTGTATTTGCAGATCTTCAATTGTCATTTATGGATATGATCTTCTTAGGTGTAACCGGAAGAAATGACTGGGCAACTACGATGCCAGAACAAAATCGTTCTGCATTCTATCCTTCTGCAAGTTTAGGTTTTGTGTTTTCACAACTTGAAGGTATGAAAGGTGGCGTTTTATCATTTGGTAAATTAAGAGCCTCTGCTGCAAGAACAGCGAACATTGCTCCTCCATTTAATACTGATAATTATTTCTTTGCTGCCGGTACCGGTGATGGTTGGACAAATGGGGTGAATTTCCCTTACCAAGGTCAAACAGGATTCCAGGTAGGAAATCAGTTAGGAAATCCAGATCTTAAACACGAAACTCAAGATTCTTGGGAAGTTGGTGCAGATCTAAGGTTTTTCAAAAACAGATTAGGTGTTGATTTTACATATTTTAACAATGTAAATAGCGACCTTTTAATGGCTGTGCCAATTGCAGCTTCTTCAGGGTTTACATCTTCATTCTTAAATGCAGCCTCTATGGAGTCTAAAGGTATTGAAGTTAGCTTAAATGCTACTCCCTTAAAATCTGAAGATTTCCAGTGGGATTTCGTGGTAAACTTTACTAAGTTCACAAACATCGTAACAGAATTAGCTGAAGGTGTTGATAATATATTCTTAGGTGGGTTTACTACGCCTCAAGTGCGCGCAGTTGTTGGTGAAGAATACAGAAGTATCTTCGGTGAAGATTGGTATAGAGCTCCTGACGGAACGATATTGATCAATGACGATCCTACAGATTCATTTAGAGATGGATATCCTATGACCAATACGGTTCAAGGGTTGGTTCCAATAGGAAACTTTAATCCTGACTGGACTGCTAATATGACGAATAATATTAAATACAAAGACCTGTCATTATCATTTTTAATTGATGTGAAATCTGGTGGTGTAATGTATAACGGTACTGCTTTTGCGATGAATTTCTTCGGTGTGCACGGTCGTACAGTAAACAGAGAAGTGTATTATAATACTGATGGTAGTATTAATTTCGATCTTACTCCTGCTGAAAACTTAAGAGTTTTTGATGGTGTTTATGGCCGGGTAAATAATGGTGTTGGTGTTTCAAGTGGCGTACAAAATGTTACTCCAGTAGTTGAAGACCAAGCTTGGTTTGCCGGACAAGGTAGTAACTTCGGTGGCGGACCATCTTCTGCAGCCATGGAACCTGCTGATTG
>Ga0316201_10003725_pt1 | contig 11320 bp, 14 predicted proteins | sample CS6wburrow_MG_FD_204516 | JGI IMG/M metagenome (GOLD analysis project Ga0316201, IMG submission 204516) | Coastal sediment microbial communities from Delaware Bay, Delaware, United States - CS-6 worm burrow | ecosystem: Environmental > Aquatic > Marine > Coastal > Sediment | place: USA... | reverse complement strand
AAGGAAGGAGGAGTGCATGGGAGACGTCATCCACCGATCAGAAATTACTATTACGCGGGTGAAGGGACCCACCCGAAAAGCAGTTATCAAGGGGTTTGACCAACCTGTCTACTACGGTGTCCACGGGGGCATCAAAGGGTTTTACCGCATCGATCCCGAGGAGGAACACGCCGCAACATTAGATCACGTGGTGGGAGCGGTGGGCGGTTGAATGATGGGAACATTCGCCGCGATGCTGGCGAAAGATCGCATCCCTACACCGGCGGACCGCTACCAGGCCAGCGTTTCCGGAGAGATCGAAGCCGTGGAAGGCGTACTCAAGATCGTCCGGATCATAGTGGACTACACCCTGAAAATTACGGACGACAAGCGTGCTGCAGCCCAAAGTGCCTTTGACGGGTACATCACCCACTGCCCGGCGGCCACAAGTGTCATGGGGTGCATCGATATCACCCACACGCTGGAGTTCAAAAGCATGTCGAATGAGCTGGCGGGCAACGATTCCTGATCTGTAAAATTGTCTTGACAAGTTGACCGCACGCCCGAACTCAGGTATAGGGGGTTGCTATGCCAAAAATGGAGTACAAATGCGCCCAGTGTCATCACAGCTTCCAGAGGGTGGTATTGCTCGGTGGCCCGGAACCCAAAATGGCATGTCCAAAATGCAAGGGAGACCAGGTAAGGCCAGTAAGGGGATCGCCGCGCCTCTTCAAGGGCATCGCCGGCTTTAGTTCCCTTGCCAAGGATACGAACTGAACCAGATGAAACGTCGGCAGGGCTGCCGGCATGCAGGGGATGTAAAAGAGAGCCACATGATGAAAAAAACCTATGACCTCAAAGTCGCAAAAAGAACCCCCATCATTACCCCGGATCAGCTGCGCGAAGAGTTCCCGGGCAGTGATAAAGCCATCGACAACGTTCTGACCAGCCGGCAGGAAATTCACAACATCCTGAAGGGCGAGGATCCCCGGCTGCTGATGATCGCCGGCCCCTGCTCCATCATCAGCGAACGCCAGGCTATGAAGTATGGAGAATTACTGGCCGGTCTCCAAGAAAAAGTCAACGCCACCATGAAGCTGGTGATGCGGGTCTATTTTGAAAAACCCAGGACCAATGTTGGATTCAAGGGCCTGATTTCCGACCCTCACATCGACAGGCACTCTTTTGACATGGATGAGGGACTGCGCAAAGCCCGGCGCATCCTTGTTAATTTGAATGAAATGGGCATCGCCACAGGAACGGAAATCCTCAGCCAAACAGCAGCCGAACGCTTGAGTGGACTGATCTCGTGGGCCTGTATCGGGGCCCGCACCACCGAATCACAGAATCACCGCGAATGGGCCAGCGCCTTTTCCATGCCGGTGGGCTTCAAGAACGGCACGGATGGAGATTTGAGCACCGCCATCAACGCCCTTCTGGCCGCATCCGCACCCCAGGTCTTCATCGGTAACGATCCCTATGGCATCACCTCGCGCGTGTTTTCCAGAGGCAACCCGGACTGCCATATTGTCCTGCGCGGCGGTAAACGCCCCAATTACGATCCGGTCAGCATTGGCGAAGCCTGCGGCCATCTGGCGAAACACCCTGACTTAATGCAAGCGGTGGTGGTGGACTGTTCCCACAGCAACTCGGGGAAAGACTATCGCAAACAGGCTGAAGTCTTCAATCATGTGCTGATACAGCGCCTGGGCCATACAAATGGCGTTTACATCAAGCCCAATCCGGCAATTCGGGGAATGATGCTGGAAAGCAACGTCGAAGAGGGAAGCCAGCCCTTCATTTACGGAAAAACTCGCAAGGAAGATCTCAACCCCTTTGTATCGATTACGGATGCCTGTATGGGGTGGGATGAGACCGAAGCCTTACTGCTATCTGCCCACGAGCAGTTATAGGGGGTCGCGGCCGGATTCCAATTCATCCATTCGTTTGCGCTGCTCCATCTCTGTACGATGTTTTCTCAGCGCATTTTCAATGTTGAAGCGCAGCTCGGCGCTGTCGTATGGTTTTAGGATATAACCATAGGCATTGACGTGGATGGCCCGTTCGAGAACCTCCTGGTCATTCAGGCAGCTCAGAAAAATGATGGGAACGGACAGATGGGCGCCGATTTGATCGGCTGCTTCAATACCATTCATGTCGCCTTCCAGGAGAATGTCCATGAGAATGAGATCGGGCTTGTGCTGGAGCGCCAATGCGACCGCTTTCAGGCCTGTATTGGCAACGGCGCAGACCTCATAGTCGAACGACTCCAAACGGGCCTTCATTACCGTTGATACATTGGGCACATCCTCGACGATCAGAATTTTGACCCGCGCCGTCTTCTGCTCGGGTGGGCGTCGGGGTACTTTTTTGGTCTCTTTGGGTTCCATAATTGTGCACCAGTTCCGTATCGCAGCTCGCGAGCATCGTCCCTGTCAGCAACTCAACCCAATCCCCACCGGAAAAATGAAGGATCAATTGGTTGGTATAACAGATTATTACGATAGCATCGCCCTTGTGGTTCTGCAAACGCTTTCAACAACAAAGGCACCGCACAATGGTTTGTCCGCGATCCGTTGTGTGTGGCTGCAAAAGTCCTGCCAGGATGACGCAACAGATTCTTTTCCATCATCAGAGCCGTATACCCCGGGTTTGGCACGAGGGTGCAGAACTGGCCGGAATGCGCAGCCCGCTGCTTGGGCGTGTGAAACAGCAGGACTCAGCGCCAGCAGCACTTTTTGTGCTTTTTTCCGCTGCCGCAAGGGCAGGGATCATTTCGACCAATCTTGGGCCCCTTTCGAATGGCCTGCTCCGGCTTTGGAGAATGGCCGTCCTTGAAACGCCAGCCCCCCTCCTCGCGCACAAACTCAGCAATCTCGTGATGGTTGACCAGGCGCTCCTTTTCCCGATAACGGGCCACAAACTCGACGATGCCGGCGTCCTCATCTGGGCCACCCTTTTCCGTTCGCAGCACTTCCAAAGAAATCCACTGGGCCTTTTTGGACCAGGCCGCGCTCTCTTCATGATTAAACTTAGACCGTTGAGAGAGGTGGGTTGTTTGATAGAGGTAGTCGATTTCCACTTTAGCATAGGCGCTATAGCGGGACCGCATCAGCGCCTCGGCAGTTTCGGCATCCCGCTCCCCTCTGATCAGAGGTTCACAGCAACCGGCATAAACATCTCCACTGCCGCAGGGGCACAACTCCATGGTGCGTCTCCTTCTGTGGGGCTTACCGAATTGTTGGGTCATCCTACATCATTTCATCCGAAGTGAAAAGCTTAATAACAGTTTTATACTACCAATCAACCGGCATGGGGCCCTCATTGCATCTTGTCACCAGGGACTTAATTTTGTTTATAACTAAATAACAGTAAATCACTCTATGGAGGAAACATCATGGCTGACAAAAAACAAGACTACTTTGAGAATGAGAAAGAGCGCGAAGAAGGACATGTTGACACCCGTTCAAAGAACTTTGACTGCGAAGATAAAGATCCCAACCTGGGTTGCGATCCGGGGATCGATGTAGCGGGATAGCATAAGGCAGAGCTTCAAGCAACTCGAGGCATACAATTCAGAAGAAGAAAAAAAGGCAGGGCCTCTCCGGAGGCTCTGCCTTTTTTTGCATGTATTGGTGCTTTCAAACCTCGACCATTTACATTCTCAAGTAGTAAAATTCGTAGGCACCGTCGTTGATATCGATCCGCAAGTTATACCCCCGGGATTCAGCAAAGACGATCCAGGGCGGTCTGCCGCCCCCGCCGCACTCGTAATTGGGCCAAAATTCACCGGTTTTTCCACTGTGGAAAGACAGCATCATGGCGTTTCGATCCATGGAGCGCGCCTTTTCTTTAGCAATGGCGGTGGCCGCGGCCAGGTCCAGGTCCTGGTCTTCAACCTGCAGTTTCACAGTATCGTGGGAGTAGAATTTCAATGTCGACTGAATTTGAGCCATGGCTTCTCCGTTCGTTTGGTTATTTTCAACACACCAATACGTAAGACACCATCTCCCGGTTGGCAACCGGCAGCGCTCGACCCATCGACAGGCTCTGGCCTTCATTCACTGACTTTTCTCGATGCGTAAGCCATTGGCTTATGATCACTGTCATGAAAACGAGGCTGGGTGTCTCCTACAAGGAAATTCTCCAGCAGCGATGGATGGTTTTACGGTTGCTGACGTAGTCCTCGGGGATGGTTTGAGCGGTAATTTCTTCCACACTGCCGGCTTTGAGGAGTTCCATGCGGGCAATGAAATCCTGATGATTGGTGGAAAAGTAGATCACGCCACCGTGGCGCATGAGATCAATCACCCTGTTCAGGAGGAGGGGGTGCGCCTCGGCAATATCGAAATGGTCATTGCGTGTGCGGACCGTGTAGAATGAGGGAGGATCCACCACGGCGAGGTCGAATCGCTGCCGGCGTTGACCGGCCGCGGTCAAAAAATCGAATACGTGGGCTTGGATGAACTGGTGGCCTTCGGTGGGAATGCCGTTGAGCACCATGTTTTTGCGGGCCCAGGCAATGGCCGTCTTGGAACGGTCAACGGATACGGTGGACCGTGCGCCGCCCTTGGCGGCATAGCAGGTAAATGAGCCGGTGTAACAAAACAGGTTCAGGAAATCCTTCCCGGCCGATGCGTCACGAACCATCATGCGGGTGTTGCGATGGTCTGCAAAAAGACCGGTGTCGACATAGTCGCAGGGGTTGACATAAAATTGGAGATCCCGCTCGGAAAGCGCGATGAGCGTCTCGGTGTGATCGATGCGCTGATACCGCCGACCATTGGACTTGCCGTAGTAGCGCTCTTTTAAGTGCAGCTGCTCCATCGGGACCTCCAGCGCCTCAGCCACAGCCGCTCCCATCATCGGCAGCCACTCAGGAGTGGATTGCCTGCGGGTATATTCGCCAACCACCAGGTGACCGCCGTACCAATCCACCACGGCACGAATCTCCGGTATATCCCAGTCATAGAGCCGGAACACATCAATCCGCTGTTTGGCGAATCGCCTGCGCAGGTGCCTGAACCGCTTCTGGACCCGGTTGGCCAGCATAACCGCCTGCCGGCGGTATTTTTTTCCCAGTGCTTCATCCATGGAAAGCAATTTGTCGAGGCGGCAACATTTTCAACGCATGCGGGTGGCGCCGCAAGCCCTTGATAGGCGAATAAGCATCGGCGGGTCAACTTAGGAGGTGCAGGGAAGCCGGCAAAGGGTACCGCCCTCAGCCGGGAGCTGATCAACCGGCCAGGCCGGTTGCATTGAAATCCGCCGTTGCAGATAATTGCAAATGAAGAGATCGGGGAAAGAGGATGGCTAACCTCCCGCAGCCGCTTTGTAAAGGGGCATCAAGGCCATAAAGAGTTTGGCAAATTCCCCGGCGATGCCTTTGGCTTTTCCTATGGCGTCATCCTTTTCCATCCGCAGGGATATCTCGAAATAGGTGTCCGAAGCATCCATTTCATCAAGGGGGGCTCCCTTGGCATCCACCATGGACAAATGATGGGCCTCAACCAGTGACTGGACCAGTGCCTTGTTTTCCTCAATCGCCATCCAGTCACTCAATCGCTGCCAGTCGGAGATCCCGCTCTCCTGTTCCTCAGGCCGGTAGGCCAGAAAGCCACAGGAAAGCCCTGCCGTATCCAGACGCACAAAAAATCTTGCGGCCTTACCGTCGGCATCCTTTTTACGCTTGCTGGTATCCTGCCAGTGCAGTTCTGATTTGGTGGAAAACGCCCATGAATTGAACTTGTAGGCCGGTTCCGCTATTTTGAGGGTAACAGCACCACCCAGTTGGGCGCGACCGCGCCAATTGGTCCTTGCGGCGCTGGTCTTGAAGTCGCCGACCTGCATCCCAATGAAATTACCGCCTGCCTTCGTGGATTTGGGAGGTCTCTTGGCCTCTTCCGCCTTAATTTTTTCCTGGAGCTCTTCCCATTGGCGGCGGGCCTGAATGGTGGTCTGAAGCTCTACGGTGGTCTGAATCTCCTCGCCGGATTCCCAGCGGATGACCATATCGTTCTTCTTGATGGAGAGAACGGTAAACACCCCTTTTTCATTCTCATACTGCTCGTCAATTTCGAATTTTATTTCTTCCGGCTCTCCCATACTTCCTCCTGTTCATCACTATAATATGCAGCCGTAAAGCAGCGAACCGAAGTGTCGCCCGCTTTCCGCGCTGTGCGATCCTAGTCATCCACACTGAACAACCCGGTAGGGGTGCAGTTGCCGCTCATCATCGTCGATCCAACCCAGCGAACGGTCTCATTGAAAGCTGCAACGGTGGGCCCATGTTGAGATCAGAATCAAAAAATTTCTGTACCATAGCACAAAAACGCAGCCAATTTCCAGAATGTTTTGACAATTGATAGTTTGCCAAATCAAACCCCCGCAAATCGCCATCTAACTTACCCTATCCGCCTTGCTCAATTAAAAGTTGGCCTGAACGCAATCAATACCGAGCACACTTTAATGTAAACCAAATCGGTCGGGCGATCGTCTGAATGAGCAATGATTTAAAGGAGGGAATCGAAATGATCGAGGAACTGTATATTGCTTCCAAAAATGTCAATCTGGAAATCGTGGCCAAGCTGCTCAATTCCGTTGCCGAAAAATATGACTGTTGCGTAAAATATGATCAAAAGAAGAACAGCCTGGAATTTTTTGGAGACGATTCGTACTGGCGCCATATCGTCGAGGAGGTCCTGGCCCTGTTCTTTCCCGTGCCTCGCATGGATGCGGTGCGAATCTGAAGACCCTGAACTGCAGGGGCGGCCCTCCCGGGAGAAGTATTGAAGGAACTCAAACCTGAAAGGATTTACTGAGCATGATCTTCAAAATTGTCCTGTCCGTTTCGATCATGCCTTCAGTGGTCAAAATACCGATGTTCTTCATGGTGCCTTCCGGGGATCCGTGAATGATACCGTCCGAGTCGCTCACGTTGACGCCCTGGAGAGAAAACAAAGCTGCCTGAACAGCGGTTCCCGCTGCTGTGGCGAGCTTAAGGGCGCAGCCGCCTTTGGCGCCGTCGCAGATCACCCCGGCCAGATCCTCGGTCAAATTTTTGATGGCGCCGGCCAGATGTTCTGCACTGCCACCGAGCAGATAGGTAATGCCCGATGTAGCCCCGGCCCCTGCGGCCACGGAACACCCGCAGATTGCCGACAATCTCCCGGTGTGAGCTTTGACATAGGCGGTCACCACATGGGACAGGGCAATGGCTTCCAGAAAGGATCTATTGTCCACCTCGAGGTATTTCTCGACGGCCACGATGGGCAAAATCGCCGTCAGGCCATGATTGCCACTGCCCGCAGAGCTCATGGCCGGCAATTTGACCCCGGACATCCTGGCATCGGCGGCCGACGATGTCAAAATACGGGCATCGGCGATCATATCGCGCTTGAGCAGTTTCTGTCTGACCAGGCGCTCGAAAGTTTTTCCGACCCCCAGGCCGCTGCCGAATTTCAGGCCAACGGCTGCCAGGTGGGTATTGAAATCAACGCCTTTCTGCAGGAAGGCGAGATCGTCCTCATCCAAATCGTCGACCAGGGCGATGAGGTCCTGCAGGCGCAAAGATTTCAGCCACTCTTCAAGAGCTCCAATCTGCGACGCGGCTCCCGGTTCCCCCGCAGGTTCATGTTCGCTGGTCTCCCCGGCACCGGCCGATTCGCCATCCAGCGTGCGACGAACAATGTTGTCATGCAGGCCTTCGATGATGGTTTCCGCACTGTGACCGGCTGAGCGTATCACCGTTTTCACGAACAAACCACGCCGGTCCTCCAGGAGATGGAGCTTGACCTTACCGGCAGCCAGGAGCGTCTGTGCCGCGCTGACCGTCTTTTCATCGAGCGTTGCCAATACCTCGAGCTTCAACTGGGGATCTCCCCCCACGGCGCCCAGAGCGGCAGCCGTGTCCAGCCCGCTGAGCCCATTGGTGCCGGGAATGGAAACCGCAATGCCATTTTTATAAATATTGGGGTCGACCCACACTTCAATGGCGTCGATAGGGCCATCGGGAAGCAACGCAGCGGCGGCGGCGGCGCCAAGTGCAATGGCCACCGGCTCCGTGCACCCCAAAGCCGGGGCGACTTCCAACCTGAGGATATCTTTTACCGAAAAAGAGGCACCTTTTGGATTCATCAATGATCTCCTGGGGTCTCGGGTCACGTTTTAGGCGTTCAACCGGTTAAATTGGCCCGAAGGTCCGCCGATGGCGCGCTGAAGGCATGGGAACAAGACCAATGGGCCGGATGGATTGAAATTCTTCGTTTCAACCGGTGCAACACTATCGGCGAGTGTACCACAGATTAATGGCTTTTCGAAACTGCCACATTGATTTTTAGCCGTAATAGAGTATAATCTATTTTTAATCCGAGTCGACTCGTGTTCCTGCTGACCACCTCCTGAATTGCGATTACCGGAACGAAGGCCCCTATTCAACGTTTCACTGGGTTGGGATCATGTTAACATTCCGGTAAGCGCCACTCGACTGAACGACCCACGCCTTGGCCTGGAACGCCATTATTCATTAACGAACAGCATCTTCTGTCCATACAGGAGGTCTCCCTGGAGACCTTCCAGCGGCCAGGTTTGTCACATGAAGCAGCCCATCGGGAGCATTGCTGAAGCGGGGCGCAAGCCGAAACAACATCTGATCACAGGAAATGAGAATGAGGTCAACACCAACGATCGACCAGCTGAACCGCAGAATCCTGGAACTCGAAGCGGAACTATCCGACTACCGCGATCGGGGGCGCCCTGTCGAGGGACAAGAGCAGCCACCTTGCAGTCTTTTCGAACATATCCTCATGGGCATTACCGTGTGGAACCGCGATGGCCAATTGCTGCTGGCCAACCGATTCTTCACCCTCCTGACCGGCTATACGAAAGAGGGGGTCGGCAGTCTGGAGAGCTGGCTTACGAGGGTATTTCCCGACTCGCACTACCGCAGCAGAGTGATGGCGGACTGGGGAAACGCCATGCGCCGGTCGGAAGCGGTGCGACAATTTCAAATCACGTGCAAGGATGGATCCATCAAAGAGGTTGAATTTCGAGGTTCCTTTCTGCCGGATGGTCGGACCCTGGTCACCATGGCCGATTACACCGCCTATAAAAAAATGGAAACCCAGGTGATCCAGTCTCAAAAAATGGAGGCTATCGGCACCCTGGCCGGCGGTATCGCCCACGATTACAATAATTTACTAATGGGAATCCATGGCAACCTGACCCTGGTTCTGCTAGATTTCGACGGTCCAGTGGAACAGCTCCAACAGCTGAAAAATATCGAAAAATATATCCAAAGCGGTATCAACCTGACGCAGCAATTGCTTAGCCTGAGCAGAGGCGGTCATTTTCAGGCGTGCACGGCCGACGTCAATCCACTGCTGCGCGAGACGGCCGACATTTTCAGGCGCACGAAAAAGCAGATCAAGTTTCACGATCGTTTGGATCAAACCGTAAAACCGGTGGAGATCGACGCCTCGCAGATGGAGCAGGTGTTTCTGAACCTCTTTATCAATGCATGGCAGGCCATGCCGGAGGGAGGGTCCGTTACATTGACATCCGCTAACGTCGCACTCGACGCCGGCTTTGCGGGAGCCTATCATATCGCTCCGGGCAGCTATGTCAAAATTTCAGTGGCCGACACCGGGGTGGGGATGGACAAAACTACCCAAAGCAAGGTTTTCGACCCCTTCTTCACCACCAAAGGCAGCGGTTCCGGGACCGGCCTGGGACTGTCCTCCAGTTACAACATCGTTAAAAACCACGGCGGCATCATCACCGTTGACAGCCAGTTGGGCAAAGGGACTGACTTCACCATCTACCTGCCGGCTTCCGGCAAGCCCATTGAGGCGGCGCAAGCAAAGGAGCCAAAAATCGTCAGGGGACGCGGAACCATTCTGCTGGTGGATGACGAGACCATGATTCTAGATGTGGGCCGGCAGATGCTGCGACAGTTGGGATATGCGGCTCTGACCGCCAGCAGCGGCCAAGAAGCCGTTGCCGTGTACCAAGAGAAAAGGGAAGAAATCCGAATGGTTATCCTTGATATCATCATGCCGGATTTGAGCGGCCAGGAGACGTTCAGGCGACTCACTGAGCTGAATCCCGACATCGATGTCCTCTTGGCCAGCGGCTACAGTGTCGATGGAGAAGCCCGCAGGATGCTTGAAATGGGCGGCAGGGGGTTTATCCAGAAGCCGTTCAGCCTCAACGAACTTTCCAGCGTTATCCACGACATCCTCGGGTAGTGGGCATCACCGCTGCCCGCGTGCCTCGGCCGGTTCCCGAGACCCCTCGGCCATACGCCAGAGGATGTGCCCCGTGCCGGCCATGTCACTTAGAGTGCGGAACAACGCCTTCACGCATCGACAGCGCTCTTCGTAGCTGCGACCGGGGAACAGCGATGCGGACTGTGCCGGAATGGTGAAAAAATCCTCAAGGAGTTCAAGGTCCAACGGACGCTGCCAGCAGTGCCGGCGCAGATTGCCGCAGCGCTCCTGAAGGGCCCGGCAGGCCGCTGCGTAATCGGTGATAACACGATACCGGGGCAGCGCGAGGCCCAGGCGCTCAAAGGCCAGGGCAAGCAGATCCTGCCCGTTGGGGCCGACCAGTTCGGGATAAAAGGAGAAGGCGATCTTCCCTCCTCGTCGAAGGCATTGAAATGCTTCACCGATGGTATGCAAAACGTCCGGGAAAATAAAAATCGAGGCGTTGTAGAGCACATAGTCGAAGATCTCTCCTCCCGTCACCCGGACCAAATCTTCTCCATCGCCCACCATCAGGCGAATGCCCGGCGTATCGCACGCGCGCAGGCCGGCCGACACCATCTTAGGCGAGAGATCCACCCCCAATACGCTGCAGGCATATTCTTGATGGAGCACCATGGCGGATACGCCGTTGCCGCAGCCGACATCGAGGACTGAAGAACGGGGAACGAGACGGATAGCGCTGGCCATATGCGATGCCAGAGCGGAAAAGAGGCCGTGTTTGCCTTCAAAGGCCTGGTAGATCCGGTAGCTGCGATCAAAATGATCCGCTACATTCCGTTTGACCTTCTCCTTGAACGCATCCGTTACCATTGCACTTCCGCTTTCCCGGCCATGTGCCGTGTCAGGCTGTTTACGGTCGTTTCCCACCACTAGAATGGCGGTGAAAGGCTGAACGCGATTGCAATGAGCGGAATCGCCTCTCTCTTGCAAAAAGCGGATCTACCTTACATTGAAGCCCTAATAAATTCAACGGGCTGGGCAACCGACCACTGATTGGGACGCCAGGGATGAAAATATGACATAAAGCTTGCATTGCCGCTAAATCTGATATAAATCATTACACGACGTAAAAC
>Ga0316201_10003724_pt1 | contig 11322 bp, 7 predicted proteins | sample CS6wburrow_MG_FD_204516 | JGI IMG/M metagenome (GOLD analysis project Ga0316201, IMG submission 204516) | Coastal sediment microbial communities from Delaware Bay, Delaware, United States - CS-6 worm burrow | ecosystem: Environmental > Aquatic > Marine > Coastal > Sediment | place: USA: Delaware... | reverse complement strand
CATACTTTTGTCCGGCAACAAAAGTATGCAAAAGTGCCTGCTCCTTGCGGAGGGCATCTCCTTTGCCAGGCTTCTGGGGCATCAAGAGATGACACTGCTCAAGAAGCCGGCCCGTTACAGGGGGGCCTTCCTTTGGGTGTAACCTACAAGGGAAAAGCTTGAAAGCATGGCCACCGTTGCAATTCTCCACAAAAGGAGAGGCTCTCAAGAGCCTCGTCACCTGCGGGGGAAGCGTAGGATTTTGCTCGACAAGAACATTCCGGATTGAGGTTGCCGCCTTTACGAGCCAGACATGCCCAGCGCAGCGCAAAGCTTTCTTTTGCTTCGTTTTCTTTGTCGCTACAAAGAAAATGAAGTTGCTGTCGGGCAACCCCGACGGTTTTGCATTTGGCCTTTAAGAATTTCAAAACACAACAAACAGGGACAACAGATGAACCATCTGTTGTCCTTTCTATCATGAACTCTGGCTGAACTTTGTCAGCAGCCTGAAAGGTCAGAAACCTTCTTTTTCCTTTCACTTTAATCCCCCCTAAGATACGTCGACGGTTTCTGCCCGAGAGCCTTCCATGTGCCGAGCAGGCCGAGCAGGAGCGTCAAGGCAATGCCGATCAGGATGGTTGTGATGATCGTTGCCAGGTGCAGGGTAAACGGCATCTTCATCAAACCTTTGATTATCCCCATGGCCGCGATGCTGCCGACAATTGCGCTGAGACTGCCGGCAATCAGCCCGAGCAGTATGAACTCCGTAGCAAAAGCCCCGAGTATGTCAAAACGGGTTGCGCCGCACACTTTGAATATCACCGCATCATGAATGCGGCGATGCTGGTCCGCAGAAACTGCACCGGCCAGCACCAGGAACCCCGTCAACAGGGCAATCGCTGCCATACTGCGAAATGCCGTGCCGATCCTGTCGAGGGTGCGGGAGACGTTCTGCATGACTTCGCGGGTACTGATCGCGGATACGTTCGGGAACTGGTTGGTGATCGCGGCGAAGGCGGTCTCTTCGTTTTCTGGCAGTACATGAATGGACGCGATATTCGTCTGCGGCGCGTTCTCCAGCAGCCCGGGAGAGAAGATCAGTGCAAAGTTCAGATCCAGAGTTGACCAGTCCACTTGCCGACGGCTGCTGATCCTGGCGGTCATGTCACGACCGAGAACATTAACAGTCAGGGTGTCGCCGATATCAACACCAAACCCTTTGGCCAGGTCGTCTGTTAACGACACCAGGGGCTCACCGGCATAATCAGGCGGCCACCATTCGCCTGCAACGATCTCCGTATCTGGCGGCATCTCGGCAGTATAACTCAGGAAACGATCGCCGCGTACCGCCCAGCGTACATCCTGGGCGATCTCTGCCATGCTGACCGGCGTGCCGGCAATAGCGGTAATCCGTCCACGCAGGGTGGGATAGCGCTCGATCTTGCCTATGCCGGGCAAACTCTTTGCGAGCGCTTCAAAAGCTTCCGCCTGGGAGCCCTGAATATCGAGAAAAAAGAAAGCTGGCGCTTCGCTGGGCACGGTTTCGTTGACCTTGTCATCAAGATTGGTCTGGACCAGCATGATCACGACCAGCGCCGTCAAGCCAAGGCCAAGAGAAAAGAGGGCATTGCCGGCCGGTGAGCCACGACGATGGATGTTGGCCAGACCCAGCCGCAACGATGGATGGTCCGGCCGTGGCAGATGGCGGGTCAGTTTGACAACCATGGCCGCGGCATAGCGAAAAATGCCAAAAGAGGCGGCTGCGCCGCAGATAAACCAGAATGCCATTTTATGGTCCGTGCTGGTCAGCACGGCCAACATGGCCAGACAAATGACGGTAAAGGCGATCATTATCCTGATAGCGATGCCGGGGTTCTGGTCTGTGTTTTCACCGTAACCACGAAACAGTATTGCAGGAGAGACCCGCCTGGCGACGCCAAGTGCCTTGAGGGAGAAAACCAACGCAATCAGCAGCCCGAACATGGCTGCGGTGAGCAGGGTCTGCCAGTGAATCGCCGGGGCCAGCGGCACCGGAAGATGGCTGCCGAGAAGTTGCTTGATCATGAATGGCAGTGCCGCCCCGCAGACAACCCCGGCGCCAGCGCCAAGAGCGCCGAGCGCAAGAACCTGCAGGAGATAAGCGATAAAGATCAGATGGCCCGGCGCTCCCAGGCACTTCATCGTTGCGATGTGAGTGATCTTGCCAGTCAGGTAGCTGCGGACAGCTCCAGAGACACCGAGCCCGCCAACCAGTAACGCGCAGAGACCGATCAGAGTCAGATTCTGATTCATGCGATCGAGAAAAAAGCGTACCCGGGGAGCCGCTTCCCGCCAGGTGCGCAGACGCCAGCCGGCTTCTGGAAAACGTTCCTGCAGGTCGTCCCTGAATTGATCGACTGTTTCGCGGTCAGGCAGTCGCAGCCGATATGCGTGATAGATCAAACTGCCCGGCTGCATCAATCCTGTTGCAGCAAGTCCGTCGAGACTGGTCATGAAACGCGGGCCGAGGTTGAAGGCCCGGATGGTTCGGTCAGGTTCCGTCGTCAGGACCCCACGGATGAGGAACTCTGCGTCACCGACTTTCACCTTGTCTCCAACATCGATGTCCAGTCTTGCAAGCAGAGCCCGTTCAACGAGGGCGCCATATACGCCATCGTCGACAAGCGCCTGGGCGATCGATTGAGTCGGTTCTATCTCAACATTGCCATAAAGGGGGTAGGCGTGGTCAACAGCCTTCAGCTCCGCCAGTATTCGCTTGTTTTGGTCACCATTCGCCACCATGGTGCGCATGGTGACCACGTGTGAAAGGCTGCCGCGTGTGGCAAGGAAGCTGGCAGCAGCCGCCGGCAGCTCACGGTGGGCCATGCGGATTTCAAAGTCCCCGCCGAGCAGTCCGCTGGCATCTGCCAAAAGCCCTGATTTGGCTGACTCGGTAAAGGAGCCTATCGCGCTGATAGCGAAGACGCCGAGGAAGAGACAGGTCAGGAATACCCCGAAGCCGCGCAAGCCGCCACGCAGTTCACGTCTGGCCAGACGCAAAGCCTGTGGTATGACCCGGACTTCATTCACCTGACGTACCTCTGGTTTCCATCATGCGGCCGTCGACCATCTGGACGGAACGATTGCAGCGCGATGCCAGTGTTTCATCATGAGTGACCAGCACCAGTGTGGTGCCGTGCTCCTTCTGCAGGCTGAAAAGCAGGTCCATGACCATAATCCCGGTTTCCCGATCAAGGTTGCCGGTCGGTTCATCTGCCAGGAGCAGGGAAGGGTTGGCCACGAAAGCTCTTGCCAGAGCGACCCGTTGCTGTTCACCGCCGGACAGTTCCCCCGGGAAATGGTGCAGGCGGTCACCGAGTCCGGTCTTTTCCAGCGCGGCTTTGGCCTGGCCGGCCGGATCAGCGGCCGCCGCGAATTCGAGTGGCAGTGAAACATTCTCCAGCGCGGTCATGGTCGGGACCAGGTGGAAAGACTGAAAGACGATGCCGACATGTCTGCGCCGAAATCGTGCCAGGTCGTCCTCGCTGATTGCAGTCAGGTCGGTATCTGCGATCCGTACCTGTCCCGAAGATGGTCGTTCCAGCCCTGAGAGCGCCATAAGCAAAGTCGTTTTTCCCGCCCCGGACGGTCCGACGATACTGATCGTTTCGCCACGTTTTACCGACAGGTCGACGCCGCGTAGTATGTTGACCGGGCCGGCGCCACCGACTAGACTGAGATGAAGGTTCCTGATATCTACCATAGGTCTGACTATGCCCCTGTTAAGGTTATCTCTATTCCTGCTTGTTATGGCGGTCTGCAATGTGCAGTCGCTATACGCAAATAATACTGCAGAATCTGCTCTGCGTCTTCTGGTGCTTGGTGACAGCCTGAGTGCCGGCTACGGGCTGAAACCCGAAGACTCCTTCCCGTCGCGACTGGAAGAAGCCCTTGATGTGGCCGGCTATGACGTTCACGTCATCAATGCCGGCGTCTCCGGTGACACGACCGCCGGTGGGTTGTCCCGTCTGGAATGGGCTCTCGCAGACAAACCGCAGATCGTTCTTGTTGAGCTTGGTGGCAATGATGCCTTGCGTGGATTACCGCCTGCTGAAACTTATGCCAACCTGGAATCGATCATTGTCAAATTGAAAAAACACGGCGTCAGGGTGATTCTGGCCGGCATGCAGGCTCCACGCAACCTTGGCAAGGATTATACCCTGGAGTTTAATGCCATTTATCCCCGACTTGCGGGACAATATGATGTTCCTTTATATCCTTTTTTTCTCGACGGGGTTGCGCTCGATCCTGCTCTGAACCAGCCGGATGGTATCCACCCGAATCCTGCGGGGGTTAAGGTGATCGTCAACAAAATCTTGCCACTGCTTGAATCTGAACTGGAACAACTTAATCCTGAAAATTGATTCGGTCATGCTCCGATGTCAACACAGGTATCTTGGAACAGTCATTGAAAATTTGCTGCCAACCGGTCGCAGGATGCCGGGCACCCTCCGACGATAAGACGAAGTCCCATTTGATGACGGGCTTCCTGGTGAATAGCGAGATATCGCTATGCAAATGCAGCTTGACGCTCCCGTGCTTACCTGAGATACGCTTCCGTTACATATCTCCTCATCATGACGTGTGTGTTGAAATAATATGCGTTCTTGCCGATCGCATTTTTCATCACCTGGGTCCAGCCTTTACGATCCTTGTAATAGAGCGGGATAATGGTCTTTTCAAGCTTCTTGTAGAGGTCCTCGACGTCTTCGTCCGAGTGGTTGACGTCGGTGGTGGTCTCGGTCGGCGGCGGGCCGATTGACCAGCCGGTAATCCCCTCAATGTGGCCTTCGATCCACCATCCGTCCAGTACGCTGAAATTCGGCACCCCGTTCAAAGCGGCTTTCATGCCGCTGGTGCCGGATGCTTCCAGCGGGCGCAATGGGTTGTTAAGCCAGATGTCAACGCCCGGGATCAGGCGGCTGGCGACATCCATGTTGTAGTTCGGCAGGTAAATAATTTTCAGGTCGTCGCCGAAAAATTCGGTTTGATTGCGGATCTCCTGGATCATTTTTTTGCCGTGGTCGTCGTGCGGATGGGCCTTGCCGGCAAAAACCAGCTGCAACTTCCCGGCACCGATCTTCTTCAAAAGCTCGGGATCGTTGAAGATCATGTTCACCCGCTTGTACGCAGTTGCCCTGCGGGCGAACCCGATGGTCAGGATCTCTGGATCAAACTTTACCCCGGTCGTCTCCTCAATATACTGGAAGAGGTACGCCTTGGCTCCGGCATGGGCGTCCTGGATTTCCCGGTCCGGAATAATGTCCACCCTGACCAGAAGCTCCGGTTCGTTGGCCCAACCGGGCAGGTACTTGTCGAACAGGGTCATCATGTACGGCGAACCCCAAGTGAACGGGTGAATGCCGTTGGTGATGGCATGGATCTCGAAGCCGGGGAAGAGGGCTTGTGACACCTGGCCGTGTTTCTTGGCAACGCCGTTGACAAAGTGCGAAAGATTCAGCGCCAGCATGGTCATGTTGAGCTCGTCTTTGCCGCCAAGTTCCTTGAGGAGGTCTATAGGAATCACTTCCCCCATGACACGATTGACCAGGTCGTAGGGGAAGCGGTCGTGACCGGCCTCGACCGGAGTGTGGGTGGTAAAGACACATTTCTCCTGAACGCGGCGCGTATCCCACGAGGCCCGCTCGTCCCAGGTGTCTTCAACCGGCAGACGATGATGATTCAGCAATTCAAGGGTCAGCAGGCTGGCGTGGCCTTCATTCAGATGGTACTTGCGAACCTGGAAGCCGAGAATCTGCAGCAGGCGCGCACCGCCGATGCCAAGCACGATCTCCTGCTTGAGCCGATAACTTTTGTCGCCGCCATAGAGATGGTCGGTGATTTTACGGTCTTCCGGAAGGTTGCCGGGGATGTCGGTGTCCAGAAAAAGCACCGGCAGTTCACCACCTGTCGGGCTCTTGACGCGGTACAGCCACGCCTGGACCTTGACGTCCCGATTCTCTATGGTTACCAGTGCCTTGCCAGGTAAAAGTTCAAGCAGATCCTCGGGTTGCCAGTCAACCGGACTTTCCTGTTGCCAGCCCTGCTCGTTGAAAGTTTGCCGAAAATAGCCTTTGCGGCTGATCAGGGTAACCGCCACCAGGGGAAGTTTCAGGTCCGCTGCGCTCTTGATCGTGTCACCAGCCAGAACGCCAAGGCCGCCACTGTAAGTGGGGATCTCCGTGGTCAGGCCGATTTCCATTGAAAAATAGGCGATCCGTGATATTTCCGTGTAATGTCTCCAACTGTTCATTCGTTGCCTCGATATCCATGTCTTTTGACGAGTAGTATTGATTCATAGTCACCCCGACGACCCGGGGGTGTGCCAATCACGGCCCTTGCATAATAGCATAAACTAAGTTCATTTTTCGTGCAGATCCGAACGATTTTTCATATCTTTGCATTTGACGAAAAGCTTGCATAATTGTCTGGTTTATGGAAATAAATGATCATTTCATAACGGTTGTAGTGATTGTCGGGGGATGTATGGCTTATGTATGAATCTTTTTTTGCCTTCAAGGAAAAACCCTTTTCCCTGACACCGAACCCGCGTTTCCTTTTTCTCAGCAAAACCCATAACGAAGTTTACGCCCATCTGATCTACGGAATCGAACACAGGACCGGTTTTGTCGAAGTGACCGGTGAAGTTGGCACCGGCAAAACGACGATCCTGCGGACACTGCTTTCGCATCTTGATGAAGAAAAATATCGTGTCGCATTTATCTTTAATCCCAAGCTGACAGCTTTCGAGCTGCTGCGCAATATCAATCGTGAGTTCGGGGTTGCCGATGACGGACTCAGTAATCCAGACCTGATTCATTCTCTCAACGAGTTTTTGCTGGCCGAGAACCGGGCCGGCAGGACCCCGATCCTGGTGATCGATGAAGCCCAGAACCTGTCCGGGGAAGTCCTCGAGCAGATCAGGCTTTTATCCAATCTGGAAACCGAAGAAGACAAGCTGATCCAGGTGATCCTGGTCGGACAGCCGGAGTTGCGCAACCACCTGAACGATCACAGCCTGAGACAGCTCAACCAGAGGATCGCAGTACGCTATCATCTGCGGCCCCTGAACGGTGAAGAGACGTCCTCTTATATCCTGAACCGGCTTAAAATTGCCGGCCGTCCGGACACGAACGTCTTTGCTCCCGGGGCCCTGAAGAAAATCTTCAAATACTCCGGTGGTGTGCCGAGGAGGATCAACCTGATCTGTGACCGGGCGCTGCTGACTGCCTATACGGAAGATCGTGGCATCGTCTCGGCCAGGGATGTCAGGCAGGCCGTCGCCGAACTGGAAGGGATGGGTGAGGGCTCTGCCGGTGGGCAACTGCCCTGGAAAGCAACCGTTCTCGCCGCCCTGGTCTGCCTGGTCATCCTGGCCGGTTTTCTTGCCCTTGAACCTTTTGGCAAGAGCGCTACAAGCGCGGTTCCGGTCAGCTTGAAGCCGGCACCCTCGAGCCTGCCAACACAGCCGATAAGTGCACCTGTCGAGCCATCCGTGGGGCAGCCGGACAGCCTGCTCGCCAGTTTCAATGCGCTCTTTTCCCTCTGGGAAGCGCCTCTGCTCGATGGACTGTCAGCCTCTGCCGGACTTGACATCGATCGCGAATTGTCCGCGCGCGGGTTTGAGCTGGTTCGGCTGACCGGTGATTTTGATGATCTGCGCAAATACAACGTGCCAATCCTGATCCCGTTGTCCGAAGGGCAGGGCGGTGGCTACCTGGCTGTACTCGGTCAGGAATCTCCGGACAACTGGAGAGTTGCACCTGCCTATGATGGCCGGGATATCCTCAACTCGGCAAGGCTCAACGCCCTTGGCATGCGTATGGCCATGGTCCCATGGGTGGATTTTGCCGAGATTGGCAACGTTGCTGCACCGGGTACCAGCGGGGAAAACGTCAGGCGCCTGCAATTTCTGCTCGGGCTTGCCGGGTGTGTGGATGTTCCGACCAACGGTCGCTACGATTCACGCAGCATTAACTGTGTAAAGTCTTTTCAGAGAGAGCACGGGCTGGTTGTTGACGGTCTGGTCGGACCGCGCACTCTGATTCTCATTTATCAGGTTGCCGGGGCATATGATATGCCCAGGCTGTCCTGATATTTTCAGGCGCACATCACATGAGCTCAATACTTAAAGCGCTCAGGAAGCTTGAGGAAGAAAAGCGGGGCGGAAAGCTTGAAGCCCCCGATCTTCGCGTTGACCAGGGCCAGTCCGTTGCTGTGGGTAAATCATTGCTGCCACTGATCGTCGGCGTCGTTCTTGGCGCCCTGGTCGTCAGCCTGGTTTTCTTCTGGCCGACCGGCGCGCCACAAAAACCGGATCTCGTGCAGAGCGTGACCCCGACTGTACTACCCCCTGTCGTCGAGCCCCCGGTTGCTTCACCTCAAGTCGTAACCGATCCGCCGCCGGCCTCGCAAACCGCAAAAACCCCGCAGGTTACCACCGCTCCTGCAAGGCCTGCAGCTTCTGTTGCACCCGTTGTCAGTGAGCCTGTCGTGTCACGCCCTGTGCGCATGAGTCCCGCGCCGGCGGATATTGCAAAACCGGCCGCGCCGGTTGAAGTTGTTGTGCAACAGGAGCTGCCACCGGAGACTGTGGCACTTCCCGACGGCATTCGCCTGAATGTGACGGAGATTTTCTACCAGGATGCCGTCAACAGCATGGCCGTTGTCAACGATCTGCCGGTCATGGTCGGCAGCCATGTCGACGCTGCAGTTATCACCGAAATACTTACAGACCGGGTTCTCTTTGAGATTGACGGTAAAGTTTATTCTGTGTCAGTGCTGCAACCGTAGCAGCATCAGGCCGCGTCCCATATCTAACCTGAATTACTACAGCAATTCCGCGTTGAATAGTCCCCATTTCACTGTAGAATATTCCTCAATGCTGACGTAAGTCCATCCGTGACCCTACAATAATACATATTAAAACAGATAGTTAAGGACATGGCACGCTCCGTGTACATGTATATGGATATTTTGAAAAGGATCGCTTATGGTGCGAACATCACAATCGCTGAAAATAATACTGACTACCGGAGTCCTGTTCTCAGGTCTCTTGTCGCTTGTTACCCCTCTGTATGCGACCGGCCTTGACGAGCTGGTTCAAGAAGCCCTGAACAACAATCCGGACCTGGCTGAGATGAAGTCACGCTGGGAACAGAGCAGCTATAAGGCACCCCAGGTCGGTAGTCTCAACGATCCGATTTTCTCCTTTGCCTTTTCTAATTACCCCAACGATGATTTTTCCAGTGATACCGCCCCGATGACCGGCAATGAAGTGAAACTCTCACAGATGTTTCCGTTTCCCGGGAAACTTGAGAATCGTTCTGCGCTCGCCAGGGAGCAGGCGAAATGGTTCGAAGCCGCCTATTACGATTCGCATTACCAGCTCGCCCGCAAGGTTAAGGATGCCTGGTACCGGCTCTACTACAAACAGATGTCCATAGGTGTTGTTGAACGCAACATGAAGTTGGTCGATGACATTATCCGGTTGACGGAGGTTCGTTATGAGACCGGTGACGGATTGCAGCAGGACGTCCTCAAGGCGCAGGTCAAGAGGTCAGGCCTGATGGATCAGCTGATCTCGCTGCAACAACAGAAGTCTGTTATCGAGTTCGAACTGAACCGACTGCTGAACAGGACGGCAGGGAGTTTCGTGGTCCCCGGCAACCTGGAGTTGCCCAGGACAGATGTCACTCTTGACGAATTCCAACGGGCCGGGTTGGAAAAACGTCCCATGAATGCAGCCTACCAGGCACTGGTCAAACGTTACCGTTACCAGAAGAAACTGGCGGACCTCGATGATTACCCGGACGTGACCCTCTGGGGCAGTTGGCGTTTTCGCGATGACAACCTGCCGGATGAGGGGACCGACTTCGTCAGTGCCGGAGTCAGCTTCAACCTTCCTATCTACCGTGATAAAAGACGCGCTGCTGTTGCCGAAGCCGATGCCGCCCTGAGAATGGCTGAATACCAGACCATGGGGTTCCGCAATTCGGTGTCGGAATCGATTCAGAAAGCTTATGCCCGCATGCAAGAGACTCTTGAACAGTCTGAACTCTACAGTGAAGGAATTATCCCTCAGACCAGTCAAAGCTTCCAGTCGGCCCTCGGGGCCTATCAGGTCGGCAAGGTTGCGTTTATCAGCCTTCTGGACGCCCTGCTGACAACTTTCAAGGCGGAGATGGACTATTACCGGGTCAGCTCGGAGTATCTCAGGAGTCTTGCCTGGCTTGAGGCCGAATCCACCTTGCCGTTGATCGGCCTCCCCGTGGTGATTGATGAAGATCATGCCGGTTATAAAGTAAACGTTGACCAGAGGACACCATGAATAAAAAACTTCGTTCACTGCTGATTATTGCTGCCGCTGGTGTTGTCGCCGGGTTAGCGGTCACGACCATGCTGCCGCAACTTCATTCCGGCCACGTTCATGAGGTTGCCGGCGTTGTTGCGCCATCCTCTGCCGTCGCTGCTGAAGTCGTAGCACAGAAGTATACCTGTGGCATGCACCCGATGATCATTACCGATGAGCCTGGTCTTTGTCCGATCTGCAACATGGACTTGACGCCGTTGAAGGCAGATGGCAGCACCGACTCTGACATGGCGACAGGTGAACGCAAAATCAAGTACTGGGTCGCGCCGATGGACCCGACTTTTATCCGCGATGAGCCGGGTAAATCGCCAATGGGCATGGACCTGGTGCCGGTCTATGAAGATCAGGCTGCGACCGGTTCGATCATCTCCGTCGACCCGGTGACGTCACAGAACATGGGTGTACGCATGGCATTGGTCACGCGCAAAGACCTGAGCCGCACGATCAGGACTGTCGGCTTGATTGCTTACGAGGAGCCGAAGCAATTCTCCATCAACAGTAAAATCGACGGTTGGGTTGAACGCCTGCATGTCAATGAAACAGGCCAGGTTGTTAAAAAAGGCGCCCCATTGCTGGAAATTTACAGCCCGGCCCTGGTCAGCGCCCAGGAAGAATTCCTGCTCGCCCGGAATAACAACATAACGCTCGCAGAATCCCCGTTCCCGTCGATTGTCGATGGCGCCAAACGCCTCCAGGATGCGTCTCGCAGGCGACTCAAGCTGTGGGACATCAGCGATCGCCAGATCGCGCGTCTTGAAAAGAGTGGTGAAGTGATGAAGAGCCTGACGCTTTATGCCCCTTATAATGGCATCGTCACCATGAAGATGGTTCGTGAAGGACAATTCATCAAGGGTGGTATGGAGCTTCTGACGCTTTCAGATATTTCGAAAGTATGGGTCTACGCCGATATTTACGAATACGAGATGCCCTGG
>Ga0316201_10003723_pt1 | contig 11322 bp, 6 predicted proteins | sample CS6wburrow_MG_FD_204516 | JGI IMG/M metagenome (GOLD analysis project Ga0316201, IMG submission 204516) | Coastal sediment microbial communities from Delaware Bay, Delaware, United States - CS-6 worm burrow | ecosystem: Environmental > Aquatic > Marine > Coastal > Sediment | place: USA: Delaware... | reverse complement strand
TTACCACATTTTCGGCGTATAGCTATTCGGTAGTATAACTGATGCTGAGCGAGTCTCCCAAAACTTCTTGAAATTAGTGCGGCAATTAATGTGGCTTTTCCGCTGCACTCGGCTGCGCAGCACATTCCGATCTCACAGTGGCGGTACCGCGGGATAAGCTTCGAGTACTTTGCCCAGCGACGACTTGAGCGGATCGAGCCATTCTTCGTAGTTTTGCCATTGCTCGACGCCCTCGCGGTAGATCGGTTGGCGGACTTGCTCGGAGCTGGCTGTTCGCACCGGGCGCCGGCTTTCGAAAAAGCGCAGGCACTCAGGTTCATACTCCAGCCCGCAATAGTCGAGCAGTTTACGCACGACGTCTTCGGTGTCCGCGACGGTGTCCTCGTAAAACACGCGATGAATACGTCCAGGCAATGCTTCGTCAAAGTGCGCCATCAGATCCACGTAGTCGTAGTAGAACCGACCCATATCGCTGAGGCTGTAACTGAAATTCTGGCCGCGCGCGTAATACTGCTTGAAATTGGAAAAGCAGCAACCGAGAGGATGCCGCCGTGCGTCAATAATTTTGGCATTGGGCAATACCAGCTGAATCAAGCCGACATGCAGGAAATTGTTTGGCATTTTGTCGATGAAGAACGGGCGATTCGTCTTGCGATGAATCCGGGTGTCTTCCAGGTATAACTCTCCGAGGGCGCGTAATTCATCCGCGCTTTTTGTGGCCAGCACGCTTGCATAGACGGCAATGTCGTCGGAATCGGCTTCCTCGCGCAGGTTTTGCGCCATTGTGATCATATCGGGCAGCTCGGTCGTGCCTTCGACGGCCGAATGACAGGAAAGGATTTGTTCGAGCAGCGTCGACCCCGAGCGCGGCATGCCGAGAATGAAGATCGGATCGGGCGCATCACAACCCATACCCTCTCTCTCTGCAAAAAATGCTCGCGTGAAATCCCGCTTCAGTCGCTGCGCGCGCTTCGTATTCTGGTCCGGATCATAGCGGTGGCTGGCGCGGTACAACGCGTTGCCCTCGTCGTAGTGTTTGAAGGACCGGGCGAAATCAGCGGCGTCTTCATAAGCTTTGCCAAGTGCGAACTGCAAATGCCAGCGGTCCTCGCTGCTCAGGTCAGGATCGGAGAGCTGTGCATGCATGGCAGACAAGTCAGCTTCGGAGAATCGGTATGTTTTTAGGTTAGCCAGGCTCCAGTAAGCCTCGCCGAACGAGGGGTTGAGGGCGAGGCTCTTGCGATAGACGTCGATGCAATCGTCCTGGCGACCCTGGGTCTTCAATACGTGGCCATAGCTGAGCCAGACCTTGGAATTATCGGGATATTCATCCAGAAGGCGCGCGTAGATCGAGCTCGATCGCTCATACTCGCCGACCCGGCTCAGCACAACGGCGGTCAGGTTACGATAGCTCGGGCTTTGCGGTTCCGCGGCCAGGCACTGCTCGATCTGCACCAGCGCTGCCGGAGAATCGTTGCGCCGATGCAGGAGCACGGCATACATATATCGCGCCGCGGTGAATCCCGGCGCCAGCTCCAGGCATCTCAGGATCAGTTGCTCTGCCTCCTCCTCGCGACCACAACGCACGGCGACTTCGGCGAGCATGCGAATGGCGGGCACATCGGTAGGTTTGTCGAAGAGATGTTTCTTCAGCAGCCTCTCCGCGCTGGCAACATCGTTTCTGATCATCGCCGCGGCCGCCTCCTGCAAAATCGGATCGCGTGTCGAGCATTGCACGTGGCGTGAATAGGCGGCGTCGCCGCCCTCGGTGTCACCGGTTGCCATCAGATGATCGGCCAGAACGCGCCATGCTTCCGGATGCTCTGGCTGGAACTTGACGGCCTTCAGTAGAGCCTCTATCGCTTCATCGCCGCGGCCCACATCGCCCAGCGCAACGCCGTATTCGAAATTTGCGGCCGCCCATTTCGGCTGTGCATTCAGCAGTAGCTCGAGTTCGTCGAGTGCACCCTGTGGATTACCTGACCGCCGCTGCGCCATAGCCAGAAACAGCCTCGCCGGCGGATGATTCGGGATTGCCTTGAGAATCTCCTCTGCCTGCTCGGCAGCAAGTGCCGGGTCCACGTCCAGCAATTTCGCGGTGTGCTCGAGGGCAACCTCCAGCGAGCCACGGGCGTCGGTTGTCTCACTCAATGCAAAGAACCTCCATCTAGATTGCCTGTAATTGCCCGCGTCGTTGTAGCACGAGTGCGTAAATCATCACGTAGATACCGACGACGACGAGTCCGATCCACTCGATCTTAAGCGGCGTGAACTGGTACAGCAGCACGAGGATCGATAGTGCCGCCCAGTTGCCCGCCACATAGTAGGCCCGACCCACCTTATCCGGCGTAACGTTGAGGTTTACCGTGTACAGGCGGATAAGCGAATCGAGCGAGTTGATCACAAAGATGACACCAACAACGACCATCGCCATGCGCCAGCCGGCACCGACTTCGAGGCCATTGCTGAAATAGTAATAGAGAACCGAAAACCAGGTCGCGATGGGTATCGATGGCACGACCAGGAGCGCGAGCAACAACTGCCAGGCCTGCAGCCCGCCGACGAACCTCGCTACAAACTGCCCTATCATGATGCTCCAGGCAAACCACCAGTACAGATAGAACTGGTGATATTCACTGATCGGCGTCAGGAACCGATGGATGTTCGAGAAATAGACGCCAACACCACTCATCGATTCGGCGAGGCCGGACGGTCCCATCCCGGAGGCCAGCCATACGCCGGCAATCAATGCAAAGAATAACCAGGTCGACGAGACGCTCAGTACTTTGACATACCGGATATCCGTGCTCGACAACGTCGCGAGAAGAATGACAAGTCCTACGAGACCGTAACGCAGTGGCTGGCTGATGCCCTCAATATAGCTGGGCAGGTAGACCAGGAACAGCAAGGCGGTAAACGCGCATGTGCCAATGATGACGATATTGTTCGTCACCTTGATGATCGGGATTTCGAAGAGTTTGAGCTTGGGCTCCACGATGCAGAAGTAGAATGTCGTCAGGAAATAGAAGCCCCACACGAGGAAGCCCCAGAATCCGAACTCTATCGCCACCGGATTGGCAAACGCGTATTCGGGCTCACTGGCGTACAGCTCGAAATCCACCAGTGGAAACATGATCAGCCCCACATCGAGTCCCGACGTGAACAGAATGGCAATGAACGTGAACAACGAAACCGGCATGGGGCCTGTGCAGCGTGTCTTGCCCCAGCCAATCACGAGCACCACGGCTGTACATATCGTAACTGCCATGGCTACGACCAGTATCTGTGTCATGCGGCGCCCCTGTCGTTAATCCGTAACCATAACCCAAACGGGATTCGTGTAGGCAGCGCGTCCATTGTTGTCCTCGATGACGAGGCTGTACCAGCTGTTCGTGGCCGGACTCACTTCGAATTCCACCGCAACCGAATTATCTGTGCCTTCCAGTTGCAGCGCGTCGATACTCTCGCCGCGCTCGATGAGCTTTACAGACCGCACGCCCGATACGGCCTCAACAGCGTATCGTAGCGCCAGCTTCGTGCCTGCCGGGTGCTGCACCTCGGTGCCGAACAGTATTTCCGGATATACCAGCGGTCCCTGGCTGGCAAACGCGTGCCCGGCTTTGAGGTTGGCGATAAATTTCTCGATCGTCAGATCACCGTCAACATGTACATAGGTTCTCGCTCTCGCCGACTCGAAATTCCACACATCATGCACGTCGGAACCGCCCGCCAGGTAGGCCCGCTGGCCCTGATTCCACATCCGCCAGACGCGCTGGAGCGTTTTCAGGTTTGGAGATTCTTCGTGCTTGTTGTCGGTTATCGGGGTGATCTCGACCAGGTCGAAACCTGCATCGAAGCCTCCAGGTATTGCATTCTTTTCATCGTTCTCGAAATAGCCGTAGGTCGAATAGGGGTGATTGACCTCAATGAGATCGGCGCCCATCCGACGCGCGCTGGCGAAAATCTCCTGCACGGTCGCCACGCCGGTGTCGACATCCACTTCATGCCCGTCGTCCAGCGGATACGCGTTGAAGTGGCCCCACGAAGGCGACAGCTCCGTGCCGGGGATGAACGGCACGGAGCGCATCTCGGCAAGCACCTTCATCCGCCCATTATTAATCACCGAATCGTGGTCGCTGAGAAACGCAAGATCGACACCGGCTGCGAGCTCGGAGCGCAACACGTATTCCGCATCGGTGAAACCATCCAGCACGTCCGAGTGGTGATGCAGGTCCGCGCTGTACCAGCCACGTTCCCGCGGCATCGCGGTTACTGCAATTTTTGCGGCAACCCGGTGCGTCTCGCCCGGTTCGACGCTTACTTCTACCGTCTGCGGCACGGACGTAAAACCACCACCGGCCGATATTTCGAAGACGTAATGGCCCGGCGCGATCAGCTCTGTTGTCTCACCAGCGGTGTCCAACTCTGTAAAAAAAGTGTTCTTGCCAAAAAAACCGATGCGCGGTTTGTAACCGTCGCGGATGCTGATCCTGGCATCGAGAGGTCGCCCGGTCTGCTCGTCCGCGACTTTTACGTGTATTTTGCCGGATGGCCGTACGTCGTCGAAGTCGAGTTTCGAAACACGGCTACGGTCCACGGTGACATGCCGGGTTACGCCACGAGCATAGCCACGCGCCGTTGCGTACAGCTCATAGTCGCCGACAGGCAGATCGATCTCGTAACGGCCATTGTTGCCCAGCGTCCATGCATAGGGGCGCCCGTCGCGTGTCACGACGACAGCAGGCTGCGTCACCGCATCCCCGTCGGCACTGACGACCCGGCCCGAGACGCGGCCGGATGCCAGTTGCCGGAACTCGATCTCGGTCTGCACCATCGGCGCGAGCGTTCCGCGATCCTCGATTTGCAGCCACGCCTCGAATATGCGGCTCGCACCCGGAGCCAGGTCGTGCCGTACATATCGATCTCGTCCGCGGCTCACTGCAACGTCCGAAAATGGTGCATGCAGGCCGAGCAACCAGTGCTCATCGTAAGCAGCCGTCCAGCCACCCGGCGACTCCTTGCTGCCATTGGCAGTAGCAACCGGTTCGGCAATCAGGTGTCCACCGTCAGGCCAGACCACATACCCGGTCAGTAGGTCAGCAAGTGGCGCCTCGCCCTTGTTGGTCATCCGTGTCGTGATTTGAATCTTGCTGTCGCCATCCCGGATATGAAAGGTCGTTTCGAGTTCGGCTTGCCCCCAGTCACGCACTGTTTTGACAATCGCCTCGTCCGCGGTCTCATGCTCGACCGTTACGCGTTGATAAGTCGTTGGCCAGCTCGACCAGTCGTTGGGCATGAAATCGGCCAGCGATGCAATGTCGTAACCCAACTCGCCATCACTGATGATCGCGATGTCGATAATCCCCCCACGCGCCACGCCCCAGGGCGGCGCAGTGTCTACCGCGAATGCAATGGCGAACCCGCCGTTGGTAACAGTGATATCGCGGGCTCCGGTCGCGTCGCCGCGGGGAATGTTCGTCGGGCCAACGGCAACCGAGACCTCGGCATTTGCGGCTGCCGACAACAGCACACCGACTCCGATCAGGACAAGCAGGCATGTACGCATGTAAAAATGGACCTCAGTCTCGGCGAAGAAGCGCACAGTTTACTGCTATTGCGATCATTAGCGCTGACTGTCGCGGTAATCGGCGGCCCGGTAAACGTCGACATCGGCGGGCTCGAGTGGATTATTGCCGGCGATGATGTCGGCGGCTTTTTCGGCCAGCATGATCGTCGGTGCATTAAGGTTGCCGCTGACGATCGAAGGAATAATCGAGGAGTCCACCACCCGTAAACCGTCCAGTCCGTGCACTTGGCACTCGGCATTCACAACCGACAGCTCATCGCTGCCCATTTTGCAGGTGCCGCTGGGATGGTAGGCGGATTCCACGGCATCGGTCAGGTAGGCATCGATTTCGGCATCGCTGACGACGCCGGGGCCCGGCGCCAGCTCGCGACCGCGCAACGGTGCAAACGCGTCTTGCGCAAATATCTCGCGCGTAAGCCGCACGGCGCTGCGGAACTCTTCCCAGTCTTCACTGTGCGCCATGTAGTTGAACAGGATGCGGGGTGCCGCGTGCGGATCCTCGGCGCGCAGCTTGACCCAGCCCTTGCTCTGCGAGCGCATCGAGCCAACATGGGCCTGAAAACCATGCGCATCGTTCGGACTCTGGCCGTCATAGCGCACCGCCATGGGGAAGAAGTGATACTGGAGATCGGGGTGCCTGACGCCAGCGCGGCTGCGGATGAATCCGCCGACTTCGAACTGGTTGGACGCCCCGATGCCCGTGCGCGAGAACAACCATTGTGCACCGACGAATGCTTTGCCAGGTAAGTTGTAGTACCGGTACAGGGACACGGGCTTCAGGCATTCCATCTGTATGTAGATCTCGAGGTGGTCCTGCAAATTCTGGCCGACGCCAGGCAGATCGTGTTTGGGCGTGATGCCAGCCTCGCGCAAGTGCTCGCCGGGCCCGATACCGGACAGCATGAGTAGCTTTGGTGAATTAATCGGGCCACTGCAAAGAATGACCTCACGTTCCGCCAGCGCATGTATCGATTGACCATGGCGCACAAATTCGACGCCTGCAACGCGCCGTCCGTCGAGCAGCAGCCGATGCGCTTGTGCCCGTGTAAGAACATGCAGATTAGATCGTCCTCTGGCAGATCGTAAATAACCCACCGATGTCGAATGCCGAATGCCTTTGCGGGTCGTGCGATCCATCGGGCCGAAGCCCTCCTGCTGATAGCCGTTCAGATCGCTTGTGTACGGATACCCGGCCTGCCGTGCGGCATCGATAAACGCCCGGGCCAACGGACCATCCTCCCGGCCGCGCGTGACGTACAGGTGCCCGCTGTCACCGTGGTAGTCGTCACCGCCACCTTCGCGGCATTCGGCTTTCCTGAAATAGGGGAGGCAATGACGATAATCCCATTGCCCAAGCGCGGCGTCTTCGGCCGCCCAGCGGTCATAGTCCAGCGCGTTGCCCCGGATGTACACCATGCCGTTGATCGACGACGAACCACCGAGCACACGCCCCCTGGGGCAGTGCATACGGCGGCCACCCAGGTGAGGTTCCGGTTCGGTGTGATAGTCCCAGCTGTAGGTTGTGCCGTTCATCGGGTAAGCCAGCGCGGCCGGCATACGAATGCGCCAGTCCCAAAACGGATCCGTGCCGCCGGCCTCGAGTAACAACACCGACACGCCGGGGTCCTCGGTCAGCCTGTGCGCAAGCACACAGCCGGCTGAACCCGCCCCGACTATTACATAGTCAAACTGGATTGTTTTCCGGATTTTTGTTACCACGTCCGCGAGCCCCACTGCACCAGGTGCATACCATACACGGGATTGCGATGAAGCAAATCAACGAAGTAGCGCGCTGTGTCGACGTTATCCTCGAAACCGACGTGCTCGTTGTCGGCAGCGGTCCGGGCGGCCTGGCCGCCGCAATTGGCGCTGCACGGGCTGGCGCGGAAACGACTTTGCTCGAGCGCTACGGTTGTTTCGGGGGCAACATCACGCAGGTGGGTGTTGAAGGCTTCGCCTGGTACCGCCATGAAAAAACGGTAGACAGCGAGGGAGTAGGCATCGAATTCGAGGAGCGTGCCAAGGCAATGGGCGCCGCGAATCCCGAACCGCAATCCGACAGTCACGCGCTCGATGGTGAGGCTTTCAAGTACGTGGCTGACGTCCTCGTCAGGGAAGCGGGCATTCGTCCAATGCTGCACCGGATGTTCGTCGCACCGATCGTCGAAGGTGGAGAAATCAAGGGCGTCATTACCGAGAGCAAATCCGGTCGCGAGGCGATACTGGCAAAACGCGTCATCGATGCAACAGGTGATGCCGATGTGGCGGCGCGCGCCGGGGCCAGATGCCACAAAACGCCGCGTGAGGAGATGATGGCCGCATCGGTCATGTTTTCGATGAGCGGGGTCGACAAACGCCGCTTTATTGAGCACATCAAAGCCGACCCACAAACCTACAAGGACTGGGAAGGCGGAGAATGGACGATCGAGACCAGCGGCAAGGAAGACAAAATGTTTTCGCCGTTTTTGCGAAAACCGTTCGAGCGCGCTATCGAGGCCGGCATCATCCCGGAAGCTCTGGACACGATTTGCGGTACGTGGGGTGCGATTTCCGACCAGGGTGACCTGACCTACCTCAATCTCGTGCACCTGGCCGGTTGCGATGGCACCGACGCGGATCAGCTCACGGCAAATGAAATCGAGGGGCGCAAGCAGGCCATGCTTGCGATCGAGGCACTGCGAAAATTTACACCGGGTTGCGAAAACGCGAAGCTGAGAAATTTCGGCATGACGCTCGGAATCCGCGATACGCGAAAAATCGATGCCCGCTACAACATGACAGCAAGCGATGTTCGCGAGCAGGGGCGCTTCGAAGATTCGATCGGCATCTTTCCCGAGTTTATCGATGGCTACGGCATCCTGATATTGCCCACCACCGGCCGTTATTTTCAGGTGCCGTACCGGGCGATGGTGCCGCAAGGTGTCACGGGCATGCTGGTCACAGGGCGTAGCATCGGTGGTGACAAGGACTCTCACGCGGCTGTTCGTAACATGATGTGCTGCACGGTCAGCGGCCAGGGAGCCGGTGTCGCCGCCGCAATGTCGCTGCGCTCAGGCGTACCCATGGACGCGGTTGATATTCCTGCGGTACAAAAGGAACTCGAACGACAGGGCGTGAGAATTCGATGACACGATTGCCGAACAAGTACGGACCGAAAACGACCCTGGACGTGCAACAGAGTTACGTCGGGGGCGCCTGTCTGCAAAGCACGAGTAACGAGACTTTCGCCACCCGGTATCCCGGGACCGACGCAATAATCTGCGATGTTGAAGTCGCCGGGCAGGAGGAAATCGACAAGGCCGTGGTAGCGGCAAGCGATGCTTTCGAATCCTGGTCGCAAACTCCGGCGGCGGAGCGAGGCGAGATTCTGCTACGGGCCGCGTCGATTTTACGCGAACGCAATGCGGAACTGGCGGAACTCGAATCGCTGGATACCGGCAAGCCGATTGCCGAAACTACTGTCGTCGACGTCATCACCGGCGCCGAAGTCATCGAATTCTTTGCGAAGACCGCGCAGTCCGTTGGTGGGCGCTATGTTGATCTGTCGCCCTTGGCCTTTGCGATGATGCGCCGCGAGCCTCTGGGGGTGTGCGCGGGTATCGGTGCCTGGAATTACCCGATTCAGATCGCGATGTGGAAGTCCGGCCCGGCGCTTGCCTGCGGCAATACCATGGTATTCAAGCCGGCCGAGCAAACGCCGCTAACGGCGCTGAAGTTAGCCGAAATATACAGCGAGGCGGGCTTGCCACCCGGCGTATTCAATGTCGTTCAGGGTGCAGCCGCCACGGGATCCGCCCTCGTCTCTCATCCCGGCGTTGCCAAGGTCACTCTGACAGGCTCGGTCGAGACCGGCAAAGTCGTGCTGGCTCAGGCTGCACGCGACCTGAAGAAGGTCACGCTCGAACTTGGCGGCAAGTCCCCCATCATCATTTTCGATGATGCCAATATCGATAACGCCTTGAACGCGGCATTGGTCGGCAACTTCTATTCTGCCGGACAGGTTTGTTCGAATGGCACCCGGGTGTTCGTGCACAAATCGATTTACGAAGACTTCGTCACGCAACTGGCAAAACGCACGCGGGCCATTCGCGTCGGCGATCCATTCGATCCGAATACGCAGATGGGTCCACTGGTTTCGCGTCAGCACCACGACAAAGTGTTGCGTTACGTTGCAAAGGCAAAGGAGTCCGGTGCGCGGCACGTCTGCGGAGGAGATGCCATCACGGACGGCGATCTCGCCCGGGGTTGCTACCTTACACCTGCGGTCTTCGCGGACTGCACGGACGACATGGCGTTTGTCCGCGAGGAAGTGTTTGGTCCGTTGATGTCCGTGCTGCCATTCGACACAGAGGACGAAGCAATCAGGAGAGCGAATGCAACGCCATTCGGGCTTGCGGCTGCGGTTTTCACGACCGGGCTGAATCGCGCGCACCGTGTGGCAAAAGCACTGCAGGCCGGAATAGTCTGGATCAACGACTTCAATGTAACGCCGCCGGAAATACCGTTCGGTGGCTTCAAGGAATCCGGGCTGGGCCGTGAGAACGGACTCGAAGCCATCGAAAGTTACACACAGACCAAGACGATCTACACCAACCTGGGCGATGTGGAGAAAACCTACTAGGCCATCGGTTCGCTCGCAAATACATCACTGCGCATGACAATACACAGCTGATGCACGCACATCTCGAGCACCGTATTCATCGGATAAAGCGGGTAAACCGCAGACGATTGATGCGTCCAGTTACGCGGATAATTTCATAGTTTGTCGGGCGCCAGCGGGCTATGATGCGCGTAAGCGAGGCCGGGGCCCGTCATACTCCTGATCGTGGCGCCATATTCGACCATTGTGGTTACAGCCAATGTTACGTAAGACTTTCCTGCCGGCGATTTTCCTACTGCTTGCTTATGGCTTCACGGTCAGCGCAGATTTCAAGATCATTACCGCCGGTGTGGCCATTTTCTTGTTCGGCATGCTTTCGCTGGAAGAAGGTTTCAAGACCTTCACAGCCGGAACGCTCGAGAAAATACTGAAAGCTTCCACCAACAACGTGGCGAAAAGCATGACGTTTGGGATCGTGGCGACCTCGATCATGCAGTCCAGCTCACTCGTCTCTGTGATCACCATCTCTTTCCTGAGCTCCGGACTGCTGGAACTGGCGTCCGGCATCGGGATAATTTTTGGTGCCAACCTGGGCACGACTACCGGCGCTTGGCTCGTGGCCGGTTTTGGTTTCAAAGTAGATCTGTCGGCCTATGCGATGCCAATGCTGGTATTCGGCATCATCCTGGTTTTCCAGCAAGCCAAGAGCTTGAAGGGTGCTGGTTACGTCCTGGCGGGCGTGGGCTTTCTGTTCCTTGGCATACACTACATGAAGGAGGGTTTCGATTCTTTCGGCCAGACCATCAACCTCGCAAATTACACGATGACCGGCTATCCGGGGATCTTGGTCTTCACCGGTATCGGGGTGGCCGCCACGGTCGTAATGCAATCGAGCCACGCCACTTTGATACTGATCCTGGCCGCTCTGGCTACCCAGCAGATCAGTTATGAAAATGCTTTGGCACTGGCTATCGGATCGAATATCGGAACAACGGTGACGGCGATTATAGGATCGTTAGGATCGAACACTGATGGTCGGCGATTAGCTTTAGCTCATTTGGTTTTTAACGTCGTTACCGGTCTGATAGCCATCGCAGGAATCTATCAGTTGATGGTTGCGGTGGAGTGGATGAGC
>Ga0316201_10003722_pt1 | contig 11323 bp, 7 predicted proteins | sample CS6wburrow_MG_FD_204516 | JGI IMG/M metagenome (GOLD analysis project Ga0316201, IMG submission 204516) | Coastal sediment microbial communities from Delaware Bay, Delaware, United States - CS-6 worm burrow | ecosystem: Environmental > Aquatic > Marine > Coastal > Sediment | place: USA: Delaware... | reverse complement strand
AGTTCCAGTCTGATGTGTTCTCGATGGGTTTGGTGTTGTATCGGATGATTTCCGGGAAATTGCCGGAGTGGCCCTTTACGTGGCCGATGGCAGGGCATGAGACGCTCAAGGCGCGGGTCAGGCCCGAATTGATTGAAGTCCTGAAGAAATCCATCCAACTCGATCCGGCGAAGCGCTATCGCACAGCCGTCCAGATGTATGCTGACTTCGAGCGCATCGACGTTCATGCGCGTAAACAAAAGAAGCCGAAAGCAAAGAGTGTCACAGGTCGAAGTAGTTCCTGGCGCCAGATGCAGTGGCGTGAGTTCCAGCGGCAGTTCAAACAACATCTCGATACCCGGCATCACTGCCGCAGCTGTGAGGGCCCCGTATCGCAAAGCATGCAGGCTTGCCCATGGTGTGGATTTGACAATCCGGCGCGCGGTGCCGAAACATCGATGCCGGCACACTGCCCTCGATGTGAGCGTGGTGTAAAGAACGACTGGGATTACTGTGCCTGGTGTTATGGTCCGGGATTCGTCGAGGAAGCTACACGTCACTATCCCGACAAGCGCTATAGCGCAAAATGCGCGAATTCGCGATGCCGTGGGCCGTTAATGCCATTCATGCGTTATTGTCCTCACTGCCGCACCAAAGTCCGGCGCCCCTGGAAACTCAAGGGTAGCCGCCATAGCTGCAAGGCCTGTAACTGGGGCATTGCACATGAATTCTGGAATTTCTGTGCCTGGTGCCGGGAACCAGTGAGACGCGAATGATGGCTGACGAACCGACCGAACAAACTGACCTCCTGGTGCTTAACGGCGCATTCGAGCCGGACCAGATCGAGGTCGAAGTTGCCGGAGGTTCGGCGGTAGCCCTGAGCCGGAAGGATCCCGGGAAGCCAACCGAAAACGAAGATACTGTAGCAGTCATACCTTATGGTCCGGGTGCGGCCGTGCTGGTTGTTGCCGATGGGGCGGGTGGGCTGCCCGCCGGCAAGCGTGCGTCGTTGACGGCGGTCACTACCCTGGCCGCTTCGTTACAAACCGCGATGGACAAGACCATGTTGTTGCGCACGGCGATTCTTAACGGCATCGAGGCGGCCAATGAAGCGGTGCTGGCGCTCGCCAACGGCAGCGCGACCACGATGACGGTTATCACGATTGAAGGCCTGATTGCGCGTTCGTACCAGATCGGCGACTCCGAAGCGCTGGTCGTGGGGCAGCGCGGACTGGTCAGGTTACAAACGACGGCGCATTCGCCAACCGGATTTGCGGTCGAGGCCGGATTCCTGGATGAACGTGAAGCCCTCCATCATGAAGATCGCCACCTCGTGTCCAATTTTATCGGTACCAGCGACATGCGTATTGACGTAGGCGCGGGGGTGGAGTTGCGGCCACGGGATACGGTCCTCGTGGCCAGTGACGGACTCACGGACAATGTTCACCTTGATGAAATCGTCGAACAAGTACGTACGGGCGGCCTCGCGGAAAGTGCCGCAGCCGTGGTCAGACTGGCGGAGGAGCGTATGTGCGGAACCGTGTCCGGTCAGCCGAGCAAGCCTGACGATTTATCGCTGATTCTGTTCCGGAAGCCCGGTCGCGCGCGTATTATCGATGGATGAGGCCATTCGGCGGGAACTCGGCGCCCGGTTTCGGTTCCAAGCTTAGGATTCGGGAGAGAATGTTATGAGATTACAGACCCGGAACAACCCAAAACTCGCCACAGCGATTCGTACCTGTGTCGCGGTAGCGTGCGCTGGATTCCTGATTACGGGCTGCGCCGTTGGTGTGAGCGGCGGTAGCTCTGGTGGCGGTATGGGCGGTGGTGTCCAGCTGCCAGGTGGCGGCTCGTCAGGCGGCGGTATGCCCGGTGGTGAGTCAGGCGGTTCTTCGGGTGGCTCCTCAGGCGGATCGTCGGGTGGTGGAATGCCCGGTGGTATGTCGGGTGGCTCGTCCGGTGGTTCGATGGGTGGTTCGATGGGTGGCTCCATGGGCGGTTCCTCTGGCGGCTCAATGGGTGGCTCGTCCGGTGGCTCCATGGGCGGTTCCTCTGGCGGTTCTTCGGGTGGTGCCATGGGCGGCCAGGACATGGAAGGCGTAAGCACCGGGGGTGGCGACGGCGCCGGGGGTGCTGGCACGATGGGCCAGGATTGCAGCGACGGTGGAATCTCCGGTGGTGGTATCGGCGGCGGCATGGGCTGTGAAAACAGCGATACCAGTGGTGGCAGCGCGGGCGGTGCCGGCGGTGTCGGTCAATTCCCGGGTGGCGATGCCGAAAAGGCCGAACAGCTGGGCAAAGACCTGGACAAGTCGCTTGGCGACTTCGACGAGTCTCTCGGTGAAGAACAACGCGAGATCGCGTCTGCATCACGCAATACAGAAGGATTCGACACCGGCACCGGCGGTAACCGGGGTGGTTCCATCAGCCTCGGCGAGCAGTCAGCCGGCGCCATGGCTTCCGGCGGTAATGGCGGTGGCGGTGGTGGCGGTGGCGGCGATTCCGCTGGCGAGGTCGGTGGTGGCCCACTGGATGGCCTCGATTCTCAGGAAATCGCGAAGCGCACGCCAGATGACATCGAGGCATTAATCGATGACGATATCGTTGCCAAGCAGCTACGTGAAGCTGCTTTGGCAGAAGAAGATCCGGAGCTGCGCGAACGCCTCTGGGAGGAATACCGCAAGTACAAGGGCATGTAGGGAGATCGACCGCGCACAATGCTGAGGATAACGCTGCTAATCGTCGTGCTGTGCCTGCTGGGCACCGGCTGTACCGTCAATGAGGTTATCGTCGCGGAGGAGACGGAGCTGGTTGTTGCCCAATCGCCTGTCGAAGAGGCGCGGCTGCTGGATATCGGTATTGTTGAGTTCGAGCCGGGCATAGACGAGGGCAACAACCCTCGTGAAAGTGGTGTCTTCGAGGAGATTCGTTTAGCCGAAACGAAGTACCTTGCCTATCATCTGAAAACGACCTTGCAGGGCACCGGGCACTGGGGTGCCGTGCGGGTCATTCCGTCGCGGCAGGCGTTCACCGACGTCATTATCAGCGGCAACATCGAAAAGTCTGATGGCGAGTTCGTCACGCTGGATATCTCGGTCGACGATGCCGCGGGCCGCCATTGGTTCAGTAAGGTCTATGAGACGCAGACCGGCATCACGTCTTACTCCGAGCGGCGCGACAGGCGCCTCGATCCCTACCAGAAGATCTTCAACGATATCTCGAATGACCTGCAGGTCTTCGCAGCGCAAATGATGCCAAAAACGCTGGAGCAGACCCGGCAGATTTCAGAGCTGAAGTTTTTTGCCGACATGTCCCCGCTTGCTTACGGGGAACACCTGCAGGTTGACGAAGAGGGCATCGTCTCAATTCAGCGCCTGCCGGCAGAGAACGACCCGACGGTCGGGCGGCTGCGGCAGATCCGTGAACGCGATCGCCTCGTGGTCGATACTCTGAATGAGCATTACGCCAATTTTTACTATGGCATTGCTATTCCGTACCGAAACTGGCGCAAAGTGTCGCGCCAGGAATTGATCGCGTATCGGCAGGTCAAGCGGTCGGCGCGCATGCAGGCGCTGGTCGGTGTCGTGGTGCTGGCAGGTTCGCTGGCTGTTGACACGAATAACTCGAGCAGCAGCCGCCAGCGTCGCGTGAACCGCAGCCTGCAATACATGGGAATTTCAGAAGGACTGAACCGTATTGTTGGCGGCATACAGCGCAGCAGCGAGGCCGATTCCCATATCGAAGCCATTGCCGAGCTGTCGCAATCCTTCGGCGGACAGGCTGCGCCCATGGTGGTCAGTGTAGAGGGGCAGGAGCGTCGTCTTACCGGTACGGCGGAGGCGCAGTATGAAGGTTGGCGCCGCATGCTCAAGGAAATCTACCAGGCCGAAACCGGCTTCTCGCAGACGGTCGACGTCGGCACGCCCGCCCGCGCTACCGAATACACCCCCGCGAATTAAAGCGCAGTAAGCGGCGCACAATGCTCGAACTCAGCAAAGGGGCCCAGTTAGCCGACAGGTATACGCTGGAGCGAGCGCTCGGCAAGGGCGGAGAAGCGGAAACCTGGCTGGCCCGTGATCGAATGACGCGCGCGTCGGTTGCCCTCAAGATCGTACCGGCGGGCACGGCCGGCAAGCGGCTGCGGGATGAGTGGCAAACCAACCTGCGGCTTATGCACGCGCACATCGTGCGTGTGTTCGAATTTCACGAAGATCAGGGCGCCGCATTCTATAGCTTGCAGTATGTCGCGGGCGCGGATCTCAGTGCACTTGCGGCAAAACCTCTGACGGATATTCTGCCGCCGCTGGGGCTGGTTGCGGATGCACTGCGCTACGCACATGCAAAGGGCATCGTGCATCGCGACGTGAAAGCGTCGAACATTCTCCTCGACCACAACGGTGTTCCCTACCTCAGTGACTTCGGTGTTGCCGCACGGGTCGGCGCAAGGGCAGACGGCGGTTCACCGGTTGCAGCCAGCCCACAGGCCCTCGCCGGGGAAACGGCACAGCCGTCAGACGATATCTACGCGCTGGGAACCCTGCTGTACGAACTCGTAGCGGGTGCGCCGCCATGGCCACCGGATGCTGAACCTGCGCCGCTGCAGGCGGCGTATGGGGATCAGGTGCCTGAGGCGCTGAGCGATCTGGTCGCCAGTATGCTGGATCGTGACGCCGCCGCCAGACCGGGCGCGGAGCAGGTTGTCGAGACGCTGCGAGCGGCCGGGTTCGCGCCGGGTCCCGCATCCTCGCGGATCGCCGCCCGCCCTGTGCCGGATGACGAACAAATCGAGACGGTCGCTGCGGTTCGGCCCGTTGTTGCGGGGGGCGGCGGAGCCCTGGCAGATGCCTCTGCCGGCAGTTCGTCCGGGATCAGCCCGCGCACCATGCTGATTGCGCTTGCTGCCCTCGTGGGCGTCTTGCTGGGCGTCGTGTTCCTGCTGCCTGATGCCGTCGATGAGCAGAAAGCCGCTGTGCGAGGCGGGGCCGTTCCATCTTCTCCGGGGCAGGTCGACGAGTCCCTGGTCGAATCGGATGTGCCGGAGAGCAGTGGTGAACCGGGTATCGACCGTGTGACGCGCGATTACAAGCCCGAAAACGTGGCGCTCGACGGTGAAACGATCGAATTCAACGAGAACGACGCCGACTTCAGCGGCCTCAATGATGAGGGCAAGCTTCGCTACAACGTCGAAATGATCCTCGGCGAGTTGTTGTCAGACTTCGAAACCCTCGAGCGCCGCAGTGTGCAGCGCTGGGCGCAGGTACCTTATCGTCGTGCCAGGGACCTATATGCCCAGGGTGATGCGGCGTTTTTGAAACGCAATTGGGCGGCAGCCGAAGTTCACTACCTCGACGCGCTGTCCGTCCTCGAGCCATTGTTCGAGCAGATTGAGCCGGAGTTTGAAGAAGCGCTGGCTGCTGCGCATGCGGCGTTCGATGCGGGCGAGCGTTTGGAGGCGCTGCGATTCTATGAGCTGGCGGTCGCCATTACGCCGAACCATCCGGAGGCACGCGCGGGCCTGGAGCGCGCACAGAATCTTGAAACGGTGCTGCAACTCGTGGAGCGGGGTCTGGGCTTTGAGGAGGAGCTTGAACTGGATGCGGCCGAAGCGAGTTTTGCTCAGGCGGCCACGCTAGACCCCAACTGGTTGCCCGCGACTGACGGTCTCGAGCGCGTGCGTGCGACGCGGCTCAAGATGCAGTTCGATGCACGTATGAGTGAAGGCCTGGAATCACTGGCGAGCGGCGACTACCTCGGTGCGCGAGCGGCGTTTCGTATGGCAGAGCAATTGATTCCGGGTTCGCAGGAACCTGCCGATGGCTTGCTGCAGGTCGATCAGGGCCTGCGGTTGAATAATATCAACACGCTGGAGCAGGAGGCCGTGTCGCTGGAACGCTCCGAACACTGGGACGCTGCTGCAACGACCTACGAAGAAATACTGAAAGTCGACGGCAATCTGGCATTTGCCAAAGATGGGCTCTCGAATGCTCAACGGATGAGCGCGCTGCACACGCGGCTGGATGAGTACATCAAGGATCCGGATCGTCTGTCGGTGCCTTCCGTTATGCAGCGTGCGACGAAGCTGGTGGTGGACGTCACGGTGATGCCAGAGATCGGGCCGCGCCTGGCCGGCCAGCGCGACGAACTGTCGCGCCTGTTAAAGCGGGCGGCAACGCCTGTCACGGTCGAGCTGGTTTCAGATAACATGACGGCGGTTTCCATTTACAAGGTCGGCGTACTTGGCAGTTTCGGCAGTACCGATCTGAACTTGCGACCGGGGACCTATGTCGCGCTGGGCATCAGGCCCGGATTCCGGGACGTGCGCGTCGAGTTTCGCGTTGCGCCCGAGATTGAAATGCAGCCCGTCGAGGTGGTTTGCAAGGAGCCGATTTGAGTTTCGATCATCTGTTTATAAGGGATGTGGAAGGTGAACGTCGGGTAGACGCGCCGGCACTGCCCCTGCGTGTCGGTACCAGTAGCGACTGTGAGCTCCGTTTACCCGGGCCGGGTGGCGAGCCCGTCGCATTGCTCGATTTGCTCGACGGCACGCCCTTTGTACAACCGGTCGGCCGTAGTGCGGTAATGACGATCAATGGCGAGACGCTTGCAACCAGCCGCAAACTTCAACATGGCGACGAGCTGCAGTTTTACGGCAGTCGCATTCGCGTGCAGGTTGACGGTGAGCGCTTGTTGCTCGACGTGCGCCTGGAAGACAGCGCTTATGTGACACGCCCGCCGGATCTGCCGGATGAGGATGAGTTGCCTGTTGACGAGGCGATCGCGCCGACCGCGTTTACTCGTGCCGTGGAAACGACAGCCCAGCTCGAGAAGCACCGGACCAGTCCCCTCAAGGTAATAATCTCTGTTGGGCTTGCCATTCTTCTGCTGGCTTCTTACTTGTTGTTCAGTGCGAAGTCAGTGCAGTTCGAAATTGCCCCGGCAGAGCCTGACGCCTTCAGCATTGACGGTGGCTGGTTTCGATTGCCCATTGGCGACCGCGTATTGCTGCGCAAGGGTAACTACACGGTTAACGTGGAGAAACAGGGTTACTACGATGTGGCGCAGACATTTGTCGTCGGTGATGAGCAGTCGATGACGGTCAGCCTGCGCATGCGCAAGAAGCCAGGACGACTATTGGTTGTCGCTGACCCTGCAGTCGACGCATTAGTAACGGTCGACGAGGGGCAGGTCGGTAAGGCACCGTTCGGGCCTGTCCAGTTGGAGCCGGGACCACACTCCGTGACCGTCGAATCCGAGCGCTTCCTGCCATTTACCGGTGTTATCGAGATCGAGGGTTTGGACCTGCTGGAGAATTTCAGCGTGCAGCTGGTGCCGCGCTGGGCAGACGTGCGTATTGAGTCCGAACCACCGGGTGCGAAGATATTCAATGGTGACGAGGAGGTTGGCGTAACACCGGCAACGATCGAGTTGCTGGAGGGCTCACACGATGTCTCCCTGTCTAAAGACGGTTTCAGTGCATGGGATGGCACGATTGTGGCCGAGCCCAACGTGCCCCAGCAATTGCCGCTGATTACGCTGGACCCTGCCGATGCTCGGCTTATCGTCAATACGATCCCTCGTGGCGCAAATGTCACCGTGAATGGCCGGTATCGCGGACAGTCCCCGATAACGCTCTCGCTGGCGCCCGAAGTCGATTATGACATCGGGCTGTCGAAGGCTGGATACGGCGTGACGCGTCGCAATCTGCGGCTTGAATCGAACGCATCGGAGTCGATCACCGTTGATCTGTCTGCGCGCCTCGGTACCGTCACGGTCAACGTGAGCCCGGAAGATGCGACGATCTATGTAGATGGTCGGGCACGCGGCAAAGGCAAGACGACGCTGCGGCTGACCGCAGCGCCCCATTCGATTGAGGTGCGTCGCCAGGGCCATGTCTCGTGGCGACGTACGGTGACGCCGCGGCCTGGTTATCCGCAAACACTGTCTGCGACACTGCGGTCGCTGGAAGCGGTTGCGCAGGACAGCATCGCGAAGACGCTCAAGTCGCCGGCTGGACAGACCATGCGGCGCGTGGAGCCCGCGACTTTTTCAATGGGGGCATCACGCGCGGAAGTGGGGCGCCGTGCAAACGAGGTGATTGTCCCAGTGACTGTCACCCGACCTTTCCTGATTGGTGTGCACGAGGTTACCAACAAGGAGTTCGCTGAGTACCGCGCCAACCATGATTCGGGAACCAGTCTGCACCCGTCACTTGGCGCCGATAACAATCCGGTCGCCAATATCAGTTGGGCGGACGCCGTGCAGTACTGCAACTGGCTCAGTCAGCGGGAAGGGCGGACGCCAGCCTACAAGGCCGAGTTCGGTGAATGGGTGCCTGTGTATCCGCTGACGGACGGCTACCGGCTGCCAACTGAAGCGGAGTGGGCCCTGGCGATTCGCTACGCCGGACAAAAGCAGCCCTCCAAGTTCCCATGGGGCACTAAATGGCCGCCGCCTGAGAAGTCCGGGAACTATGCAGATCGATCTGCGATTGAACTCGTGCCATCGATATTGCCCGCATACGATGATGGATATGCCTCCACTGCGCCCGTCGGCAGCTTCAAGGCGAATGCACTCGGGATTCATGACGGAGGCGGTAACGTTGCGGAGTGGGTCAACGATTTCTACACCGTGCCAACGCCCGGCCTCACCAAACCGATTGTTGATCCCACCGGACCGGATCGTGGTACCAGCCATGTGGTCCGTGGATCCAGCTGGCGACATGCGGGCGTCACCGAGCTGCGCCTCAGTTTCAGAGACTTTAGCTCAGAGTCGCGGCAGGACGTCGGCTTTCGTATAGCGAGATTTGCAGACTGATGCCGCGCGTTGCGGATGACGACTAAAAATTCATGAGACAATCGGTGGCAGCCATGGTCCAAGGCTAAAGCCGTTGCGATTAACCACAGGAGACAGGTACGTGTACCGTCTGAAACTGCTGATACTGCTTTCGTTCCTGGGAACATCTGCGCTCTGGGCACAGGATGCGGAGACCGGCAACGATACCGCCGACTCGGCCGAGACTCCCGCGGAGGAGACTGCTGAGTCCGAGGATGATGTGACGGATGAAGAGATCGACGAACTATTGGGTCTCGATGAAGATTACTCGGAGATCGAGGACGATGACTTCGATTTCTCGGAGGAAGTGCGGTTCGAACAGTCCACGGATTTTCCGGTCGATATTTGATCGCCCGACTTATTGAGCATTGCCTATGAAGAAGAAGAATATCCCAGTTGAGTTCGTCTACCAGTTGTTCGCCCTGATCATTGCGATCATTGTCGTGCACGCATTCTACGTCTCTGTAGTGCGGCCGAACGCAGCCGAAGTCATCATCGAGCAAAACATGCAGGCGGAAGCTGACCCGGATTTCGTGCGCGAACGAAGTGTCTGGGTGCTGATAAAGGACCTGGAGCAGGAATCCTGTTTCATCCTGATGTTCTGGGCGTTGGCCATCATGGGTTACAAGGCTGCGAAGATTAATGCCGAAAGGAAGCTGCTTGACGTCGACCTGGTGCCGGTTCCGGAGGGGATGCGCATACTTCCGGAGGACACGCGCGAGTTCGCTCGGCAGGTGCAGGCGCTGCCCGAAGACCGGCAGCAAATGCTGTTGCCGCGCGCTCTTCTGAATGCGCTGCGGCGTTTTGCGTCGACGCGCAGTATCCAGGATGTGTCGAGCAGCACGCACACGATTTGCGAATCGGAGGCCGAGCGACTCGAGTCGGAACTGTCAATGATTCGTTACATTTCGTGGGCTATCCCGTCGATCGGGTTCATCGGTACCGTACGCGGTATTGGTGAAGCGCTGGCGCAGGCGGACAAGGCGGTCAAAGGTGATATCGCCGGTGTTACGCAAAGCCTTGGTGTGGCCTTTAACTCGACCTTCATCGCGCTTCTTATCAGTATTTTCCTGATGTTCCTCGTACACCAGTTGCAGCTTGTGCAGGAACGGCTGGTCTTCGACAGCGAGACTTACTGTGATGACAAAGTCATTCGGCACCTGAAGTCGGACTGATACTGGATCGGAATCACTCGTGACCTTGCTCGCCGCACATCTTAATGACGCAGGCCTCCTGTTTACGGATGGCGAGCGTATCCTGTGTCGCGAACCGGGCTACGCGCTACTCGGGGACGATGGCCTCGTCACCGGGCGCGAGGCATGGGCCAGCGCGAGCCTGGAGCCGCGACGCACTAAGAATCACTACTGGGACGATCTTTGTACGGCATCGCTGGCGGACGCACGCTTCCAGCATCTGACGACTGCTGACCTGGTGAGCAGGCAACTTGAAACACTGTGGCAACGTGTGGCGAAGCCGGGTGATCGGCTGGCGCTGGCGGTACCGGGCTACATGAACGCCGAGAATCTCGGACTGCTCCTCGGCATTGCGATGGACCTCGACATCCCGGTGGTGGCGATGGTCGATGCGGCAGTGGCGGCGACGCGGCGTGAGTACACCAACGCAGTGCCCGTGCACATCGACCTCAGTCTGCATGCCACGATGCTGACACGCCTGCTACAGGCAGGGCAGGCGCAGTATGAGCGTTCAGTCCTTGTCGATGAGGCGGGCATGCTCGACTTGTATGGCATCTGGCTGCGGATGATAGCCGAGGCGTTCGTGCAGCAGTCTCGCTTCGACCCGTTGCACACGGCAGAAACCGAACAGATGTTGCAGGACCGGATGCTGGACTGGCTTGCCATCGCCAACAGTCGTGATTCAGTCACCCTGGAGCTCGAGTATCGGGGCATCGCACATCAGGCCGAAATTGCGTCGCTCGACTTCGTAACAGCAGCGACTCCGGTTTATCAGAACATCGTCAGCAACCTTCGCGCTCTCTATCGTGCGGGAGAGACACCCGCATTGCAGTTATCGGATCGTGCGGCGCGCATGCCCGGATTGGCGGACACGTTGAAAGCCAGGGTTGGCGGTGAGGTGTTCCTGCTCGAGCCTGGCGCTACGGCGCGTGGACTGGTGCGGCGCTGCGTCGAGAGTCGACCGGGCAGTGTGGTAACACTGGCGCGCCACCTGCCGTGGGACCAGGCACCGGTGGCGGTCGACGTGGGTGGCAGTGAGGCAGCCGCGCAACCCACGCATGTGTTGCTCGGCAATAACGCGGTACCGGTCGGCGGCGCGGCTCTGTCAATGGGAACGCAGAGTTCAGACGGGGAGCGCTGGCTGGATCTCGGGCCGAATGTTCCCGGCGTGTCGCGACGGCATTGCGATATCTCCATAGTCGACGGCCAGTGCGTTGTTACGGACCACAGTCGCTACGGCACATTCCTTAACGGACATCGCATCGACGGTTCAGCGGTCCTGCAGACCGGCGATGTATTGCGAGTCGGAACGCCTGGTG
>Ga0316201_10003721_pt1 | contig 11324 bp, 9 predicted proteins | sample CS6wburrow_MG_FD_204516 | JGI IMG/M metagenome (GOLD analysis project Ga0316201, IMG submission 204516) | Coastal sediment microbial communities from Delaware Bay, Delaware, United States - CS-6 worm burrow | ecosystem: Environmental > Aquatic > Marine > Coastal > Sediment | place: USA: Delaware... | reverse complement strand
GGATATAGCGCGCACCGAGGAAGAAGCAGGGCATCAGCGTGACGAAGGCGCCGTTGAACACGATCGAGCCGGTGTGCAGCACCACGCTCTCTGGCGTCATGCGAAACGAGGCGGCGAAATGGCTGCCGTAGTTGGCGCGCACCTGGTGGCTGTGCATGATGCCCTTTGGCAAACCGGTGGTGCCGCTTGAATAGACGATGTTGAACAGGTCATCCTGCTGCATTTCAGGATAGTTGGGCGCGGTAGCGGGGCTGTCGGCGATAAAGGCAGCGTAATCGATGGCTTCGCCCCCGGCGCCGCCGACGAGCACGTAGTTTTCGATCTTCACGCTGGCGATCTGGTCTCGATCGGCGCCCAGTTCGGTCATCAGTTCGGGCGTCAGGAATACCAGGCAAACGTCGGCATTGTTGAGCAGGTTGATCAGGCCCTGCGGTTTGAGCAAGGGGCTGAGCGGTACCAGCACCGCCCCGACCGAGACCGTGGCCCAGTAGACCAGCAGCAGTTCCATGCTGTTGGGTAACGCGGTCGCGACCTTGTCGTCCTTGCCGATGCCGCGCGCCTGCAGCGCGTTGGCGAGCCGGTTGACGGCCGCGTTGAACTGCGCCCAGGTCAGGCGTTGATCGTCAAACACAACCGCGAGCCGATTACCGCGGTAACGCGCATGGCGGTCGATCAGTTTCTCGAGCGTTATCGGCAAGCTGTTAACTCCTTTGTCCCGCGGCCGATTCTATGCGACCCGACGCTATATTTCACGGGCAAATCGCGCGAGATTGACATGAGTCAACATCGGTGGGTGGATGTGGGCGTAGATTTTCCAAACGGAGGGAATCATGTCGAACAGACCCAAAATCCTGGTAATCAATGGTTCGTACCGCGACGATGGAATCACCGACCAGGCGGTCGAGGTTGCGGTCGAAGCGTTAAACAATGCCGGCGCCGAGACCGAAGTCATCAACCTGCGCGAATATCCGATCGAGTTTTGCCTCAACTGCCGCGAATGCACCCAGCCACCGGGCACCCGCCCGGGCAAATGCGTGCTCGACGACGGCATGCACGCGCTAATCGATAAAATCGAGGCCTCGCAGGGCTACATACTCGCCTCGCCGACCAATTTCGACTCGGTTACCGCGCTGTTCAAACGTTTCATGGAGCGCCTGGTGGCTTATGCCTACTGGCCCTGGGACAAACCTTACCCGAAATTTCGCAAACAGGGGATGGCCCGGAAAAAAGCCCTTCTGATTTCGTCGAGCGCGGCCCCGTCGTGGCTGGGGCGCTGGATGTTCGGCACCAGCAAACAGCTCAACACGGCCGCCAGAACCATCGGCGCGGATCCGGTAGGCACCCTGTTCACCGGTCTTGCCAGCACCGAGAAGCACAAGCGCCTGCCGCAGAAGACGGTCGCGCGTGCGCGCCAGCTAGCGGTGAAACTGATCCCCGCCTGAAGCGAGTTTCCGGCCGTCGCACGGGACGCGGTGGCTGTTAGTTCGGGAACCTGCCGGTCTTCGATACCGGCAACGGCTGTTGCCAGGACCGGATTTTGGTCAGAAACGGTTACCTGGGTTTGCAGTGATAATTTAATTTGTGGTCAGATACCTTACAATGCTGCCGTTGGGGACCGATCATGCTAAAAGCGCTTTTAACAACTGGCTTCTTGATTGCCATCGGCATCGGCGCATACGTTTTCGCCATGAATGACCAGATTACCGATGTCGCACAGGTATGCTCTCTTTTCCCCGAAGGCGCGTATGTCGGCGATTTGAATGAAATTGAACGCAATTACTCGGTAAAGCTAATGGGGCCATTCGACGTCGAGGATAAGCCGGGCGCACAGCAGGCAATCTTTTGTGCGGTCCTGACCATGTGCGATACATCGTGCTGGGTGGAGTATCAGAACAGCCTGGTAATCAGGTCCGAGGCATCGAGTCTATGACCCCCGGAAACACCTGCGGTCGGAGTGACCAATGCAAGCGGGCGATAAATAATCAAATATCCCCCCAGGGTGACTGGATTCAATTTGCCTAAATGATGAGCCTGCTCTGCTACCCTAACTAACCAAATCCAGCAAAACCTGCCAGCCGATAGTGAATAAACTGTTGGCTCGAAGGACCTGGACAATATCGGCGATGGCGTGCCGGAAGGGCTCTATAGTGGCAAAAATTAAACATTATCTGGGTCAGGTTGATCTACCGGGTTGGCTCCAGGTTAGTATTGATCTGGGCTAAACTTGACGAGGTCGTGAGGGAACTGACCTGGTTTCCGTCGCTGCATCTCATGTATCAGAAAAAGGCAAAAACTGATAATTGTGTTTAACAGTTTGTATTCGGGTTTTATTGAATGCCTAAAATATTTGCGCGAGTTTCGTGTGAGTATCGCGGTCTGTTTGTTGGTGGTGACAACGGGAAATCTGCGCGCACAGGATTGCAGTCCTCATCCCGAGAGTCTCGAGGGATTACCAATCCTCGAGGTCAAGATCAACAACGGCGACATCTTCGATCTGGATAAAGAAAATCAAAATTTATGGATTCACAAATGGGCAAATAGACTTCATATAAATACGCAAAAAAAAACAATCGAGGAACAACTTTTATTCGATCTCCAGGACAGCTATAAACAGCAACTGATAAATGAGACCGAGCGCCTGTTACGCAGTCGGAGCTATATCCACGACGCAGATATCACCGCGGAGGTCGTCTGCGGGAAAGGCTTGAATCTGACAGTCTCAACCACCGACAACTGGACTTTAACGCCAAGTATCACAGCTAGTCGTTCTGGCGGGGAGACACGCACAGCCTTCGAACTCGAAGAGTCTAACTTGCTAGGACTGGGAACCGGAATCAAGATTCTGTCGGAGTCAGATGAAGAGAGAGACTCGAATGCTTTCGTCTACCTGGACAAAAACTGGTTAGGGGAGCTCAAAACCTTGAAGCTGGAGCTTGCAGACAATAGTGATGGCCATGTCTACGAAGTGGACATGATCCGCCCATTTATAAAACAGGATTCAAGATATGCCTGGTCAGTACGAGCTGCTTCGATTGAAAAACAGAACCCGGTCTACGAACGCGGTGACGTGGTTGCAAAAGTGGGGGAGTCGAACGATTCCTTGCTACTGTTTTATGGATGGTCCGAGGGCCTGGTCGATGATTCGGTTTCGAGATATGGCCTGGGGTGGTTTGCCAACAGGCTCAGGTTCAATGCGGTGGATGACCCGAATATTGAACTGCCGGTAGATGTAGACAGGTATTATCCCTTCCTGGAGTACAGGTTTTCGAAAGTTAAATACGTGGAAAAAGTCAACTTCCGGGTAATGGGTATAACCGAGGATATCGAGCTGGGTAGCAATTTGGTAACTAGCATCGGCTGGAAGGATGAGGCCTACGAATCGACTCAGGAAGGCCACGTATTGGAACTCAATTATAATTTTGGCAGCTTTATTTCAACGAATAACCTGGGGCTTTTTAACCTCAGGCTAAGGCATGAATCTAACAAAACGATCGACGACACCGGTCTAATCGCGATGGAAGCGCAGCTATACAATTTTAGAGACGTAAATCATAGTTACGTGTTCACCAGTCGGCTGGAGGCGGCGAAAAATCCCGAGCTATTTGAACGGATTGAGGTCGGTGGAGATTCCGGTTTGAAGGGATATCCTCTTCGGTTTCAAAATGGAAACCGGGCGTTTACGCTTTCCGCGGAACGACGAACTTATTTTAACGTGTATCTCTGGCAACTTTTTAAGTTTGGTTTCGCGGCGTTTGCGGAAGTTGGCTCGGCCTGGGACGATGGGGAAGATCCGGTCTGGCTGAGCGATGTTGGGACGGGTATACGGCTGGTATCGACCCGTCAATCCAGTTCCAAGGTTCTGCATATCGATATTGCCTTTCCGCTTAGCGAAGAAGACGACATCGATGATTATCAGTTTTATTTGAAGGCGAGAACCGAGTTTTAGCAGTGAGCTTATTTGCAGGCCGATCAAACCAGCCAGGCCCTCGATATCGATCTTAGGCTCGACTTTCGAGAGAACGGGCATCGCGGTAGTAGCTAGAAGCCGACTTTGATCATAGCGCTTGTGATTTACCGTGGGTCAACCGATCGGCGCAACACCTGTTTGCTTCTGGCAATTTGTATCCTGAGTATTGTGTCCCCAGAATTCCCTCATATTCGGACGCTAAGCCAAATTATGAGGTAAAAATAAAAGTCTAATACCAGTCTAATTCTTTTGATCAATTGATTGGGTAGAACAAACGGATCTTTCTGGAAAACAGCACTGGCCAAGAGCAGATTGATTGACCGTATCCCCGCTAGGCTGCAGGAATGGGCCTATTCCGTTGAAAAACTCGAAAATTATGGAGGGCTGTTTTTCTGCAGAAAAGCAAAGCATTCTAAACTTCTCTTGGCACTGCCCATGTAAGCTCACCAGTTGCTCTGCCGGAAGAGATCGTTAGTTCCTAGTCTCTCCCCGTATGCCAAATTTTAAAATTCGTGACATCGAAAATAAATTTCCCATCCAGAAAAATTTAGAGTTTTTCAACAGAATAGGCCATAAGCTGCCTCTTAGAATTAGCTCCTAAACTTATACTTTCGGCACATAGCTGACTTACCCATTACTATCTGTACAACCCCAAAATTCTCGGTCTATACAGATTCTGTCTATACTCTGTTTGCATGGATTCCGTCTATATCACTGTTGATGTGGCTTAAAACTCTAAACTTTAGAGAGGTAGTTGGTATTTTCGTGGCGCCATCTTCTATCCCTTTAATATTTGCAATTCTAGGGGGTGGTTTTTCAGATTTCGTCTTTAAATTTTCGCTCGTCGCTTCCTATGGCGGCATGCTGATATTTGGCATTCCAACAATATTAGTTTTAAAAATAAATGATAGGCACTCAATTGTATGGTTAGTACTTTCTGGGATCGCATGCGGCATTGTTGCATTTGTCATTTTTCTTTTAACTTTATTGGCTTTGATAACTGGCGTAATAGTGCCGGATATAAATAGTTTAATTGAGGTTATTCCGAGAGCACTTTGGTGGGGTTCACTGTCTGGAATTGTAGTTTCTACTTTTTACGGTTTAATTTCCGATGCCAAGCTTAGACAAAGGCCCACATAACAAACGCATGCAGTCGGACGCGGCAAGTCTGCGCTGCTGATGCGAGGCGTTATGTGGCTTTGCAGAGAGGATCACGATAATTCACTTTATAGCGCTCTTAATAATCTTTTCGGTTGTTTACCTTGGTATTTGTTTGCCAGTATTTCAGCGCATCAGTAAACGCAAGAGAGGCCGGAAGTTCATTATACGCTTGGGGATGGCGTGGAATGCTAAAGATGCTGAACAAAGATGGGACGTACTAATGTCCTTTTCGTCGTTTATGTTGGCTCTCGCAATATCGATGTTTCTGTTCGATCTAGTAATCCCATTTCAAGAGGTTAATACGTGATAAAAAATGAACGCCACATAACAATGCGGCCAGTCCGATACGGCAGAGCCGCGCGGCTGGCCTTAAGCATTAGAAGGCAGTACTAAAAGTGGAAGATAAACAGTCCTTAGGAAAAGTATTTTTAGAGTCATCAGCAATCAGTGCTTATGGCATTTGGGTAATAATATTTTTGTTTCCACTAATTTTGGCTGGTGTTACTTTTCTTATTGATGAAAGAAGATCACCTAAACCCCTCATACTTTCGTCAATTGCAATTGGTATCATTGCAGCTAGTTATATTCTCCGTTTTTACTTAGTTCGAAATACGGAGTCGCTACGTTCTAAAGTGCTCCAGGCTGATAATCGTGAACAGGCACTTAAAATCATTATCGGAGGTTTTTGGTGGTGGTTAATTACATTAATCTCTGCAATCGCAGCAGTCATTTCAAGTCGTAGCTTGTTTTGAATTTGTCTTCTAACAACGCGCATGCAGTTGGACCCAGCACTCTCTGTGCTGACATTATCTCCAAAAGAGACGCTCAGTCTCGTTCGATGAGCTTCGTAGTTCGGCCATAAGCGGCCGCCTAAAAAATGAATCGATAATATGTTATCTGACTAATAACCTTATAAATTGCTGTTAACTGGTACTTAAGCCTTCTGGTAAAGTCTATTGCCCCCAAATTCTAGTAAAACTGCTATATATTCTGGATGCGTTCGAAACAGTTAATTCTCACTATTCTGTCCTTATACTGCGGGATTGCATCAGCAGGGGAATTACTTCGTCTCGGCTATGTCGAGTATCCGCCCTTGGTTTATTCAGAGAAGGAGAACGTGCCGAAGGGTCCTCTAATTGACTACATCGAAAAAAGCCTAGAGGCAGAGTTCGAGATCAAGTGGATCGATATGCCCCTTGGCCGTGCCCGCTGGGCCTTCGAAAACGACGTCATTGACGCTTTCCCTTTTCTCATGCGGCTAGAGGAACGGGAAGCCTGGATTCACTATTTCGAAAGGCCCTATTTGACGATTCAGAACATTGTCTGTTCCCGGGGAGATATGAAATTCACTGCTGAGAATCCAGGCTCGCTTGTTGACTTGATGGCTGGCTCGACCCTGGTATTTCCACTAAATGCCGGATATAAATATCCTTTTCTGAGTGACCCAAGAATAGAACAAATAAATATTCACTACACCAATTATATCGACCGCTCATTGGGACTCCTCAACAAGGGTCGCGCGAAGTATGTTTTCTATTCCTCGAAAGCCGGGCTTGAATTAGGCGGGAAAAACAAGAACCTGTCTTGCGTTGATGTAGGCGAGCGCGTTGGTCTTCATTTCGCATTCTCCAAGAACAACCGCTTAGCGCCAGGCGTCGAGAGCATTCTCAGCCGTCTCGAAATTCTCCGATGGTAGTTCGTTTTCGATCTGCTGGTATAAAGTCCCTTGATCTTTGATTCATTTTCCCTGCAGGAAAACAGATAAATGAAGATCGGGATTAGTCGTTCATTCCTGCGTAAATAGCAGTCAGCGTCGCAAAAGGGTCGGTATTTACCGCTAATCGATCGAGTCTGGGCGTCTGCTTTAAGCTGGTCTATCCTGTATCATGCAGTCAACCGGGGCTGTTTGAAGCGCAGTTTTCCGCTGTCACAAACCTGAAATCATATGCAATCGAATTTCTCCGGGGTCGAGGTGTCGAACTACAGATGTACTTTTTCAAACCACTAATTGCGCTGACCTTGATCGGGCTGACGCTATACAGTCTCGGCTCACGCGGCGACTGGCGCACCGCCAGCCGCGAATCCGCGGGGATTGCCCCCGACCCGGCAGTGACCAGGGAGGCTGTGTTGCAGGTTTACGGTGCGGACGCCTGGGGCTGGCGCGGCTGGTTAGCGATCCACACCTGGATTGCGACCAAGCGTAAGAATGAAGATCACTACACGATATACGATGTCATCGGCTGGCGTGGAACTTACGGGCAGGGGGTCATGGGGATTTCACGGGATTTACCCGATCGGTACTGGTACGGCGCAAAACCGCGCTTGCTCAAGTCACACCAGGGCCCACAAGCCGAATCCCTGATCGATGCAGTCGATGCGGCCGCCCGCGCTTATCCCTGGAAACAGGAGTACAAGGCCTTTCCTGGCCCGAACAGCAATACCTTTACCGCGTGGATTGCACGTCAGGTACCGGGGCTCGAGCTGGATCTGCCGTTTTCGGCAATTGGCAGTGGCTTTGTCAGTCAGGCCGACTGACTAGCTGATTTTTACGCTCAGTTTCTTGATCGATCCATCCGCGGTGAACTCGACCTCCTCGACACCGCTTCTTGCCAGGCTGTCGCCACTGGTCACCTCGGTTGCCGCCAATGTGAAATCGAAACTGACACAGTGATCGTCGCAACGAAAATTCGTCGGTTGCCAGTGCGCGTCTGGATACTTGCTGAAGAAACCATGCATCATGTCGCCGATCGCGGCACGCCCGCGATGTTCGCCCGCCGCGTCCGACGTGTAGCCCGCGCCCGCGGTGAACATGGGCATGATCAGGTCGACGCGATGCGCGTTCGATAGCGCGATATAGGCCTTCGCGAGTTCGATCAGTTCGGTGTCTGTCATACTGGCTCCAGGGTCTGACCTTTGGTTAACAATCCCGGCGGCCGGGCCGTAATCCGGGGTCAGGAGGCGATTATACCCCTAACCGGGGGGCGGTGGCAGCGCGCGTTTTCAGCGCCGCGATTTCGGGGCGTCTTCCGCAATGACCCGGCGGAAGGTGAGGTTGATGCGCGGACCGCAGGGGCGCCGCAGCTTGTTGATGCCGTGACGCCAGTTTGCCTGGGTTTCGCCGCGCATCAGCAACAGGCTGCCCGGGTCCAGCGGCAGTTTGACGGTTTTCAGGTCCTTGCGAAAGCGATGTTTCAGTATGAAATCCCGGGTCTCGCCGAGGCTGAGCGAGGCAATGACCGGTTGCCTGCCGAGTTCGCGTTCATCGTCGCTGTGCATGCCCATGCTGTCGTTTTCGTCACGATAGTAATTGAGCAGGACGCTGTTGAAACGCGCCTGCGTCAGGCGCTCGACCCCTTGTTTCAGGCGTTGCAGGGTCGGCGTCCAGGGCAGGGGTTGTAGACGGATACCCGAGTAGCTGTAACTCAGGGCGCCGTGCCAGGCGCTAAGGCGCGGCTGCAGGTAAGGCTTGCCGTAAACGGTGATCCGTTCCTGGCGCCACTCGGTCTCGTCGATTAGCTGCGCAAGCAAGCGGTCGTAGCTGCAGCCGAGTTCCACCTGGCGCCACAGCAGCAGGTCGGCATCGGCCAGCGGCAGCGCTTCCGCCTGCCCCCGGGATAGCAGGTCATGCATCGCCGTCCCCGATATGACGCCGGGCGGCGATCAGGATTTCTTTCTCACGACGCGACAGCTTCTTGATCTGGGCTTCGCGCCGGCTGGCGCTGCTGCGGGAATGGCCGTCTTCGCGGTAAACCACCTCGAGCGGGCGCCGCCCGTTGAAATACCTGGCGCCTTTCCGGCCCTGCGCATGCTCTTCGAAGCGCCGCTCGACATCGGTGGTAATGCCAGTATAGAGCGAGCTATCGCTGGCCTGGATGATGTAGATCGACCACCGGTCAGCTTGCTCGGTCATGGTCGGATTGCGGGCTTATCAGGCATATCTCAACGGGATCGTTAAAACCCTTTAGTGTCAGTTGCTGCTGGCGCAGCTCGTAATCGGACAGAATATCATTAACCGCCGGATCTTCGGTAAAGGCTTTTGACATGATGATATCACCGGCACCGCCCTGGCCCTCGAGACGTGCCGTCAGATTGACCGCTTCGCCGTAGTAATCAAGGCGATCGTTCAGAGTCACGGCGATGCTGCTGCCCGCATGCAGGCCAATTCTTATCGAAACCCCATCGGTGTCGAGACGACGGTTGAAGTCGGGCATTGCCAGCTGCATTTCGATCGAGGCGTTCAGCGCGTCGTCGGGAGTCAGGAATGCCGCGTGGATGCCATCGCCGACGGTTTTGACGATATTGCCCTGGTAGCGGCGGACGATTTCACCCATCTCGGCAAAATGCTCGCGCACGAGGCGGTAAGCCGCGGCGTCGCCGACGCGCGAGAACAGGCTCGAAGATCCGACCAGGTCGGTAAATACAAAGGTGATGTTGCGGATACTGACCTCGTCTCCCGGGCGCAGTACCTGGTCGGAAAACAGGTCGCGGAAGGCCTGCATCGTGGTCGCGCGCTCGGCCGTGAGTACGTCGCGCAGCCAACTCTGCTCCTCGATGACAATCGTGCGCGCTACTGCCCCGTCGTTAACCAGGTGAATTTCGCCGTCCGGCGAGTCCCCCCGAATACCGAGCTTGTCGTCATCGACATGAATCTCGGGGAACGGACCGCCGTCCCAGGTCAGCGCGATTTCGTCGCCGGCTTCCAGCGTACGAATCCTGTAGTCGCCCGGGTGCAGCGCCAGTGGCAGCGAGCGGTTGGTGGCTGGCGGCAGCGAACATTGCCCCTTGATATGCGGCGTAACGCCGGGTCCGGAACGGCAGTAAAAGCCGTATTCCACGGCCCGGATCGAGGGACTCGGGCTGAAACTCAGTTCGACGTTGCTGGCAAAGTCGGCATCGAAGTCGATATTGCAGGCGGCGCAGTGCACGCCACGCGGCAGTTCGCCGATGTTGGTCGTGGTCGACTTCGTAATCCGGCAGCGCGGGCATAAAATGTCCCAGCGCGATTCGAGTAATCCGGAGCGTACCGATTGCAGGAACAGCTCGATCGTGTCCCGGGTATTGGCGTGCCAGCGTCGCGCGAGCTTTATCGGGCGTATCGCCCATAAGTCAACCTCCTGGGCGTGATTGATATACTCCAGCAACCTGGCGGCGAGGCCGTGCTCATAGGGAGATTTGGCGATGTCTTCGACGATCTTGGCGGCCCGCGTCAGCGCCGCTGGCGATGGCTGGTAATCCGATTCGAACAGGTCTGGCTGTTCGGCCCTGATCAACTGGTCCGCGGTCAGCAGCAGTTTCTGTATTTTTTCCTCGAACGCGGCGACCATGCGCCGGGCGACGAAGGTTCCAATCAGGTTACGCGTATCGAAGACGAGCTCGAGATCCAGGCCGCTTTGCTGGTTTCTGTCCTCGAGGGTGGCGCGGGTGGTCATGCTGTTAATGGGCCCGCGGGAAAAGATGCGCTGTTGCTCGAACCAGCGTTCCGCGATCCAGTTGACGGGTGGCTCTTCCCAGGCGATCGTCATGCCGGCAATTTCGATCTGGCCGAAAACCTTGACCCTGCCGTCGGGTTGCAGAGCTTCGCTGGCCTGGTACCTTGGGAAACCGGATGCCTCGCCCCAGCGCGGCGTATCCGATACCACGGCCCAAAGCTTGTCTACCGGGTGGTTAAAATCGAAATGATAGTGTCTTGAAACAATCACGTGATAGTTCCTGTTTGCGCTAGCCGGGTGGTCTGGAATACACGGACTAAGGGATATAGTAGAGACTTATTATACGTGGCAGCAGGACGCTTCGATCACCGGAGTTTTGCCCGAAACTACAGCGGGTTCAATCAGGCCTAAGGGTGACGAAGAGTTCTCCGGACTGGCCTTCGAAGCTGTGGGTAAAATCCAGCTTGTCGTATCCCAGCGCGTAGACCGTAACGTGGTACTCGCCGCCGCCTAGGTTTTCAAACGAAAAATCGCCGTTACGATTAGTGCGCTGTGATCGATAACTGCTGTGTTCGATCTCGCCCTGACGGAACTTGCGATCCAGGGTGACCATCGCATTCTCCACCGCGACCCCGTTTTCATCGCTTACCCAACCGGACAGGTAGTGGCTACCGCGATCGACTACCAGCCTCAGGTTTTGATAGCGAGTATCGGTTATCTTCAGCCCTGAAATCTGGAAAAACTCGGCGCCGCGCGTGGTCAGGCTG
>Ga0316201_10003720_pt1 | contig 11325 bp, 5 predicted proteins | sample CS6wburrow_MG_FD_204516 | JGI IMG/M metagenome (GOLD analysis project Ga0316201, IMG submission 204516) | Coastal sediment microbial communities from Delaware Bay, Delaware, United States - CS-6 worm burrow | ecosystem: Environmental > Aquatic > Marine > Coastal > Sediment | place: USA: Delaware... | reverse complement strand
GGAATTCCACCTGTATGGCAGGATTCACATTCGTTGATTTGACCCGGATATACAACGTCACTGTAATCATGGTTTGTCTGGCGGTAACCGATGACATTGTAGCCATTGGCCAGGTTGGCGCCCATGTGAATCTTGTGGATCATAAGGGGCATATCAACCGAATTGCCGGTATCCGGATCAATATCCTGATTCGGGTTGTGGCAGAGGATGCACAAGCCAACATCTGTGCGCTGACCGCCATGTAATGCAATCGGGTCATGGCAGCGGCCGTTGCAGGTTTCAGTAGTTACGATGTCGCGTGGATCAGGTGCTGCAGAACCCGAAGGGACAAAGTGAAAGAGTTCATTGTCTACATACCGGTCCAGGTCGAATTCAGTCAGGTCACGACGCCCATAAAGACCCACGGTATGGGTTACATCCATATCGTAGCCTTCAGGCAGTACCGTGCCGAATTTATACATGTATGTGCCAATAGCTATTTCAGAGTAGCTGCCGCCTGAATCGCTGGAGGCCTGCTCGGCAGATTCATTGGTGATCGGGCTGGTCTGTATACGATTGGTGTAGGCATAGTAAGCTTCTTCACCTGCCGGAATATTTGCAAAGATGAATGATGTACTGACCGCACCCGGCGTATAGATACCGCTCCTGTCCAATGGCAGTCCCTCAGGATCTGACATGGTGAAAGTGACTTCCGCTCTCCGGTCTTCAGGAATAACAACGTCAGTAATTTTCAATACCAGTCCAGGTCTGATGAACAGTAACTGTTCCGGGGTCAGATAAAACTCACTGTCCTTGGTTGTGTAATATCCGTTATCAACTGCTTCCGACTTGGCGGCCAGATTGGTTGCACTACATAAAAAAGTAATGCTTACCAGAAGCGACCAAATTAATCTTATCCTCATGACTTACTCCCGTTAGTCCGTCATTTCATCGGTTGTGACATAGACGGTGCTTGATTGCTGAAAAGGATACTTTTCGTTCGTATTGTATCCATGCGGTAATTTGTCACACCTGCAGATCAATTTCCTTGACCTATGTCATGAAGTAAAGTGCTGGATTGAAAACTTCATATCTGAATCGACCTTGTAAAAAGGAGTCGGCCCTGAATCTTACGAGGCCGGCAGGACCCGGGATTGGTCATTTTTCGTTCGATTGCCTTCTACACCCGGGCAATTACCGCTAGAATGACAGACAGACTTCAAACAGGGAAACATTTATGAGCAAAAACACATTAAAACCCGGTGTCGTCACCGGCAAAGGCTATAAAACGCTGGTCGAGGCGGCCAAGTCGGGCGGATACGCCTTACCCGCGGTCAACGTGACCGGCACCAACACGATCAACGCCGTAATGGAAGCGGCGGCAAAAGCGAATTCCGATATCATTATTCAATTATCCAATTCCGGAGGTCAGTTTTATGCCGGCAAAGGATTGAAGGATGCTTTCAACGCCAAGGTCATGGGTTCGGTTGCCGCGGCGCAGCACGCTCACCTGCTGGCCAGGCACTACGGCGTATGTGTCGCCATGCATACCGATCACGCTAACAAGGCGCTGATCCCGTGGATTGAAGCCATGCTGGATGAGGGCGAAAAATACTATGAGCAGCACGGAAAACCGCTGTTCAGTTCCCATATGCTGGACCTGTCGGCCGACCCGATCGATTTTAATCTGAGCGAATGCGCACGGATTCTCGAACGTATGGCCAAAATCGATATGTCGCTGGAGATCGAACTGGGTGTTACCGGTGGAGAAGAGGACGGCATCGGCAGCGAATTTGACGAAGGTGCGGATAACTCCAAGCTCTACACGCAACCCGAAGACGTATTGCGTGCCTACGAGCTGTTGAACCCGATCGGGCATTTTTCCGTTGCCGCCTCGTTCGGCAATGTGCACGGTGTCTATAAGCCCGGCAATGTGAAGTTAAGGCCTGAAATCCTGAAGAATTCACAGGCCCTGGTTCAGAGCACCCATGGTACGGGGCAGAATCCGCTACACCTGGTATTCCACGGTGGGTCAGGTTCCGAGAAAGCCAAGATTCACGAGGCGGTCAGCTACGGTGTTTTCAAGATGAACATCGATACCGACACGCAGTTTGCCTTTTCGCAGCCCGTGGGCAAGTTTGTGAAGGAAAATACACGTGCATTTGAATACCAGGTCGATCCGGATGACGGCACACCTTATAAAAAACTGTACGATCCGAGAGGATATTTACGGCTAGGTGAAGAAGGCGTTGTCGCACGCCTGCAGGAAGCCTGTGAAGACCTTGGTTCCAAAGGCAAGTCTATTGCAGGTGACTGAATAGCTGATATAAAGTAGTATCTGGAATGGCCGGGTTTCAAGACCCGGTCATTTTTTTTGCTGGACAGGAGTTAAACTCTCACCATGCCCCTAGTCGAACATCTGGAATTGCCGACTTTTTCACGTCTGCGTGAGCAGGGGCACGAGGTGCTGCCTCTGGATCGTGCTGTCCACCAGGATATCCGCGAGTTGCATATCGGATTCCTGAACATGATGCCGGATACCGCACTGGAAGCCACGGAACGGCAATTTATCCGCCTGGTCGGCAACTGCAACCGCATCGCCCAGTTCTATGTTTACCCGTTCTCATTGCCGGGGTTGCCACGTAGTGCCAGGACACTGGAATACATCGAACATTATTACTGCAGGTTCGAAGACCTGCAGCAGCAGGGCCTGGACGCGCTGATCATTACCGGCGCCAACATCTCCAACCCAAACCTTGAAACGGAGCCATTCTGGGAACCCCTGATGCAGGTAGTGCGTTGGGCTGAGCACAATGTCACGTCAACGCTTTGCTCATGCCTGGCAACCCACGCGCTGCTCAGGTACTTTTACGGTATTGAGCGCCAGGCGCTGCCCGGCAAACGCTGGGGCGTATACAGTCATCGCATTTCCAGTCCCCGTCATCCCCTGTTGAGGGATATCAATACGCGTTTCGATGTTCCACATTCACGCTACAACGATATCACGCGCCAACAACTCGAGGACGCCGGTCTGACAGTGCTGGTGGAGAGCGAGGCTGGCGGTGTGCACATGGCGGTCAGCCCGGACCAGTTTCGCATGATCTACTTCCAGGGCCATCCCGAGTATGACAGGAACAGCCTGCTCAAGGAGTACAAGCGAGAGTTGCTGCGATACCTTGCGGGTGAGCTGGAATCACCACCACCGTTTCCGCAAAATTACGTTCCTGCAGAAGCGGAACATATCGTTGAACACTTTCTGCAACAGGCTAAAAAGGCACAGGTGACCGGCGGGCCCTTACCGGCACTGCCCGAAGAAAAAATTGAAGCGATGTTGGACAACACCTGGGGAGACACGGCCAAAGCGATGATCAATAACTGGCTTGGCCTCGTCTACCAGGTGACCAACCTCGATCGCAGGAAGCAGTTCATGGATGAAATTGAACCGGATGACCCGCTCGGTATCAGGCAATAACGCCGGGCCGTAACCAGAAAACAACGCCAATCAAAGGAAGTCAAATATGAAAGACCAGACACTCGCAATACATGCCGGTTTTAAATCCGACCCCACCACCAATGCGACGGCGGTTCCGGTTTACCAGACGGTTGCCTACGAGTTCGACAATGCCCAGCATGGCGCCGACCTGTTTAACCTGGCTGTGCCGGGCAATATTTACACCCGGATCATGAACCCGACCACCGATATACTCGAACAGCGTTGCGCTGAGCTCGAAGGCGGTATTGCAGCCTTGTGCGTCAGTGCGGGCAGTGCGGCGATCAATTACGCGATACTGAACATCGCGGAGCAGGGTAATAATATCGTGTCAGTTCCATTGTTATACGGTGGCACTTACACGCTGTTCAAACACATGTTGCCACGCCAGGGTATCGAAGTCCGTTTTGCCGAAGACGACAGTGTCGAAGCGATGCAGGGCCTGATCGATGAAAAAACGACCGCCGTTTTTTGTGAATCCATAGGCAACCCGGCAGGTAACATCGTCGATATCGAAGCATTGGCCGACATGGCTCATCAACACGGCGTGCCGTTGATTGTCGATAATACCGTGGCGACACCGGCGCTGATCAAGCCGATTAACTACGGTGCAGATATCGTCGTGAATTCACTGACCAAGTACATGGCGGGTCATGGCAATTCGCTTGGCGGCGTCATCGTCGACGGCGGTCAGTTTCCATGGGATAAATACCCCGAGAAGTTTCACATGCTGAATGAGCCTGAAGCCTCTTATCACGGTGTCGTTTACACCGAGGCGATGGGTCCGGCCGCCTATATTGCGCGTGCGCGCACGGTGCCATTGCGCAATACCGGGTCGGCGTTGAGCCCCATGAATGCCTTCCTGATTTTACAGGGCATGCAAACGCTGCCCCTGCGTATGCAGCGTCATTGTGAAAATGCGCTGGCGGTGGCTGAGTATCTTGAAAATCACGATAAAGTGGACTGGGTGAACTTTGCCGGCCTGCCCGGATCACCCTATTACCAACTGGCTAAAAAATACACCGATGGCAAGCCTTCAGCCTTACTGACCTTTGGTATCAAGGGTGGTTTTGAGGCAGCCGTGAAATTCTATGATGCGCTGAACCTGTTTTTGCGCCTCGTCAATATAGGCGATGTGAAGTCCCTGGCCGCGCACCCCGCATCCACCACTCACCGTCAACTGGAAGGCGCTGAACTCGAAGCGGCCGGTGTAACGCCGGATATGATCCGCCTGTGTATCGGCATCGAGGATATCGAAGATATTATTGCTGATCTCGAACAGGCTTTGGCCGCCGCCTGAGCAGGGCAACAAGACGCCGGCCCAGCCAGGAGAAAAATTTACGCGGCCAATGCCGGATCACGTCCAGCCAGGTGTAAATCGTGGGTAATAAGACCAGGCTGACAAAAGTGGAGAACAGCAAACCACCGACGATGGCGCGTGCCATCGGGTAATAGGGTGGACCATTGCCACCGATTTGAGTGGTGCCGATACACAGGGGCGTCAGACCCAGCACGGTGGTTCCAACTGTCATCAGGATCGGCCGCATTCGTTCACGACCCGCCTTGATAAGTGCCTCGTCGCGGGTGAGCCCCTGCAAACGCAACTGGTTTACATGGTCAATCAGGACGATCCCGTTGTTCACAACCACGCCGATCAGGATCAGGATACCGATCATGGCCATCAGTGTGAAGGTGGTTCCGGTCAGCAGGAAAAACCAGTAAACACCGATCACCGAAAACATGATGGTGCAGATCATGCTCACCGGGTAGACCAACGACTCGAACTGAGCCGCAAGCACGATATAGATGATCGCGATCGCCAGCAGGATGTTAAACAGCATCTTCTGCATGGCTTCCTGGTCGCCTGTGAAACCACCGCCGAATTGCCAGCTATAACCGCTGGGCATGCTCATCAGTTCCATGTTCTCCTCGATCAGTTCCTGGGCTTTCTCCGATGTGATGCCATCCAGTTGAGCGGTGATTGAAAGACCGGTTTTGCGGTCAAGGCGGCGGATTTCAGTGGGGCCCGTGCTTTCAATGAAATCGACCATCGACATGAGTGGAATGGACATGCCTTCGGAATTCCTGAGCTTGATATCGCGCAGATCGTCCAGTTGCTGACGATCCTGCTCACGGAATTGTAAACGCACCGGGATTTCACCTTCCTCGCCCTTGAATTCCCTTAAATCGATCCCCCGGATCGCGATGGCAACGACCTGTGCCACTTCCTGGGTGGAGAAACCCAGCTGATTGGCGCGTTCACGGTCGACACGCACCTGCACCTCATCCTCGCCCGCCGAGGCGGCCGAGACCACTCCGGTAAGTCCTTCTACCGATGACAGGATACGCACGGCATCCTCTGACAAGTCCCGTAAAACCTGGCTGGATGTTCCGGTCAGCGTAACACTGAGTTCCTCACCACCTCCGACACGTTGAAAATCGAAACTTGGACGGCCGATCGCAATTTTTGGCATGTTTTTCAGGATTTCACTGGATATGTCCTGTGAAGAACGTTTTGCATGCTTGTCATCAGTCAAAAGGATGGTCGAAGCCGTGTTTTCGGCCTGTTCGGAGTAGTAGGAGTAAACGGCGCGGATTTCCAGGCGTTCCTTGTTGTCATAAAGATATTCCTCAATCCGATCAACCGACTCCTTAAGTTTGGCAAGCGGGTAATGACCATCGAGGTGGTAAGGCATATACAACCTGCGGGTCTCATCCTGCGGAAACATATCGGTTTCAACGATTGACATGGGAATGGCTGCCGACAGCAGTGTCAGGATCACCATGCCCGCCGCCAGCCAGCGGTGGCGCATATTCCAGTTCAGCAGGCGGACGTATCTGTCCCGCAAGTAGTCGATGGGTGCATTTTGTTGCTTGGACGAAGGCCGGTCCAGCCGTGACGCCGCCAGTGGAATGATTGTCTGGGCGATAAACAGGGAAATGGCCAGCGATGCCACGATGGCGGTTGCCACGTGGGTCAGAAAAATGGATATCTGGTCCTGTTCACCAAAGATGATGGGCAGGAAAACCGCCGCGCTGGTGAGTGTTCCCGCAGCAACAGCAAGGCCTACCGCACTTACGCCGCGCAGCGCTGAACCCCTCGCGTCATTGGGGGTTTTCTCATGCTCGGTATGGATGCTTTCACTGACCACCACGGCATTATCGACCAGCATACCGACCGCCAGCATCAGGCCCATCATGGAAAGGATATTCAGTGACAAGTCGAGAAAATACATCACTCCCAGAGTTATCGTAATAGCGACCGGAATCGCCAGCGAGACCATCAGGGTGGTCTGGATGCTGCGCAGGAAAAAGTAAAGCACGAACAATGAAAGGAAAGCGCCCAGGATACCCGCCTTTAACAATTCACTCAGAGATTCCGTTACACCCTCTGATTGGTTCTCAAGGAAAAACAGGTTGATGCCCTGCATTTCAGCGCTCTTGCCGATACGATCGACTTCTGCGAGCGCCCGCTCGCCGACCTCCACGAGGTTGGCGCCGCTTTCCTTGAATATGCTCACGCCGATAGCGTATTTGCGGTCCAGGTGGCGTGCGTAATCACGGCGTTTTGAGTCATACTTGATTTCGGCAACGTCAGACAGGCGGAGCCCGTCGTCCGATATGACCAGGTTCTCGATATCATCGATCGAGCGAAACTCACCACGGGGATTTACCCGGTAGCGGGTTTCGCTGTCGCGTATCAGCCCCGCCGAATCCGAGAAATTGACCTCTCTTAACTGTGCCTGCAACAGGTTTAGATCAACTCCGTGGGATACGACCCGGTCTGCAATAAGTTCGATACGGACTTCGCGCGGCTCGATACCCTGGAAATCGACCCGCGCCACACCGGGGATTCTTTCAAGTGGCCGCACCAGGTTGCGGATCAGCATGTCATAGGCCGTGGACAGGTCACGCTCGCTGGAAATACGCAAGGTCAACAAGGGCTGGTCGGTAAAGTTGAATTTCAAGACGTTAATCCGGCGCAGGTCTGCAGGTAACTGGTCGCGGATCGCTTCCATCCGTTCCCTGGCTTCGACCGCCTTGACGGCCACATCGGTGCCCCATTCAAATTGTACCTGCAGACGCGACCCGTTTGATGATGAGGTGGACTCAAGCCGCTTGATACCACTTAAGGTCGCGATCACTTCCTCTGCCGGCCGCGTAAGTTCGCGTTCCACTTCTTCCGGTGTTGAACCCTGGTAGGGCATGTCCAAGATAATGAAAGGGATATCGACGCCCGGAAAATACTCCAGCGGCAACAAGCGGGCGGATATCAGGCCTACCGCGATCATCGAAACAAAAATCATGACGATTGTTACCGGCCGGTCCATTGCAAAACGGGCGGGTAACATGTATCAGCCCTCAGTGACCGCTTTGGCGGTTTGCTCAGTCGAGGTTACATCGCGGCGGCGATCCAGCAGCGAGTACATCACCGGAACTACAAGCAGCGTCAGGAAGGCCGATGTCAACAAACCACCGATCACGGTAATGGCCATCGGTGAGCGCATCTCGGCTCCCTGACCAAGCCCCAGCGCCATCGGCAACAAACCCAATACCGTGGTCAGGGTGGTCATCATGATTGGTCGCAAACGCAGACGCGCACCCTCCCTGATGGCTGTGAGACGGTCCATGCCGCGTTGCCGTAACTGGTTGATCAGGTCGAGCAATACGATGGCATTGTTAACGACGATGCCGGCCAGCATGATCAGGCCGATAAAAACAATGACACTGAGGCGTGTGTCGGTTATCCATAGCGCCAGTGCGACACCAACGGCGGCAAGGGGAATTGAAAAAAGGATGACAAAGGGGTGCAGCAGCGATTCAAACTGGGATGCCATGACCAGGTAAACGAGAATAACTGCCAGGCCCAGCGCAAACAGCAGGGACTTGAAAGATGCGTCCATTTCCTCGCTTTGCCCCTTGACGTACATCTTCAGGCCATAGGGCAGTTTCATGCCGGCCAGCAAGGATTCAACCTCAGCGACTGCGCTGCCAAGGTCGCCGTAAGCGAGGTTGGCCTGAACCAGGGCCAAGCGCTCCTGGTTGCCACGGCGTATTTCCGCCGGGCCTTCTGCGACGCGAACATCGGCGACGGACGATAACGGCACCGGAAACTCGCTTTCGGGATTGATAATGAGTTCACGCACGGCAGCGATTGACTGCCGTTCCTGTTCGGATAAACGCACCAGCACATCGATCTTGCGGTCACGCCAACTGAAGCGGGTGGCAACCTTGCCGCGGATTTTACCGACCACCTGGTCGGAAATCTGCTTGACTGTCAAACCCAGTGCGGCTGCGCGCTCTTGATCAAAGTAAATCTGGATTTCGGGATGGCCGCGTTCAAGGCTTGATTCAACATCGGCGAACCGATTGGATTGCCTCAAGCGGCTTAGTACCTCATCGCTGGCCACACGCAGGGAGTCCAGGTCATAACCCTGGATTTCAATTTCCAACGGCTTGTCAAAACTGAGTAACTCAGGTGAAGAAAAGTTTGCGTCCAGCCCGGCGATATCCTGAACCCTCGTCCTGAGGCTGCCAATCACCCGCTGTTGGTCATCCATACTCACTCCGGGCTTCATGACCACCAGCATCCGGGCGATATTTTCCCCACTCTCGGTCGGGTTGGCATCGATCCGGTTGCCCGAACCCGCCACACCGTAAACGTAATCCACGTTGGGATCAGCGGTCGCCACCCGTTGTAACTCACCCTCGATCCTGTCGGTCTCTTCCAGCGGTGTGCCCGGAGCCGCCTCCAGCATGACATTGAAGACGCCCTGTTCCAGTTGCGGCACCAGTTCGGTGCCGGTGCGCTGCAACAGCAGCAATGCTAAAACCAGTAAAACTGTTGCTACCGCCATGGTCAGGAAGCGGTTCGAGAGGGCAACCTCGAGCAGGTGGGCGTAGAACGAGGCAAACCGGTGACCGATCCGATCGCCTATGCCGATCGTGGCCACCGTTTGCTGCCCGCGGATCGATGCCATCATCGGTATCAGGGTTACCGCAACGCCGAGAGAGATGGCCAGCGCGAAAGTTACGGTCAATGCCTGGTCACGGAACAGTTGACCCGCAATACCCTCGACGAAAGCCAGCGGCAGGAATACCGCGATGGTGGTCAAGGTGGCCGCAATGACCGCTCCACCGACCTCGCTGGCACCCTTGATGGCCGCGTTGACCAGGGTCTCACCTTCGCCCCGGTAGCGTGAGATGTTTTCCAGCACAACGATGGCGTTGTCCACCAGCAAGCCGGTGGCCAGTGCAATTCCGCCCAGCGACATGATGTTGAGAGAGATTCCAGCTTGTCCCATCAGAAAAAAAGTAGCGATAATCGATACCGGGATGGATATTGCAATGGTCAGCGTAAACCAGATGTTGCGCAGAAAAACGAAGATCACCAGCACGGCCAGCAAACCACCTAAAACGGCTGCCTTGACCACTTCACCGATGGCGCGATCGATAAAGATGGATTGATCATCCACGGTTTCTATCGATATGTCTTCCGGCAATTCTTCCGATATTTCCTTGAATCGGCTTTTAATACCCTTGGCGACACTGACGGTGTTGGCATCCCCTTCCTTGTAAATCGCGACCTCCACCGCTTCCTTTCCATTCATGCGAATGATGGCCTGGCGCTCGCTGTATCCAGCGACGACATTGGCGATATCGCGCAGGTACACCGGGCGGGTCGCGCCTGGTTCTACGATCAGGTTGCCAAACTCTTCAACCGAGGCGAACTGGTTAATCGTGCGAACCAGGTAGCGCTGCGCGCCTTCTTCCAGTCGGCCGGCCGAGACATTTACGTTTTCAGCGGCCAGGCGAAGACTGAGTGCCTCGAGCGACAGATTGAGCTGGGCCATTTTCCGCTGATCGATTTCAATTTGGATCTCGTCTTCGAGACCACCGCTGATCTTGACTGCTGCGACCCCTTCTACCGGTTCCAGCAATTTCTTGATTTCCTCTTCGGCAAATCGGCGCATGGCTTTCAACGAGGCTTCATTGGAGATGGCGGAGATCATGCCAAAACGCATGATGGGGTCGGTCGCGGGGTTGAAACGCAACAACAGTGGTCGGCTGGCTTCCAGTGGCAGTTGCAGGATTTCGAGTTTTTCCCGTACATCCAGGCCCGCACGGTCCATGTTGGTGCCCCAGGCAAACTCCAGTATCACGTCGGACTGGCCGGCGCGGGATACCGATTTGACGCTGATGACATTCTTTACGACACCGACGGCCTCCTCGACCGGCCGTGTCAGCAGGGTTTCGATTTCCTCGGGCGCCGCACCCCGGTATTCGGTGCGAACCGTAAGCGTCGGATAGGATAGATCAGGCAGAAGATTGACCTTGAGATCTTTCAATGCAATCAGCCCGAAAAGAACCAGGGTGACCGCGAGCATCGAGATAGCGACACGTCTGCGGGTCGCAACCTCGATCAGTTTCATCGAACCGGCCGATTTTGCAGTGTCAGCGCTCATGTGCCCTGGGCCGGTCCCCCGCTTACGACCTCCACGCGCATGCCATCACTCAGACTGCCCTTGCCGGCTGTAACCACGTTCTCTCCCCTGACCAGTCCCTCGGCCACTTCAACCCGGCCGTTGGATTCAAACCCAAGCCTGATACTGCGCCGGTTTGCAATGCCCTCTTCGTTTATAACAAACACGTGGCTCAACTCGTCTTCGGTGATGACCGCACTTCGTGGTATGACCGGTACGTCTTCATGCATGTCGTAGAGGATTTTTGCCCGTCCAAACAGGCCGGGCTTCAACATCCGGCCATGATCATAGATCTCGGCAGTCACGCGAAAAGTGCCTGTGTTCGTATCGACAACGGGACTGGTGCGAATGACCTTGCCGGCAAAAGATTCG
>Ga0316201_10003719_pt1 | contig 11325 bp, 7 predicted proteins | sample CS6wburrow_MG_FD_204516 | JGI IMG/M metagenome (GOLD analysis project Ga0316201, IMG submission 204516) | Coastal sediment microbial communities from Delaware Bay, Delaware, United States - CS-6 worm burrow | ecosystem: Environmental > Aquatic > Marine > Coastal > Sediment | place: USA: Delaware... | reverse complement strand
AATGCCGCAAAACTGGAGCGGGTGATGGGAATCGAACCCACACAATCAGCTTGGAAGGCTGAGGTTCTACCATTGAACTACACCCGCATCGTCACTTACCCGATGCGCCGGTCGCTCACCCGGCCCGCCCGACCTCCCGGGCCTACGCAGTTGCGCCCGCATCCAACCTTTATATACGTCGGCTCTCAATCTTCCCGGCTGTTGTCGCTGGAGGGAAGTCCTCATTTTCTGGTGGAGGGGGGAGGATTTGAACCTCCGAAGGCTGAGCCGTCAGATTTACAGTCTGATCCCTTTGACCACTCGGGAACCCCTCCAAAAAAGAGGCGGTATTCTGTGGTAACGCCGCCCCACTGTCAACAGCGACAAGGGAAATCAACCGGGCCAGGCGCCGAAATCCACCGCCGCCTATGATAGCATCGCCAGCTTTTCGGGCCTGAAATCAATTTTCGGGCTGAATTGCCGCTAAAGCCCAAACCAGTCTAAACCCTTTTTCAGGAATAGCATTCAGTCATGAAAGTCACTGTTTTCGGAAGCGGTTACGTGGGACTCGTAACCGGCGCCTGCCTCGCCGAGGTAGGCAACAAGGTCATGTGCGTCGACGTCGACCCGGCCAAGATCGACCTGCTAAACGGCGGCGGCGTGCCGATCTACGAGCCCGGCCTGACCGAGATGGTCAAGCGCAATCGCGAGGCCGGACGGCTCAAATTCACGACCGATGCCAAGACCGGCGTGGATTTCGGCCAGATCCAGTTCATCGCGGTCGGCACCCCGCCGGACGAAGACGGCTCGGCCGACCTGCAGTACGTGCTCGCGGTCGCACAATCGATCGCCGAGCACATGAACGATTTCAAGATCGTGGTCGACAAATCGACCGTGCCGGTCGGCACTGGCGGCAAAGTGGCCGCGCGGATCCGCGAGACCCTGGCCAAACGCGGCGCTGATATTGAATTCGACGTCGTTTCGAACCCCGAATTTCTCAAGGAGGGGGCTGCGATCGGCGATTTCATGAAGCCAGACCGTATCGTGATCGGCACCGAGAATCCGCGTTCGATCGAGGCGATGCACGAACTGTACGGCCCGTTCAACCGCAATCACGAACGTCTTTTGTTCATGGACATCCGCTCGGCCGAGCTGACCAAGTACGCAGCCAATTCGATGCTGGCGACCAAGATCAGCTTCATGAACGAGCTGTCGAACATCGCCGAGGTCCTCGGCGCCGACATCGAAAAGGTGCGCATCGGTATCGGATCCGACCCACGGATCGGCTTCCAGTTCATCTATCCGGGCTGCGGTTACGGCGGCTCATGCTTTCCCAAGGACGTGCAGGCACTGGAAAAGACCGCGCTCGGCGTGGGCTACGAACCACAGCTGCTACACGCCGTCGAGGCGGTCAACAACCGCCAGAAAGAACTGGTGTTCAGCAAGATCAGCGACTATTTCGACGGCCAGCTCGAAGGCAAGACCATCGCCCTGTGGGGCCTGGCGTTCAAGCCGAATACCGACGACATGCGGGCGGCCTCCAGTCGAACCCTGATGGAGGCCCTGTGGGAAGCCGGGGCCCGCGTCCAGGCATTCGATCCGGTTGCCCATGAGGAGGCTCAGCGCCTCTACGGTCAGCGCGACGATCTGGCGATCTGCGCACACGCCGACGAGGCGCTCGAAGGCGCCGATGTTCTCGCGGTGGTCACCGAATGGATCGAATTCCGCAGCCCGGATTTCGCCGAGATCCGTGAAAAACTCAAGTTCCCGGCGATCTTCGACGGTCGCAATATCTACGACCCGAAGGTGGTCAACAACGCCGGCCTGGTGCACTACAGCATCGGCCGCAGGCCCAGCCAACCGGCCTGAGCAATCCCGGGCTCTGCACAAGGTGCCCCGTTCGCGGCGGCGCCTTTTTTGTGTCCAGCTGCCGGCCGCCCGTGTCGGCAAAGCCGCTGATACATCGAATACTCAGCATTAAATTTGCTGGATCGTTGATAATTATCAATGTAGCATCTTGCCACCAACCCCCTGAAAACAATAAAAAGACGATAATTTTGCGCCCTGCAGGCCGAAGCAAGAACGGGCGAATGGATGAAGACCGGCGCGCGGATCGTACTCCCGGTGCAGCGCAGATCATTACTCGAAATCGAAGAACCTTTTACGGAGAGGACAACCCTATGCATCACCCGATAAGGGCCAAAGTCGCCGCCATTGTGCTGGCGAGCACCATCGCTATGTCGGCCACTGCCGGCGTCCCGAAAGATCTGCCCTACCCCAGCGGCAATCTGACCGCTGACCAGGTCATGGAACAGACCTATTTCGTCAACCACTTCTACGGCTTCAAAAACTACGCGATCACCAAGAAAGGCCGTGACATCACCGTGCTGGTGATCAAGGGTGAGGGCAAAAAACCGACCACCAACACGCTCGAACGCTATCTCAACAACGAGTATTCCGATGGCACCACCAAGGCGCAGGACCTGGCGATCTTCCGCTCCGGCAAGCTCAAGGGCACCGGCATGCTGATTACCGACTATGAAGACGATGCCAAGAGCCAGTCCTACATGATCTGGCTGCCGGCGCTGCGCAAGATCCGCCGTTTCGCCCAGCCGGCGCATGATGATGCCTGGGGCGGCTCCGACTTCACCTTCGGCGACGTCGCGCTGCGCAAGCCGTTCCACGAGACCCACGAGTTGCTCGGCAAAGAGGCATTCAATGACTGCCTGGGCTTCATCGCCTTCGCCGACGGTGAGCACACCCGCTACACCAAGGATTTGCCGAAAGAGGGCGCCTGCCAGCACAAGGGCAAAGAGGTCTACAAGGTCAAGAGCACGACCAAGTTCGAAAACTGGTGGTATGACCATCGCGTTTCCTACATCGACGCCAAGACCTTCGCCGATTACCGCACCGAATACTTCAAGAACGGTGAGCAGGTAAAGGTCATCGACCGCAACTGGGTACCCCTGGGTGTCGGCGACGACCCGCGCGCGGTCGGCTGGGGCTACTGGTATGGCAAGACCCTGGCGACCGGTAACCAGACCTGGGCGGTCATCCCGGCCAAGGTCAATGCGGTCGACGACGAATACAAGGATGACTGGTGGTCAGAAAAGACCCTGCGCAAGATCAAGCGCTGACAGCCTGAACAGCATACAACGTAGCCGGGGTCCAGCCCCGGCACACCAAAGGGAGTCCGAAAAACATGTTTAGCAAGTCACCATTGGGGCTGGCGATCGCCGCCCTGATCGCCGCACCATTGTGCGCCCATGCCGAGATCGAGGTCTCTGCCGTCATCAAGAACGAGACCGCCTTCTGGCTCAAGTCGGACCCGGCCGACAGCGAGCGCAGGACGGTGCTGGACGACGACGGCCACAGCGCCGGTGATGTGATGAAGTTCGAGAACTCGGCGCGCATCTTCATCAACGGCGATCTCGGCGAGGAAAGCAGCTGGCATGCCGAACTGCGCCCGGTATTCGACAGCAAGGGGGTCAACGACGATTACACCTGGCACAAGAATTACACCCAGAATGACTACCTTCGCGAGCTCTATGCCGACACCACGCTCGGCGACTGGGACCTGCGCGTCGGCAAGCAGCAGGTCGTCTGGGGTACCGCCGACGGCATCAAGCTGCTCGATATCATCAACCCGACCGATTATCGCGAGCTGAACCAGAACGCGGTCGAGGACGCGCGCATCCCGATCTGGATGATCAACGCCGAACACACCTTTGACAACGGCGGCAATCTCCAATTGATCCTTTCGCAGGTCGAAGAGAACAAGTTCCCCGGGCTGAACGCCAGCGGTGACGCCGACCAACCCTTCATCCCCAAGGGCGTGGACGCGATCACCGGCCGGGTCAACGGCTTCCGCCATGTCGCCCCGGCGCTGGCCGGCGTAGCGACCACCTTTACGATGGCCGAGGATTTCGGTGCATTCAATCCTTTCGGCGGTGGATCTGGTATCGGACTGGTGCCGTTCACCAATCTCAGCGTCGACGCCTTTGCCAGCACGACCTGGAACTTGACCGCAGCACCCGGAAAACTGTTTCCAGCCGCCTTCGGTGGAGCAATCGGCGTCGGCTCTGATTCAGTCACCGTCGACAATCCAGCTGCGGAAAATGGCTTCGTACTCCTGAACGGACTGGCACAGAACGGCATCTCTTTCGCCGGCGCTCCTGCCGGAACTGGCGCCACGCTGCAGAACAACAATGTCACCAACCTGATGGCGATCGACGGCAGCGACAAGGTACCGGCCACGGTCGCCTGGCGCGCGGTCGGCGGCCCCACCTCGGCGTTCGAGTACATGCCGAACGCGACCTTCGCGACCTTCAACACCTTTTCCGGCAACAATGACCCGGCGTTCTTCGGTGGCTCGGGTGGTATCTCGGGGATCGCCAGCCATGGCCCGATGGTCACGCGCTACAAGCGCGACTACCCGGAAACCGCCAACGCCAACGCCGGTTTCCGCTGGCGCAACTCGACCGATGGCGGCCTGAACTACTCGGTCAACTATTTCTATCACTATGACGCCAACCCGGTCGTCGACCTGAGCTATCACGACGCCGTTACTGGCGAGGAACTGACCACCGAGCTGCGCGCGCGTGGCACCGTGCTACCGAACCCTGCCGGGTTTCCAGTAGCGCCTGCCCTGCCGGATGGAGCGCTGGTCTCGCGCAACAGCCCCACCTTGAACACCGCGGGCGGTGGCGCCACGGTGCTGCTGCGTAATGGCGCCAATCAATATTACGGCGCCACCAACCCGGATGCCTTCGGCACCCTCGGATCGACGCTTAGCCCCAACGGGGTCGAACTGCGCTTTACCGAGACCCTGAATCGCATCCACAGCCTCGGCGCCTCGTTCGACTATGCGTTCGAGACCGATTTCGCCCCGGTCGTGGTGCGCGGTGAGTTCCTCTACGACAAGGACACGATGCAACCGGTGGTCGACAAGCGCCTGCTGTCGATCGGTGATCTCGAGGGTGCCCTGCGTCCGGAGGAGGCCGACTTCTTCAAGTATGTGATCGGTGTCGACGTGACGGTCATGACCAACCTGCTGGTCAGCGGCCAGTTCATCCAGTTCCGCAATCTCGACTTCGAGAACGACAAGCGCACCTGTACCACGGCGTTCGGTCAGAGCTTCGACTGCTCTCGCTACACCGCGGATCCGGCCACGCTGAACCTGACCAACGGACTGCAGAAGGGCTGGAAGAACAAGGAGTTCTACTCGCTGTTCCTGTCCAAGCCGTTCGGTCCGAACCAGCTGGGCCGGGCCAACAACATCATCATTTTCGAGGAGGGGGGTGGTTACTGGAACCGCCTCGACGCCGAGTATTCGCTGTCTGACGAGCTGATCGTCACCGGCGAGGTCAATCTCTACTGGGGCGATGAGGACACGACCTTCGGCCAGTTCAAGAACTCGTCGAATATTCAGGTCGGTTTCAAGTACATCATCGAGTGATCGCGACCCTACCTTAAGAACCAGAAGCGGCGTTCGGCCTGGCCGGCGCCGCTTTTTTGCCGATGCCGAGCGAAATCAGGGATAAGACAAACCAATGAAAGCGAAAGAAAACGCCTGGGCCAACGCATACGCGGATATCGTTTTGCGTTTTCGCTGGCCGATTATCGTGCTGCTGCTGATCGCGACGATCGCCGCTGCGCTGCAGATCCACAAGCTCGATATTCGAAACGATCCGGACACCCTGCTGCCGGAGACCAACCGCTACGTCGCGACCAACCTTTATGCCGAGCACAACTTCGGCATGGGCAACCTGATGGTGTTTGCGCTCAAGGTCAAGGAAGGCGACATCTGGCAGCCCTGGTTCATCAACAAGATCCAGGAGATCCACAACAAACTCGAGGCCCTGCCGCATTCGCGCAAGGCCAACTTCATCGACATCGCGGCCCAGAAGATCAAGTACATGGGCACCGACGAAAACGGCCTGGTGTTCAAGCGCCTGATCCCGACCGAAGGGATCAGCGACGACCCGGCCAAGGCCGAAGAACAGCTGGCCTTCCTGCGCGAGGGGGTCAAGAACAATCCAGTCATGGCGCCGATGCTCGTCTCTATGTGGGACGCCGAGGGCAACCGCTGCGCCTACGAGGACTATGACAAGGATCACTGTGTCGCCAGGGCGGCTTACGTGATCGCCGACTATACCGACGAGGTCAAGGAGATCTACCTGCCCTGGGTGCGCGAAGTCCGCGCGATGATGGACGAATTCGGCGCAGACGAACGCACCGAACTGCTGGTTGCGGGCGAGCCCTACTTTCTCGCCTGGATGCTGGCCGACCTGGTCGACAAATGGTGGCTGTTCGCGATCTCGATCGCGATCGTGATTGCGGTCCTCTGGCTCGAGTTTCGTAACTGGCGCGGCGCCCTGTTCCCGCTGATCGGCGTCGGCATGACCATCGCGATGACCCTGGGCCTGATGGGCTTCAGTCAGTTCAAGCTGACGACGATGATGGTGCTGACCCCGATGCTGCTGCTGGCGATCGGTATCGGTCACTCGGTCCAGGTGACCCGCCGCTTCATGCTCGAGAACGGCCAGAGCGGCGACCCGAACGATGCCGCGCGTGAAGCCATCCGCCACACCATCATCCCGGCGACCCTGTCGATCGTGACCGATATGGTCGGCTTCGCCACGCTGGCCACGGTGGACATCTCGTTCTACAAGGCCTACGCCTATTTCGGCATGTTTGGCATGCTCACCCTGCTGGCCACGACCACGACCCTGATACCGCTGCTGTTGACTGTCTTCCCGCCGAGCAAGGAGTGTTGCCAGGCGCAGGAGGGACATGGCTGGGAGGTCGGCGTCGGCGGCTTCCTGACCCGTCTGATCTCCGGGCCCGGCAAGTGGGTCCCGATCGGCGTGGTCGTACTGGTCACGGCAGGCTCGGTGTATTTCACCAACCTGATGAATTGGCAGGGCAACCCGGAAGACGAGGTCAAGCTGGTCGAGGAAAACGACTACATGCCCGGCGTCGAGAAAGGCATCAACTATGCCCGCGCCGCATTCAAAGGGAGCTCGGATACCTGGAAAGACCTGGTCCAGCTCAACGAAGTCATGCCGGGCGTGATCTCGGTCGCGATCCCGTTGCGCGGCAAAGAGGCCAACATCAGGGGATGCATCGACGACTACTTCCCGGATGAAATCTACGACATTGAGGACCCGCTGGAGAAGGCCAAGGCCTGTACCGAGGCCAAGAACAAGCTCGCTTGCTGGGACAGCGAGGCCTGCGGTGCGCAGGGCGTGTTCAACCAGGTCGAGCTGCACACCGACATCGAGAAGATGGAAAACTGGATGCGCGCACACGAGTTCATCGGCTACACCGGCTCTTACACCCAGTATGTACGTCTGGTGAACATGCTGTTGACGGCAGAGGTCGGCGAGGCCACCAAGCTCAGCGACCTGCGGGTCCCGAACAAGGACTATCTGTTGGCGATCGATCCGGACGACGACCGCAGTCCTACCGACATCGTGCGGATGTACAACGGGCTGCTCGAGGCGATGACCTCGGCCGGCGACATGGAGTCCTTCGTCAACACCGAGAGCTGGAACGAGGGCGTGATCCTCGGCTTCATCAACACGATGGACCCGGTCGAGACCCACAAGGTCACGATGGATATCCAGCAGTACATCGAGGAGCACAAGAACGACCCGGGTTTCTCCAAGGTCAACTTCGGCCTGCGTAATGCCGATACCTCGGGCGACAGCAATGAACTGTCGGTCGAAGGCCCCGGTTACGTCCGTCCGGGCATCGGCGGCTTCCTCGGCGCGACCGAGGCGACCCGCGAGGTCGCGATGGAGAACTGGCTGATCGGCCCGCTGCAGACGGCATTGGCGATCTTCCTGATCGCCGCGCTGATGTTCCGCTCGGTCCTGGTCTCGGCGATGCTGACCGTAACCCTGCTGATCACCCTGTTCGCCCAGTACGGCCTGGGTGGCTACTTCACCTCGGTCGAAAACTGGTCGGGCAACCTGGCATTCCACCTGCTGGTGACCCTGTCGATCGCGATGGGCCTCGGTGTCGACTATGGCATCTACATGGTCTCGCGCCTGCGCGAGGAGATGCAGGCGACCGGCGGCAACTGGATGGAGGCCCTGCGCAACACCCAGAACACCACCGGCTCGGCGGTCATCGTGTCGATCATCGTGCTGCTCGGCAGCTTCATCCCGCTGGTCGGCACCACCCTCGCCAACACTTGGGGACTGAGCATCTACATCGGCTGGGCACTGATCATCGATGTGTTCACCGCGCTGATGCTGTTGCCGCTGATGGTCAAGTGGTTCAAGCCAAAGTACGTTTTCGAGAGTTGATCAGAAAGGGAACGCAGAGGGCGCAAAGGGGCGCAAAGAACGCAGAGTTACCCGGAAGCAAGGCTTCGGAAACTCCTCACGTTGTTTGCAGACTCCACCGCACCCTCTGCGTTGTCACACAAGAAGACGATGATTCGTTGACACCGAACCAATCGCGCAATCGCCAGACGCTTCACGATCCCACCCTGGAAAACTCAGCGCTCTCTGCGCATCCCAGCGATCTCCGCGTCCCGACCTTAAGATTCAGGTCGCTGCGTGCAGCGCGTTCATCGCCTTCTGCAACTCGCCGGCCTGGATCAGTTCCCACTGGCGCAGCGCCTCATCGATGCCATCGGCGATCGCCGCATCCTCGGCCTTGCCCGGACGCGCCAGTACATAGCCGACTACCGCGTCCTTGTTACCCGGATGGCCGATGCCGATGCGCAGGCGATGAAAATCCTTGCTCCCCAACGCTGAGCAGATATCGCGCATCCCGTTATGGCCGCCGTGACCACCGCCGGTCTTCAGGCGCACGGTGCCTGGTTCCATGTCGAGCTCATCGTAGGCCACCAACAACTCAGAAGGTTTTATCCGGTAAAAGTGACAAAAGGCGGCCACCGCCCGACCGCTGTGGTTCATATAGGTGGTAGGTTCGAGCAGCCAACAGTCGCCGACCGACGTGGTCAGGCGCGCGACCGCCGCGTGAAACTTGCCCTCGTTGCGCAACACCACGCCGTGCGTCCGCGCCAATTCGTCAACGAAGCGAAAGCCGGCATTGTGCCGCGTATCGGCATATTTGGGCCCCGGGTTACCGAGGCCAACCACACATTTGATAACGGACACCTTTTCCCTCCAACGCAAAAACGGCGGCCCTGGGCCGCCGTTCTTTCCATTCTGCCCGTGCCGGTCCCAGACCGGCTGACAGAATTACTCTTCGGTGGGTTCGCCTTCGGCCGCGCCCCCTTCTGCCTCGCCGTCGATCTCGCCCTCGATCTCGCCCTCTTCCTCTTCGACACTACGCGGCATTTGAATCGATGCGACTGCGGCATCGTGTTCGGCCGGGTCGCCGTGACTCAGGGCAACCAATGCTACGCCTTCCGGCAGCTTCAGTTCGGTCAGGTGAACGATGTCACCGATCTCCAGCGAACCCAGGTCAACCTCGATGTATTCCGGCAGATCCTGGGCCGCACAGATCACCTCGACGTCGCTCATGGTGTGCGCGACCACGCCACCGGCCTTGCTACCGGGCGCCGTATCCTCGTTGAGGAAGTGCAATGGCACATTCATCTTGATGCGATCGGTATCCGCCACACGCATCAGATCGACGTGGGTAACGAACGGCTTCGATGGATGGCGCTGGAGGTCTTTCAATACGACCTTCTGCACTTTTCCACTCATCTTGACGCCCAGGATATGCGAGTAAAACGCCTCGTTATCCAAATGCCGGATCAGCTCGTTATGTTTGGTGCTAAACATCTCCGGGTCTTTTCCGCCGCCATAGATGATACCGGGCACCAGGCCCTCGCGACGGAGGCGGCGGCTCGCACCTTTGCCCTGATCGCCACGCGATTCTGCCACTATTTCAAAATTATCCTGCATGTCTCGTTTCTCTTTTCAGACACTGAATTGCGGCGTCCGGGGCCCGCGACCAGGCCTGTTCCGAACGCCCCCGTTGGGGCTTTCCCCGTTTACGTCAGTCCACAAACAGCGAACTGACAGATTCTTCGTTGTTGATCCGCCGAATCGTTTCGGCCAGCAGGCCGGCAATCGACAACTGGCGGATCTTGCCACACACCTTGGCGTCGTCGCGCAGCGGGATGGTCGACGTCACAACCAGTTCGTCGAGACGCGACGACGCAATATTGGCCACCGCTGCGCCCGACAGGACCGGATGCGTGCAGTAGGCCACCACCTTCGCGGCACCGGCGTCCTTCAACGCACCCGCTGCATTGCACAAGGTCCCGGCGGTATCGACCAGGTCGTCGACCAGCACACAGCTGCGTCCCCGGACATCGCCGATGATGTTCATCACCTGCGCCTCATTGGCCTTTGGTCGGCGCTTGTCGATAATCGCCAGATCCGCATCGTCGAGACGCTTGGCCAGGGCCCTGGCCCTGACCACGCCACCGACGTCCGGTGACACCACCATCAGGTCGGGATATTTCTGCCGCCATACGTCTCCCAGCAGAATCGGCGAGGCGTATACATTATCGACCGGGATATCAAAAAAACCCTGGATCTGATCGGCGTGCAGATCCATGGTCAGTACCCGGTTGGCGCCTGCGGTGTGAATCATCTTGGCCGCCAGGCGCGCGGTGATCGGTACCCGCGCCGAACGCGGCCGCCGATCCTGCCGCGCATAGCCGAAATAGGGGATAACCGCAGTCACGCGACGCACAGACGACCAGCGCAGTGCGTCGATCATCACCAACAACTCCATCAGGTTGTCGTTGGTCGGCTCACAGGTCGGCTGCACGACGAACACGTCGCGACCGCGGACGTTTTCCTGGATCTCGACCATCGACTCGCCATCACTGAACTGACCGACGCTCGCCTTGCCCAGTGGGATGTCGAGATAGCTCGCGATGTCCGCCGTCAACTGCGGATTGGCGTTGCCCGAAAAAACCATGATGCCGCTGCTGGACACTGTGAACTCCCGTCAGATTCGGCGACAAAGAAAGCTGCCTCGCTGGCAACCCCCTGGGTAATTCGGCTGACATTCAGCACCTGGGATGACTCAGGCCACCCGGCGACCGAATTTCCGGTCACGTCAAATATGGCTGGGGCGGTAGGAATCGAACCTACGATGCCGGAGTCAAAGTCCGGTGCCTTAACCGCTTGGCCACGCCCCAAAAAAAACTGTCTCTACGCATCCTGCGTCGCACGCTGTTGCAGCGGCGAATGGTTGCATCCCTGAACCACATACCCGGTCAATCCATCCGGCCGCCGCGCCAGCAATCGCTGTGCCTCTGACCGGCCGGTAAAGGGCGCATACACACAAGCGCCGGTCCCGGTCAGCCTCGCCTTCGCATTTTTATTAAGCCAATCA
>Ga0316201_10003718_pt1 | contig 11325 bp, 8 predicted proteins | sample CS6wburrow_MG_FD_204516 | JGI IMG/M metagenome (GOLD analysis project Ga0316201, IMG submission 204516) | Coastal sediment microbial communities from Delaware Bay, Delaware, United States - CS-6 worm burrow | ecosystem: Environmental > Aquatic > Marine > Coastal > Sediment | place: USA: Delaware... | reverse complement strand
TTCTTCTGCTCAGTGAGCCAAAGGGGGCCTTCAGACCATTCAAAACCCTCAGCCAGTATTTCAGGGAAGGCACCGGGAGCGATGATCCGGTCCAGTTCCGGACTGAGCCGTTCAACAGAACCCGTTGTGGGGTAGTCCCGCCTGGTGCAGGAGGTGAGAATCAACAGAAGCAAGAGTCCGGATGAAAGGAAAAGACCTGGTTTCATGGCTTGGAATTTTTAATCCATTGAACTGTAAGATGAATGCCTGTGCGGGCGCTGACTGGCTGATATCCAAGCTCCCGGATCGCTTTATCGGAAGAGACGATCCAGTTGTGGTTAAACTTGCGAACCAGCCCGGGAACGATCAGGGGTGGCCGGCCCGTCAGAACGGAGATGGCCTTCAATAATCCGGCGCTGGCAAGCATGAGCCAGAGGGGTGTTTTAAACAAGGTTTTACGGACCCCGCTTGATTCACGAACATAGTTAAAAAGCTGAAGATAGGAGATGTTTTCACCCCCCAATACGTACCGTTCTCCGGGCTTCCCCTTCTGCATAGCCAGCAGGTGCCCTGCCACCACATCTTCCACAAATACATAATTTCCCTGGCTGTTCCCATCACCTGGGATCAATCTCCACCTGCCCTCCATGTACTGTTTGATCATCTTGGTGACTCCATTGGATTCACTCAGGTAGCCGGGGCCATACACCCGGGTGGGATTCACCAGGATCACTTCGGGTGTGGAATCGCGGCGACCCAGAAGCCTTTGCTCCAGCTGGAACTTGGAGGCTTCGTACTCGGTAAAAAAGGTGGCTGGAGCAGGGGAAGATTCGTGAACAGCTTCCTTTTCGGAGGGTCCCAGAATTCCGGCAGTGGAGGTAAGCACTACCCGGCGGATGCCCTGGTGGCCGGCAGCTTCAAGGACATTCAGGGCCCCATCCACATTGAGCCGGTAAACCAGAGAGGGATCTTTTGCCCGGACCCCCGCAAATGCGGCCGTATGGTAAGCCTCCTCGCATCCCTCCAGGGCCCGGTCCAGGGATACCGGGTCCAGGATATCCCCCTTGAAAAGTTTTATATCCGGATGACGGATCAGCTCAGCTTTGGATTCGGAGCGATAGAGGGCATGCACCACATGGCCTTCTGCTATCAGTCCTTTCACCAACTGAATCCCGATAAAGCCTGTTGCTCCGGAGACAAATATTTTCATTTACGGCCTCCTTTCACCTGCATGTCCGGATGAGCACTCAGGGAAAACCATTCATTGCTGAGTGCCATGACCGAGTGCAAGAGCACGGCAGACCAGATATTTCCGGTGATCAGACTCAGGTAACACAGTATGATCCCTGCCGGGATGGCCCCGAAGCTTTCTGCCGGACCTTTATAGAAATGGGCAAAGGCATAAAGCGCGCAGTTCAGGGCAATGGCCGGAACCGGTTCCAGCAACTCCAGGGAGGCATACAATAGAAATCCACGGAACAGGAATTCATACCCGATTAGAAATATAATCCAGGAAATACTGCTCAGTGAAATCATACTTCGGCTCCACTGTTTTGCCCTGATTTGTGGATATAGTTTCAGGTTAGCAGGCTTGCGGGCAGTCAGATAACTCAGGACCAGGACCAGCGGAATTAACAGCGCAGACCACCAGGGGGGAGGCGACCGGAATTTGAAGTTAAGTCCGTACTCCTGTATGGCTGCCTGGGGCAGAAGCAGGAGAATCAGGACTGAAAAGACTCCCAGGAGGAGGAATCCAAGCAAACGCTGGAACACGACCTGGTTTCCCTGTTTGTCCAGGATCAAGAACAAATCCCCGAAAATCCTGACGATGGTCCTGTTTTGAGAAATGAAATAATAGGCACCAAATCCCACAACACACCACAGTATAGCAATACTGAACCGAAGGGTTTCGGGAGTAAGCAGGAGCAAGGTCATGGTTTGGTGCCGCTTATTTCCCGGATCTAGTTTGCATCCGGATTATCTACCATATCATTTACCAGTTCGGTAACCGAACGAAAATCTATTTTACCCGTTCCCATCATCGGGAGTTCCTCAATGACAAAGAATTGCCTGGGCAACGCAATATTGGGAAGTTCCTGGCCCATTTTTCGCAGGATGGCTATTTTATTGATATCCCTGGTAACTGCGGCTACAATGGTGGCCCCTTTGATTTCATCCGGGATTTCAACGATACAGCAGGAGACCCCTTCCGGGAGGTGCTTTTCCATGACATTCTCCACCCTCACCAGGGATACCATTTCGCCCCCGATTTTAACAAAGCGCTTGAATCGTCCCGAGTGCCACAGGTAGCCATCCTTATCCAGGTAACCCATGTCACCGGTATTATACCACCCATCCACGATCGCTTCAGCAGTCAGCTCGGGCTCGCCCAGATAGCCTTTCATCACCAGGTCCCCTTTCACCAGTATTTTCCCCACTTCCCCTGCTTTGCACTCTTTTCCGCTTTCCAGATGTTCAATCCTGACCTGAACACCCGGAATGACCTTTCCTATACTTCCTGGCCGGTTGTTTTCATGGGAGTTGACAGATACCACGGGGGATGTTTCAGTGGCCCCATAACCTTCCAGCAGGGTCACGCCATGCTTTTTCTGGTATCCTTCACGCAGGGCATCGGGACATTTATCCGCACCGGCGACCATAACCCGGAGGCTTTTGAAATCTCCCGGTTCGGATTTTTTCAGATATCCCCAGAAGAAACTGGGAGTTCCCACCATAATGGTTGGCGCCTCTTCACGCGCGATGTCGCAAATAGTCTGAAATTCGGTTGGATTAGCATAGGTGACCATGGTCATCCCCTTAACAAATGTGACCCAGAGGTTCACCGTTAATCCAAAGATATGGAAAAAGACCAGGTTGGCCAGAAGGATGTCACTTGAATGAATGCCCACATAATCACAGAAACTTAAAATATTGGATGAAATGTTCCGGTGGGTTAGCTGTACCACTTTCGGATCCTTTTCACTTCCGCTGGTAAACAGGATGGCCACGTTGTCATCCTCATCACCCTTATGGATACTGTTGAGGATCGCTCCCACGGGCAGCTTTGTCTTCAAGGCGGCCTTCAGCTTATCGCCGGTGCTTATGCTTTTCATAATATCCTCGATAAGGACCATCCCGTCGATAAGCGGACATTCGATTTTTTCAAGCAGTGCCCTGGATGTAATAATGGTTTTGAAGTTGCATTTCTGCTGGGCATACCTGGCATTGTTTTCTGCTCCGGTGGAATAATTGATCATTACCGGTATTCTGCCGCTCATCAGTGCTCCAACAGTGGCTAGAGCGCATCCTGCCGAAGTGGGGATCATGATACCCAGATATCCCTCATCGTATTTCTTAAATTTCTTAGATAGAATCAATGCTCCTATAAGGGCCCTTTCATAGGTAACATTGCTTTTTGTGGTCTTGTCCTTGATGGCCAGTTTCTTCTTGAACTTTTTCGCATTCCTGACGAATTCTTGGTGAAGTAGCATAGTGGGCGGAATTTGGTTAAAAAAGGGTATTTTAGTTGGGTAAATATAAGAAAAGGAACGAATCAGGCATTTTAATAACATACGAATTCTAAGCATCTTGGCCTTATGGCTGATTATGCCGGGACATTTATTGTCCGGTCAGGCCCTGGTCACCTTTACTGGCAAAGTGATTGATGCCAGTACCAGAGAACCTTTGATAGCAGTCCATGTGAGTGCTGACAGGCGTTCAGGGACTACCACTGATCTGGAAGGTGTCTTCTCCCTTTCGCTGGATGCGGGTGATCACCTGATTGAATTCTCCTACATCGGTTATTCAGATCAGCAAAAGGAAATTAGCCTGAAGGAAGGCGTCAGCCTTCACCTGGAAATTGAGATGAAAAGAAGCAGCAGGATGCTGGATGAAGTGGTGGTCAGTGCCGGGAAATATGAGCAGAAACTCTCAGAAGTCACAGTCTCTCTGGAAGTAATAAAACCGCACCAGCTTTCAAATCAGAACATAAGCTCTCTGGACATGATCCTCGAGAGGACTCCGGGGATCAGCATACTGGATGGACAGCCCAGTATCCGTGGAGGAAGCGGGTTTAGTTACGGAGTCGGTAGCAGGGTGCTTATGCTGGTGGATGATCTGCCTATGATCTCGGCAGATGCAGGAGATATCAAATGGAATTATATGCCGGTTGAAAACCTGGGACAGGTGGAGGTGATTAAGGGCGCCTCTTCGGTTTTGTATGGCTCCTCGGCATTAAACGGGGTGATCAATCTGAAGACCCGTACGCCGGACAATGATCCCAAAACGGAAGTTACCCTCTTTAGTGGCGCTTATATGAATCCTGCACGGCAGGAGCTGGTCTGGTGGGACCGCACTCCCCTGTTTGCCGGCACATCCTTCAGTCATCTGAGGAAAATAGGAAAGCTGGACCTAAGCCTGGGGGGGAACTATTTCAAAGATGAGGGCTACCGTGAAGGGGATTATGAACACCGGGTACGCGGAAACCTGGGGCTCACCTACCGCTTTGCGAATATCGAGGGTCTTGTGCTTGGACTTTCAGCCAGTGGCATGGTAAGCGACCAGTCAGATTTTTTGCTATGGCAGGATGCAGGCTCCGGTGCCTACCGGCAGAACCCTGATGCGGAAACTCCCCTGAAGGGCAACCGGTACAATATAGATCCCTCGGTGGAATATCTGACCGGAAAAGGGAACAAGCACTCCCTGAAAACCAGGTTATACAGTGTGGGGAATGCTACCATTAATGACGAAAGGAGCAGCGCGTCAAAACTTTGGTATTTTGAATACCGCTACTTAAAAAGATTCCGTTCAAGAACCCACTGGACAAGCGGGGTCTCATTTTCAAGGAATACCGTGCTTGCGGGTCTCTACGATAATCATAAAGGGTCTAATTCTGCGGCTTTCTCACAACTGGATGCACATCTGTTTAAAAAACTGCAGGTCTCCACGGGTCTGCGATGGGAACTCAATACCTTAAACGGGGAGCTGTTTTATTCACTTCCGGTGTTAAGAGCTGGCCTGAATTACCAGGTGGGGGAAGGAACATACCTGAGATCCTCCATCGGGCAGGGATATCGATTCCCTTCGGTGGCAGAAAAGTTTGCAGATGCCAGTATCGGCAGTTTAAAGATTTTTCGAAATCCGGACCTGGATCCTGAACGCGGCTGGTCGGCTGAGCTGGGGGTGAAGCAGGACATTGTTCTGGGGAGCTGGCTTGGCCTGGCTGACCTGGCGCTTTTCTGGACGGAGTATGACAATATGATTGAGTACACTTTCGGGGTGTATCCTCCCAATCCCGAAGATATACCCACCATTGATGATGTGGGTTTCAAAGCATTAAATATAGGGACGGCAAGGATCAATGGCATGGATACTAAAATATCCATGATGGGAACACTGGGACCATTGGGGCTTCAGCTTTCCGGGGGGTATACCTGGATGAATCCTGTGGATCCATCGCTTCTGGATTCTGCTGAACTTGTAGCCGAGGAAGGCCACATTCTTAAATACAGGCGCCGGCATTTGCTGAAGATGGATCTGGAGCTTTCGGTATGGAAGGTTTTCGCCGGACTCAACCTGCAGTATAATTCCAGAATGATCAATGTGGATCGGGCCTTTATTGATCCCGGAATAGGAAATTTGATTCTTCCGGGCTTTCCCGATTACTGGGCGGAACATGCCACGGATTATACGGTGCTGGATTTCAGGTTGGGCTGGAATATTACCGAGAGGATCAGGATCAACACCATACTCAGAAATGCTTTAAATAAGGAGTACCTGGGAAGGCCCGGTGATATAGGTCCACCACGAAATATTACGCTTCAGTTGCGTCTGAATTTTTGATGCCAGGGCCTCTTACCTGGACTTCAGAAGCTTGCCGGTGAAAAAGGCCTTACTGGTTTCCACGCGGTAGAGATAGGTGCCGGGCTCCAGGTTGCTGCCATTAAACCGGAATTCGTGATTCCCGGGAGCAAGCAGTTCCGATTCCTGATGTACCAGTACACCCAGAATGCTGTATACACTCAGTTCCACCCGTTCCTCCTTTGCTGAAAAGTAAGCCATGCGGGTCCGGTCCGTAAATGGATTTGGAACATTCTGGAATACCCGGAACTCGGATCCCTGCTTTGGATCGACACCAACGGATTCTACAACCGTGATGACCACGGAAGAGTCATCCACAAACGGAACTCTGGTCGGGGTTCCGTAAACATCCACCGTGGCTCCAATATATATGGATAATTGAAACTCTCCAATCTGGGTAGGAGTTCCTGTTAACTGGATACAATAGGCGGTATCCGGATAGAACCTATCAGCATTGGGGAAATAATCTATTCCGGGTGGCAGGTTATTAACCGAGTCGATTTCGATATAGTATATGACCCACGATTCATAGGGTGGCGGAGGATTTCCCGGGGCAATGACAGTAACCACTTCATCGTAGAGCACATCCAGGCCGGCCTCAGGCAGTTGCATCGGGCAGAACTGACCGGGAGTTCCGGTGTCTATACAATTTGCCGTATCAGGTTCACATTGTGCTTTTAGTTGTATGGAGGCAAAGAATCCCAAAATCAATGCGGTAAGCAGAGTAGCAGTTCTTTTCATTTGCGTATCCTTTTGAACGATTAAATATATAACCATTTCAGGCTATTGTCAATTTATAGTTGATCCTTTTAATTTAATATCATTCTTAAAGCATTTTCTATATCTTTGCTTTTTCTTTCAAACTAAACACTTAAAGATTAGAGTTATGAGTAATATTTTTGCACTATTCTGGTTGTTACCTCTCGCTGCGGTTGTAGCACTGGTTTTTGCCTGGTTATTCTTCAAGAACATGATGAAGAATTCCGAGGGAACTGACCGGATGAAAGAGATTGCACAGTACGTACGTGAAGGAGCCATGGCCTACCTGAAACGTCAGTACCGTGTCGTAGGATATGTTTTTGGGATTCTGTTGATAATTCTAATTTTACTTGCCTACCTGGGGGTACAGAACCCCTTTGTACCGGTGGCCTTTCTGACCGGTGGCTTCTTCTCCGGACTCTGTGGGTTCCTGGGAATGAAAACGGCAACTTTTGCCTCTGCCAGAACTGCCCACGGAGCTTCTATATCCCTGAACAAGGGACTGCAGGTGGCCTTTCGAAGTGGAGCCGTGATGGGGCTTGTTGTTGTGGGATTCGCCCTTCTGGATATCACCGGCTGGTTCTGGGTCCTGAATAAATTTGTTTTCAGTCCCGAGAACATGGAGCATGGACTTCACTGGATGGGTCTGACCTTCGTTCATGAAGGAACTACCAATCAGGAGAAGCTGATTGAGATTACAGCCGTAATGCTTACTTTCGGTATGGGTGCATCCACCCAGGCTCTCTTTGCCCGTGTGGGTGGTGGAATTTACACCAAAGCAGCTGATGTTGGAGCTGACCTGGTAGGTAAGGTGGAAGCCGGTATACCTGAGGATGATCCACGTAATCCCGCAACCATTGCCGATAACGTCGGCGATAATGTAGGGGATGTGGCCGGTATGGGTGCAGACCTGTATGAATCCTACGCGGGTTCCATTCTGGCTACGGCCGCATTGGGTGCTGCATTACCCGGGCTCTCCGGTGCCGAACAGGGGATGGCTGTTGTGGCTCCCATGATCGTAGCAGGTATAGGGATAGTACTCTCTATTCTGGGGATCTTCATGGTACGTGCCAAAGAGTCCGCTACCCAGAAAAACCTGCTGAATGCTCTATTGCTCGGTACGGGAGGCAGTTCTGCACTTATCCTTGCTGCCATGGCCGTCATGGCCGCCCTTGGCTGGGTAAGCTGGGGTATTTTTGGAGCCGTGGTTGCAGGTCTGGCTGCCGGTGTCATCATTGGGCAGGGAACAGAACTATTTACCTCAGATGAGTATAAAGCTACCAAAGGTATTGCTGCTCAAACGCAGCAGGGTGCCGCTACTACCATCATAGATGGGATGGCCGTGGGAATGTACTCGACCTGGATCCCTGTGGTAACTATTGTAATCGCCATTATCGCTGCTTTTGGATTCTCCGGTGGTTTTGCTGAATTCTCCAAGGGTGTATACGGTATTGGTTTCGCTGCTGTTGGAATGCTCTCCACACTGGGTATTACTCTGGCAACTGATGCCTTCGGCCCCATTGCAGATAACGCAGGAGGTAACGCCGAAATGTCAGAATTACCCCCGGAAGTCCGGGAACGCACCGACGCACTGGATATGCTTGGAAATACCACAGCGGCCACCGGTAAGGGTTTTGCCATTGGTTCAGCTGCCCTGACTGCCATGGCCCTTCTTGCTGCTTACATGGAAGAGGTAAAGCTCTGGCTCGGAAGACTGGCTGACAAGACAACTGAAGGATTCGAGCGGATCGGGGATACCCTGTTTTATACGGATCATGCTCCTGAGGCCGTCGAAGGATTGAACGTGGTTCAGTTAAGCGGAGCCACCATTCATGATTTTGTAGCAGCCTACGATCTTTCTATTTTCAACCCCATGTTGCTGGGTGGAATCTTTATGGGAGCCATGATGGCCTTTGTATTCTGTGCCATGACCATGAAAGCTGTGGGTCGTGCCGCAGGTGCCATGGTGGATGAGGTTCGCAGGCAGTTCCGCGAGATTCCAGGGATCATGGAAGGGAAAGCTACTCCTGAATATGCCAAGTGTGTGGAGATCTCCACCAAAGGAGCACAGAAGGAGATGCTCTTACCCTCCTTGCTGGCTATCGCCGTTCCGGTTGGAATTGGACTGCTTCTGGGTGTGGCAGGTGTAGTTGGCTTGCTGGTTGGCGGACTGACCACCGGATTTACTCTGGCAGTAATGCTGAACAATGCCGGAGGGGCCTGGGACAATGCAAAGAAATACATCGAAAAAGGGAATTTCGGCGGAAAAGGAAGCGAATCACACAAGGCTGCTGTTGTGGGAGATACTGTGGGTGATCCATTCAAGGACACTTCAGGTCCTTCCCTGAATATCCTGATTAAACTGATGACCATGGTTTCCGTGGTGATGGCAGGTCTGACAGTAGCTTTTGCAATCTTCTAAGAACAGATCAGATACAATTTTTAAATGGGGCTGTCTCTTGCGGGGCAGCCTTTTTTTTTATACAACTCGCGTATCCATTGACTTTTATTGAATAAATAAGTAACTTGTTCTTCTTTGCTTTAATCTATTACTCTCTTACCGCGGGCCGGCTTTAGCGCAGGAGTTGGCTTTTTATCCTCTAAAACGGATCAGATATACATTTCTAATTACTGTGGCCTTGATTCTGCGGAGTTGAGGCACTTCTCTCTTGGGCACCGGATGTTCACTTTTTGCGGTTCCCTGGTACGTGAGTGGTCCCTATCCCGATCCTCACCCCTGGTCTAATTTTAGATAATTCATTAACTCTTAAACCGATACGTATGGATCGAAAACAACTTTTCACCCTGCTATTAGGCTTTTGGTGCATCGGTGCATTGGCGCAACCACATGATCTGGTCTCTGCATCGGGGGCATCCTTTCAAAACAGTTCCGGTTATTTAACTTTTTCCATTGGGGAGTGCCTTACCAGCACCTATACCTCAACGGGGGCTATTTTAACCCAGGGCTTTCTTCAAACAAGATTGCGCACGGGTGTACCCGTTATCAATCAGCCGGAAATTCAAATGTCAGTATACCCAAATCCGGTCAAAGATCATCTGATTCTTCAGATAGGCGACCCCCAGGGGTTTCATTATATGCTCTATGATATACTGGGGGAAATGGTAGAACGGGGACAGGTCCTGGGGGAACAAACAAGCATTGATTTCAGTTCCCTGGCGCCTGCAATCTATATCTTAAGAGTGACTGACAACCAAAATGAAGCAAGATTATTTCAAATTGTAAAACATTAGCCTTATGAAAAAAACTTATACTCCTATTACACGTTTTCTTACAGCGTCGGTGATGCTGTTTTTGGTTTCAGCCATGGTATTGATTGGCCAGACGCCAAGTACGTTTAACTATCAGGCCGTGCTCCGCGATACCGATGGAAATCCAAGGACCAATGTGAATGTCAGTATCGAGTTGGAGATTCACCAGACCACTGAAACCGGAACCACTGTCTACTCCGAAATACATAACACTACGACCAGTGAATTTGGATTGGTCAATCTGGAGATTGGCTCTATAAATCCGGTCTCCTTTGGTACCATTGACTGGTCTGCCGGGCCTTATTTTGTTGAGGTCATTGTGGATGGAACCTCCATGGGCGTGTCGGAACTGTTAACCGTTCCCTATGCTCTTTATGCAGTGAATGGCGTTCCGGGTCCACAGGGACCAGAGGGACCTCCGGGACCAACGGGTGCCATTGGACCGGAAGGGCCAGAAGGCCCGGTGGGACCGGAAGGACCGGAAGGACCAGAGGGGCCAGTAGGGCCGGAGGGACCTCCGGGTGTCATTGTAGCCAACTCAGTTGGGACCGACCATGTCATTGATGGTTCCTTAACGGCTGCAGATCTTGGAACAAATTCAGTGGAAGCTGATGAAATTGCCACTGGGGCAGTTGGTGCCGCTGAAATCGCCGCCAATGCGGTTGGGGCGAGTGAACTGGCTCCCAATTCGGTATTTTCTGTTGATATTGCCGACGGAACTATCCTCAATGAGGATATCAATATCTCCGCTGCAATTGCAGCTTCAAAAATGTTTGGGGACGTAGGGATTGAATTCGATATTGGAACTCAAACATATACATGGGGAGCTGGCGACGTTAGCTATCAGGACCTGGGAAGCATAACCATGAGCATTCCCACTGCCGGATGGGTTGTGGTTTTCCATTCGGGTTATGGAAGAGTGTATAATTATGATCGGATCATTTATGCTGGAATCGGAACCTCCACTTCACTTGCCAGTACGTTTCAGATCATCGGTTATGAAAGTGGACTTGGAACCGGGGGAGAAACTACCACAATGCCCTATAACGTTTCCTGGGTATATAGTGTTTCTCCAGGAACTGTGACATTTTATGCACTTGGGTTTGGATTTTCCGGCAATGATTCTGGCTCGGGGAATATATATAAAAGATCCCTGATTGGCATATTTATTCCAAAGCGATATTAGAACAATCATGGGCAATAAATAGAATTATTGCCTGATGATTTCACCCTGATCGGGAAGGAATTTCTTTAGTTGGAATTCCTTCCCGTCAAATACTCCGTAGGTGAAGTTGCCGATCCAGTCTCCCAGGCAGATCACCCGGCTGTTTTCGGCGATCTGGATATCGTAGGGGATGTGGCGGTGTCCGAATATAAAGTATTCAATGTCCGGATGCCTTTCCAGCTCTTTTCTGGCAAATTGCAGCTGGTGTTCCTGGTCCACTCCCTTAAATGAGC
>Ga0316201_10003717_pt1 | contig 11325 bp, 11 predicted proteins | sample CS6wburrow_MG_FD_204516 | JGI IMG/M metagenome (GOLD analysis project Ga0316201, IMG submission 204516) | Coastal sediment microbial communities from Delaware Bay, Delaware, United States - CS-6 worm burrow | ecosystem: Environmental > Aquatic > Marine > Coastal > Sediment | place: USA... | reverse complement strand
ACTTCGCGTATAACAACTGGGACTTCAACACCGTCGCCACGATCCTCATGAACGAGACCGGCGACGACGTGTTCGAATCGTTCGACGAACACTTCGGACAACCGCTGCAGATGGAGGACTGGCGCCTGTCGGATGGCTACTACCACTACGAGCCCGACAAGTCGAAGTATCCGGCCTACCCGTTCCGGATGTCCGCCCGAGATGCGGCCCGCTTCGGATTGCTGTACGCCCGCCTCGGAATGTGGGGCGACCAGCGGATTCTCTCCGAGAACTGGGTCCGGCGCAGCACCGCGCTCTACTCGATCGACGGCGACCCGGCGACGGCCACCATGGGATACGGGTTCTACTGGTGGATTCTGCGCGATGCCCGGTTCGAGCCATACGGCGCCTACACCGCGCTGGGAGTCGGGAACCAGGCGATCGCGGTCTTCCCGAAGCTCGACATGGTGATCGTGAACCGGGCGAACACCTACGAGGGTGAAGGCACACCGCCGCCGCAACTGATGGATCTCATGGCGCAGGTCATCGACGCGCGCACGGGAACGGCGGCAGCGAACCCGCAGCTGGCGCCATTGGCTGACCAGCCGGACCCGCTGATTACCCGTGTTTCCAGCGAGGATCTGAGAGAATTCGTCGGCGAGTGGGACTTCCCCGCACCGCCCCTCGGGCTGCCCGCCGCATATCAGTTCGACGTCACGCGAGGAGACGGATACCTGGTGGCGAGTTCGCCGGTGCGTGGTACGTACCGACTATACCTGCAGCCGGACGGATCCCTGCACTCCGAGGACAGCCACCTGCGGTTCCTCCCGATCTACGATGACGCGGGTTCGTTTGCCGGACTCGCATACGAGGAGTCGATCCTCCAGGCCGCGATCATCAGCGCGGCCGCGGGTGACGGTGACCGGGCGGAAGAATTGCTCTCTGAGATCGATGACCGGGAGAGCCTGGACTTCGCTGTATCGCGATCGGTGATCGATCTGCTGGGCGGCGATGTGCAGTCGGCCGAGCGAACGGTACGGGAACTGACGCGGTCAGAGGCACCGGCCCGAGTCGAGGCCGGCGTGAACGCCGCCGGCTACGTGCTAATGCAGGCCGAGATGCCGGAGCGGGCGGTAGAGATGTTCGAATTCAACACGCGCGTATTCCCGGATGCATTCAACACGTGGGACAGCCTCGGCGAGGCGCACATGGAGCTCGGTCACGACGAGGAGGCGATCCGCTCCTACGAGCGCTCCCTGGAGCTGAATCCGGACAACTCGAACGCGGAAGCGATGATCGAGCGGATCCAGGAGGGAGAGAGCTGAGCCGGGGAGGAATTGCACAGGGGCCTGCGCTACTCAGCTCCTCGTCCAGGCCATGGGAATGTCAGATTCGAGACTGCCGTCGACGTTGCGGATTCGTGACACGAACTCGCCTTCCTGCCGGAATCCGAGCGACTCGTAGAACAGGATCGCCTTTCGGTTCGACTCCCGTGAGATCAGCTCGACGCGCTGGATGTCGGGCCGCATTTCGAGCACATGCCGCATGAACGTCTCGAACAGCAGGCGGCCGACTCCCTGCCCCTGCGCCTGGGGAGCGATGGCAATCGTCAGGTCTGTCAGTACGTGCGAAAAGCAGTACAATCCCGGCGAGCATGCGTGGATTTCGCCCACGATCTCGCCACTCTCCGCCTGGATCACGAGGGACAGCCCGTTCGTTCGAGACCGGGTGAGAAAATCGCTCACCCAGCTTTCATTTACCTCGTCGGCAAGACGGGCCAGCCCACCGGGCAACGCGGCCACAGAACGGTAGAGGGTCACGACCTCTGGCAGGTCCGCCACCGACGTCTTTCGGATCGTCATACGGGATGATACTGCATCCGACGCGCCGCTACCCACTTCATCGCCGGTCGGCGCCGGAAGCGTCGCTCGAACTCCCGCGATACGGATCGGACACTCAAGGTTCGATCGTCCTGACGACCTCACCCTCCTCGTCAAGGAAGCTGATGCTTGCCGCCTCCAGGCTGTCCACTTCGAGCCGCGAGCGAGGCTTTCCGTTGGGGTCGGAGAGGGTCACGAGTGACGCCCGATTCCAGCTGCGTCCCACGACCAGCCTGCGGGACACGAATTCCTGCTGCGGAATCCGCGACAGATGGAAGCGCACAGGCGAATCGCGTTCCTCGGGCGACGAAGCGCCGTCGACGGTCCTGTATGCTTCCTTGACCCTGTCGCTCAGGGTGTCCGGCCGATCCTGGATGGTAAGCCCGTGGCGCTTCTGATCGCCGCTCTGGCCGTAACTCAACGCCACGATCTGGTCGTTGTCGAATTGGTCGAAGGTGAGAATTGCGCCCGCCTCGACGCCGTCAGCGGTGTCCCTCGTGCCCGTGCAGACCAGCCCACCAGCCTCGACACCTTCCTGGTTGATGAAGATCAGCCCGGCCAGGTTCTCGCGGCACGGGGGGTAGCCACCCGCGAGGATCACTCGCGTGCGGTCTTCGGAGTCCACGATGTTGATCTTGCCGACCGTGATTTCATCGAATCGTGCCGTGCGCCTTACGGCGCTAAACGCGGCGACGAACGATACCAGCAGCAGAGTGGAAACCGCGGCGTGCAGTCGTGTCTTCCTCACACCGTCCTACCCATTTCGAGCAGCGATCCCTGTTCCCTTGTTGCTCCATCTGATGATGCGACCGAGCCGGCGGTTTCGACTCTCGCCCGAGGACTTGCCGGGCGCTGACCGGCCTGAAGCGCGGGTGGATCATGAGAACCAGGGATGTGGGCCGAAGTGGTTGCGGGGCACGGGCTCGCCGCGGGTCACGTACCACTCGAAGCCCCCGACGACGGAAGACAGGTACTGAGTGAGCAGCGGACGAAGCCTCATCCTGTACGGCAGCCAGCGGATCACGACCGGCAGATCCTGCAGCACGTACGGGTACACCGCGATCCGGAGCACCGATCGCCCGGAATCGATCGGGCGAACGCGCCAGCTGACGAACGATTGCCTGCCCCCCCGCCTGCCGATCTCCAGGTCGTAGCCGATGCCTTCGAACCAGGTCGTGAATCTGCGCTCGAATACCCACCCGTTGAGATAATGGACCTCGTCGCGAGAGGTCTCGCCCGGCCAATCATACACGGGGTTCGCGGCGCAGAACGGATGGCACGGCTCGAGATTTCCAGGGTTGGAAATCGCCCCCCACACCCTCGTGGCGGGTGCTGCGATCGGCCGGGAGACGGCGACCGGCCAGCGAAACCCGGGTTTCGGATCCACTGAATCGAATTCCGAACCTGACTTCGAATCGTCCATCAGCGCATCAACCCTCCCTGACGCAGGGCACGAGGCCACTCAGACCGGGGGATCCCCGGATTCGGTGCATCGATTCCCTCAAAGATTGCAGGTGCTGTTCAGAGGATGCGCAGACGGACCGATTCCCGCTACAATCCACATTGCTTGATCCGTTGGCGGCCGAGGGGCGATGCGATCTCGCCCTGCCTGGAGGAGAGCTTGAGTCGAACACGACCCATCTTTGGTGCATTGACGCTCTCGGCGCTGCTGTTGTCGTGCGGCGCGCCCGCGGCAGACCTGGCGGACGATTCCCGCTGTATCCTCCCGACGTACCCGGACACCGTCCGCACCGACGGGCAAGCGGTTCTTCTCGTATGGGAATTCCCGGACGACCCGGTCTACTCGAGCTTCGTGCTGCCGGTGGACAGCGCCTACCTCGCGTACCGGGAAGCGATCCGGACCGATGGAGCGGATCTGGAGCACCCCGTCGCGGATCAGCCGACCCCGACGACGTCCGAGGAAGCCGCCCTGTGGAGCGACGAACGCTTCAACGGGGCCTTGGCCCGCAGCGGTGAGGCCGGGATCATCGAGCCGATTCGCTGTCTGGACGCGCTGCTGTTCTCCTTCCAACACGGCCGCGTGTCGCAGCTCGCACAGCCGACGGAGTTTCTCGCCTCGGTGCTTCGCAAGGAGGTGAACGGGGAGTCTCGACTGGCCATCGTGTTCGGCGCCGGCGAGGCAATGTTCCCGCCGAAGACCGTATACGGGTTCGACGTGGTGGACGAACACCAAGCCCGAGGGTGGCGGTACTGGTACGCGCTTCACAACCACACGATTCAGCGCAACGGCGACCTGCTCGCTCTCGGAACCCCGGCTCTCAGCACCTCCGACGTTCAGCTCACGCGCAACCTGGCTGCGGGAAGCGGCCTCGAGAGCGCACGCGTCACCAACGGATTCTTCACGTACTCGGTTCCAGCGACGAAGCTGGGTCTGCTGCGTTCCCGCTAGGTTCTAAGCCGAGAGGCGGGCCGGTCATGGTCCGGCCTGTTCGGTCAGCCGGGCGAGTTCGTCCGCCACACGCTCGAGTCGGACCGCTTCCGCGTTGGAGAAGCTGCGCACGATCGTGCGGAGTATCGGATACAGAATCGGCAGAACGGCGAAGAACAGAACCAGTCCGAGTTCGTTGCCTGTCTTGACGAAACGTATCAATCCTATCATCGAGGCCAGGAATCCCAGGATCCCGGCGGGCAAGTACGTCAGAACGGCCAGATTCGTCAGGTTCGCCGAGCTCTGGATCGTGGTGGTTCCATTCTTTTCGGACAGGGTGACGTATCGTTCCCCCGTGTCGCTCCGGGCACTCCACTCCAGCGATCCGTGGATCTCCTTCACCTCACCCTGCTGTCCCATGGTGCGGCGAATGGCCGCCAGGATCTCGGGAGTGTCCCCCTGTGAAACCGTACCCTCGACCCGACGCTCATAATTCAGGACCGTCGGGCCGCCGAGAAGACGGCTCGGCCGGTTGCTCCGCTGCAGTGCGACACCGTGGGCCGCGTCCTCCACCCGGGCCGGATCGAGACCCGCTTCCTCTGCGATCAATTTCAGCTCGGCCAGCGAAATACCGTCACTGCGCACCAGGGCCCGAGACGGTACGGCCTCGACCGCCCGTCTCAGGATCTCGCGGACCTCCTCGTCCGAAAACGTCCTCGCTTCGATCGGTGGATCTGTCACGGTGCGGGCCTCGCTTCAAGGTCGGTGAATCAGGTGCCCGTCGGGTTCATCACTCGCCGGCGCCCGCGTTCCTCGAACGGCCCAGGCGCGTGCCGCAAGCCGGATGCTCCCGTCGGAACGAATCGGCAGAGCCCCTCGCAGCTCCCTTGCGAGCTCCTCGCGATGATCGGCTGCGAGCGAAGCAACGTACGAAGGAGCCGGTCCCGTGCCACCCAGGAACGGCCTCCAGAAATCGTCGAAACTGGAAAACTCGGTGGGAATTTCGATCGCCTCACATTGAACGCGTCGCAACCCGACCGCACGAAACAGATCGCCGAGCGGTTCGAACTGACAGCTGGGAAACCGCGTGCGTACTCGATGAACGATCCGGCCGGATCACAGCCTGTTGCCGAGGCCGGATCCGCGTGCCGACAGATCGCCTTCGTCAGAGCGCCCGTGCCGCAACCGACGTCCAGCCAGTGGGTTCCGGTTGGGATCTCAAGCCGGGCAACGAAGTGCGGGGCGAGCCGACGACTCCATCTGCCCATGAAGTCCTCGTACGTGGACCCGGCAGCCCACCTGTCAGCTCCCTGTTCCATGCTCGTATCCCGTTCACGTGCCACCGCCCCTGTCGCCCCCTGCCCGGCCGACGCGGATCACATTAGCTCAGGCCTCGCTCCCTGCGCACCCTTGGACCCGGGTTTCCACGGACCCGAACAAGCGTCAGCTTGAGCTACGTACCCCGACCTGCGCGGAGATACCCACTGCATGAGCACCACCGATCTGGAGGCCGTATCCGAGACCCTGTTCCTGCCCCTGTACGCTCTCGCCCTCGAATCAGAGACCAAAAGCCCGATTCTGATCGACCGTGAGGTCGTGCGGCTCACTCAAGAGTTGAACCGGACGTTTGCCGGCTCAGACACGCGTCTGTACAGGAAGCTCGCCAGGGGACGGTTCCCGAAGACCGCCATAACGACGGTCACATTGCGCATCCGCCACTTCGACCAGGTCGTAGCCGCGTTTCTCGATCGGGAGCCCGACGGCATCGTCGTCAGCCTCGGCTGCGGTCTGAGCAATCGGCGGTCGCGCGTCGACAACGGAACCATGCGCTGGTTCGACCTCGATCTGCCGGCAGTGATTCAACTGCGCAAGAGCTACTTCGAGGACAATCGGCGGTATCACTCGATCGCGACCTCGGTGCTCGAGTTCGATTGGATGGACCAGCTCCCGGACGACCCGGGGCACCGCTTCCTGTTCGTAGCAGAGGGACTCTTCCCCTACCTGCCCGAGGACGGACTACGAGACCTGGTTACCCGGCTGCGCCGGCGGTTTCCTGGGGCTGAAATGGTCGCCGAATTCGCCTGCCGGAAGGTCGTTCGCCTGATGTCCGGACGTCTCGGACGAGGCAAGCTGCGTCGCCGGTTCGGACTGTCCGAGGACGTCTGGTTCCATTCTGGTCTTTCCGAGGCGCGCGAGCCCGAGGATTGGGCGGACGGAATCAGACTCCTGGACGAGTGGTGCTATTTCGATGAATCCGAGCCCCGGCTCGACTGGATGCGCCCGCTTTCGCGCGTGGAAGTCGTGGGGCGGCCGCTATTTGTCGCCCGCTACCGGCTCGGTTGACCGCAGCTGGCGTGCCTTCGCCGTCAGGCCGTTCCCGTATTCGATTCCGCCAACCGCCGGATCGTTCGCAACATTCGCTGCTCCATCAGAAAGTCGATCGGGGCGTCGAGCGCGAGCGACAGCCACTTGCTCAACGACGGCTGGCGGACCGGCTCGATGCAGCCGCGGAGAACGAGGCGGGATGAGTTGGGCCCTGTGGGCAGGATGTACATCGACCACGACCTGCCCGGGTCCGGCTTCGAGTTGCCCACACCTGGATCATCGAGCGTACCGTAGCAGACGTGCGCGCCAGGCTCCAGCAGGCCGACCGGAATCCCGGGTGCCTTCGGATGCAGACGGATTTCATCTCCGACCGACAGCGACTGAAGCTCCGAAATGACACTTTCGACATTCTTCACGGGAATCCCGACGATTCGCTCGAATAGCTCGTAGGAGTAGAACCCTGCACGGCCAAGTCCGAACTGGACCACCCATTGCCATACATCGGAACTGGCGGCGGCGATGTCGATGGCGCGAGTGTACGATCGATGCATGTCGGTCACCAGCGCGTCCCCCGGCCAGGTGCGATCGCGCTCAGCTGGCCGTGACCCCCAATTAGCGAGCCGGCGTCGGGACAGCGGCCAGGTGAGCAGGACGAGCGGGAGCAGGCCAAGTCCCTCGGCGGTCTCCAGGACGAACCGAAGCGTGCTGCGGTGGTCCGCCGAATGGATCATTGTCGCTGCGCGCACCGTGTGCGGCCGCTGAATTCTTTCCGACCGCTTCGCACATCTACGAAGAACAAGCTGTCCACGCCCGGGATGAGCCCTCCCGGCGGCGCCGCGCAGCCAGGTGCCGGCTCATCGAGGTAGAAACCGTCCCACAGGCCGACGACCGCCGAGTCCGGGCCTGGAATGAGCTCCACGTATGACATCTCCGCCAACCTCTCCCTCGAAGCCAGATCGAAAAGAACCAGGCTGCGCAAATCAGGCCCGGTCCCGCTGTCGAGGAGCAGTACATCGCCTTGCAGCCCAGCAAAATACGACGCCCATTCGTCCCGCAGCACGTAGTCTCCCGGCAGGCTGTCCGCGTCACATCGATCGGTTTCCCGCCGGCGAATGAAGAAGTCCGAGCCCACTGCGTCCAGTTCCTGACGCTCGACGACGATGTAACGCTCGCTCAGGTAGCACGTCGTACCAGGGGCGCCGCTGGAGCCCACCTCGACCGCGTCGAATGGGAGTGCGTCCAGGACCGGCTCCTGAGCCTCGGCCGGCGCGATCGCGAAACAAGTCGCCACCAGCGACCACCCTGTCACAACTGCCGCTCTCACCCGGTCCACCTCCCCAGGAGGAATGCGGCTGCCACCAGAACCAGAGTGCCAACGAAGAGCCATTAGCGGACCCGTCCAGTTGTCAGGGTCTTCCCATTCCGACTGGTTCTGGTTGATCTCGTCCTCAGTCATGCCGACACCTGGCCGATTGACCGAGGACGGATTCGCCATGCCACCGCGAGGCCCACGAGCGTCCAGGTCACGATGTGGTAGGCTGCCAACGCCAGGGCGCCGTTCAACGGGTAGCCCCCGATTCCGTAGCTCGTCAGGTCCCCGTAGATCGCGAACAACAGTCCGATCGCCGTGAAAAACAGCACCTTTCTGCCATAACTGGACTTCACACGCGTAGAGGCCTGTGTCAGCATCCAGGCGCCGATCATCGGCGTAAGGAGAAACAGGATAAATCCCAGCAGCATCAGGCTGCCCGCTGCTTCGTGACCCACACCGCCGTAGAGCACGCTGAACACTGGCTGGTCGTCGGGGAAACGACCTTCCGCGGTCAACTGTGGATTCACCGCGTATCGACCCGGAGTCCGGACGTGCTCCTTCAACGTCTCGTAAACCTGCGGCTCTTCCGGCAACTGTCTCATGTCGATCCGAGACTGGAAGCCGAACAGTCCGTTGGACACGAACGTCCACAGGATTAGCACGACACCGCCCAGAAGTCCTGCACTGACGACGTTCTTCATCGTATCCGTCCCTCTGATCTGATGGCCGTCGATGCGACGTGAGAAGCTTCTTATCCGGCGGCCCTTACCTCCTCCAGCAGGGCTCGCGCTTCCCGAGCCGGTCGGTACTCCGGGTCCGCCTCTGACCAGTAGCCAAGCGCCGTCTCGACTTCGGCGATCGCGTCGACCGTTCTGCCCTCGGCCGCGTAGAGTCTGGCCGCCACGAGACGAACCTTGGCGGAACCCGGGAAGCGCTCGAGCAGCCACGTCACCTCAGCTCCGGCCTCGTCGAACAGCTCCAGCGATGTCTGGCAGGCGGCAAGCCAGCCCCGATACAGAGACGATTGCGGAAGCAACTCCCGAGCTTGCTGGTAGCCTGCCAGCGCCCGCTCACAGTCACCGTCCTCCAGATGTGCGATCCTGGCCTCGACCCAGCGGATACGGGCCGTGCGCCCCGGCGCTTCACCAAACGCCTCGTTCAACCTGCGCAGGGCGGCCAACGATTCGCTTGCCGAGACTACATCGCCCCGGTCCAGGTGGATCTGCACCGCCGGTACTGCCGGCACGAGGCTCCACGGCTCCTCGACGCTCGCGCGAAGACTGTCGATCTGCCGCAGGGCGAACGCCTCGCGGCCCCAGTCGACCGAATATGTCAGTGCTTCCGAATTCAACACGGCTTGAACGGCTGAAATCGGGGGCATGTACTCTGCGATCGCCTCGAGTCGCCGGTCGTACGCGGCCCGCAGGCCACCATATTGCCCGCGGTTGTCGAAGTACGTTTCCTCGACACCCGCGATCAGGTCACGCTCCTGCGGGGTGCGGGCGAGCGCAGACATTTCCTCGATCTGGCGTCTCGCCCGTTCGTATTCACCGAGACGCATGTCCAGCCGGGCGAGCCGGTTCAGCACCTCCGGATCCCCCGGGGCGGCGACTCTTGCTTCCTCCAGCGCCTCGCGTGCCCGGTCGAACTGGAGCAGGCTGGTCTGCGTCCCCGCAATGTCGAGTCGAGTCTGAGTGTCAGTGGGTTGCAGTTCGGCGAGCCGTGAGTAGTACACGAGCGCGCTGTCGTATTCCCGCTTGCCGGCGAACGCACCCGCGATCGCCGCCAGCGACTGAACGTCGGCCGAGTCGAGGGCGAGGAGAGCCCGATACTGGGCGATCTGGCCGTCTGCGTTGCCCTGCATGCCGTACGTGGCCGCGAGCAGCTGCCGGGCCTGCGGATCCTGCGGATAGAGTTCCGCCCAGTAGCTGCCCGTCTGCAGTGCACCCGCCGGGTCCATCCGGAACAGCATCTGATCCAGCATCTGGAGCAACAGCCGGGATCGCTCTGGAAGCCGGTAGGCGAGCCGCAGCGCCTCGGCGATCCCAGCCTGCGCGGCTGCCTGGTCCCCCAGCAGGAGCGCCGCCGAAGCGGAAGCCCCGTGCGCCGTGGCGAACCCCGAATCGATCGCGGTTGCGGCCGCTGCCGCCTCCCTCGCCCTGGGCAACTGGTTCTGGTACATGGCGACGCGGTAATCACTGAAGGCGCGAAAGGCCTCCGGCGAGTCGGTGAGGATTTCGGCGGCCGGGAGATCCACGGACTCGTCGATCTGCCAATCGGGAATCCCTAGGTCCCGGCGTACGTCTACCGACATCCGGTCCACGATTTCCAGCGGATCTGTGCCGCGATAGGTGCGGGCCGCTACCTCGCGGGCATTTCGAGTCTCGTACAGGCGCGTGGTGACGACCAGCGTATCTCCTTCCGGCGCCGACAGTTCTCCTGCCAGGAAGTGCCGCACGCCACGCGCTTCGGACAGTTCTCGCTTCAAAGCCAGGGGAACGTCGTACGGGAGGTCGAACCCGGCCTCGGTCAGAGGCTGGTACAGGCGAGGCTCCGCAGCTCCGAGAACCACGGGAGTGACGAACAGGTCCTGACTCAGGTCCGATACGAGGCCCGTCCACAGGCCGCTCCGCAGCCAGTCGAGATCCGGATCACCGGATTCATTGTCGAAGTCCCATACAATGATGTCGCGCCGGAATGCCGCCTTGGGAATTACGCGCTCGACCGTGTTGCCGTTGTCATCTTCGAGGAGCTGCACTGTAGCCGCCGCCCCCAGCTCCTGGTTCCCGAATGCCAGCGCCAGGACTCCGGTGGCGACCACCAGATTGAGACCGGCGACTACGGCGTCCGTCTTCGTCCACCCGTCCTCGCCCGGCGCACCATGCCTCCATGCGAGCACCACGACGGTCGGCAGTAAGAGCAGCAGAGTCACGACGACGAAGTTGGTGAGTGCCGGCGACAATGAGTACTGGCCGACAGCCCAGTCGGTGAACTCGAGGAGAACCCAGCTGGTGGCGAGGTAGGCCCCGACGATCTGAGGTACTCTGCGATCAAGCAGCTTCCGCATCACGAGTGCAGCGACTCCTCCTGGGTGGTGGCTCGAAGGTCGCCGAGAGGTTCCTTCGGTGCCACCTGACGTGACTCGAACCCGGACCGGTGAGCAAGTTGAGATGAATATGATGAATATACTGGCGAGTCAGGTCCGATCCGAGCCTCATCTTCACGCGACCGGGCACACCTGACCAGATTCAGCCAGATCCGCGCACCCCGCGCGGACAGACGCTGTCAATACTTGGTGTTGCAAAGTACTTGTTTTCAGTATTTCCTCCCGATGTTGCTGCGCGACCGGCGAGTCAGGTCGAGTTCGACCCTCCTCGCATTCCCAGGACACCGCCGACCGGCGCCACCGAGACAACTACTGACGAGAGACTCGTGGCAAG
>Ga0316201_10003716_pt1 | contig 11326 bp, 9 predicted proteins | sample CS6wburrow_MG_FD_204516 | JGI IMG/M metagenome (GOLD analysis project Ga0316201, IMG submission 204516) | Coastal sediment microbial communities from Delaware Bay, Delaware, United States - CS-6 worm burrow | ecosystem: Environmental > Aquatic > Marine > Coastal > Sediment | place: USA: Delaware... | reverse complement strand
CACCGAGAACTGCAGCCTTTTACTCCTGATCCGATAGCTTCTGCACATCCTGAAGCGACAGTCCCCTTTGCCGTCGGATGGAGCGCAACCGGCTTCCCACCATTTCGTTGTATGTCGGCATTAATCGTCTCCTCGGCCCTCACAGAGCACACGCATCGCGACCGCTCTGCGTAGCCAACATCATAACCCAGGGTTACCAAAAAGTCTCGTATTGATTAACCCGCACCACCCCATTTCGAGATGGGGTTGACTAACTAGTCCATAACCGTAGCCAATGAGCTACCGATGGAGTGGCATATTGATCAATAGAGCCGCCCCGGCGACCGCCGCAGTCTCGATCCGGAGCACCCTTTCGCTGAGCTTCAGGCGGGCGGCGTCGGTCGGGATTTCGGCAGGAGCGAAGCCGCCTTCGGGTCCGATGCACAGGACGACGTCGCCTATCGATTCAAGCTCGCCTGCTCCTATACCGTCCTGATCGGCGACGACGACCGTTCCGAACTGACCAACGTCGTTGATCGTCATGACACGCCCGGTGTGCATCAACCAGGCACCCTTCGATTGTTGCAGCGCCGCTTCAGCCCAAGCCAGGGATTTCTCCGGTCGAGGTGGCCGCCCTTCGGTGTGTGCGGTTTCGAGCCAAATCAGCCGCGTGGTCCCGAGTTCCGCAAGCTTCTCGACGACGAACCGCAGCCGGTTGGTGCTCTTGGGCGGAGCAACAGCAACAGTCACGGCGCGATCGGGGGCCGGCAGATGGTGCTCTTCACCCCGTTCGATCCATCCGCTGGCGTAGATTCCCGATCCGACCAACCCCGCACCATCGGTGTAGGAGATTGCCGAGACGTCGGTGCGACGGAGCACCTTCTCGAGGTGGTTGGTCGCCTGTTCGCCGAGCTGGATCTGTAGATCCCCCCAGGGAGCGGGGACGTATACATGGGGGACATGCCGGGCCATGATCTAGCGATTCCGCCGTTTCTTCTTGCGTCGCTTCCCATCCGCCGGCTCCTCGCCGCGTAGCTCGGCGAACCCACGGAGGAGCTCCTCTTCCTCACGCGAGAGGTCGGTGGGGACTGCCAGCTCCACCTCGATGAGCAGATCACCACGGCCGCGCCGTTGCAGTTTTGGCATTCCTTGCCGTCCCAGCCGGAAGACTGTGGCTGCCTGGGTACCGGCAGGGATGTCGATCTCTGTTGTCGAACCGTCAACCAGCGGCACTGCGACCGTCTTACCGAGGGTTGCTTCGGCAATCCCGATCTTGATCTTGTGATGCAGATCGCTGCCGAGTCGGACGAAGTCGGGATGCTCCTCAATCCGAACCTGAACATAGAGGTCGCCGGGGGGTGCACCCCGCTCCCCTACGCCACCTCGCCCGGAGAGACGAAGCCTGGTCCCATCATCGACACCGGCAGGGATCTCCACTGTGAGGCTGCGATCGGCATCGATCCTGCCTTGACCGCTGCACATCTGGCAGGGGTGCTCGATGATCTCGCCACGACCTCGACAAACGGAGCAATCGGTGACGGTCATCATCGATCCGAGCATCGTTTGCCTGGCGACTTGGACCTGGCCGGCCCCGTTGCAGGTTGGGCACCGTTGGGGATCGTGTCCCGGCTCGGCGCCGCCGCCACCGCAGGCTGGGCACCGTTCCGGAGCAGCCACTTCGATGTTTCGACTGACTCCCGTAGCCGCATCCGCCAGCGTCAGATCGACAACAACGCCGATATCTCCACCGCGCTGTGGACCGCGACGTCTCGCTCCACCAAATCCACCGAAGCCGCCTCCAAAGAACTGATTGAGAATGTCATCGAGCCCTCCAAAGTTGCTGAATAGATCTCCCGCGCCGAACTGCTCGCCGCGGTCGAACGCGGCACGCCGCTGTGGATCTGACAGTATTTCGTAGGCTTCCGCGATCTCCCGAAATCGTTCCTCGGCATGCGGATCGTCCGGATTGGCGTCCGGATGGGTGTCACGGGCCAAAGCACGGAAGGCCTTCTTGATCTCATCCTGGGTGGCCTCGCGGGGAACGCCGAGGATTTCGTAGTAGTCCTTCATGCGCCGAGGCTGTCCTCGAGACCGTCGCCAACCTCTTCAACGATCCGGATGGTCCGCCGGTAGTCCATGCGCATCGGGCCCAGGACCCCCACCCGACCCGTACCCCGGTCACCTGCATCGAAAGCAGTGGACACCACCGCAAAGTCGGCATCTGCCAGATCGGTCTCCGCGCCGAGACGCACCGACGTGCCGTCGGCATCGTCGCCGAGCAACTGACGGACGTAGTTGTCTTGCTCGAGCAGCTCGAGCATGGTGTGAACCTGGGCGAGGTCCTCCCATAGCGAAGCAAGCTGGCTGGCGCCCCCGACATACATCTCCCGAGTGGCATTCTGCGTCACGCCGGCCGTTGCGGCCACCGCCTTGACTATCCGCACGATCCTGTCGGGAATCTGCTGTTGCGGCAACTGTTCAACTGCCTCATTGCCTTCGGTCAGTGTCTTGCCCTCGAAGCTCCCAGCCAGAACCCGCTCGGCCTCGTCGAGGTCGCGATCGGTCGGATTGAAACGAAGCTTGACGACCTCTTGACCGACCCGTCCAGAGACGCCGATGGTCACGGCCATGACGACCGGACCCCCGAGATGGACGAGGTGGAGCGCCTGCACCTTCTCATCACCAAAGCCGGGCCCGATCACAACCGCCGGGTAATGACTTATGTCCGAGAGCAGGCCACTGGTCTGCTTCAGCAGCTTGCTGAGCTCCTCATGAAATCCGGTGAAGAAGGATTCAATGCGCTCTCTGGTCACATTGCGCAGCTTGGTCGGCGAACAATGATCCACGTAGTAGCGGTAACCCGCGGGAGTCGGCACCCGCCCCGCAGAGGTGTGGGGCTGGGTTACAAACCCGTATGACTCCAGCTTCGCCAGATCGTTGCGGATGGTGGCGCTGGACACGTCAACCGAGCAGTGCTCCAGGACCGCGCGCGAACTCACCGGCTGGCCGGTACGGATGTATTCCTCAACCAGGGCTTGGAGAACGATGGATCTGCGGTCATCGAGCATGCGCAAAACTTAGCACTCGCCGGGAGAGAGTGATAAGACACCCTCCTATTGTTTGGGGGGTTCGAGAGCAAGAACCTCGCGCGCCACCGCGTCGGTGAGCAATGGATTGGCAACCACCAGACGCCCGCCTTGCAGCGATACGACACCGGCGGCGACAAACCTCATTCCCGGTTCGCTTTCCAGAAACACTCCCCCGGCCTCGCCGGCGGCGACCCCCGCTCGGCGACGCAAGCCCAGAAAGACGCGTTCCTTTTCTCTCGCCCACCGATCAAGCTTTTCCCGACCGGCCTCGGGGCGCTCACCCTTGTCGATCTTGTCGAGATAGCTATCCAGCCGTCGGACATTGCGCCTGCGCTCGCCGTCTCGGTGTCCGTGCGCCCCCAGCCCAAACGCCACATACTCGCCCTGTGCCCAGGTCGTCAGGTTGTAGCGGCAGTAATTGGCTGCTGTCGCCCAGTTGGATACCTCGTAGTGGTCGTAGCGGTCGGCGGCAACGGCTGCAAGCCACTCGTATTTGTCGGCCTGGTCGTCGTCATCGGGACCGGGGGCTCCCGACGCAACCGCTCGCGAGAGCTCGGTTCCCCGTTCGACTGTCAACGCGTAAGCGGACAGGTGCTCCGGGCCGAGCTCGCACGCGACCTCAACCGTTCGTTGCCAAGATTCCAATGACTCACCCGGCGTCCCAAAGATGAGGTCGAGACTTGCCGTTTCGAATCCGGAGGCCTGCGCAGCTCGAACTGCTTGCCTCCCCTGCTCAGCGGTGTGGGATCGGCCGAGAACCCCGAGAACGTCGTCGTCGAACGACTGGACGCCAAGCGACACCCGGTTGATGCCGATCTCGCGAAGCGATGCCGCGTATTCGGGTGTCCAATCCTCGGGATTGGCCTCAATGCTGACCTCTGCTCCATCCACAAGACCGAACCGATTCGACAGGGAACGGATCAGAGACTCGAGTTGTCCCGGCGTGAGCGCCGACGGTGTGCCCCCGCCGAAGTTGACTGCGTGGAGGGGAGCCCACGCCGGCTCCATGTCGATTTCGGCTGCAACGGCGTCTGCGTAGCGTTGGATCGACGGGGAGCTCGCGGAGAGATCGACAACCGCAAAGTCGCAATAGGGGCAGCGCCGCCGGCAAAAGGGGATATGGACATAGGCCGCCCGCGCCGCGACTGCCCCGTCGACCTGAGCAATTGAATCACTCATCGACTCGGCTCGAGCAAGAGCTCGACGCAGTCGAACACCGCCAACCCGGAGCTCGAGGCATCGGAACCCTCACGTGCCAACCCGGGGTTGGGGACATCGGTCACTCGTCGATTCGCAGCGCCGAGATGAACGCTTCTTGCGGAACCTCGACCTGGCCGACCATCTTCATCCGCCGTTTGCCCTCCTTCTGACGTTCCAGCAGTTTGCGCTTGCGGGTGATATCACCGCCGTAGCACTTGGCAGTGACGTCCTTGCGCTGGGCCTTGATGGTCTCGCGAGCGATGATGCGACTGCCCACCGCGGCCTGTACCGGGATATCGAACATCTGCCGCGGTATCAGCTTGCGCAGCCGCTCCACCATGGCACGACCGTACCGATACGCCCGGTCCTTGTGGACAATCGAGGAGAACGCATCTACTGGGATCCCGTTGAGCAGGATGTTGACCCGCACCAAGTCTGACATTCGGTAGTCACCCGGCTCGTAGTCCATCGAGGCATATCCTCGAGTACGTGACTTCAGTTGATCGAAGAAGTCGAACACGATCTCGGCAAGGGGCACTTGATAGTGCAGCTCGACTCGCTCTGGGGTCAGATAGGTCATCTCCCCCATCTCGCCACGCCGTTGCTGAATGAGTTCCATCACCGTCCCGACGTACTCCGAGGGGGTGATGATCATGACCTTCACATACGGCTCGGCAATGTCGGCCAGCACCTGGGGCCCGGGCAGGTCTTGCGGGGAACGGACCTGAACGGTGGTGTCATCGGTCAGATGAGCTCGGTACTCGACGGAAGGAGCGGTCGCCACCAGATCGAGGTCGTACTCTCGCTCTAGCCGTTCCCGGACAATCTCCATGTGCAGCAATCCGAGAAAGCCACACCGGAAGCCAAAGCCAAGGGCCCGCGAGGTCTCCGGCTGGTACACCAACGACGAGTCGTTGAGGCGCAGCTTCTCGAGGGCTTCGCGGAGACGTTCAAAATCGTCACCGTCGGTCGGAAACATCCCGGAGAAGACCATCGGCTTTGGCTCTTGATACCCCGGCAATGCTTCGCCGGCGGCTTTGCCGGCATCGGTAACGGTATCGCCCACCCTTACCAAGTCGATCTCCTTGATCCCGGTGATGAGGTAGCCGACCTCACCCTGCGCAAGCCGCTTGACAGGTTCCGCGGCGGGTCGCAGCACGCCTATCTCGTCGGCATTCTCAACAAGATCGGTCGCCATGAAACGCACTTGCGCTCCGGCTCTGATTTCACCGTCCACCACCCGAACTGAACAGACAACGCCGCGATAGGTGTCGTAGTGGCTATCGAACACCATGGCACGCAGGGCCGACTCGGCGTTCCCGCTCGGAGCAGGGAGCCGGGCCACGATCGCTTCGAGCAACTCCTCGATCCCGCTGCCACTCTTGGCGGACACGTGAATGACGTCTTCCGGAGCACCGCCCAGGATTCCGAGCAACTCGGCAGACACCCGCTCCGGCTCTGCGGACGGCAGGTCGATCTTGTTGACAACAGGGATGATCTCCAGACCGTTCTCGATGGCAAGGTATGCGTTGGCCAGGGTTTGAGCTTCCACACCCTGGGCTGCATCAACGAGAAGCAACGCTCCCTCACAGGCATCGAGACTGCGCGACACCTCGTAGGAGAAATCGACATGTCCCGGAGTGTCAATCAAGTTGAGTATGTAGGTCTCGCCGTCGCTCGCCGGGTATTCGAGCCGAACGGCATTCGCCTTGATCGTGATCCCGCGTTCCCGCTCGATGTCCATCGTGTCCAGCACTTGCTCGCGCATGTCGCGCTGTTCGACGGCTCCGGTGAACTCGAGCAGCCGGTCGGCCAACGTCGACTTGCCGTGGTCGATGTGAGCGATGATTGAGAAATTGCGAATACGCGCTGGAACAGTCATTGACTTCCGGGAAGGGAGGCGGCATTGTACCCGCTCGGCGACAATGCTATTGTTCCGCCGTTCCTCCAACCCCCAGAGGTCTTTTTCCGTATGGCCAATATCCAGTCCCAAAAGAAGCGCAATCGTCAGAACGAGAAAGCGCGCCTACGCAACAAAACGATGCGGTCCGAGTTGAAGACCCGGGTCCGCAGCGCGGTCGAGGCCGCCGAGGCGGGCGATGCCGATGGCGCCAAGGCCGCCCTGCGTGATGCCCAAAAGCGGATCGACATGGCGGTCAGCAAGGGCTTGCTACCGAAGCGCACCGCAGCCCGTCGCAAGTCCCGACTTGCCAAGCAGGTCGCCAAGACCCTGGGCTAACCCCAACATGACTGAGACAACCTGGCTGACACCTGCAGCCCATGCCAAGCTGCGCGACGAACTCGAGCATCTCACCACCGACGGCCGTCGTGCTATCGAGCAACGAATCTCCGAAGCGCGTGATCACGGTGACTTGCGCGAGAACGCCGAGTACGACACCGCCAAGAATGATCAGGGGATGATGGAGGCTCGGATCCGGCAGATCAAGCACATCCTGGAGAATTCCGAGGTGCGCGAAGCCGAGGATTCCGGAAAAGTTGAAGTTGGAACCATTGCCACCGTTATCGATGAGGATGGCGATGAAATGGACTACTTCATTGCTGCTGCAGAGAACAAGATTCCCGGGATGATCCTCGCCTCGCCCACCAGCCCCGTTGGCGGCGCTCTGCTGGGCGCAGCTCCCGGTGATGAGGTTTCCTACGAGGCACCCGGCGGCACCTTCAAGATGACCGTCAAGAGCGTGCGTCTCTTCGAGGGCTGAACGGCCCTCAGCCAATCGGCAGACCCTGATCCGTGAGTGGCGTTGACCCAGCGGAAGAGGGTTCGCCGGCCAACTACAGAGACAGCTAGCGGCGCCGCCCCCCGCCGTACCAGCGGCACATCGCGACCGTCAGCCGCTCCATCGTCACCCGGTGAGTCGATTCAGGCGCAGACTTCAATTGCAGGTCGGCCCGAGCCAGCGCCCCCAGGGCCAGCTTGAGATCGGACCCCCTAATGCGGTTGCGTTGCTTCCAGACCTTCTCCAGGGCCCATCCCGCCTTGCCGCCGTCCCACTCGACGAAAGTGTCGAGGTCGGGTGCGGCCGCGGCGATCGCCCGGCGCCGCACGTCGCTCTGCAGGAACGCCAGTAACTGCAGCGGATGACCGTGCTGGAGGAAATCCGCAAGTCGTCGCAACGCATCGCCCTGGTTGCCGGCCACAATCGAGTCAACATAGTGCCACATGGGCTCATCCGGCCGATTCTTGAACCGGTTGCGTACCTGGTCAAAGTCGACCTCGTCGCCGTCTACTGCCAGCTGGTCGAGTGCTTGGCCCAGAGCTGCAACATTGGTTCCAAACCGGTTCAGTAGAATCGCTGAAGCTTCCCGATCGATCCTGAGGCCGCGCTCGCGAGCAGCCCGCCCCAGCCACTCGCCGGCTGATCGTTCGTTGATCCTGGCGACCTTGATGGTCTCGCCTTGCTTGCGGAGGAGGGTTCCGAGAGGGGCGGGAATCGCCCCCGAGGCCACAAATACCGCCACCGTGTCTCCCGCCGACGACAGGGCGAGCAATTCCGTGATGACCTCGGCCTCCGCTTTCAGCAATGCGTTGGCATCGATCACCAGAACGCCGTCGGCTCCGCCGAACAACGATCCGCTCTGTAGGGCGGGGATGATCTCCTCGACGGCAGTGCGCATCACTCCATCGCCCGATTCCTCAGCGCTGGTGCCCTTCGGTGGAACATCGATCCGGGTTGGATTCTCCACGCCGAGCTGAATCAGAGCGCCGTGGGCGCGCTCCATCATGAGATCCTTCTCCCCAGGGCCTGCCCCGGGAGGACCGGATATCGCCACAAGCGGTTTCATGGACGCGAGCGTAGCTTGCCCAACCGACACGGATGATGCCGGGTCCAATACACTCCGCCGATGCCCGAACCAGAACAGACCATCAGCAACAAGACCCGTAGACGCCTCACCGGGATCTTGTTCACGGCATCAGCGCTCAACCGCACTTCCTTCATCGCCGCGATCACAGTCACCGCCATTGCCGCCGAGGACATGCTCGGCTCCGCTCAGTTCGCCGGCGTGCCCGCAGCCGTGGCCACAGTCGGTGTGGCGGTAGGAACCACCACGATTTCGGACTTCATGGCCCAGCGGGGCCGGAGGCTTGGATTCGTTCTGGGGCTGAGCGTCGGGGTGGTTGGAGCCGCGCTGGGGGCGGTAGCTGTGGCCATCGACTCGTTCCTCCTTCTGCTGGTGGGTCTCTATCTGTTCGGGATGGGAAGTGGCGCCGACCGGCTGAGCCGCTACGCAGCCGCCGATGTCGCCGGTCCGGCTCGAGCTGCCGCTGCCATCGCTCTGATCGTCTGGGCCGGCACCATCGGCTCCATCGTCGGACCTGCGCTACTCGGTCCCGCTGAGGTCGCCGCAGATGCGATCGACCTCGAAGCCGCCGCCGGCGTCTACGCCATCGCAGGTCTCTTCATTGCAGCGAGCGCACTGCTGCTTTGGTTGTTCCTCCGCCCCGATCCGCTGGGGCCAAGTGAGACTGCCGACCCCGAGGACGCCTCGATCAAGACCCAGGTGCGAGCCCACTTCCGGACCGCGCTCGGCCGCTATGCGCTGCTCTCGTTGGTCGTCGGCCAGGTGGTCATGGTGCTCATCATGACGATGACGCCGATCCACATCCGTGCCTCCGGCGCTGGGATCAGCCTGGTGGGCGTGGTAATCAGCGCCCACACTCTCGGCATGTTCGCCTTCTCTCCGGTGACGGGCTGGCTGGCGCCGCGGATTGGAAATGTTCGCGTGATCCTGCTCGGTCAAGCATTGTTGATCGTGTCGGCATTGCTGGCCATGCCGGCCGCCGGAGATGAGCGGGTCCTCTTGATCACGGCACTCTTCCTGCTCGGTCTTGGCTGGAATCTGGGCTTCGTTGCCGCCAGTGCCCTCCTCACGGAGGGGATCCACGGAGCCGCCAGGCTTCGGGTTCAAGGCATCGGGGATGCAGTCACCTGGTCTGCCAGCGCCATCTCCGTGTTCTCCTCGGGGTTGCTTCTCGACTGGGGTGGGTATCCGCGGCTCAACGTGATAGGCGTCGGGATCGTTACAGCGGCACTTGTCTATCGCCTTTCTCTGGGTCGGCTCGAACCGGTTCCCAGCTGACCACGATCCAACAGCGGAATCGACACGTCGCCTTGCTCGATGGTCAGCGCCACATCAGCTCCACTACCCGCAATGACCTCCATGACCCCGGGATCCGGATGTCCGTAGTTGTTGGCGCCGACGCTGACCACGACCAGCGATCCCAGGGTCTCTTCGAGCCACTTCAGGTCCGTGGTCGCGGCTCCGTGATGTGGCACCAGCAATACATCCGGCCGGACCGGCGGAAGGTCTTGCTGTCCGTATCTCCCGATGTCGCCTGGCAGCAACACCGACTTGCTCCCAACCGCAATCCAGAGGACAACGGAACCGTCATTCTCCTCCGCGTACCGACGCCGGGGGCCCATCACGTTCAACGAGAAAGCTCCCAGGCGGGCCTCCCCACCGGAGGCAATCGCCTCGACCGGGACACCGGCGTCCTCGAATGCATCAATGGTGTCCTGCAACAGCGCAGAGACACCTTGCCGGGCGGGGTACCACAATCGATCAATCACAACGTGCTGCTCAATACCGGCCAGACCGCCAACGTGATCAGCGTCCCCGTGAGTGGCAACCACCAGCTCTAGTTCGCGGATCCCGTAGCGACGCAATGCCTCGAGAAGAACTGTGGGGTCGCGGCCACCGTCTACCAGCGCAACCGCACCGCTGGGCTCTCTGAGCAACACCGCATCGCCCTGACCAACGTCGATGAAGGTGACCGTTGGTACCGCCGGAGGTCCCGGGGGCAGGCCGGACAGCGCCCCGCCCACAAGCAACGCCCCAAGAACCACTGGTCGGAGCTGGGTCTTCCAGGTCGCGCCGACAGCCACACCCAACCCGGCCGCCACCGCCGGCCCAAGCTGTGGCCAATCGCCGGCGACTCGGGCCACTGCCAGAACGGTACCGGCAGCTCGCTCCGCGGCGAACAGCGAAACATCCCAGGGAACAACCACACCCAGGCCTGCCAGGGCAGTCGCCACGGTCACCAACGGTGCCGCAACCAGGTTGGCCACCGGTGCCAGCAGCGGGACGGTCCCGAAGTGGAGCAGCAGGAGTGGGACCACCGCAGCTTGGGCAGAGGCAGTGGCCGCCAGGGCACCCCACAACAGCGCGGGACGACGGCCTGCACCAAGACGCATGCCGGTGAGGACGCCGGCGGTGGCCGCCACCGACAGCTGAAATCCCACGTCGTAGGCGAGCTCGCCAGAAGTGGCCAGCAACAGGACAACCGCGCCGCCAAGGGCAGTCCAGGCATCGACGGACACCCCGACCAGCCGTCCGCCCAACCCCAATCCGGCCATGGTCGCCGCCCTGATGACCGACGGCTCCCACCGGGTAGCAACGACGAAGACAACAAGAACGAGTAGACCGGTGATGGCCCGGACTCTGGTCCCTGCCCCCAACGGACCGATCACCAGCCACCACGCAGCCAACACGAGCGCAACGTTGCTGCCGGAGACAGCCACGAAGTGGGTCAAGCCGGATCGGCGCAGCGCCTCCTGATCCTGCTTGGGCAGCCCCGACACGTCACCGATCAAGAAGCCCGCCAGCAAAGCCGATTCGGGTGACTCGCCCAGCCGGGCCAGCCGACTCGCAACCCGGCGTCGCAGCAGATTCCCCGCTGCCATGAAGGCATTGCCGGCCGTCGCCCGGATCTCGATTTCCTCCGCGGAGAGCCGACCGGCCACGGGATCGCCACGAATCAAGCCCGGCAAGGAGCGCAGCAAACCCGAGGCTGCAGCCGTGTCCCCCGCCACAACCCGACCGGAGCCGATAACTGCGATACGCGGTCCACGCCATGGCACGGGTTCGGCAGATGCCGGCACCCATGCTGCCGGCTCAATCACAAAGCGTATGCCGGAACCGTAGGGGAGCCCATCGGTGACCGCCCTTCCCACCACAGTCCCCGGTCCCTGGGGAATGGACGCTGCCAGCGTCGCTGCCTCTCGCCCAGAAGCACCGGCGCCAGAAACCACTCCCAC
>Ga0316201_10003715_pt1 | contig 11326 bp, 4 predicted proteins | sample CS6wburrow_MG_FD_204516 | JGI IMG/M metagenome (GOLD analysis project Ga0316201, IMG submission 204516) | Coastal sediment microbial communities from Delaware Bay, Delaware, United States - CS-6 worm burrow | ecosystem: Environmental > Aquatic > Marine > Coastal > Sediment | place: USA: Delaware... | reverse complement strand
GTCGTCGAGGGTCGCGACGCCGGCCGACGGGGTGAACAGCAGCGATTCGCCCTCGGCGTCGAACCGGCGACCGGCGATGACCTCACAGACCCGTTCGATCCTCGCGATCGACTCGGCGACCGGCGAGTCTCGCCCGAGGACGAGCACGTCGCCGTTCTCGGCCACGTGGAAGACATCGCTCGGCGCGAGGTACGCGCCGACCACCCCGATCAGCTCGGTGACCAGGTCGAACACGTACAAGTTGCCGTGGCGATGGCGGATGCCCCGCATCTCGAACACCGAGATCGACGCGACCGCACTGTTGCGGCCCCCGTGACGGCGGCGTGCGTACTCGACGGCGAGCGCCGAGGCGAACTGGTCGGGATCGACCATACCGACGCCGTACCGCCGACGGTCGGACTCCAGACGCTCTTGGACTTCCGACGGTTCCGGGGCGCGATCGAGCACCACGCGTCGGGGGCGCGGTCGCAGGCGCGGCGACCCGGTGGCGGCGTCGATCGTGTCGGTCATGGGCGTGGATCACAGTGGTCCACACCTGTTATCGGCCGCACACGCTGGGCTCTTGAACGAACCTTGATGATTCGTGGACCGAACCGAGAACGATCACCGTCGAAGCAGCACCGCGGTCCGGGCGCCTGCGGACGTGACCGAGGCGGCGACCGCTGGATACTGCGGCGACCGCGCTCCGCGTTCGCACTCCCCGGAGTGCCACGGACCGTGCCGGCCCGTCCGATCGCTCACCCCACAGGAGCTCGGCACCACGGCGAACGCCCGCTGCCGGAGCAGCGGGCGTTCGTGCCGTACGTTCGGTGTTCGAGTGGCGTCAGCCGACCGTGTCGCCCTCGTACGAGCCGTGGAGGCTCGCCAGGAACTCGGCCGGGTTCTGCTCCTCGTCCTCGCTGGAGTAGTACGTCATCGGCTCGTAGCCCGGCGCCTCGATACCGAACTCGCGGTAGGTCATCATGCCGGTACCGGCCGGGATGAGCTTGCCGATGATGATGTTCTCCTTGAGGCCGATCAGGCTGTCGGACTTGCCGTCGATCGCGGCCTCGGTGAGGACACGCGTGGTCTCCTGGAACGATGCCGCCGACAGCCACGAATCGGTGGCCAGCGACGCCTTGGTGATACCCATCAGCTCGGGGCGGCCCTCGGCCGGACGCTGGTTCCCTTCGACCATGCGACGGTTGGTGTCGCGGAACACCTTGGAATCGACGCGCTCACCGGGCAGGAAGCCGGCGTCGCCGGGCTCCTGGACGCCGACGCGGCGGGTCATCTGACGCACGATCAGCTCGATGTGCTTGTCGTGGATCGACACGCCCTGGTCGCGGTAGACCTTCTGGACCTCTTCGACCAGGTACACCTGCGTCTCGCGGATGCCCTTGATCTCGAGCAGCTCCTTCGGGTCGGACGGCCCCTCGGTGATCTTGTCGCCGGCGCGGACGTCCTGCTCGGGCTCGACGATCGGGCGGGCGCCCAGGGGCAGCAGCATCTCGTGCTCCTCGCCCTGGTCGTCGGTGATGCGCACCGGGATGCCCTTGCCCTCGTCGTCGCCGAGCACCATGCGACCGGTCGCCTTCGCCAGACGGGCCACACCCTTCGGGGTGCGAGCCTCGAAGAGCTCGACGACGCGGGGCAGACCACCGGCGATGTCCTTGCCGGCCACACCACCGGTGTGGAAGGTACGCATCGTCAGCTGGGTACCGGGCTCGCCGATCGACTGGGCGGCGATGACACCGACGGCCTCGCCGAGCTCGATCGGCTTGCCGGTGGCGAGCGAACGGCCGTAGCACATCGCGCACACGCCCAGCTCGGCGTCGCAGGTGAGCACCGAGCGCACGCGCACCCGGTCGATCGCCTCGTCGTCGCGCAGCGCCTCGAGCTCGTCGTCGCCGACGATCATGTTGCGCTCGAGCGTGGTGCCGTCGGACAACGTGACGTCGTTGAGCAGCGCACGGCCGAACAGCTTCGTCTCGAGGTAGGCACGGGTATTCGCGGTGTCGGCCTGGACGTCGTTGATCCAGATGCCGAGGCTGGTGCCACAGTCCTGCTCACGAACGATGAGCTCCTGGGCGACGTCGACCAGACGGCGGGTCAGGTACCCCGAGTCGGCGGTACGCAGCGCCGTGTCGACGAGGCCCTTCCGGGCGCCCGGCGTGGCGATGAAGTACTCGAGCGTCTCGAGACCCTCACGGAAGTTCGACTTGATCGGACGCGGGATCATGTCACCACGGGGGTTGGCCACCAGGCCGCGCATGGCGGCGATCTGGCGCATCTGCGTCATGTTCCCTCGGGCACCCGAGCCGACCATCATGTCGATCGGGTTGAACTGCTGGGCATGGAACTCTTCTTCCATGATGTCCTGGAGCTTGGCCGTGGCCTCGGTCCAGATACGGACCTCCTGCTGGCGGCGCTCACCGTCGGTGATGATGCCCCGACGGAACTGGGTCTCGACCTTGTCGGCCTTGGCCTCGTAGTCGTCGAGCAGCGCACGCTTGATCTTCGGCGTCTTCACGTCGTCGATCGACACCGTGAGACCCGACTGCGACGCGTAGCGATAGCAGAGGTTCTTGATGGCGTCGAGCGCATGGGCCACTTCGACCGCCGTGTAGTTCTCGGACAGACGCTCCACGATCACGCCCATCTCGCGCTTCTTGATCGTGTCGGTGATCGGGCCGAAGCGCTCGGCGTAGTCGTCGGGCAGGGTCTCCTGGAACAGGGCACGACCCAGCGTGGTGACGTAGGGCGCGAGACCGTTGCCCGGACGGACCGCGATCTCGGCGTGGAGCTCGAGCGCTCCCTCTTCGTAGGCCCGCTCGGCCTCCCACACGTGGCGGAAGACCCGGCCCTCACCCTTGGCACCCTCGACGTGCTCGGTCAGGTAGAACCCACCGATCACCATGTCCTGGGTGGGGGTCACGATCGGGCGACCCGACGCCGGCGACAAGATGTTGTTGGCGCTGAGCATGAGCACGCGGGCTTCCGCCTGCGCCTCGGCCGACAGCGGCACGTGGATGGCCATCTGGTCGCCGTCGAAGTCGGCGTTGAACGCAGTGCAGACGAGCGGATGGATCTGGAGCGCCTTGCCCTCGACCAGCACCGGCTCGAACGCCTGGATACCCAGGCGGTGCAGCGTCGGCGCACGGTTGAGGAGCACCGGGTGCTCCTTGATCACGTCGTCGAGCACGTCCCACACCTGCGGGCGGCGACGCTCGACCATGCGCTTGGCCGTCTTGATGTTCTGGGCCAGCTCGAGGTCGACCAGACGCTTCATGACGAACGGCTTGAACAGCTCGAGCGCCATCAGCTTCGGCAGACCGCACTGGTGCAGCTTGAGGGTCGGGCCCGCCACGATCACCGAACGACCCGAGTAGTCGACGCGCTTGCCGAGCAGGTTCTGGCGGAACCGGCCCTGCTTGCCCTTGAGCATGTCGGACAGCGACTTGAGCGGGCGGTTGCCCGGCCCGGTGACCGGACGGCCGCGACGGCCGTTGTCGAACAGGGCGTCGACCGCCTCCTGCAGCATGCGCTTCTCGTTGTTGACGATGATCTCGGGTGCACCGAGATCGAGCAGGCGCTTCAGGCGGTTGTTGCGGTTGATGACCCGGCGGTACAGATCGTTCAGGTCGGAGGTGGCGAAGCGGCCACCGTCGAGCTGCACCATCGGGCGCAGTTCGGGCGGGATGACCGGCACCACGTCGAGGATCATCGCCTTGGGGTCGTTGATACGACGCCCGTGGTCGTCACGCCGGTTGAACGACGCCACGATCTTGAGGCGCTTGATCGCCTTCTGCTTGCGCTGGGCGCTGAGCGGCTTCTGACCCTCGGGCGGATCGATGGCGTTGCGGAGCTTGACCTCTTCTTCGTCGAAGTCGATGCGGTCGATGAGCTGCTTGATCGCGTCGGCGCCGGTGCCGCCCTCGAAGTACTCGCCGTACTTGTCGCGCAGTTCGCGCCACAACATCTCGTCTTCGATGATCTTGCGGCTGTGGATGCTCTTGAACTCGTCCCAGGCACGCTCGACGAGATCGAGTTCCATCTCGTAGCGCTCGCGCATGGCCTCGATCTCTTTCTCGGCCTCGCGCTTCATCTTCTTGGTGTCGGTGCCTTCTTTCTCGGCAGCCTCGGCCTCTTCTTCGAGCTCCTTGTAGCGGCGATCGATCGCCAGCTCGAGCTCGGAGCGGATCTCGTCGCGCTCTTCGAGGTACTCGGCCTCGAGGCTCTGCAGCGCCTCGTGGCGGGCATCCTCGTCGACCCAGGTGACCAGGTTGGCGGCGAAGTAGATGACCTTCTCGAGCTGCTTGGCCTTGAGCTCTTCTTTCGGCTCGATGCCGGCGAGCAGGTAGGCCAGCCACGAGCGGGTGCCACGCAGGTACCAGATGTGCACCACCGGAGCCGACAGCTCGATGTGGCCCATGCGGTCGCGGCGCACCTTCGAGCGCGTGACCTCGACACCACAGCGTTCGCAGATGATGCCCTTGAAGCGCACCCGCTTGTACTTGCCGCAGTAGCACTCCCAGTCACGGGTGGGGCCGAAGATCTTCTCGCAGAACAGGCCGTCCTTCTCGGGACGGAGCGTGCGGTAGTTGATCGTCTCCGGCTTCTTGACCTCGCCGTGGCTCCACAGGCGGATCTGTTCGGCGGTCGCCAGCCCGATCTTGAGCTGGTCGAACATGTTGACGTCGAGCATTGGGTTCCTCGTTCCTCGTTCTCTCGGTCAGTCCTGGTCAGCGGGCGGCGCGCTCGGCGGCGCGACGCGCGTCGTCTTCGTCGGTCCCGCGTTCGGGGCGGGAGATGTCGATGCCGAGTTCCTCGGCGGCGCGGAAGACCTCGTCGTCGAGATCTCGCATCTCGATCTCGCGGCCGTCGTCGCCGAGCACCTCGACGTTGATGCAGAGGGCCTGCATCTCCTTCATGAGCACCTTGAAGCTCTCGGGCACGCCCGGTTCGGGGATGTTGTCGCCCTTGACGATCGCCTCGTAGACCTTGACACGGCCCAACACGTCGTCGGACTTGATCGTGAGCAGCTCCTGCAGGCAGTACGCGGAGCCGTAGGCCTCGAGGGCCCACACCTCCATCTCACCGAAGCGCTGGCCACCGAACTGGGCTTTCCCACCGAGCGGCTGCTGGGTGATCATCGAGTACGGGCCGGTCGAGCGGGCGTGGATCTTGTCGTCGACCAGGTGGGCCAGCTTCAGGATGTACATGTAGCCGGTCATGATCGGCTGGTCGTACTTCTCGCCGGTGCGGCCGTTGTACAGATCCTGCTTGCCGTTGGTGCCGATCAGGCGCTCACCGTGGGCACCCTCGGGGTTGAGCCCCTCGAGGATCTCCTGGATGGTCGGCAGGTCGCCCGACTTCTCCTTCTCGTCCCAGTTCGCACCGTCGAACACCGGGGTGGCGACGAAGGTGGCGGGCTGGGTGGTCGGGCGCGTCTTGCGCTCGGTGCCACGGATGGGCTGATCGCCGATGACGGTGCCGTCGGGGTTGGTCCAACCCCAGCGGGCGCAGTAGCCGAGGTGCGCTTCGAGCACCTGGCCCACGTTCATCCGGCTCGGCACGCCGAGCGGGTTGAGGATGATGTCGACCGGCTGGCCGTCGGAGGTGTACGGCATGTCCTCGATCGGGAGGATCTTGGAGATGACGCCCTTGTTGCCGTGGCGGCCGGCGAGCTTGTCACCCACCGAGATCTTGCGCTTCTGGGCGACGTAGACCCGCACGAGCTGGTTGACGCCGGGGGGCAGTTCGTCGCCGTCGTCGCGGTTGAACACCTTGACGTCGATGACCTTGCCGGACTCGCCGTGGGGCACCTTGAGGCTCGTGTCGCGCACCTCGCGCGCCTTCTCGCCGAAGATGGCGCGCAGCAGGCGCTCTTCGGGGGTGAGCTCGGTCTCGCCCTTCGGGGTGACCTTGCCGACGAGCACGTCGCCGGGGCCGACCTCGGCGCCGACGCGGACGATGCCACGATCGTCGAGGTCGGCGAGGATGTCGTCGCTCAGGTTCGGGATGTCACGGGTGATCTCTTCGGGGCCCAGCTTGGTGTCGCGGGCGTCGACCTCGTGCTCGTGGATGTGGATCGAGGTCAGCACGTCGTCGCGCACGAGGCGCTCGGACAAGATGATCGCGTCCTCGAAGTTGTAGCCCTCCCACGGCATGAACGCGACCAGCAGGTTCTTGCCGAGTGCGAGTTCGCCGTGGTCGGTCGACGGGCCGTCGGCCAGGATCGTGCCGGTCGTCACCTTGTCGCCCTCGCCGACGCGGGGACGGTGGTTGATGCAGGTGTCCTGGTTGGAGCGGCGGAACTTCGACAGGCCGTAGACCCGCTTGCCGAGGTTCTTGTACTGGACCGTGATGGTGGCGCCGGTGACCTCGAGGACTTCACCGTCGTCCTCGGCCTGGACGAGGTCGGCGGCATCGCGGGCCGCACGGTCTTCGATGCCGGTGCCGATGTACGGCGCTTCGGCCCGCAGCAGGGGCACGGCCTGGCGCTGCATGTTGGCACCCATCAGGGCGCGGTTGGCGTCGTCGTGCTCGAGGAACGGGATGAGCGCCGTGGCGACCGAGACGATCTGCTTCGGCGACACGTCCATGAAGTCGACCTCGGTCGGCGGGACGTAGCCGATGTCGGTGGTCGCACCGAAGAAGCTCTCCTGTTCGAGCATCTTGCGGAGGTCGTCGAGGCTGGCGGCCTGCGGCGACCGGCGCACGAGCACGCGCTCGTCTTTGAAGTTGCCCTGCGCGTCGATCGGCGTGTTGGCCTGGGCGACGACGTAGTTCTCTTCCTCGTCGGCCGCCATGTAGACGATCTCGCCGGTGACCTTGCCGTTCTCGACCTTGCGGTACGGCGACTCGATGAAGCCGAACTCGTTGACGCGGGCGAAGGTGGACAGACCACCGATCAGGCCGATGTTGGGGCCCTCAGGCGTCTCGATCGGGCACATCCGGCCGTAGTGGCTGAAGTGGACGTCGCGGACTTCGAAGCCGGCACGCTCACGGGACAGACCACCCGGGCCGAGCGCCGAGAGACGACGGCGGTGGGTGAGGCCCGACAGCGGGTTGACCTGGTCCATGAACTGCGACAGCTGCGACGTGCCGAAGAACTCCTTGATCGCCGCCACGACCGGGCGGATGTTGATCAGGGTCTGGGGCGTGATCGCCTCGACGTCCTGGGTGGTCATGCGCTCACGCACGACGCGCTCCATCCGGCTCAGGCCGATCCGGACCTGGTTCTGGATCAACTCGCCGACGCTGCGGATGCGGCGGTTGGCGAAGTGGTCCTGGTCGTCGAGGCGGTAGCCCGGCTCCTGCTTGACGAGGCTGAGCATGTACGTGACCGCGGCGAGGACCTCGCAGCGGCTGAGCACGTGCTGGCCCTCTTCGGGCAGGTCGAGCAGGGGCTCGCCCTCGAGGTTGTGCGCACCGATGAGACCGAAACGATCGCCGATGGTCTCGAGTTCGGCACCGAGCTTGCGGTTGAGCTTGTAGCGACCGACCCGGCTGAGGTCGTAGCGCCGGCTCTCGAAGAACGCGTTGCGGAAGTAGGCCTTGGCCGACTCGACGGTGGGCGGCTCGCCGGGGCGGGCACGCTTGTAGATCTCGACGAGCGCTTCGTCTTGGGTGGGAGCGACGTCGCGCTCCTTGTCCCACTGGCCCTCGAGGAAGTCGAACTCGGAGACGAAGCGGTCGAGGAAGCCGGGGGCGTTGGCCTCGTCGTAGCCGAGGGCACGCAGGAGGGTGAAGATGCCGAGGCGACGCTTGCGGGCGACGCGGGTGCCGCACGTGACGTCCTTGCCGGGCCGGTGCTCGACGTCGAACTCCATCCACTCACCGCGGTACGGGTGGATGGTGCCCTTGACGAGCTGGTGCTTGGTGAGGTTACGCAGGCGGTAGCGCTCACCGGGCTCGAAGATGACACCGGGGCTGCGGACGAGCTGCGAGACGACGACGCGCTCGGTGCCGTTGATGATGAAGGTGCCCTTGTCGGTCATCGCGGGCAGGTCGCCCATGAAGACCGTCTGCTCCTTGATCTCACCGGTGTTGCGGTTCATGAACCGGGCGCGCACGAAGATCGGCGCGCTGTAGGTCATGTCCTTCTCTTTGCACTCCTCGACCGAGAACTTCGGCGGGGGGCGCAGGTCTTCGTCGAACGGATCGAACTCGAGCTCGAGCTGGAGCGACTCGGAGAAGTCCTTGATCGGGCTGATGTCGCGGAACGTATTGGCGAGACCTTCTTCCAGGAACCACTGGAAACTGTGTCGCTGGATCGCGATCAGATCAGGCAGTTCGAGGGGTTCGTCCAGATTCGCGAACGAATAGCGCTCACGGGAGGTCGAGCGAGTAGCCACGGGTCACCTCGATGTCGTCGGTACGGATGAGTGCGCGCGACGAAGAACCCGACAATGGCATGTGAGGGGTGGGACGACGCACGGCAACAGGCGATCCTATCCTGGTTGTCACAGGATCGTCAACCGCTGAGTGCGGGAACGTCTGGATCGACTCACCCGGCCTCCCGGCCTGGCGTCGAATTGGGGCTCACGGTAAGGAAATCGGGCCCCGATGTCAAGCGTTTCCGCACCGATTCGGACCGAAGTCCCTGGCCGGGGTGCAGCGCACGACCCCCGTTGGCCACCGCTCCCGGGTGCGCCGTCTACGGTTGGTGCAGACGCGATCGGCGACGGTTCGATCGCGATCGGTCCTGCGATGAGCCACGACGACGATCTTCCCGACGGCAGCCTCGACGACGACAACGCACCGCGCTTGCCGGACCGGCCCGACGGATCGGCGCTGCCACCAACCGTCCCCGGGTCGCCTCCCGTGCCGCCGTCGGCCGAACCGGCGAGCCCATCGCCGGCCGACGGTCCACGGCTGCCGCCGCCACCCGCCGCAGCTCCACTCCAGCCACCGCCACTGAACCCGGCACCGCCGCTGGACCCAGCGGTACCTCCACCACCCGCGGCAACGCCTCCACCACCATCGCCGGGCGGCGAGATGGCACACCGACCGATGTCGACGGCCCGCTACGGCGGGCCGTCGGCCGTCTGGTTCCTCACCGCACTCGGCATCGCCACCCTGGCCGCGCTCCCCTCGCTGGCACTGATCCGGTCGCGAGGGCTGCCGTACGCGCTCGGTGGCTTCTTCGGCACCGTGCTCCTGATCGCCGTCGTCGGGGCCCTGTTCAGCCTGAAGTCGCGGCGCGCCGGGCTGATCGCCATCGTGGTCGTCGGGAGCCTCGCACTCGTCGGCAACATCGGGCGCGCCGTCCAGCGCAACGAGACCGCACGCCAGATCGACGCAGCGATCGACGACCTGGGCCTCGAGAACGACGCCGACTTCGTCCCGACCGAGTCCGAGACGAGGTGCTTCGACGCCACCGGGTACAGCGACACCGACCTCCTCACCGCCCTGACCGACATGAGCGAGGCGGGCGAGCAGGCCCAGTTCGACCTCCTCGACGCGATCGCGTCGTGCGCACCGCGGGCCCTGCTGACCGACGACGCGGTCGAGAGCTACCGACAGTCGTTCAGCGCCGGTTTGCGCGGTGAAATCCCGACCGAGGAAGCCCGGTGCATGCTCGAGCAGATCATCGCCGCGCCGACGCCCAGCGCGGTGCTGTCGACCGCCGAAAGCGAAGCGCTCACCGTCGTGCTCGACGCATGCCTGAGCGAGCAGACCTGGGCCGTGATCGGCGGGGCCCCGGGCACCGGCGCTCAGTCGATCGGCGATGACCCGGCGCTCGACCAGCTCGCCGAACTCTGCCGGGAGGGCGCCGATGTCACCTGCGACCTGCTCTACGGCCGGTCGTCGGCCGGCAGCGAATACGAGGACCTGTCGTTCGACTGTGGCGGTCGGGGTCTCCAGAGCGAGGAGGCGTGCGTGCCGGGCCTCGTCGACAGCGACGGCAACGGCTACTTCGACGACGACTCACCCGGATGGCCGGCAGTTCTCGACGCCTGCGTCGCCGGTGACATGCCGTCGTGCGACTTCGCGTTCGCGAACGCCGAATTCGACTCCGAGCCCGAACGGATCGGTCTGACCTGTGGCGAACGCCGGGCGGTCATCGTCGGCGGCACCTGCATCGAACGGTTCGGCCTCACCGCCGACTGATCGATCCACCGGTGCCACCGTTTCGAAAACGGTGGCGTCCGAGCCACCCGACCGTCAGGAGGAAGCGATGGCGCTTCGCGACAAGATCGCCGCCGAGGCGGCCCCACACCTCGAGCCCGGCGAGCAGGTCCAGCACGTGTTCGCCGCCCAGGCCGCGAGCCCCCAACTGGCCTTCCTCAGTATCTGGATCATCGTCATCAAGGACGCGCACCGGGCCGTCGTGGCGACCGACCGGCGCATCATCGTGTTCCGCACCAGCCGCTGGCGGTGGACCAAGTTCAAGGCCGTCGAGCGCGTGCTCCCCCGGTCGACCCGCATCGGCGAACCCGAAGGACTGAACTGGAAGACCGAGTCGCTCGGGGAGCTGCTCTGGATCAACAAGCGGTTCCACAACGACGTCCGCGCCGCGGATGCCGACGCGCCCGGCACCGACTGGTCACCGCCGACCGTCTGACCAGTACGGTCGCGGTCCGACGTCAGGGGCTGGTGCGGATCGAGAGGATGCGGCCACCGGCGTGGTCGGTGACGAGCAGCCGGTCGCCGTCGGCGAGGAGGTGCTGGGCGTTGCCGACCTCGAGGTCGAGTCCGACGGGCGCGTGGGGCTGTGCGCCGGCGAGTACCGGTATCGACACGATGCGGTTCTCGGTCCAGAGGGCGACGAGCACGGTGTCGTCATCCCACGGCGCGACGGCGACGCCGGTCGGGGTGCTGCGGGCGGGCAGCACGGCGTGTGATCGCGGGGCGGCGGCGCAGTCGGCGTCGGTGGCACCGAACTCGGCGACGGGGACGTTGTCGCCGATGCAGCGCGGGAACGCGAAGTCGTCGCCGGGGGCGACGATGACGAGCTCGTCGGGCGGGGCGGCGCCGTCGAACGTGCCATCGGAGATCTCGGTCACGAACCAGCGCCCGTCACCCAACGGGGTGTGTGCGTAGGCGTGCTTGAGGCCCGTGGCGACGGGCTCCGGCTCTGCATCGGGGCCGGCGAGCGACCAGAGGGTGCCCGACCCCTCGGCCAACTCGGCGCCACGGTTCGAACCGGAGGTGTTGAACATGATCCCACCGCCGGGCATCGGCGAGATGGTGCCCTCGGAGCGGCCGTTGAACGGGAGGTCGGCGAACACGACCGTGCGATCGGTCGGATCGTCGAGCGGCCCGACGGTGAGTCGGCGCTGCTCCATGATCCACAGCAGGTCGCCGTCGACGGCGACACCGGTGGGTGTGACGA
>Ga0316201_10003714_pt1 | contig 11328 bp, 9 predicted proteins | sample CS6wburrow_MG_FD_204516 | JGI IMG/M metagenome (GOLD analysis project Ga0316201, IMG submission 204516) | Coastal sediment microbial communities from Delaware Bay, Delaware, United States - CS-6 worm burrow | ecosystem: Environmental > Aquatic > Marine > Coastal > Sediment | place: USA: Delaware... | reverse complement strand
GCGCGCGGCCCGTCAGGCCCCGTGTCGGAAATGCTAAAGAAGGACGACGCGTCTTCCTGGCTCGGACCAACTCCAGCGAAAGCAAGCTTCCAGTTGCCGACTATGGGCAAGTTGGAAACGCGAGTCAGCCGGAACTCCCACCAGGCGCCTCCGACGTCAATCTGGACAGTCAGGCTGTTGCCAACCAGTTGGACGACGTTATAGGTGATTGAATCCACAGCAGCGGCCGGGTCTGTCAGTTCCCCACCGTTAAAGACCTTGGCCAGGCCCAGGTAGGCTCCCAGACCCGTCAGTTGCAGCGTTGCCGCTTCCTCGTCGTACCCGAAGACAGCGTTATTGCTGCCATCGTGAGGCGCTACGGGTGCACCACAGCCTTCGGCAGCACCCTGCCAGGCTTCCAACCAGGTTTCACCTTGCTGGACGTTCTTGAACGAGCCGTCGGCACCGAATTCGTAGAAATCGTCAAACCAGCAGGCACGCGGCCCGTCAGGCCCCGTGTCGGAAATGCTAAAGAAGGACGACGCGTCTTCCTGGCTCGGCCCAACTCCAGCGAATTCAAGTTGCCACTTTCCTTCCAGTGGACCGAGACCCTCTACCGGACAGTCCTCGGCACAATAATCCGCAGCACTGCCATCAGTGGACGACGTCACAGCCTGACCCAGTTCGCCACTGATGTCCTGGAAGACAACTGAGAAGGTGACTGGACCTACCAGATCAGCCTCAGTCATTTCACGGGAAGCACTCCACTCCCTGATGTTGCCTCTCACCTCGACCCGCACGCCGTTTATGCTGATGACAGGAGTCATGAGGGCTTCACTGGCGACGATGTCGATGCGGACAGACTGACCAAGTGCAACAAAACCATCAGGCTGTACTTCGACGGTCGTCAGCACGGGTGGTACACCATCCTTGCCGAAGTCGGGCAGATTATTTTCCGTGACGGTCGTATCACTGCCACATGCGGACAGCAGAAGCAGTCCTGCCATAGCCAGAACTGCGCCCACGCGACTGGCGAAATTGCCATGTGGCCCGCGGTGTGAGTTAAAGATTTGCCGTTGCATGACGCCCCCTAAAAATGAGTCTTTTGGTGCCGAACCAAGGTGAAATTTGAATATTGACTGGGCCATTGGTAGTGAACTACCTGTGTCAGAAGAAGTTATAACGGAGCCCGAAGTCATATCGAGGACCACCCTGAACAGCCTGCAGCACCTGATCTTCCCTCAGGCTGTATACGTGTCTTGTTTCTTCGGTGAGATTCAACCCGGAGAAATAGAACGTTAGATTATCGGTGTGATAATAGGTAACTCCCAGGTCCCACTGTCCGTAAGCTGCTACGTTGGTGGGATTGGTCCGTGTGCCCTCGCCCTGGCCAACGCCAGCGAGGAAGTCGTCGCGCCAGTTGTAGGCAAGACGAACCTGCAGGTCTTCACCGTCGTAGAAACCGATGAAGTTCGCCGAATCACTCAATCCATTCAGGACAAACTGGCCTTCCAGGGAATTGAAGTTGTCATAAGCGACGTCTGCATCAGCCAGTGTTGCGTTGATAATAAAACCGAATCCGGTGTCACCAAAGGCGTGCTGTAGGTTTACTTCAACTCCGTCTACTTTTGCCGTTCTCTGGTTTACAGGTTGGCTCAGATCAAAGACGATCGACGGATCACCCGCTACGCTAACAATCGTTTCACCATCCACTGCCGGGTCATCCTGGTAGTTGTCCAGAATGTATCGGCCGACGGCCGTGTAGTTGGCCGGATCCAGGCCACTGTCTGCAAGGGCACGATTCCAGAGGGCGCCACCGACGATGTTGGGAATTTCGAACGTGGTACCGGACTCTCGACCAGTGCCAATAAAATTGTCTACATCCTTCTCAAAATAACCCACGGACAGATAGCTGCCTGCCGCGTAGTACCACTCAAACGACAAATCAATATTGAACGATTGAATTGGAACAAGGTTCGGGTTGCCGGCAGATGCCGACGGCCTCGTGTTAGGGAAGAACTGTGTGCCGTCAGGTGATAGGCCACCCTTGATATCTTGATAGCTGGGACGAGTGATGGTTTCGCTGACCGACAGTCGCAGAATCACATCTTCCCAAGGCTCAATATCGAAATCGAGGTTCGGTAACGTAACATCATAGTCACCCGTAACATTGGTGAAGCCTTGAACTACGTTACCGTTTTCATCCAATGCTTCCGTAATGTTCAGCTCGTTACCGGCGCCTACCCATTCAGACCCGTCATAAATCGTATTCAATGCAGCAGACGTTACATCCGTCTCTTCGTAACGTACGCCTAAACGCAAATTGGCGGGCATGTCACCGAGGTCTCCAGACCAGTTGTACTGGAGGTAAACGGCCGTGGTTTCTTCAGTGGTGCGAAGATCAGTCGACCAATCAGTCGATGCACAATAGCCGGTACCACAGTCACCCACCTCAGCATATTCAGCACCGCTGCCTGCGTAATAGGCCTCACCGGCACCTTGCAAGTCAGCGAGCGTTGCAGTGAAAAACTCAGTCTGCAGGTCTGGATGATCGTGACCGGTCAGTTCGTCGAACTGTCCCTCAATGCTGGACCGAACGATGACATCCGAAATGAACCCGGGTTCTGTAACGCCACCCCAGTTATCCAGCTGCACATTGCTGGACACTGATCGATTGCTGACCTCTGTCATCTGCGCGCCAAAATCAATACTGGAACCTTCGAAGAAATCGAAACTTCCGCCGATCTTCGCCTGCTCCAGATCCATCTGGGAGGCATCGTTACTAAACACACTGCCCGTTAAGATCATGTCGTTCTTATAGAGCGGGCGATTTGCCTCTCCTCCAGAGTTCAGGTCCAGAATCATGATCGGCAATTGGTAGGCCCGAATGACGCCCCCAGGGCCCACAGCACCCGTAATAATTGTCTGACCAACCTTGTTAAAGCTGGCCATGGTGATCAGTGAGCTTGTGCCGTTAGGACCGTTTGCCCCTGTATCAGCAGAGGAGTCATGGTAGTCCAATTCAAGTGAGAGCTGATCGTTCACCCACCACTCAAGATTGAAGCCCATCGACTCATTCAGGTTTTTCCGTCCATCCTGGCCGGTACCCATGGCAAAGTCATTGTTGTCATTCGTCTCGGTGTAGTAAATCGGGCTGGCAATAGGGCCATCCGTCCACCTGCTGGATTGAGACAGAGCCGCCGTATTAGAGAACCAGGCGGAAAGATCACTGTAAGATCGATCCAGTTCAAACTCAGACCGGATGTAATCCACCGTTGCAGTAATGTTCTCGGTCGGTGCCCACTGCAGTACAACCTGGGCGTTCGTCCTTTCGCTTTCAAATTCGGCAATGTTGTATGCCAGGTTCTGCGGGATAGAATAGTTTTCATTGGCTGACTGCGGCCGGTTTATCTGGTTTTCGTCGTTTACGACTCTGACATCTACCGTTCCATCTGGCAGCACATCATCACCCGGCCTGGTGTACCAACCACTACTGACAGCTGAGTTAACACCATTATTCCTGGTCTGATGGCTTGCCGTAATGGCGACACCGAACTTGTCGTCCATGAAGCGACCAAGGTAAATGGCAGATACTTCCGGTGTGAGGTCATCGCCTGTACGTGTCGACGTGTCATAGACCGTCTTCGCCGCCAGACTCGCAGTCGGCTCACCCTTTAGCGGTTCAGGCGTCGAAATATTGATTGTGGAACCGATACCGCCGGAGGGCACATCAGCCTGGCCGGTCTTGTAAACCTGAACACCGGCTACGCCTTCTGAGGCCAGATCAGCGAAGTCAAAAGAGCGACTCGTACCGCTGTGAGTTGGCATCTGACGACCGTTGATGGTCACCAGGTTGTATTCCGGGCCAAACCCGCGCACCGTCACCTGGCTGCCCTCGCCGCGCTGCCGGTCGATGGACACACCGGTTATTCTTTGCAGTGACTCTGCCAGGTTCGCATCAGGGAACTTACCTATATCCTCGGCAGAAATGGCGTCTACAACGCCCTTTTCATTGCGTTTAATGTCCATGGCACGCGTCAAACTACCGCGAATACCCGTTGTAATAATTTCCTCGATGACTTCGTCGTCTTGCGCGACAGACACCGCAGGCGCCGCAAAGGCTGCACCCAGGGCAATTGCTACGCCTGTGGCCAAAGGTGTCTTACGGAATGTAGGTTTTTGCATGCTCAAGCCCCCTGAAGCTTGCCGTGTAACGAAAAAAGACCGGTTTTCTATGATGGATTCAGAGGGGGAAATGCCGAAGATTATTTCAGCTGAAACCAAGTCCCCCCTTGATTTCCCCTTTTTTTACTTCAAGCTGACAGCGCTGTCAACATTTTCGAGCGAAATGCCAAAAATGCGTCAATAGGTATATTTGCGTGCTTTTTAGCGGCGCCGTCATCCAGGCGCCAGTCGGCGGCTGTATCGGGCCGCGGTCTGAGGCGGCACAAGACCCGACGTGATGCGCCGGATAATCGAGCGGCTGCGCTATTTTGACATAACGGCTAAAACGGACTTTTTACCAATATTATGTGAAAACACTACAACCTTGGCGCCATTGTCGTCGTTATATCTCTTGAAACAAAAAAATGATGTCACGGGGAATGATCAAATGACCAATCTTACGAAACAGTCCGGTATCCGGCTGGTATGCCTTCTTGCGTCCGCGCTCGCCGCCTGCAGCGGTTCCGGCAGCGGAGGCGATGTTCAATCGCAACCGACGCCGCCGACGACAGGCGACACCGGCTTTTTCAACCTGAGCATCAGTGATGCGCCAATCAAAGATGCCGCAAAAGTCTGTATCCGCTTCGATGGCGTCGAGCTGAAACATGCCGATAGTGACGAGAGACAGACGATCGACTTCGACCAGCCCGAAGTCGTCAATCTGCTCGCCAACCAGGGCGCGAATTCGCACCCGATCGTGACGGGCGCTGAGGTGCCGGCCGGCGAATACGAGTGGATCCGACTCAAGGTGCAGGCAGAACGTGGTCTCAGTGGCGGCGCAAACGACGCCGACCCGACCAGCGAACTCTGCGATGACGCGACGGAGAACTCTTATCTCGTCAAAGACTCAGGTGAGCTAAATAACCTGTTTATCCCCAGCGGTTCGCAGCGCGGCGTACAGCTGATTAAGGACATCATCATTCCGGCCAATCGCACCGGCGAATACACCGCTGAGTGGGACCTTGGCAAATCGTTCAACGGCCCTCCCGGTCTGCTTCCGGATGTCATGATGAAACCTGTCGTCAAGCTCGTCGCGAACAACGAGGTCGGCACGCTCGTCGGCCAGGTTGCCGACGAACTGATCGCATTGGAGTCCTGTGACGCTGAGTTCCCACCGTCGGTTTACGTGTTCGATAGCGGCGTGGAGCCCAATCCGTTCGATGACCCATTTGCCGAAGACGACGCTGTCGCGACGGCACTCGTTGAGCAACAGATGCAGGACGACGGATCGATGCCATGGCGTTACTCGATCGGCTTCCTACTGGCCGGCGACTACGAGGTCGCATTCACCTGCAATGGCAATGACTTCATCCCGCTCGCCGGCAAGCCGGCCGGGATCTTCGTCGACGAAGTGACGACGGTTGATTTTCTTGCCGAAGATGCACCCGGTACGCTGGTAGGCCAGGTCGACAGTGTATTCTTCGATCCCGAGGCGCCCGAGTCCGGATTCTGTGACACGGCGTTCACGCCGGCAGTGTACGTATTCGAGGCTGATGTCGAACCCAACTTTATCGATGATCCCGTCGCAACCGGCGAAGTCGGCATGGACACTACGAGCGGACAATACGGTTACTCGATCCCGCTGCAGGCCGCCAACTACAACGCAGCGTTCACCTGCACCGGGACCGACTTCATTCCGGTCGCCGGCAAGCCTGCCGAGATCCTGCCGGCTGTAGCGACAACGCTCGACTTCCTGGCCGACGACGCGCCAGCACCGGTCGGCTCGCTGTCCGGCGAGGTTGCTGTTGTTCTGGTTGACACCGAAGCCTGCAGCGCGGACTTCACTCCGGCCGTGTACGTATTCGAGGAAGGTGTTACACCGAATGACACTGACGACCCCATCGCGACGGGCGCGGTAACAATGAACGAGGTCTACGGGTACTTGATCGAAAACCTCCTGGCCGACACTTACACAGCGGCATTCACCTGCACCGGCACTGATTTCGTGCCGGTCGATGGCAAAGAAGCTGTGATAGAAATCGGCGAGACCACGTCGCTTAACTTCGTTGCGGAAGACGCACCGGCACCGTAGTAAGCATTACGTCAAGCAGCAGCTTGGCAGAATGCCCCACGTCTTCGCCAACACTTCAGAGCGGCCCCGTAGGGGGCCGCTTTTTTTTGACCGGGAAATCGCTTTCGGCGAATGGCGTAGGCCGCTTTACCCTTGATACCTGCCGCTCGGGCGGCTGCTTTCGGGATATACTCAATGACGGCTACTGACCCATTCCAGCCGGTCGTTTATCGACTCGCTTAGTACGACAAACATGAAAGAAGGCGGCTTCCCGTACTGCATTCCCGACAAGCGCGACCTGACAGAAACTGAGCTTTCGTTGTTGACCTATTTGCTGAAGCAGATTGACGACGCAACTGTGAACGCCAGCGATCTGAAGGTTGTGGCTCGTTGTGGCTGCGGCGAATGTCCGACGATTTTGTTCGGCAAATCAATCGACGACGAACCAATCACGAGCCGCGATTCTCAGCCGTTCATGGACTGGTCAGGTCGAGCTGAGAACGGCACATTGGTCGGAATCGGGGTCTTTACGAAAGATGGAATGCCCACTGAGCTTGAGGCTTGGTCTGTGGATGGTGGAGACATAGACACGTGGCCACCAATAGACGAGATTCGACGTATCTGACCGGCTGCTTCTGGCCGTTAGGCGACGGTCGACAGGATCAGGCTATAATTTCCGCTATCGACCCAAAGCAGACTTCATTCCACACCTATCGCTGCATTAAAGCGAGCCCGATGAGTTTTTTATCGAAATGAGAAAAGCATGATCCGACTTTATAGACAGAATCACGCCTCAACATTACGCGGATTAGCTGAACTCATAATTATCGTTGTCGGTGTTCTAATTGCGCTCGCCGTTGACGAATGGCGCGACAATATTCAACTGGAAGAGCAAAGAGATCATATCTTGTCGACTCTGTTGGTCGATCTCGAAGAAGACCGCAGAGACTATGAGGATTTCAATGCTACGTCGCAACGCCGCTCACGTGCTGCTCAATTTCTACTCTCTTATTCCACAGCTGGGGATCTGGAGTCGACCGGATGGACAGGGAGTCTGGGCGAAGCAATTTTTCAACTGGCCTACTCAGCACGCATTGAAACAACTCGCAGCGGATTCATGGAAATGATATCCGCTGGTGGTCGCATGGCGGTGCGCAACGATGACCTGCGATCACAGATCCTCAAGTACTACTCGCTTGCAACTGATCGCGCAGCCGTAAACGGATTCATTACTCCACAAACGCAACGATTCAACGCTGCCCTGGAGGCCATTGGGGTTTCGCCATCGGATCGAGATGCGATCGATGTCCAGTCAGTCATGGCCAACCCGACTGCAAGCGCATTGGTCCGGACGATGGGAGAAACGGCGAGATTCGCGACGTTGTACATAGAGGATCTGGTAGAAGCGAATCATCAGCTTTCGGAGTCAATAAGAAAAGCGTTAGCCGATGAGTAACAAGGCGCCGAAAGAGACGCGCCGTGCCCGCTTGCTAGTACTAACGTCTGCTTCTGGCCGTAACCAGCCGTCCAGGTGATTTAGGCTAGAATGATGGCGACTGACCCATATCAAAAATGGCATTAGCCACTGCGATAGTAGCACCAGATATCAAACATAGCGGACGGTGGAGAGAGCATGACCCGATCAAACACAGCCATTTATATATTTGTGATAGCGATGTTTACATCCTCCGGATTAGCGCAATCCATTGACCCGATCGAAGAACTCAAGGTCTGTGCGAAAGTGACAGATCAAGACGCGCGCCTCGCCTGTTTTGACAAACTCGGTGAAAGCGTTCTTAGGGACGAACCAGCCAATAAGAGACCGACGCAGGAAGAGAAGGCTCAGCCTGAGGCCGGAACTGAGGCTGGAGTGATCGTAATGCCGCTACCTGATGAGCTTGGCGGCCCAAAGAATGTTCAGTACGTTGGATTGATTACGTCGTGCAAAAAAGGTGTATACGGTGATTGGTTCTTCATTTTTGAAAATGAGCAGGTGTGGAAAGACGTTAACAATCGAAATCTTCGCTTCAAGGAATGTCACTTCAAGGCGACGATAACTAACTACGCGTTTGGCTACAAGATGCGGATTGAAGGGTCAGATAGGACCATTCGAGTCAAACGCATTCGATAGGTCGAGTAGTCTGAGTGCCACATCCGATAAATGGGCACGAATCCTTCGCGCTTGCTCTGAGACGGACATTCCGACAACGGCGGAAGCGGGTTTCTATAAGTGACCGGTCTTGGCCGTAAGTGGACGCTCACTAGTAGGTAGGCGTTTCAGTTCCAAGGAACTGAAGGATCGCAAGACCACCCATAATCATCATGGTAGCCGCGAACATAAGCGGCAAAGACTTACGCGACTTGTCGAACCAAGTAATCAGGAACGTAAGCCCCCCTGCACCAAGCAGAAAATATCCGAAGTAGCTGGCCATCGCCGGATCAGTCTAACGGATTGTCTGACTGGCTGCTTTAGTTCGCAAAATTTGGCAGGATTGGAAGCATATGATTAGCTTTCTAAACGACTTGCTGTCGAAGCAGGACCAGACACAGCCACACACGCTACGTACCCGTTTGATCATAAGCTTCTGTATCTGTTTGGCCTACATCGTGTTGCACGGTTTTTACGGCCTGCTCGCCGCCATCGTTGTCTACCTGTTTGGTGTGGAATTGATGGGTCTCTCGCTGCAGTGGATGTTTTACCCATTCATTCTTGGTTTGCTGAGCGGCTGCTGGAAGTCTTTTCTGAATTTACGTGATTATTGGAAAAATTATGGCTATACCAGTGGCTGAAACGCCGGCCGAAGGATCGCTATAGATGGCACTACAGCCGTTCGAAAAATCTGATGTAATATGACGGCTACTTTCCTCGTCTTCGCTGGGCACCTGTTTGCTAACTGGGGCTTCCTGAGAACGTGGTTGTGACCCTCTTTTCCTGCAAACTTGAGAAGCGATAATGACAGACAACCTAAACCCGCAGTGGGAACGGCACTTCGAAGGCATCGCTGACGAACTTTTGCATCTGGCTATTGCCTGCGATCTACGATTACGGGACCCCGGTGTCATCGAACGGATTCTGAGGAATGATGCATCGGTATGCGGACGAAAGAATGAGCGTAGTTTCCACAATATGCGAAACCTGCTAGTGGCCTACTACAACTCCATCGGCAAATCCGTCGATCGCATCGGGCAGGAAGAGACAAAGAAAATCATAGACTTCATGATTGAGCGAAATAAGAAGCTCATGGACGCTGCTGGCAAGTCCTGACCCAAATTTACCGCTCGCGAACAGCTCATTCTGGCCGGTTACAGCCCCTCGTTGTTTCGCTAAAACAGGCAGTTTAAGCGGCCGTCTTTCAAGCTCCGCCCTCAGACCATCAGGCGCATCCTTAGCTGGCAACGCTCGACCATTAATTCGCATGCAACCTTCGATCTTGTGTCATCATTATCGCGCTTAATGAGAAAGGCAACAAATTGAGTCTCTATACCGAATTAAGACGCAGAAATGTGTTCAAGGTAGCAATTGTCTACGCGGCCGTTGCCTGGCTGCTATTACAGGTTTCTGACACGCTGGGACCGGCATTGCATCTGCCGGAGTGGTTTGTTTCTGCTGTGGCATTCCTGCTGATTCTCGGTTTCCCCATTGCGATCATCTTTGCCTGGGCTTTTGATCTGACACCCGAAGGATTGAAAAGGGACACGCATGCTGCTCCCACAACGACCATCGCCGGAAAAACCGGAGACAAGCTGAACCGCATCGTTGTTGCAGCGCTGGTGCTCGCGCTGGGCTATTTTGTTTTTGACAAGATGATGGTTGATACGGGCGGAGACACTGCCGGCGCTTCGATGGTCAGCCAGGGTACCGAGCAACAGCCCGCTGCAACTGAATCCTCTGGAACTGATAACTCAATCGCTGTATTGCCTTTCGTTAACATGAGTTCTGATGCAGAGCAGGAATATTTCTCGGACGGGCTGTCCGAGGAGCTGTTAAATCTGCTGGCAGGAATTCCTGAATTAAACGTGGCAGCGCGCACCTCGTCTTTCTCTTTCAAAGGGAAAGACATTGGAATACCAGAGATCGCTTCGCAGCTGAATGTAGCGCATGTACTCGAGGGCAGCGTACGCAAGCATGGCAATCAATTGCGTATCACTGCACAGCTGATCCGGGCAGACAATGGCTATCATATCTGGTCGGAGACCTATGACAGGCAGCTGGATAATGTTTTTCAGATTCAGGAAGACATAGCGGTCGCAGTTGTCGACGCTCTAAAGATCACCTTGCTGGGTGAAGCGCCCAGGACACGTAAAACCGACCCCAGGGCCTATCAGTTGTTTCTCGAAGGACACTATCTGAAGCGGCAAATTTCATCGGGCGCCCTGAACCGAGCAATCGAGGTCTTCAAAGAAGCGGTTGAGATCGATCCGGCTTATGCACCGGCATGGGCAGAGTTGGCCGATACGTACATATGGGGCGGTGGTTCAGACGAACTGTCGGGTGAAGAGAGACATGCCCTCGCCGATCAGGCCATTCAAACAGCCATTAGCACTGACCCAGACTACGCGTTTGCCTATTATGTCCGTGGTATATGGTGGATTTTTGCGAAGAATAATTTCAAACAGGGGATCGAGGACTTTGAACATGCACTGGAACTGGACCCTGACGACGCTTTTATAGTTGCTGCCATTGGAAAGGGCGCGGTTTTGACCGGGCAGTTTGACCTCGCTATTTCCCAGTATCAGGCGGCGCTGGCTATGGAGCCACTGGTTCCTGAATTTCATTGGTTTCTAGGTAGGGCTTACCTGAGTTCCGGACGCCTCGATGAGGCCGAAGAAACGTTTAGGACATTGTCTAGCATTAGTCCGTCTTTCCGTGGGGAATTTCACCTCTGGGAGACGCTGTTGCTAAAGGGCGAATTAGAAGCTGCCCTGGCAGCGTCACACAACAACTTCAGACGGGCCATCGTTCACCATGCGTTAGGTAATACGGCAAGAGCCGATGAGTATCTTGCTGAATTGATCGAGCAAGCTCATCCCTATACGATCGCCATTGCCTATGGATACCGCGGTGAGGTTGACAAGACCTTTGAGTGGCTCGGTAACCATCTCGAAAACAGCGG
>Ga0316201_10003713_pt1 | contig 11330 bp, 10 predicted proteins | sample CS6wburrow_MG_FD_204516 | JGI IMG/M metagenome (GOLD analysis project Ga0316201, IMG submission 204516) | Coastal sediment microbial communities from Delaware Bay, Delaware, United States - CS-6 worm burrow | ecosystem: Environmental > Aquatic > Marine > Coastal > Sediment | place: USA... | reverse complement strand
CCATTAAATTGAAAGCCCCGGATTTTGCAGGGAAGGAGGTAATCCTTGCCGAATATTTTACCAGCCGCATGGTACCCAAGGATACGGCACAACTGAACCTGATGGGCGAAGCAACATTTAGCGGGGAAAAAGCATTCGACGGAGGACTGTATATCCTGTTTTTCAATTCAGAATACTACCTTGATTTTATGCTTGACAAGGACCAGACCTTCAGCATGAGCGTAGACAGCTCTGATCTCACAGGCAAAACAAAGTTTTATGGGTCCCCTGACAATGAAAAATTCTACAAATACAAACAGTACCTCGCCAGTCAGCGAGAGATACAGCAAAAATATACAGAGGAATACCAGGACGCCCGGAAAAAAGCTGACTCGACAGCCATCGATAAAAAAATCGAAAAACTGAATGAGGACATGGCTACATATGTCGAAAAATTGATCGATGAAAACAGTGATCTTTTTTTCGGAACCTTTCTTAAAGCCATGAAGGAGAGCCGGGCCCCGGAGGAACTGCTTACCGGCAGCAAACGGCAGAAGGATTCAATAGCCTATGTTTATTATAAGGATCATTATTTCGATTATTTTGACATAAGCGATATACGCTTATTGCACACTCCCCTCTACGAACCCAAGATCATGACCTACCTGAACAAAGTGGTCCCGCAGCATCCCGATTCCCTGATCCTTGCAGTGGATAAACTCATTGAGATGTCACGCGACAACGAGGTGCTCTTCCGCTATATGCTGATCACCCTCTTCAACAACTATGCAGAGAGCAAGCTGATGGGCATGGATAAGGTCTATTTTCATATTGCTGAAAAGTACTATATCCCATACGCCAGCTGGAGCAGCAAGGATTTCATTGACAAGCTCTCAGAGAACCTGGAAAAAAGCAAAGCAACTTTCATTGGGAACATTGCTCCCGATTTTGAACTCAAGGGAATTCCAAGGGATCATTTTGCGATGGCCGAAATGGATACGGCCATAAAACAGGATCCGCATATAGGATTCAATTTCATGCTTTCACAGATCCCAGCGGAATATACCCTGCTTTATTTCTGGGAGGCCGATTGCGGGCATTGTCAGAAATCTACCCCGAAATTATACGAGGTGTTTGAAAAGTACAAGGACCAGGGGGTGCAGGTTCTTGCGGTGCATGTTATTAACTCGGTGGAAGGGAAGGTGAAGTGGGTCGATTTTGTCAATGAGCATGAATTGTATGACTGGATCAACTGCTGGAGTCCCTATGACAACGATTTCAGGAAGCAATACAACCTCCTGAGCTTTCCGCAGCTATTCCTGCTCGACAAAGACAAGAAAATTGTGGCCAAAAGCCTCACTCCTGAGCAGGCAGATGATATATTGAACAGATTTTTAAACGATTAGGTAATTTTATCCGATACTTCATGGAATATAAAAAGATCAGGCTCAAGCTGGAAGACGGCAGTATATTCGAGGGTTTCTCATTTGGTTATGAAGGAAGCACGGCTGGCGAAGTGGTTTTTAATACTGCGATGACGGGTTATCCGGAAAGTCTGACCGACCCCTCCTACAGGGGACAGATCCTGGTCCTTACCTATCCGCTTGTGGGGAACTATGGCGTACCCGATGATAGCAGGGAAAACGATATGCACCGCTTTTTTGAATCCAGCGAACTTCATATCTCGGCCCTGATTGTTAGCGACTATTCCGCCGAATACTCTCACTGGAATGCCCAGAAGAGCCTTGGGGAGTGGTTGAAGGAGCATAAAATCCCGGGAATATTCGGGCTCGACACCCGCATGATCACGAAGATACTCAGGGAAAAGGGGTCCATGCTGGGGAAGATCATCTTCAATGAAGAGGAACCGGAATGGTACGATCCAAACCAGGTAAACCTTGTCGAAGAGGTTTCGGTGAAGGAACGAAGGGTTTACGGTAAGGGGAAAAATAAAATTCTGCTGATCGACTGCGGCGTAAAGTACAACATCATCCGTTACCTGCTCGAAAGGGACACCACGGTGATCAGGGTCCCCTATGATCATGATATTTCCCGGGAAGAGTACGACGGATTGTTTATTTCGAACGGTCCGGGCGATCCAAAACAATGCCAGGCCACCATTCAAAACCTGGCCGGCGCCTTTGAGCAGGAAACCCCTATTTTTGGAATTTGCCTTGGAAACCAGCTCATGGCTTTAGCTGCCAATGCCGATACCTACAAACTTAAATACGGTCACCGAAGCCATAACCAGCCTGTTCTCCAGGTCGGAACCGACAAGGCCTATATCACCTCGCAGAATCATGGCTTTGCCATCGACAACTCAACTCTGACAGATGATTGGGAGCCCCTCTTCATCAACCTGAACGACCAGACCAACGAAGGAATGAGACATAAAACGAAACCCTTCTTCTCCACACAATTTCACCCGGAGGCCTCGGGCGGCCCGACAGATACAGCCTATCTCTTTGATGAGTTTATTGATATGATTGAAGAGAGGAAAGGGTAGAGTACACCTGGCAGATTGAAATCTTGCTATGGCTTAATTGATAAAAGACCTAGCCCTGCAGTCCTACCAGTAATTTTTTAGAAGCAAGGAGTTTGAGAAAAGTGGATTTTTCAAAGCAATCTACCTCTCATAATAGATCAGATTCAATTCATCGATTTTTTTGAAATCTGAATCCGCAGTAATTAAGGGGATATCAAGATATTGTGCAGTTGCAGCTACCAGACAATCTGGCAATTTAAGATTATACCTTTTCCGAAATTCTATGGTAAGCCGCTTAATTTCGTTGTTTAAATCAATAATAACACATTCAGAAATTAATTCATTGATTAGTTTTTCTTCCTTTCTTGAAAGCCTTTTAAAAGAGAGAAGTTCTAATTGAGTAATAAATGAAATATAGAATTGCTTTTGATCAAGTGAATGGGCTAAGGTATCATCTCCCTGTAAGAGATAAAGCAAAATATTTGTATCCAGGAATAATTTATTCCCAGTCATTCCTCAATTCTTTTTGTATTGAAAGAGGATCTTGATCCAGCTTAAGTATGCCTGAATATTTTTTTACATCAATACCTTTCCTGGACCTCTTATTCAATCGGTCTAATAGCTTTGACAAGCTATCCTTTTGAGAACCATATTTTAAGGTAGTAACCATCTGATATCAAAGATACAAAAATGATGCTAATTAGTGCAGATATCTAAAAAATATACCAGTAAAATACCTCGCCCTGTAATCGAACTAATCTTTATTCTACTGTCTTATCTGCCCATTGCCGTAGATCACATATTTCGTGGTGGTGAGCTCCTTCAGTCCCATCGGTCCCCGGGCATGCAGTTTCTGGGTGCTGATCCCTATCTCGGCCCCGTAGCCGAATTCAAAACCATCGGTAAACCTTGTCGAAGCATTCACATAAACAGCCGCTGCATCTACCCTGTCGAGAAAATACTGCGCGTTATCATAATCTTTTGTGACAATTGATTCTGAATGCGATGATCCATAGGTGTGAATATGAGCGATGGCCGCTTCGAGCGAGTCGACCACCTTTACACTCATGATATAATCCAGGTATTCGGTACCCCAGTCTTCTTCTGTTGCCGGCTTTGCCTCTGTGAGCATGCTGCATACCTGCTCATCTCCCCGTAGTTCAACCCTGGCCTCCAGCAGGGCCTTACCGATCAAAGGGATGGCCTTTTCGGCGACATCTTTGTGGATCAGGAGGCTTTCCGCTGCGTTGCATACACCCGGACGGTGGGTCTTGGCATTGACCACGATGCTTTTTGCCATGTCAAGGTCGGCCGAGGAATCTACAAAGACATGGCAGTTCCCGACCCCGGTCTCAATTACCGGTACCGTGCTGTTCTGAACCACCGCCTGGATAAGTCCGGCTCCCCCTCGTGGAATGAGGATGTCAAGGTAGAGATTAAGCTTCATCAGGGCATTGGCGCTCTCCCGGGTGGTATTGGTCACAAGCTGGATCATGTCGGGATCGTGTCCGAGCCCTTCAATTACCTCTCTGAAGATACTTACGATGGCAAGGTTTGAATGAAAGGCTTCCTTGCCTCCCCTGAGCACGCAAACATTGCCTGTTTTTATGCACAGTCCGCCCACATCGGCGGTAACGTTCGGACGAGATTCATAGATCACTCCCACTACGCCAAGCGGAACCCTCTTTTTCCCGATCATCAATCCGTTAGGGCGCTTTTTCATTTCAAGCACCTCCCCGATCGGGTCCTCCAGTCCGGCAATCTGAACGAGGCCCTCCGCAATTCCTTCTATGCGCTCTTTACTCAGCATGAGGCGGTCCACAATGGCTCCTTTCAGACCCATCTCCGCTGCCTGCTCCAGGTCTTTTTTATTCTCTGCAAGCAGGTCCGGCACCGAAGCAAGCATCTTTTTCGCAACTCCATTCAGGATGGCATCCTTTTCAAAGGTCGAAAGGTGGGCGAGTTCATAGGATGCCTTCTTTGCCCTCTTTCCGATATCAATGATTTCTTTCATGCTTGTTTTGTTTTTCCAATTCATTAAGACTGCTGGTTGGTCGACTCACTGACAAACAAGGTTCCCTGCATTTTCCCCTCGAGGATCTCGAGGATCATTTCCGGATCCGATCCTTCAGCAATTACAGCATCAATGTTATTGCTTCGACACATCTCGGCAGCCTGGATCTTCGTTTGCATACCGCCGGAGCCAAAGCGCGATTTATCCCCGATGATCACATCGCGAAGGTCATCATCCGCCTTCAGTACCGTTGGAACCTGTCGGGCATCAGCATGGGTGCTGGGATCGGCTGTATACACGCCATTGATATTTGTCAGGATAATTAGGAGATCGGCACGCACCAGGTCCGCAACCATCGCCGACAGCAGGTCGTTATCCCCAAATTCGATCTCCTCGGTCGCTACCGTGTCGTTTTCATTGATGATCGGAATAGCCCTCATTTCCAGGAGATGGTTTATGGTGTTGCGGGCGTTGGATCGCCTTACACTGTTCTCAAGCCCGTCCCGTGTGAGCAGAACCTGTCCGATGGTCTTCCCATACTCATTAAAAAAAGTGTCGTACATCCTAAGAAGGGCAGCCTGTCCTACTGCTGCCAGGGCCTGTTTTTCAATGATCCGCGTAGGCTTTTCAGAAAGATTCATTTTCCCCATACCGGCTCCGACAGCCCCGGAAGACACCAGGATGATGTCTTTCCCCGTATCGTGCACCCTGGCAATAACACTGGCAAGCCTTTCGAGCCGTAGGAGGTTGATCTTCCCGTTTTCATTCGTAAGCAGGGCTGTTCCTACTTTTACAATAATTCTTTTTTTATACTTCAGTTGTGATCTGTGTTTCATTTTTTTCCACTTCTAAATTTTTCATCCCTCCTGTTTTTGACCGCCTGAAATTCACCTCTACTGACCGGAAAGGTCCTTGAGTATTTCGGCAGCCGCTTTGATCTGAATCGCTGCTTGAGCTATTTTCATCTTCCGGCGGATCTGGTCCAGTCCCGGATTGCCGATGCTTCCCAGGTGCGTATAGTCCGCCCCTCCCTGTCCCCGGTAGCTGCCCGACGAAATCTCTTCTGCCACTTCGCGGTAGGCATCCCGGAAGGAGCTGCCATTCATTACTTTTTCATTGACTCGTTCAACGGAGAAGATATATTTATACTTCTCATCTTCCAGGATGGCGCTGCGGACCTCCATCGCCGAAACCATCAGCTTCATCATGGATAGACATTGTTTCAGCTGGCTGATCCCCGGAAAGAGGATCTCCTTGGTAAGCTGAAAATCGCGATGGTAGCCCGAAATCAGGTTTGCGCCAATTCCGTTCAGGGCTGCCGGGATCTGCATGATCCGGTTGCAATGGGCCCTGATCAGCTCAAGCACATCCGGATTCTTTTTGTGCGGCATGATACTCGAGCCCGTGGTCAGCTCTTCAGGAAAGGAGATAAAATTCATGTCCTGGCTCATGTACAGGATCATGTCTGAGGCCAGCTTTGAAAGGCTTGTTGCAATGGCACTTAGTCCAAATCCGCACACAGATTCAAGCTTACCGCGATTCAGCTGGGCCGAAACAGGGCTCACGAGTACATCCCTGAATCCGGCAAGCCTGGTGGTCATCTCGCGGTCGACAGGAAAGGAAGATCCAAAACCGGCCGCCGAACCCAGCGGATTCTGGTCAATAAAAGAAAGAATCCCCTGCATCAGCTTCAGATCACTGACCAGGGCTTCCCCATAGGCCCCAAGCCAGAGAGCAATGGAAGAGGGCATGGCAACCTGGGTATGCGTATACCCCGGAATCAGCATATCTTTATGCTGCTCAGCCCGGTCCATGAGGACCTCAAAAAGCCCGATGACCTCCTCAACAAGCTGGCGGATCTCCTCCTTGAGAAAGAGCTGCATGGCCACCAGGACCTGGTCGTTACGCGACCTCGCCGTATGAATTTTCTTGCCGGTATCCCCTACTTTTTCAACCAGGTAATTCTCAATATGACTGTGTATGTCTTCATCCCCGGGATGAAGCTGAAAGGAGTCCTTGCATGTTTCGGGATAATAGTCCAGCAGTTCCCTGACAAGATCATCGGCTTCTGCCTGTGAGATCAGACCCACCTTGCCCAGCATCCTGGCATGCGCCATGGATGCGATAATGTCGTATGGTGCGAGAAGCTTGTCAAATAAAGGATCATTCCCGATTGTAAACTTCAGGACCTCCTCACTTGTCTTCTTGTCTTTTTCCCACAATTTCATAATTCCAGCTTTATTATTTCGGAAAGCAATTGAGTATAGAGTTCTATCGCATTTTCAATTTCCCGGGTGTAAATAAATTCATTTGCCGTATGGGATCGCGCCGAGTCGCCCGGACCAATTTTTATCGATGGGAAATCCATGAGCGCCATATCCGAAAGCGTAGGAGAACCATAAGGTTCCAGGTTCAGATCGTGAAGAACTTTGAAGACGGGGTGCCCTTTTCCAAGCGAAGAGCTTTTAAGCCTCATGGACCGCGGGCTTAAGCTGGCTTCGCATGTATCGGTCATCATCTGCAGCAGGCGTTCGTTCGAATAGATGTCGTTGCTTCGCACATCAACAACAAACTCGCATTTCCCCGGGATCATATTGTGCCCCGTTCCGGAATTGATCATGGTCACCGTCACAGATGGAGGCGATAGCCACTGCGATGTTTCGGGAAATTCGAGTTCCCTGATTTTCTGGATATCCCGTATTGCATTGTAGATCGCATTTACTCCCTCGTTTCGTGCAGCATGGCCGGCCTTTCCTGAGGCGACAGCATCCACCACCATAAGCCCTCGCTCGGCAACAGCTGCTTTCATTCCGCTTGGCTCACCCACGATGGCAAACTTCAGGGAGCGGAGCCTGGGCAGAACAGATGATATACCGTCTTTTCCGCTAACTTCCTCTTCAGCAGAAAGAACAAGAACCATATTATCGGCCAGCCCGAGGTCGTGCATATTCTTGTAGGCAGCAATTAGCGAAACAACGGAGGCCCCGGCATCATTGCTTCCAAGGCCCGTTATCGTTCCGTTTTTCACCAGGGGTAAGAAAGGGTCCGACAGCCAGCCTTCACCTGGCACAACCGTATCAATGTGAGAATTCAGGAGAATCTGAGCTTCTGCAGGGTCTTTTCCACCCGTTACCAGCAGATTATTCTTCATCCGTTCAGCAGTGAAACCTTCCTTCTTCAGCCATTTTTGTAAAAAACTTACACGCGTATCCTCGCTCCTGCTCATGGAAGGAATGGCAAGGAGCTGAACAAGCAGGTTTATATAGCTATTTTGTGTTGTCATTTCAAATCGCTGATCCCGGAATAGGAGGTTATGATCCCTTTTATCAGTGCTGAACTCAATCCATAATGTTCCATTTCATTGAGGCCTGCAATGGTGCATCCCATGGGGGTGGTTACTTTGTCTATTTCCCGCTCCGGATGATTCCCTGTACTTAGTAGTATTTGTGCGGCTCCCTTGGCCGTCTGTGCGGCAATTCTTCCGGCTTCTTCGGCATGAAAGCCGATCTGAATGCCTCCCTGTGTTTCGGCCCGGATAAAGCGAAGGAAGAAGGCGATCCCGCATGCTGCCAGGATCGTGGCGGCCGGCATCAGTTTTTCCTGGATGATCATGGTAGAACCCATCGCATCAAACAGCTTTTCAACCGCTTTTTCGGCTTCAGGGTCGTTCCCTGCGATACAGGTCATGGATTCCCCGAATTCGACCGCTGTATTCGGCATAATGCGCACAACAGGAACCTTGTTCCCGATCCATGTTTCAATCTCACTGATGGAAACGGCCGATACGACGCTGACCAAAATGTGTTTCCCTTTCTCCAGTAACGGTGCAATTTCCTCGGAAACTTCCTGTGCCTGGCCTGGAAGTACAGCCAGCAGGATAATTTCGCTCTGTCCGACCAGTTCGGAGTTTTTGTCTGCAATGCCTATTCCCAGCCTGCTGAAGTCTTTCAGCAAGTCTTTTTTACGCCGGTTTATCAGCAGGTCCTTTCCGCGGTAGCCGGCATGATTGATAAGGCCCCTCGCAATTGCTCCGCCAATGTTCCCGGCGCCGATGATTCCAACTTTTTTCATATCCATATTTTTAAGCTGATTTGTTGATACAAGGTCCAGGAGTAGCTCCTGCACCTGACCTGCCAAATTTAAGCAAGATATCTTTAGATATTTCTGTTTGCTTCCCTCAATCAGGATTCTTGAAATGCCATATTTTTTGCTGGTTTGCCAGAAGCTTTGTAAAACCATCCACATCCGCCGCACTCCAGTTCCTGTTTTCCTCTCCATATGCCGCAAAGGCCGGATCCATCAGGTCAAAATCACTGCTGACTCCTGTGACAATGTAACTGTATGGTCGCAGTCTCAAGCTTACTTTTCCGCTGACATTTTTCTGAGTCGATTCCAGGAAGTCTTCCAGGTTTCGCATTACGGGTTCAAGAAATTGCGCTTCATGCACAAACATGCCATACCAGTTCCCGATCTGTTCCTTCCAGTAAAGCTGCCATCTTGTTAAGGTGTGTTTTTCCAGGGCGAGGTGAGCATCAATGAGCATCCTTGCCGCAGCTGCTTCAAATCCAACCCTGCCTTTTATCCCGATAATGGTATCCCCGACATGAACATCCCTTCCGACCGCATAGCCCGAGCCTATTTCATCCAGCTTCTTGATAAGCGATACCGGATCCATTTTCTGTCCGTTCAAAGCCAGCGGTTCTCCCTGTAAAAACTCAAGCTCCACGATTTCGCTTCCCTCTTTCGGGGGTCCTGACGGATAGGCTGAATCGGGCAGTTCCAAATGGCTGCTAAGGGTTTCCTTCCCGCCAACGCTGGTGCCCCAGAGACCCTTGTTTATAGAGTATTCAACTTTTTTGGCCTCCATGTGAATGCCGTTCTCTGCAAGGTAGCTAATCTCATTCTCACGCGAGATTTTCAGCTCCCGGATGGGTGTGATCACTTCGATATCGGGTGCCAGAACCTGGATCGCAAGATCAAACCTGACCTGGTCATTGCCGGCGGCAGTCGATCCATGTGCAATTTTCTTAAATCCGCTTTTGCGTGCATATTCCACCAGGGCGATCGCCTGGAAAGAACGCTCTGAGCTTACCGACAAGGGATAATTCCTGTTTCGCAAGGCATTTCCAAACAGCATGTAACGAATGCAACGATCATAATAGGCAGCCGTAGCATCGAGGACCTCATGGGAGGCAACACCCAATTTGAGCGCATGTGCCTCTATTCTTGCCAATTCGTCGGAATCAAAGCCCCCCGTATTCACAATGGCTGAATGCACTTCGAAATTCTTTTCCTTTGCGAGATAAATCGCGCAAAAGGAGGTATCCAGGCCTCCACTCAGGGCCAGTAAAATTTTTTCTTTTTTCATTTTTTTTGAAAATTAATCTATGCCGCTTTGTCTTTTTTTTCGTCTGATGCATCAACAAGCTTCGCTGTGCTTTCTCTCAGCATGGCTGTGCAAAGACAATGTGACCTGCGTGTACGCACAAGAATGTCGTAATAAGGACAGGACTGGCACCCTTTCCAGAATTCCTCATCATCTGTTAGTTCAGAAAATGTAACTGGCTGGTAGCCCAGGCTGCTGTTGATTTTCATAACAGCCAGGCTTGTGGTAAGTCCGAACAGCCTTGCATCAGGAAAAAGTTGTGCAGATAAGTGAAGAGCCATCGCCTTGATTTGCCCGGCCAGGCCCTGTCCTCTATACACCGGGTTCACCACCAACCCGCTGTTTGCTACGAATTTATTGTGCCCCCATGATTCAATATAACAAAACCCGGCCCAATCACCATTGTTATGAACCGCGATTACTGATTTCCCTTCGAGGATCTTTTTGGTAAGATACTCCCTGCTTCTGATGGCAATACCGGTTCCCTTTACCTGGGATGCCTTGAAAATCCCGTGTTCAATATCCTCTATATATCCAAGATCCTTCTCAGCAGCAACATATATTTTAAATTCTGACATCTTTTCTCAAATTAAATCTTAATTCATTTCTTCTCTATTCGCTCCAAAATAACCCGGCTGAATCAATTCATTACTTTATTGGTGAACCCGGGCATCCTCGACCGTAGCAGATTCACAAGGTCATTCTTTGTAACCCCGTCCCGCGGAATAATAAGTATGGTGTCATCTCCGGCGATTGTCCCGGCGATTTCATAAGAATTCAGTGTGTCGAGAGCATAGGCAACACTGCTTGCATGACCGGGAAGGGTCTTCATGATAGCCATCCCCTGTGCAAAGTCGATGGATACGAATCCTGTGATCGGAAGCTCCTCGTTTTCCGTCGGCTCGTTCAACTGCCGTTCGGTCAGCATGTAGATATATCCTTTGTCATTGTCCGGCATCTTGGCCACCTTCAGGTATTTCAGGTCTCGCGAAAGCGTAGCCTGGGTCATGGAAAAGCCCTGGCCCTCCAAAAGAGACAACAACTCCTCCTGGGAAGATATGTTGGCATTATTGATCAGACGCCTTATTGCCATCAGGCGATCGTTTCTGTCTTTCATGTTGTATATTTATACATTTTAATTGCAAAAATATACATTTTATTTAAATTGATGCATGAATCTCTGTTTTTTTGTTATTTTTGGCTCCCGGATCAATGAAAGCCGGACCTCCTCAAAAACGGTCTGAGTATCCACAAAATTAATAGCGTGATAGCATGACCGAAAAATACAATAAAGTACTGATTCTTGGTTCGGGGGCCCTAAAGATCGGGGAAGCCGGTGAATTCGATTATTCTGGTTCCCAGGCTTTAAAAGCCTTGCGGGAAGAGGGAGTCCGCACAGTTCTTATCAATCCCAACATTGCCACGGTTCAAACTTCTGAAGATGTTGCCGATATTATTTACTTCCT